>Ga0207952_1000687_pt1 | contig 21723 bp, 20 predicted proteins | sample SubbioR12Aug_8Ca_FD_184831 | JGI IMG/M metagenome (GOLD analysis project Ga0207952, IMG submission 184831) | Serpentinite rock and fluid subsurface biosphere microbial communities from McLaughlin Reserve, California, USA - CR12Aug_8Ca (SPAdes) | ecosystem: Environmental > Terrestrial > Deep...
AAATGGCCAACACTTGGTGTCCGGCTTTGGCCAATTGCAGTGCCAATTCGTAGCCAATACCGCGTGATGTTCCGGTAATAATGATATTTTTTTTCATAGCATTCTTTTCTATGGTAAATATAGCAAAAGAAAAGGAAAGAAATCAAGCGAAGTATTTTCGGAAAAATTGGAATGACTGAAAAATCCCTAAGCACAAAAAGACCAAGGGAATAATCATCTTCATCAAATACTTTGACAGGAAGTCGATGTTGGAAGTAAAATAATGAAGTGCTAAAATCAATGCTAACATACCGCAAAATGTTCCGGCTATAGTTCCTAAAACATAAACATATTTTCTGCCACCGGAAACTTCAATATACTGACCATTTAACAGCCATAAATTCCAACCGGTCCAAAACGGAATTTGGATAAAATTGAGGCTGCTCAAAACAATTCCTAAAATCAATGGCGCATAATTGAATGCTGTTGAAAAATTCTCTTTTGAATGAGCGCTTGAGTAAAAACCGTAGGCTAAAAGAAACATGAATACTATCGAAAATCCTTGGACAATTTTTTTTAGCTTTAGATTCTCAGCTAATGTTTTGGCAAAAATTAAGGTGAAATAAATCACAAACATCTCAATCAAAACTACCCCGAGCAAATAATATAGTGTTGCCAACAACCCATTTTGTGTGTAAATATCAAACCCAATCACATTCAAATATCCCAATGGAATTGAACCAATAAAACTTACCCCAAAACCTACTGCTATATTTTTTAAATGTATCATTAAAAGTTGACTATTTTTTGGGATTGTTTACGATGTAAACGGTATTGTTCCATCCCTATTTTGTGCGGCAAATAGGCATGCCCTCGTTTGTGATTTTCTATACTGATTTCAAACATATAAGTAATATGTCGAGCCAATTCTTTCCAAGCAAAGAAGAGAGAATGCTTAGGGTCGTAAATATGCGTTGGTTCACTGGCAGAGCCGTTTAACTCCACTATCGCGAAGTTCTTGCCCTGCAGCAATTCTTCCCACGAATTATACATTACATCCATTCTGCCAAAATAAAAGCCATCAATTTGTAAACACATATCGTCAATTACCTTGGTCAATTCGGGTGAAATTAAAGGACTGTAATCCAAAAATTTTGCGCCTCTGGCATGATTCCCGTAAGGCACTAAGTTGCGTTTTTCTCCTTTTGGCAAGATAGATGTTAATTGGTTGCCGTATTCCTTTCGCAAGGCTTTCATCTGTAATGCAAAGCGCGGATTAGCCTTTATCAACGTTTCCATTGAAGAACGACCGTCGCCTTCGACTATAAGAAACTCTTTCGCTACAATACCCGTTATTCTTCCGTTTTTTTCTTGCGGGTATCGCACATAAAAAATGCCGACTTCATTTTGATAAGGAATCAAATCTTGGAGTAAAAAATCAAAATCAGCTTTGCTGTGATAACTTTGTAAATCGGCTAAATTATCTATTTTTTTAACGGCCGAGCCACGCAATCCAATATCGGGTTTTACCATAAAAGGAAAGTTGATTTCGGACTGAAAAAGTATTTTTTTAACTTCATCAAAAGTTAGATTTTCTTTTATAAATTGAGTTTTCGGGTAAAACTGTTTCGGAATCAAATTGTAGATTTCAATCTTGCTGTCCATAAAAAAACCACCATTCCGCATTGTTGGATTGGACGTATTAAAAAAGAAAATAGTTTTGGCTTTTATCGCATAATAAGCCCAAAGAAAATAAATCGGAACATAAACAATTTGGAACGGCCAATATTCCCAATGGAAAACTTTGTGGAAGAAGAGTTTCAAAATAATGATGAATTACGAGTTACTAAAGCGATAAAAACACATTGGAAAAATCTTTTTCCGCTATTAAATCATTGTAGTGAATACTGACTTTATTCTTTTCAATTATGGTTTGTGTGATGCTTAGTGTTTTTAAAATCTCGTTTCGATTGATGACCAATCCGTGCTCGGTATTGTCGGCTTCGGTATAACGATGAAAGTTAAATAGTTCTTCTTCGCTCACTCCGGGTTTAGTGTCTAAAAAAGTATGGAACCAATGGGCGCGCTTTTCCCGAATATCTTTTGAATATAAAGTTGATGATGACCAAATGTAACTTTGGTTTACATCCAAGGCCAAACTGCTTTTGGCGACTTCATTCCAACGCAATTGATAGAGTTTTTGGTTTTCAAATAAAACCAAAGTAAATGGTTCGATTTGCTCTAAATCTATGTTTTGCCAAGCTTCCAGAGGTGAATTACTACCAATTAAATCGAGCACAATCAAACCTCTGCTTTTCTTGTAACCGGCTTTGAGTGTGTGCTTTTCTTCGGCACCATTTAATAAAACCAAAACATTAGAATGTTCATCAATAGCATACCAAGTACCGCCGGCTTTATTGTCTTTAGGAAAAATAACTTTTTTGTTTTGAATCCAATAAGCCATTGGCTCTATGGCTACGGGACGCAAAACTTTTTCATCACGATTAGAGGTAATGATAATTTTACCGTTGTTATTGACAAAACTTACTGTGCACATTGCTTTCTGTATTCTATGGTAGATCGAGCTACGCCAAAAGTATTTTCAACGCTTATATTATCCATTTTCATTAATGCCACTTTAATCAATGCCTGATGGTGAATACAGTGTTCAAAATTATAGAGCAGTTCCCGATGATAGTTGGTTTCTATAGCCAATGAATCTTGGTCAATTGTTTGGAATAACTTTAAAGATTTATTGGGCTTTTCTAAAAGATCAATTACGGTATTAATCGTGGTTACAGCAAAACTCACATTCGTTTGCAACAAATAATCACGCTTTCTAAGATCATAATTAATTTGTCCCGAATCGTATTGATGTTCCAAACATTGGAAAAGTTCAATGATATGGCGTGTATGTTCTCCTACAGTGGCATTGGAAAGCTCGTAACAAGGTGAACTATAATCTTCGTTGGAGAGTTGCCCAATAACATGAGACAATTCATTAAGCGTTTTACGTATAGATGGAATGAGCATAATATTGACTTTGAAACAGTTTATTATAAATACGATATTTAAACGATTACAGATGCTTTAAATTTTAAATTGTAACAGGTCAAAAATTTTATCACGCTCCGTATATACCAGAAACAAACAACTTAATAAAGTAATTATCGCTAATATAAATAACGTTCCTCCATCGTCTTGTACTTCAATACCTAACACAAATATATGAGAAAAAATAGCGCCCAACATCGTTCCAAAACCTAATAATGCGCCCATTAATGTGGTTTTGGGTATTAAAATTAAAATTGAGGCTATCAATTCTATCACACCGGAACCTATTCTCCCATAAGGTTCTATACCTAATGTTTGAAAAATATAGATACTTTCCTGAGCTCCGGAAAACTTAAAAAAAAGTGTCTGTAAAAGGATTATGACTGCGGTAAGCTTCACAATCCAAATAAAAAGCTGGTTTTTCATAATCTATAAATTTTAGTTGATAAATTTTTTCCAATTGGCATCGGCTTTTCGGTTAAGATTAACCTCATCTTTATTCCAAGATTTTAAAGTGTTATTGAAATAAGCATTATAAAACAAGTACAATTTACCATTGACAATTTTAAAAGTTTCAGGATCAACTTCTACTTTCTCTCCGTTAGCACCCATAGCATAAGCACACCAACCACCATATTGCGGTTCATAACCCGATGGATTTTTTTTGAAAATCTCCTTATTCTCGTTGGACGTAAAGTAATAAGTAACACCTTCAAATGTTGTTGCTATAGATGTTTTCCCTTTGACTGCTTTTTTTTGGGTAAAATAAGCTACAGGATCATATCCTTGAATGGCAAGGCCTTTTTCGAGATTGAACTCTTTGGTTCTTTTGGTTACAGATTGAGCTGAAACCTGAGTGGTTGCTAATACAGCAAATACTAATAACATTATTTTTTTCATGATTTCTTAATTTTTAATTAGGAGACAAAGGTATTTTAGTCTCTATTAGTGTTTTGTCGGCTACTGTACAATAGACGATTATTTATTTTTAATTTTCTCCCAATTTTCATTGGCTTTTACAATTCTTTCCTCACGTTGCTTCATCCACTCAGCTTTTACATCGAGACTATAATTAAGGTATAATTTATCCTCAACAATAGTAAAAGCTTTGGGATCAATGGGTGCTTTGTAACCTTTAGACAAGCCATAAGCGCAATAACCACCATACTGTGGTACAAACTTGTCAGGATTTTTAACAAATTCCTCTTTGTTGACATCAGTGGCAAAATAGTAGGTGGCGTTATCGTATTGCGTCTTGATTTCTTTCAAGCCCAAAACAGCTTTTCCTTCTACAAAATAGGCTACCGGGTCATATCCCTGAATGGCTACTCCGTCTTTTAGATTGTTTTGAGCACTGATACTCATGGTCATCAAAACCAAACATAGTTGTATTAAATTTTTCATGATTTTTATGTATTAACTTAAAATGAATACCGATATTGTAGTCCGGCCACAAAACTTCTGGTTAAACCATCCGGTCTAATGGTTCTTACCACAAAAGGGGCGGCTAAGGAAAGTTCTATTTGACTTTGACCGGTTAGCTTGTAAGAAGTCAACAAATTCCCATTGATGGTTAATCCGTCTGATTCTTTGATATGCTCCCGTTGACCAAAAATATTTTCAAAACTATCTTCCCCTAAGTGATAGATGAATAAGAGGTTGGGTTTGAATGAAATTCTTTTATTTAGCGTTTGAATCGTGTAAGTGGCTCTGATCAGCGCATCAGGTTGTCTTTGAAATAAATTGGTCGAAGGAAAATCATCAGTACCCGCATACTCGCTGAAATACGAATTTTTATTCAAATTGATAACCGGTAGTTGAAGTGCCAAATTAAAATTCCATTTTTTATACCGATAATTTGTACCGACAAATACATCAATGGTTCCTAAACTCGATTGGTAATCCAACGGCAATGAGTACCCGTTGATTTTTAGATTTGAGGCAGTGAAAGGAAATTTAAATCCTAACAAAGCACTCCATTGCCGATTGTTTTTTTCTTTAAAGACATAGTTTCCAACCAAAAACGCGTCGCCAAACTGACTGCGAGTCCCGAAACTTCCGATAGCTGTTGAAAAAGTTACTTTAGCTGTGAACAAATACTGTTCATTAAACCTTTTGGTATAAGAAACATAAGGCGAAACATAAACCAAGTCGGCTTCACCTAAACTGTAAACTGCAGCAACCTCCAGATTGTTTTTAAAAGCAGTCTCCTCTTGTTGAAATCCTTTGTTGATGGTACAAATTCCGGCATCGCTGCATCCTTGCGAATACGCAAAATTTATCAAGAGTAACCAAACTATTATCAAAACTTTTCTTTTCATGGCTATTAATTTTGTTGTAGTTCGGCTATGGCAAACAAATGATTGTATTGCTGACAATGGATTAAGACGTGTGAATACTCCTCAATCTGAACTCCTACAGGTATCGGATAAACTGTTTGATGGGTTAAATTTCCGAGGTTTACAAATTGCGTTGGCGCATCAGATTTAGACAAATAGACTTTCAAATCAGGACCATCGGAAATAGAAAACCCTTCTAAACTAACTGTATGTCGATTTTGATCCCAATATATTTTGGCTGATCCACTTACTGTAATCCCGCTTGTGGGTTCAAATAGTCCTGTATATTTTAATTGAGCGGAGGGTGAAAGTGATGTAATTTCTCTTTGTTGTGTTAAAATACCTTCCTCCTGACAGGAAACAACAATTAAAAAAAAGATGGATAAAAAGTTTGCCTTCATAGTTGTTATTTTTCAACAAAACTATGAGGTGTGCTAAACTTAAATTGTCGGATAGTTTACATTAGAGAGAAAAAATTATAACTTCGAAATATCTTCTATAATAATTTCTTTCCGGCCATAATGTAAAAGGCCGCTTTCCTCCAATTCATTGAGTAAAAGTGTTGCTGTTTGACGAGATGTACATATGATTTGTGCAATATCGTTTTGAGTAAGATAGTTTTCGATGACAGTTCTGTTGTGCTCAACTTTTCCCTCACGCTGTGCCCAATCTTTGAGAAAAGAAAGCAAACGAGTCTTAGCATCTTTAGACATCAAATTGGCGTAATTGTTTTTAATCCGTTTCATTTTGAGGCCAACAAACTTGGTGTAGGAAAGCGCTAAGTTAGGATGTTGCAAAAGTAAATTTTCAAAATCTGAGAGCAAGAAACTGCAGATAATGATATCATCCGTAAGTGCCTTGGCATACTCGTTAGAGTTTTTATCGCTTTGAAGTTCTAATTCACCGAATAAATCTCCTTTTTGAATGATATCCTTAATAGTTTCATTACCTTCTTCATCTACGGAAACAATTTTAATATTCCCTTTTTTGAGTAAAAAAACACGGGGTACATCAGAGGAAGAAAAATAAATAATATCGCCTTTCTTGGCCTTCTTAAAACCGGTGATAATACACAACTGCTTAATTTGAGACATGCTTAATGTCCAAAACAATTTGTGATCTCGGAGGTACCAATATTTTAATTCTTCATACATAGCATAAAAATATAAATTTTTTGCAATAAAAAACCCTTTCAATAATTATACTGAAAGGGTTATCAATTTATTTGGTTCTTACTTACGAAACCAAACCTCTCGAGATTACAATTCTCTGAATCTCCGAAGTTCCTTCATAAATTTGAGTGATTTTAGAATCTCGCATCATTCTTTCTACGTGGTACTCGGCAACATAACCGTTTCCACCGTGAATTTGAACCGCTTCATTAGCCACTTCCAAAGCAATTTCAGAGGCGTATAACTTGGCCATAGCGCCGGAGTGTGCAATATCTTTGCCTTCATCTTTTTCACAAGCGGCTTTCATGATTAACATTTTAGCAGCAGTGATTTTTACATACATATCCGCCAATTTGAAAGCAATGGCTTGGTGTTTGAAAATTTCTTTCCCGAACGCTTTTCTTTCGTTGGCATATTTTAAAGCCAATTCGTAAGCACCGGTTGCAATTCCTAAGGCTTGAGACGCAATTCCGATACGACCGCCGTTTAAAACATTCATGGCAAAGTTAAACCCGAAACCATCAGCTCCGATACGATTTTCCTTTGGCACTTTTACATCGGTGAACATTAACGAATGGGTATCACTTCCGCGGATTCCCATTTTCTTTTCTTTAGGTCCGATTTCAAAACCTTCCCAGCCTTTTTCGACGATAAAGGCGTTGATTCCTTTATGTCCTTTTTCAACATCAGTTTGCGCCATTACTAAATACGTAGAAGCGGTTCCTCCGTTGGTAATCCAGTTTTTGGTTCCGTTGAGCAAATAGTAATCGCCCATGTCTTTGGCAGTGGTTTTTTGGGAAGAAGCGTCACTTCCGGCTTCCGGCTCCGACAAACAAAACGCACCGATTACTTCTCCTTTGGCCAAAGGCACTAAGTATTTCATTTTTTGTTCCTCCGAACAATATTTTTCCATTCCGGCACACACCAAAGAGTTGTTCACCGACATGATTACCGCAGCCGAAGCATCCACTTTGGCAATTTCTGTCATGGCTAACACATAAGAAACGCTGTCCAAACCGGCACCGCCATATTTCGGATCTACCATCATTCCCAAAAATCCAAGCTCTCCCATCATTCTCACTTGCTCTGTTGGAAACTTGGAATGTTCGTCTCTTTCTATTACGCCCGGCAACAATTCGGCTTGTGCAAAATCGCGTGCCGCTTGTTGAATCATTAACTGCTCTTCGGTTAAATTAAAATCCATATAATGTAACGATTATTGTTTGTTGTTTCTTTACTTTTGGTGCGCAAAAATAGGATATAAAAGTTACAATTTCAAACGTTTTCGTAAATTTAGCCAATGTTGAAAGAAAGTTATAATGTTATAGGCGTCATGTCGGGTACTTCGCTCGATGGCGTCGATTTGGCGCACATCCATTTCACGGTAATTAAGGGAAAATGGAACTACAAAATTTTGGAAAGTGAAACCATTCCTTATACAGAAGATTGGTTAAACAAATTGCGAGCGGCTGTTGATTTTACCCAAAAAGAATTACAACAACTCAACCGCGATTATACTGCGCTTTTGGGCAACATTATCAAAGACTTCATCCGTCGAAACAACATCAAAAATCTCGATGCCGTTTGCAGTCACGGTCATACTATTTTACACCAACCACAAAACGGTTTCACACTGCAGATAGGAAATCTAAAAGAGATTGCTACAATTGTCGGCGAAACCATCGTGTGTGATTTTCGGGTACAAGATGTAAAGCTTGGCGGACAAGGTGCGCCTTTGGTACCGATTGGCGACCGAATTTTATTTGCCGAATACGACTATTGCTTGAATTTAGGCGGATTTTCCAACATCTCTTTTGAACAAGACGGAAAGCGCATAGCATTTGACATTTCGCCGGTGAATACCGTATTGAATTTTTATGCGAATCAACTCGGCTTACCGTATGACGATAAAGGCGAAATAGCACGCAGCGGCGAAACCGATATTGCGCTTTTGGAAGAATTAGACAACTTATCGTACTATCAAAAACCGTATCCGAAATCGTTGGGCTTTGAATTTGTCAAAACCATCGTGTTGCCTTTGATGGAAAGTTACGACCTTCCAATTGAGGACAAAATGCACACGTTTATCAAACACATCGCCAAACAAACTGCTTACGCGTTACCGGAAAGAAAAGGCAAATTACTGGTAACAGGAGGCGGCGCTTACAATACTTTTTTGTTGGAATGTATGCAAAATTACTTGACTGAAATGACCATAGTGGTACCCGATCCCAAAACCTTGGAATATAAAGAAGCCTTAATATTTGGATTACTGGGCGTTTTAAAATTGCGAAAAGAAACTAATGTTTTGAGTAGTGTTACAGGTGCGAAGAAAGACCATAGTAGCGGAAAAGTTTATTCTGTATAACTGATATTTACTTCAGAGATTAATTCTGTATTTACATTGTTTTCTACAGCGTATTTTTTTATTGAAATCGGATAATTCTCAGAATTGTAAACAATGACATAGTTATGAGACAATATTGGTGTGGTTGAACCAACCGAAGAATAGGAATACTGTGCTGAAATATTATTTTTACTGATGATGTCCATGGATTCAAAATTGAGAAATAATCTCAAATACTGATTCATATTTTTAAACGGATTATTAAAGTCATCAAATTCATAAGTAGATTTAAATGTTGATGTAACTGAACCAAAATAATTTGTTTTTACTATTTGCTGAATATTGGATTCACTATTGAAAGTGTAAGCTTTCAACATATGCTGAATCCACACATCGTTATCTAAATAAAAACCGGATATATTTTGCAGTTTGTTTGCAGTATAGGTATAGTCCGTTTTTTCATCAGCATCATTATCAACTGACATCAGCAAATCTCCGGAATAGGTAAAATTCGAAGTGCGCTGTAAAACATTATTATTGTAAATTTTTATATCCGTAATTTTATCCTCTGCGAAACTAAAATCCAATCTGGTAGTCCCTGAAACTATATTCGTCAAAATACCATTTTCATAATTGAAATTGAAGTTCTTTTCGCTATCAAGGCTTCCATCATAGTAAATTTTTTCAGTAACACTACTTATTTTAGGACCATTTAATGGATCAATATCGGTTCCACTATCCTCAGAACTACAAGATGACATTGAAAAAAGAACTGTAAAAAATAAAGCGGCAATTAATATATTCTTCATTATAAAAGTATTTATTTGGCAAATATATCATTATCCGAGATCAAAATGTAATATTTTTCGGTGTTTATTTTAAAAAATCACTTCTTCAACAGTGTTTTTTATAAACTCATAACTTATAACGCATCATACAGAATTACTATATTTGCACCGCAAACTAAAATTGAATCTAACTAAAAAAGAATCTGAAGTGAGCTCAGATTAAACACAATGAAAGACTTATTAAAAAAATTCGAAAACAAACAACCTGAAATAGTATTCCACTGGAAAGACAACGAAACCGATGCCGAAGGATGGACAGTAATTAATTCCCTGCGCGGTGGTGCTGCCGGAGGCGGAACTCGTATGCGCAAAGGATTAGACATGAACGAGGTATTGTCGTTGGCCAAAACCATGGAAGTGAAATTTTCAGTGTCCGGTCCGGCGATTGGCGGTGCTAAATCGGGGATTAATTTCGACCCGAATGACCCGCGTAAAAAAGGGGTTTTGCAACGTTGGTATAAAGCGGTTTCTCCGCTATTGAAAAGCTACTACGGTACCGGTGGCGACTTGAATGTAGACGAAATCCACGAAGTAATTCCGATGACCGAAGAATGTGGCGTTTGGCATCCGCAGGAAGGTGTTTTTAACGGACACTTCAAACCTACCGAAGCCGATAAAATTAACCGTATCGGGCAATTGCGTCAAGGCGTTATTAAAGTGATTGAAAACCCGAAATTCTCTCCTGATGTATTGCGTAAATACACAGTAGCCGATATGATTACCGGTTATGGTGTAGCTGAAGCCGTTCGTCATTATTACGATATATATGGTGGCGATGTGAAAGGCAAAAAAGCCATCGTACAAGGTTTTGGAAACGTTGGTTCGGCAGCTGCTTTTTATTTGGCTGATATGGGTGCTAAAGTGGTGGGTATTATTGACCGCGACGGTGGTGTGATTAAAGAAGACGGATTTTCTTTTGAAGAGATAAAAATGTTATTCTTGAACAAAGACGGCAACAAATTGGTAGCACAAAACATGATTCCGTTTGCCGAAATCAATGACAGCATTTGGAAATTGGGTGCCGAAATTTTTGCCCCTTGCGCAGCCTCTCGTTTGGTAACCAAAGACCAAGTTGACACCATGATTGCTTCCGGATTGGAAGTGATTTCTTGTGGTGCGAATGTGCCTTTTGCCGATAAAGAAATTTTCTTTGGTCCGATTATGGAAGAAACCGACAGCAAAGTGAGTTTGATTCCGGATTTCATTTCCAATTGTGGTATGGCGCGTGTTTTTGCTTACTTTATGGAGAAAAAAGTACAAATGACAGACGAAGCCATTTTCTACGACATCTCAGAAACCATCAAAAAAGCCTTGGAAAAAGCACACGATTTGCATTCGGATAAAAAGCATATTAGTGCTACGGCTTTTGAAATTGCTTTGAAACAATTGGTTTAATATTTCGTTAACGGAACGAATAACACAATATTTAGTATCTTTAAGCGTTATAAAGTAAACTAACACAGGATAAAATGAGTTTTGAAATATCAGATAACGATAAAAAATCTTTAGCCATCACTACTTTAGTGTATGCTATTTTACTGTTGTTGTTATTCTTTTTGCGCTTTTGGCCTCCGGCCGATATGAAAATTATGGGCGGCGGTGGCGGCGGTGGCATCGAAATGAACTTTGGCGACAGCGATTACGGGATGGGCGACAATTACAAAAGCGAAGTCCTTAATGTTAAAGACCAAACTAAAGTTACCCCAACAGCAGCTTCGCCTGAAGATGATGTGATTGCAGATGAAAGCGACGATAACGAAACCAACGTAGCCATTCCGAAAAAGGATATTAAAAAAACACCTACACCGGTGGCACCGAAAAAAGACATCAAACCTACACCAGAAAAACCTAAAGTCTCTAAAAATGCGAATGACGCTTTGTCGAGTTTGTTAGGCAACAAAGGTGGCGATGGCAACGATACCAAAAGCGGCAATAAAGGCAATGCCGGCGGGAATTTAAACTCCAGCGGTTATTATGGAAACGGTAGCGGAACAGGTTCGGGTGGCGGAAACGGCAGTGGCAACGGAACCGGGAACGGTTCGGGTAGCGGCTCCGGCAGTGGTAGCGGAAGCGGTGGCGGAAACGGCAGCGGTTCAGGTTATTCGTTAGGCAACAGAAAAGCATTGAGCAAACCACAACCGGATTATACTTGCCAAGAACAAGGCCGAGTAGCTGTACAAGTAACCGTTGACAGAAACGGCAACACTGTTAGTGTAATTGCCGGTGTACAAGGTACGACCAATACGGCTAAATGTTTGCTTGACCAAGCGCGTATAGCCGCTCAAAACACGAAATGGCAAGCCGATAGTAATGCGCCGGAAAAACAGGTTGGAAAAATCATTTATACGTTTAGTCTGAATTAAGACAAAACGGGAAACATAGCCCTGATAGCAGTGGCATCCTTTTAAAAAAAATCTCCACCTTTTCGGGTGGAGATTTTTTTTAAAAGATAGAACGGATAGCAGGACGACTATGGTAAGAAATGACAATGTGCTGCTCCTGATTCTGAAACTATTTCGGACTCGTAGCGATGACGAATTTCAGTTTGTTTCTAACGCCAATTTGTAGTACATCTACCAAATCCTGTACTTGCAAATTGAACGGAATTCTAATCACAACCGTTTGTTGCTTAGAAGGGTCGATTTTAGACAACAAGGTGGTTTCCAATTGCTCGAATGCCACTTGTTCTTTGTCGATAAAAAACTCTTTCTGTTCGGTAACAGAGAGCGTAATTAATTGCTTGTTGGTTTTTTCGTTGGTTTGCGACTTAGGCAAGGTCATTCGAATCACATTGGGATTGGCCAAGGTGGAAATGATGAGGAAAAACAACAACAAGAAAAACATAATGTCGCTCAAGGACGAGGTGGCGACTTCTGCGTGGAATCGTTTATTTCGCTTTATGGCCATTAGGTCTTTGGATTATGTTGACAAATTCTAATACTTGTTTTTGGATCGACAAGGCGAAGCTATCGATACGTCCGTTGAATAAGTGATAAGCGGCGTAAGCAATGATTCCAACAATCAATCCGGCACCACTACTAATCATTTTTTCGTATAAACCACCGGAGATGTTTCCGATACTGATGTCTTCGGTAACTGAAATACTATAGAAGATTTTGATTACCCCGGAAATGGTTCCGATAAATCCTAACGTTGGCGCAATCCCTGCGATTAATCCGAGTTGGCCAAGGCGTTTTTCCATGTAGCCAATTTCGATGTTGGCGGCGCGTTCCATATTGGATTCTATTTCGTTGATGTGACGACCAATGGTCAGCACACCTTCTTTGATGACATTGCCTTGCGCATTGCCACTTCTTTCTGCAGCATTTACAGCCAACTCGATGTTAGCATTATTCAAATGATTGCGAATATCGGCCATCAAATGATTGTCGATTTTAGCCGCTTTTTGGATGTACATATAACGCTCGAAAATGACATACAAAGTGTAGAAAAGCAAGATGGCAATAGGGATTAAAAAAAGACCACCTTTAAAAAGGAATTCTAAGACCGAAACTTCATTAGTTAAAGCGGGATTGGCAGTATTGGCGGTTGGCATATTCTGAGCTAAACTGTCCACTTGCAACTGTAAAAATGTACTGATCATATTTGTTTAATTTTGGGCTGTTAATTCTGAAAATAGTTTCAAATTTGTATTGACCGTATCGGCATCACAATATACAACGAAAAAAAAATTAAAAAAGTATATCAAAAAAATATTTTCCCGAAATTATGAACTACCAGGAAACCTTGGATTGGATGTTTAATAAGCTGCCGATGTATCAAACGCAGGGAGCAACCGCTTATCGAAAAGACATTACTAATACAGTCTTGTTGGCTGAGCATTTAGGTCATCCCGAAAAACAGTTGAAATGCATACATGTAGGCGGCACTAACGGAAAAGGATCAACTTCGCACTTGTTGGCTTCAGTATTGATGGAAGCGGGTTATAAAGTAGGCCTTTACACTTCGCCTCACTTAAAAGATTATCGAGAGCGAATTACCATAAACGGTGAACCTATAGCAGAAGCTTATGTATGTGACTTTATAGCCAACAACAAAGCCTTTTTTGAACAACACAACTTGAGTTTTTTTGAGATGAGTGTGGGTTTGGCTTTTGAGTATTTTGCCAACGAAAACATCGACATTGCGGTTATTGAAGTCGGTATGGGTGGCCGATTGGACTCGACCAACATCATTACACCTTTGATTTCCGTAATTACCAACATCGGACTAGACCACACCCAATTTTTAGGCAATACTTTAGAAGCCATAGCTTTTGAAAAAGCGGGGATTATAAAAAACAACATTCCTGTAGTGATTGGCGAATACCTAACGCAAACAAAACCGGTATTTGTGACAAAAGCCAATCAAACACAATCAGCAATATACTTCGCCTGTGATTTGGTAAAAGAAGATTACCCTTGTGGTTTATTGGGTGATTATCAATATCACAATAAAAAGACCGTCATCCAAACTTTGCGGGTCTTACAGGAAAAACAATTGTTGAAGGTTTCAGAAGATGATATTAAAAACGGCTTCCTGAATGTGATTACCAACACACATTTGCAAGGTCGCTGGCAACAATTAGGTGCTAATCCGAAAATTATTTGTGATACAGCTCACAATGCACACGGACTAAAAGTGGTGATGAACCAGCTAAAAAAAGAAAAATACAACCAGTTGCACTTTGTTTTGGGCGTTGTAAACGACAAAAAATTGGATGATATTTTGACTTTATTGCCGAAAAATGCTAAATATTATTTTTGTAAGCCTAATATTTCTCGCGGATTGGAAGCAACCGTTTTACAAGAAAAGGCCGCCACATTCGGACTTAATGGCGCAATATACAATTCTGTTTCAGAAGCTTACGAGAACAGTAGAAAAAATGCAGCGGTTGACGATTTTATCTATGTTGGCGGCAGCACTTTTGTTGTGGCAGAAATTTTGTAATTTTTTTCGATTTTAATTTGCAGAATCAAAAAACTGCCCTATATTTGCACCGCAATCAAGCACTAAACGGGCGATTAGCTCAGCTGGTTCAGAGCATCTCGTTTACACCGAGAGGGTCGGGGGTTCGAATCCCTCATCGCCCACAACCGTTTAAAACCGATTAGTTTCCTAATCGGTTTTTTTCTTTTAAGACATACTGTAACTTTATCGGGGTTCAAATTTTCATCATATTGCTTACACAGAAAACCGCATTCCAAATCAAAAAACAAACTAAAGTTTGTATACCTGACTGCCACCGGCAGTCCTCCTCTTAATATCAAATCTCATCGCCCACCACCGTTTTTAAAATTCCACTTTTTTAAGTGGAATTTTTTTTTTGCCTTAATCCTCTTAACTTACGAGCATAAAAAAACCACTCCGAAGAGTGGCTTTAGATTATATCAATTCAAGTGTTCTTTCGAGCGCCATTCCTCTTGAGCCCTTAATCAAAATGGTTTTGTTTTGCCAATGCAAAGCTGATAACGTTTTGGCAAATTCATCAAAAGTTTCGTAAAAGAAAAAATTGTCTTTCAGCCTTTGGTTAGCATAAAAATCTTTACCGACAAAATAACAAATCAAAGCCTCATTAGTACTCAAAAAATCAACTATACTTTTGTGCTCATTCATACTTTCCTGACCAAGCTCATACATATCCCCTATAACTACTATTTTATCGGGCTTATCTAATTGGATGAAATTCTCCAAAGCAACCTTCATACTGCTTGGATTGGCATTGTAGGCATCTAAAATGATTTCATTGGTATTCTTGACCATCAACTGAGAGCGATTGTTCTCGGGCACATAGGATTCGATAGCCTCCTTAATATCTTCTATAGGCACTTTGAAGAAATGACCGATGGTAATTGCGACACAAATATTGGTTGCATTGTACAAACCAATTAAATGAGATGTAATTTCAGTTCCAAAAGCCGTAACCTTTACAAAAGGATTGGCAGTCACGGAATCAATATAAACATCTGCATCAGCATTAGTGCGGCTAAAAGTAATTCTGTTTAAATGAGCCGTTTTTTCATTTTGCAAAGCATCATCTAAATTTACAAAAGCAGTTTTATTATCCTTTGCCAAAAAAGTGTACATCTCGCTTTTGCCTTTAATCACCCCATCAACTCCACCGAATCCCTCCAAATGGGCTTTCCCGAAATTGGTTATAAAACCATAGTCCGGTTGCGCGATATTGCACAAGAATTCAATTTCTTTTTGGTGGTTGGCGCCCATTTCCACAATTCCGATTTGGGTTGATTGGTCGAATGACAATAAAGTTAACGGCACCCCAATATGATTGTTCAAGTTGCCAACAGTGGCCTTAACTTGATACTTTTTAGCTAAAACTACATTAACCAATTCTTTAGTGGTCGTTTTACCGTTACTTCCGGTCAAAGCAATGATGGGCAGTTTTAAATATTGTCGATGATAAGTCGCCAACTCCTGTAATGTCGTTAAACTGTCTTGAACCAATATTGTCCTGTAATCAATATAATAAGCTTTATTATCAATTAAAACATACTTAGCGCCTTTTTCTAAGGCTTCCGCAGCAAAGGTATTAGCATCAAAACGTTCTCCTTTTATAGCTACAAAAAATGAATCTTGAGTAATCTTTCTGGTGTCGATGGCAATCCCGGTGGTTTGCAAATAAAGGGCATGAATATCTTGAATGGTCATAAGGAAATATTTTAAAACAAAAAAGCCCTTAAAAATAGGGCTTTTTGGTATTATTTGGAACTATAATTAGTTTCTAGGTCTTTTCTTTTTGTCGGCTTTAGGACCTACTCTCGACATGGCACATCTGAATCCGATGTAATCTGTAGCGATATCTTGCGGGAAGTATCTTCTTTGAGCAGGATCTAACCAATAAGCTCTGTCTCTCCAAGAACCTCCTTTGTAAACTCTTACATCATCATTCACCAAAGTCGTTCTTTTGTTAGACTTATCATACTTTTTGATCATATTTCCTAAACTATCTGTAGCAACATTGTGCTTAGGAGAATCGTACATTCTTTGATCGTCTCTTAACTTACCTTTATCGTCACCTTCCTCAGAGCCAAACTTAAAGTATCTTGAAGATTGTCTGTCTCCGTCACGGTAGTTACGATTGTCAGATTTGTCAAAGTTTTGTCTTAGATAAGTTTCTTTATCGTCAACAGGTACTTGTGCAATTTGCCCAGGGAAGTTTCTTGAAACAATTTTACCGTTAGACAAAGTATCAAACTGTTGGGTTTCACCTGTAACCAATTCTACTTTGCCGTCTTCACCGATTTTGTTTTTCATATAAACGTTACCTCTGTAGTAGTTGAAGTCATTCGCTTCATCATCCACTATAGGTCTGTAAACGTCTGCAACCCATTCTGCAACGTTTCCGGCCATATCATACAAACCGAAATCATTTGGCGGATACGATTTAACTTTATTGGTAATATCAGCACCGTCGTCTGACCAACCTGCAATTCCGCCGTAATCTCCTTTACCTTGCTTGAAGTTAGCCAATTGATCACCTCTAACTTGTCTTTTTCCTGAACGGGTGTAAGCACCAGACCAAGGGTATTTTTTTTGACCTTTATAAGTATTGTACTCTCTTTGACCTACATCAGCAGCGGCAGCATATTCCCACTCAGCTTCTGTTGGCAATCTGTACTCCGGTAAAATCAAACCGGAAGATCTTTGTGCATAAACGTTTTTAGGACTATTTCCTTGAGTATTGGTGGAACCGGCAGCTGGAGCAGCACTTCCTTTTTTGCTTGAAGCGGCTTTCTGACCTCTTTTCAAAACAATTTTCTCATCACCACCCATAGCTGTTGAAGGCGAAGCCAAATAAGCTTCTGTACTGAATACTTTATCAGCAGATGCATCTGTTACCTTAGCATCTTTTTTCAAGTATCTCTGCTCTTCTAAGATTTTTTCGTTTACACGATCCGTTCTCCATTTGGCAAATTCAGTAGCCTGAATCCAATTAACTCCTACCACAGGATACTCAGCATAAGCCGGATGTCTTAAGTAGTTGTTAGTCATTGTTTCGTTGTAACCTAAACGATTTCTCCAAACTAAAGTATCCGGAGAAGCACCTTCATATATATTTTTGTAATTTTCTTGATCCGGAGGAAAAACTCTTTTCAACCAATCAAGGTATTCCATATACATCATATTGGTTACTTCGGTCTCATCCATATAGAATGACATTACGTGCTGCTGATTAGGGGTATTATTCCAATCGTGCATCACGTCATCCTGAACTTTACCCATAGTAAATGTTCCTCCTTCCACTAAAACTAAACCTGGACCTGTAGCCTGCTTCTTGAACTTAGAAGCATACTGAAAACCACCTTTCTTGTCGTTGATTTTCCATCCGGTAGCTCTTGAGCCGCCTTTAGAGTCGGATTTTTTACTACAACTGGTAAAACCAATCATTATCACTAAGGATAGCAATAATTTTACAGCAATAATTTTGTTTACTTTCATATTTTTAGTAGGTAAATTTTAGAGGCGCAATATAATAATTAACCTTTATATTGCAACAACTTTTTTAAATTAATACTAAAACCCGCCCATTCCCGCGAGTTTCATATACAACGCAAAAATAATAGTTTTATTGTATTTTGACTTAAAAAAAATATTTTTTTACTTTTTTATACAATTTTGCTGAAATTTGCGTTTATTGTTGACTATGAAAAAGATTATCACCGCACTACTTTTGTTAACTGCTTATTTGGGCAACTCTCAAGAGCAAGGCAACGCTGTATTGAACTGGACAGAAAAAAAAGCTTTCTCTTACGGAGATTACAGTTTCACTATTCCTCAGTTCAATCCTGATAATTTTCTGTATGATAACTACACCCAAACTTTAAAATTCAATCTACGAATAAAGTTGAACTCTGCGGTTTCTGAAAACAGTTTACAACTCAGCAACCTTGTTTTTGAACCAATAAGCGAAGCACAATTAGGCGACCTGAACACAAAAAACATCCCTTCAAGCTTCAAGTACACCATTAAAAACAGTAAAGCTCGCAACATTAACTACGCACAAATCAGCATCACTCCTATCATCAAGGAAGGCAACTCCTATAAAAAATTACTTTCCTTCACTTATGCTATTCAGAACACTAACACCAATCGAAATGCAGCAGTCTTTAATAATGTAAACAGTATCGAAAATTCGGTTTTAGCCACCGGAAATTGGTATCGTTTTTATATTCAAAAATCAGGTGTTTATAAAATCAGTAAAAGCTTTCTTCAAAGTCTGGGCATGGAAACGAATGTTGATCCCAGAAGAATAAAAATTTATGGCCATGGCGGTAGAATGGCTCCACTTTTAAACGGCACTGCCTATCCGATGGATATTGAAGAGAACGCAATCCAATTTGTGGGTGAGAGTGATGGTGTTTTTGACAACCAGGATTATATACTCTTTTATGCCGAAGGTCTGGACAATTGGAACGAAGAAAATAAAACGCATCTGAATTTATACGCAGACAAAGCTTATTATTATGTAACTGCATCGGGTGATAACGGAAAGAGAATAGTCGATTACAATCAACCTACCACCACTGCTGCTACTGTGATTACCAATTTTGACGACTATCAATTCCATGAAATTGACGATGTAAACATTGCTAAATTAGGAAGAGTTTGGTTTGGAGAACAATTCGGCATCGACAACGAACAAGAATTCGACTTTACATTTCCAAATCTGGTAACAAGCAGCCCAATTGCAGTAAAAACGCACGTAGCCGCTTCCGCTTTCAACCAAACGAGTTTCAAAATCGAAGCCAACAACCAATTGGTAGGCAATATGGGGATTAACGCGTTAAGTACTAATAGTGGTTGGGAAGCTTACGATAACACTTTAGAAAACAACGTGAATGTAACCGGCGAAGATGTCACTATTAAAGTCACTTATGATAATGGTGGTGTTCCCAGCGCCAAAGGTTATTTGGACTATATCGCCATAAAAGCCAAAAGAAACCTCTCCGGCATCGGAAAGCAATTTCGTTTCCAATTGGATCAAGCACCATTTTTATCCGGTGTAGGCGAATACCAAATCAGCAATGCCGCCGACATTATTCAAGTTTGGGACATTACCGATATTTACAATGTAACTAAGGTAAACAATGACAATCAGAGTGTTTTATCATTCAAAGCCAATTTAGGCGAAACACGAAAATACATAGCAGTTGACAATTCCGATTTCTTATCGCCTATGAAAGAATCGAAGTCGAAAGTAGACAACCAAAACTTAAAAGGAACTATTTTTACTAATGCGCAAGGGCAATTTCAAGATATTGATTATCTGATTATCACCCCGAAATTCCTGAACACCCAAGCCGAAAAACTGGCCAACTTCCACAGAAATTACGCTAACTTAAACGTGAAAGTAGTCAACCTGGAAAACATTTACCAAGAATTTTCTTCCGGCAAACAAGACATAGCCGCGATTAGAAATTTTGTCAAATATGTTTACTTCAACGCCTCCGATGCAAGCAAAAGAGTAAAATACCTCAATATTTTCGGCGATGGTTCTTACGATTTCAAAGACCGAGTAGCCAACAACACCAATATTGTCCCTATTTACCATGCGCTAAACAGTTACACCGAAACGGAATCTTCTTTTTCCTCTGACGATTTTTATGTTTGTATGGATGCCGATGAAGGCAACACCAACTTTTTCTTTGACGGAATGGACATAGCCGTAGGAAGAATGATTGTAAGCACGACTCAACAAGCCGAAGAAATGGTCAATAAAGTAATAGAATACCACGACATCCAATCGTATGGCAGTTGGCGGAATAATTATGTGGCTATTGCCGACGACTCCGATAAAACGTCCGATTTGACCCTACAAACCAAGCAAAACAATTTGACTGACGCTATCGTTACCGAAAAACCTTTCATCAACTTTAAGAAAATTTTACTCGACTCCTACCAACAAGAAACTTCTGCCGGAGGAAAACGCTATCCAAAAGCCCGAGAGGAAATTTTTGCTGCTTTTGAAAAAGGTGCTTTGGTCTTCAATTACATCGGTCACGGTGGTGAAGACGGTCTTTCCGGCGAGAGAATTTGGGAAAAATCAGATGGCGAAAACCTGCTGAATCGATACAAATACCCTTTATTTATTACGATTACCTGTGCTTTTTCTCGTTTCGACAATCCGTACCGACCAACCGCAGGCGAATACACTTATTGGAATCCTCGCGGCGGTGCAATTTCCATGATTACAGCGGTACGCTCTATTGGCCAAATCCCGGCTGAAATTTTCAACGACCGAATCGCGAAATACCTCTTTGCTTACGGCAGCAACGAATATACTTCCATCGCCGAAGCCCTGAGATTGGCGAAAAACGAAAATCCGAACACCGCAACCAATGTCGTCTTCTATTTAGGCGATCCGGCTTTGATGCTCGCGATACCGAAACCAAAAGTAGTATTAACCAAAGTAAACGATATGCCGATTACCGGTCCGATAGATGATTTTCAATCGTTAGCTTATGTTAAAATTGCCGGAGAAGTTTTGGATGAAAACAACAACTTATTACCAACATACAACGGCGAACTCTCAGTAAATATTTTCGACAAAAATATTACCCGAGCAACCTTGAACAATGACGGAAACAGTCCTTCTATTAATTTCACCAACTTAGGCGAAACCATTTTCAGGGGGAATGCCTCTGTAAACAACGGTCGATTCGAATTTGGTTTTGTAGTTCCCAGAGACATCAGAATTCCGGTAGGAACCGGAAAAATCAGTTTCTATACCAAGCGTAATCAAATTTTATTTGACAAAACAGGTTACAATGCCGATATTAAAATTGGCGGTATTAACCCAAATGCTACCGCAGACAATATTGGCCCAAGAGTTCGTTTGTATATGAATGACGAAACTTTTGTCAATGGCGGCATCACCAATGAATCTCCTTTCTTATTGGCTTTATTAGAAGATGAAAACGGAATCAACACAGCGAGCGGCATTGGTCATGACATCATTGGGA
>Ga0207952_1000688_pt1 | contig 21707 bp, 19 predicted proteins | sample SubbioR12Aug_8Ca_FD_184831 | JGI IMG/M metagenome (GOLD analysis project Ga0207952, IMG submission 184831) | Serpentinite rock and fluid subsurface biosphere microbial communities from McLaughlin Reserve, California, USA - CR12Aug_8Ca (SPAdes) | ecosystem: Environmental > Terrestrial > Deep...
TCTGGGGCAACAATTTATGGTCCCCGAGCTATTTCGCAGGGTCGTGTGGAGGAGCTCCACTTTCTATCATCCGTCAGTATATAGAAAATCAGAAATCCCCTACGGAGCAAGGCTAATACGAAACCCCGAAGCGCGATTCATCTCGGCCCTGAAGGGCCGAGTTTTCTCGTGTCCATTTGATAAAGGCGATCGCCCGGTTCTTGTCTCATCGCTTCTAAAACTTCTTGCAATCGCAAGCGGGCTTTCCCAAACTGCTCCAACCTCTGTATCCAACGAATCTCTTCACACATTGTAGGTGCTGGAGCTGACGTTGCCACCGGTACCGGTCCAGTTCGTGTGGAAAAACTGACCGCGCGGTTTGTCGATCCGCTCGTAGGTGTGGGCGCCAAAGTAGTCACGTTGAGCTTGGAGAAGGTTGGCAGGGAGTTGTGCGCTTCGGTAGCCATCGAAGAAACTGAGAGCAGTAGAGAAGCAGGGGAGGGGAATCCCGAGAAGGGCCCCTTCAGCAACCGTTTTACGCCAGAAGGCTTCGCAGCGGGTGATTTCCCCTTCAAAGAAGGGATCGACAAGGAGGCTAGCGAGTTTGGAGTTTTTGTCGTAGGCCTCTTTGATCTTGCCAAGGAATTTGCTTCGGATGATGCAGCCACCGCGCCACATGAGGGCAATGGAGCCAAAGTTTAGCTTCCACTTATTTTCCTCCGAGGCGGTGCGCATGAGCATAAAGCCCTGGGCGTAACTGATAATTTTGGAGGCGTAGAGGGCGTGCGAAATGGCAGTGGCGAGATCAGTTTTGGAAAGGGAGGTTTTGTAGGTGGGGGCTTTGTAGTGGCGGCTCGCCTCAACCCGTTCGTCTTTCAGAGAGGAGAGACAGCGGGCAAAAACCGCTTCGCCAATGAGGGTGAGGGGCATGCCCCGGTCGAGCGCATCGATGCCGGTCCACTTGCCGGTCCCTTTCTGGCCGGCGACGTCGAGGATTTTTTCAAGAAGGGGTTTGCCGTCGGTGTCCATCTTGGAAAAGATGTGCATGGTGATTTCAATGAGATAGCTGTCGAGGGCCCCCCTATTCCATTCGGTAAATGTTTTGGCCAGCTCGGGGAAAGTGAATTGCCCTCCTTTGTGGAGGATATCGTAGGCCTCGCAGATGAGCTGCATGTCGCCATACTCAATCCCGTTGTGAACCATCTTGACGTAGTGGCCTGCGCCTCCTTCGCCTACCCAATCGCAGCAGGGAGCCCCGTCATCCGATTTGGCGGCAATTGCCTGAAAAATCGGCTTTACATGAGGCCAAGCGTCGGGATTGCCGCCCGGCATGATGGAGGGCCCATTGCGAGCTCCCTCTTCGCCGCCCGAAATGCCCGTGCCAATGAAAAGAATCCCCTTTGCTTTGAGGGCTTCGTAGCGCCGCTGGCTGTCGGGAAAGTGGCTATTGCCCCCGTCGATGATGATGTCCCCCTTTTCCAGGAGCAGCGTGAGGAGATCGATGAATTCATCCACGGGATCGCCTGCCTTCACCATCAACATCACGCGGCGCGGTTTTTTGAGTTTGGAAATAAATTCTTTGAGATCGCGCGCACCCACAATCGATTTGCCCTTGGCGGGCCCCGCAAGAAATTCATCGACTTTGGAAACCGTCCGGTTAAAGGCTGCCACAGTATACTTATGGTCGGCCATATTCAGAATCAAGTTCTGCCCCATCACCGCGAGTCCAATCAGTCCAATATCTGCTTGCATAATGTATCTCCTTCAAAAAGATTGATCGGGCCTTAAATTTACGAGAAATTCTGCTACTGGCATACACGTCACTCGATCTATTTTTCGTTTGTCTTTCCCTAAATAGAGAAAGAGAAGGGTCGCCTCGGGAAATTCCTTGCCAAACGAGTGCAACCCCTTCAGATCTGTGGAGTGTACCTCTTTTCCCCGTTTCACCTCAATGGCCCAAAATCCTCTCGGGCCATAGACAATAAAATCAACTTCCAATTGCGATCTCGTGCGCCAAAAACAAAATTGGTGCGGCTCTCTTTGCGCTTGCACCCAAGCACGCAAATGCTGTGCAACCAGACCTTCGAGAGCAGGCCCTTCCAATTCTGCCTCTCGATCGATGGGTCCTTTCGGCCGCAAGCTGCGAAAAACCCCTGTGTCAAAATAATAAAATTTCGGATGACCTACGAGCGCCCGCTGCACTCTCCGTGTAAAAACAGGCAAACGAAAAGCAATCAAGAGGTCTTCGAGAATTTGTAAATAGTTGTCGACTGTGGCCCGTTTAACTTGTGCCTCCCTTGCAATTTCCGTACCGTTCAATAAATTGCCATGAGAAAAACTACACACTTCTAAAAATCTTGAAAAATCGCCCACCTGGCGCACCAACCCTTCCGCAATCACCTCTTCGCGTAAATAGACTCCAACGTAATTTAAGACCTTCTCGCAAGGATCGGCCGCTTGCAGAACCATCGGCAGCATCCCTACTTTCAGCGCCCACTCCAGCTGGAATGCCGCTCCCAATTCCGCAGCAAAAAAGGGGGACATCATCCGCAAAAGGGCCCTTCCCCCCAATAAATTGCCCACTTCCCTGCGCAACTTGCGGGCGCTGCTTCCCGTCATGATAAACTGGATGGCATTCCCCTTTTCTTCAATCAAACTGTGAACCACGGGGAGAAGCTCCGGAACCCTCTGAATCTCATCCAAAACGACCACCCCTCCCGCTGAGGGAAGGATCTCCCGCAACCTCTCGGGAGCCGCCCGGTAGCGCCTTTCTTCCTCAGGTAAAAGGAGATCGATACGAACCGCTCCCGAATAGGTGTGGGCTAACCATACCGACTTCCCTGTACCTCTTGGGCCGAGGAGGAAAAAGCTCTCCCGAGGGGATTCCATTAGACGAGGAATATAGAGGGTTTTCAAATTTCCACCAGAGTTGTAATTTTAGCTGTATTTTTTACAACTTCGGTGTAAATTTGCAATAAAATTCATAAAACACTAACAATAAAACACTTATAATCATGTAAAATTGTTTTTTCTTGAGATAAGTGGCGAGAGAGCCGTATACTTTTCGTCCATGTTCTCGTAGCTCAGTGGATAGAGCGGTCGCCTCCTAAGCGACAGGTCGCAGGTTCAACTCCCGCCGAGGACGATTCTATGCCTCTGGCTACCGAGCTAATTGCAAAACTCTTCGACGCGTACAACCACCTTTTTGAGCCAGGTGGAGTCCCTGGCTCCTCGTCTACCCATTCGGGTAGGCCGCCGTTGCCAGGTACGGAAAAGCTCCGCTTTTCCTCCTCAACCTGGCTCAAAATCATTGATTGTCCGCTGTCGTGGAGCTTTGCAACTACCTCTCCCCTTAAAATACTGGTCAATGCCGTCGGCAATCCCGCGTGCGATCTTCTCCTGATACTCTCGGTCTTTTAAGAGCGAGCGTTCGTGTGGGTTCGAGATAAAGCCCCCTTCAACAATGATGGCGGGCATGGTGGTTTCCCGCAGCACATAGAAATTGCCCCGCTTTACGCCGCGCGAGGTGGCATGAGTTCTCCGGATGAGGCGTGGCAGCACCGCATCGGCTAAACGTTTTGAGGCTTTGCTCCGCGTCTTGTTTTCTTTTGAGTCGTGAAACCAAATCTCGATCCCTTCGGCCGAAGGGTTGCGGCACGAATTGTAGTGAATGCTGACGAAAATGGAAGAGTCAGCTTGGGCCGCCTTTTCCACTCGATTCGGCAGAGGAACAAATGCATCGGTGTTGCGCGTCATGACGACGTGATAGCCGAGTTGATCCAGATGTTTCCGCACCAAACGGGCTGTCTGCAAACAAATCCTTTTTTCTTCGCAAAAGGGAGCGTTGGCTCTGGCTCCGCGATCTTGTCCTCCATGTCCTGGATCAATCACAATCGTGGGAACGACCGAAGAGGCGGAAAAGACAGAACCCAAAGGCGCTTTCTTCTCCTTTTTGGGCGCTCCGCAAAGAGGCAATATGAAGGTCAGAAAAAGAAAAATGAACCGCATCGTAAATCAAAGCATGTCAGAAAAGGGCTTCTTTTGCAACCAAGACATCGTCAAAAGGGATCGTTTGGCGCGCAAAAATTTGTGTTTTCTCGTGTCCTTTGCCTGCGATCAATACCACATCTCCCTTCTCAGCCATCTGAATGGCTTTTGTAATCGCTTTGGCCCGATCGAGTTCCATCACAACCTTTTCTGGATGGAGAAACCCTCCTAAGATTTGTTCGGCAATTTTTGCCGGATCTTCTCCGCGCGGATTGTCATTGGTCACAATAGAAAGATCAGCCAATTTTTCTGCCACTTCCGCCATTTGCACTCTTCGTCCTGGATCCCGATCTCCGCCACATCCAAAGACGAGTATGACTCTTTTCGGATTCAATTCTCGCACCGTTTTCAAGACATTTTCCAAAGCATCGCCCATGTGCGCATGGTCAACAAACACCTCAATGCCCCGTCGATTGGGTACTCTTTCCATACGGCCCGGCACATTTTGGAATGTGGCCATGATTTCGGCGATCTTCGCAAGCGGGGCTCCCACCTCCAATCCCACAGCGATCGCTCCGAGCATATTGTAAATGTTGAACCGCCCCATCAGCTGCGTTACAAAGCGAACACCCTTCACCCAAAATTCCCCATCCTGTACATCGGTCGCCCGCACATCGACCGCACCCAATCCAAACGTCACTCGCTTCTTTCCCCCTTGCATCTTGTCAGCCCACGGGCTATCTCCATTGACAATGGCCGTCCCTTCAAGCCCCTGGAAAAGTTTCCCTTTCGCCGCCGCATAGTTGTCCATTGTCTTGTGATAATCCATATGATCAGGCGTCAAGTTGGTAAACAATCCAATATCAAAGGCAATTTCCCCTACGCGTCCCTGCTCCAATCCATGAGACGACACCTCAAGGACAGCGGCCTCACACCCTCCATCGCACATCTCCCGCAAAAGCTTGTGATTGGTGATCACATCGTGCGTCGTCAGTTTTGAAGGAATGACCCGCGCCCCCACAATCGCCTCCACCGAGCCAATCAACCCACATTTTTCCCCCAACCCCTCAAAAAGATGCCGGATCAAATAGGCAGTCGTGGTTTTCCCTTTTGTTCCCGTCACGCCCACAACAAACAATTTTTCCGAAGGATGGCCATAATATCTTGCGGCAAGTTGTCCCTCCATCTGAATCGGCTCTCTACAAATCAGCTGCGTGGCCTTAAGAAACGGATTGTACAGATCAGTTACCACAGCAACTGCCCCCGCAGCTAAGGCCTTTTCGACAAAATCGCCCCCATACGCCGCCGTTCCCGATTTCGCAATGAATAAATTGCCGGGAGCGGCCATCCGCGAATCAGAGCACAACCCTGTGATGGCGATCTCTTTGGAGCCCTTAATCTCAAGGCCCTGCATCCCGCGAGTCAGTTGTTTTAACTTCATCGATTCCACTGTTCGTAAAGCTCTTTCAGAGCTGTCACCTCTTTAAACCAGTCGGCCCGTTTGGGATCTCTACGCGGATCGCCATAAGGATAGCCATACGGATCGTCGGGAGCTACTCCAAGATACTGGAGCGCTTTGGTAGAGATCTCGCGGAAAACAGGACCCGCCGAGGCGCCCCCGAGTTGTCTCTTGCCAACGCCCGGGATGTATTTTATCTCGGGTTCATCAATTGAAACAAGGAGGACAAAACGAGGATTTTTTGCAGGAGCAATCCCTACGAAAGAAGAGATATTTTGCTGCTTGGAGTATTGACCATTCACAATCTTTTCCGCGGTTCCCGATTTCCCGGCTTCGGTATATCCATATATATCAGCTCGCTTGGAGGTTCCCCCTTCTTTGGTCGCATACTTCATGGCGCGGATGATCGTTTCGGTAATTTGGCGGCTTAAGATTTGCTGCGTGGCCCGATAGTGGGTGTTATCGACGATCGTTTTCTGTTCGCCATCGGGTAAAGTTTTGACCACCTTGCGCACGAGATGGGGTTGCACGGCAAAACCTCCATTGGCCAGAATCGCATAAGCCCGGACAAGCTGGAGACTGTTGACCAATATATTGTACCCAATCGAGAGAGTGTAAGGCGTCCCGAGCGACCACTCGAGCTTGCCGTTGGGATGAACTTTGCCAGGTGTGGGGACAAGCCCTCCGCTTTCCGCAGGCAGTTCTACGTGAGTCTTTTGTCCAAATCCAAAGGTTTGGGTGAGCGCATTCCGATACCAGTCGACGCCGAGGGTGTCCACAAGGCGCTGCACCATACGGGCCATGTAGACATTCGACGACTTTTGGACCGCTAATTCTAAATTGAGGAAAGAATGAACCCGTCCATCTTTTAAGGGAATGGTTCTCCCAGGAAAATTGCCATTCGCAGTGGGGACTTTTTCTTGCGGAGAAAAAATGGGCTTTTGCCCCCGTTTCACAAGTTCCTCATTCGCTTTCATGCAAATGGCCATCGTCAAAGGTTTGAAGATGGAACCTGGTTCAAAACAATCGGTGACCGCTTTGACATGGGTGAGTTCGGCGAGTTTCGGGTCGTTGAAATACTTCGTATATTGGGCCGGATCAAAGGAGGGCGTTTGGGCAAGAGCTAAGATTTCCCCATTATAAGGATCGAGCATGACAGCCCAACCTCCTTTCGCATGGGAGGCTTTCACCCCTTTCGCCAGTTCGGTTTCGGCTATCGCTTGCAAATAGTGGTTGATGGTGAGATAGACGTCAGCCCCATTTTCGGGAACTTCCAGCACGGTCCCGGCATCGATTGGACGGCGCGGGGTGCGAATGATGAGCCGTTTGCCCGGCTTACCCTTTAAGTAAGGGTGGTACAACAGCTCCAGCCCTCCGGTGGGAATCGGCTGTCCCGTTTGAGGATCTTTCTCTTCTTGCACCGTGTGGAGTACCGTTCCCAACATCGATCCAAAAGGATAGGATCTTTTATAGTCCGAGGTAAAAAAGAGGGCGTTTTTTACGATTTTCTTTTGCGCGGCATAAGATTTCCACCACGTTTCAATCTCTTCTCGGTTCTTTCGGTCCAGCCATCCGGCAATCTTGCGGCTGCGGCTTTTTTTCTCAAATTGATCGGCTACCTGTTCTAGGGGGCGCTGAAGAAGCCGAGAAAGCTCGCTCGCCATCTCCTGCTTGGCAGCGGGAGGAATCGAATCGGGATCGATAAACAGATGAAATTTGGGAACGTCAATGACAAAAGGCTGTTCCTCTTCTGGATGTCCCTTTTTAATCGAGGTATTGGAATAAAAAGAGCCTCGCATAAAAGGCTCGGTGGCCACATATTGGTGCTGGGAAAGGGCCGCCTGCGTCCACTTCTCATTCTCAATGATCTGGATTTGATAAAAACGGACGACCAGCGAACAAAAAAGCAGAGATAGGAATACAGCTACACCTACCAGCCGTTTCCGATCATGAGAGTCGAAATTCATAGAACCTATCTCACTAAAATTTTTCGTCGAGTTTTTGGATTATTTTGGCCGATTTTTCATTTTTTGTCGGGGGGTAATATCAGCTTTCGTATATTACCCCCCGACAAAAAATGAAGAATCGGCTCGAAAGAACCGAAAAATCGACTGAAACTTTTTAGTGAGATAGGTTCATGGAGCTTCATTAATCGCGTAGGCTTCAGGAACAGTTAAAATCTCTTTCAGCACCGGATGTTTCAGGTGGCTGTACTCAGGCTGTCTTGCCAGTTCCATCAAGTGAGAGGGACTTTCAAATTGGTCGACTTGGTAGGAAAGACGCCGATTTTCTTCTCGGATGAGATCGATCTCCTTTCCCCTTTTTGGAACAGCCATCTTCAATTTCGTAAGTTCGTTTTGCTCCTCGAGGTAAGAATAAAGACAAAACCCAAATACCGTAAGACAAAACCCCATCTGTAACAACCGCCGCTTCACACCACTTCCACCTTTTCCGCCGCCCGCAATTTCGCACTGCGCGAGCGAGGATTTTTTCGCCTCTCTTCCGCCGACGGGGGGATCGGCTTCTTCGTTATGATTTTTAACCCCTCTTCTTCCCGCAACTTCCACTTCACAATCCGGTCTTCCAGACTGTGAAAGGTAATCACAGCCAACCTTCCGCCTGGTTTCAATGCAGCTACAGCCGCATCGAGCCCCGCTTTCAGCTGACCCAACTCATCGTTCACCGCAATCCGAAGCGCCTGAAACGTCTTCGTCGCCGCATGAACCTTTCCCCGAGGAATCACCTTCTCCACCACATGGCATAAATCCATTGTGGTGCGGATCCTCTTTTTTTTCCGCGCCGCCACTAAGGCCTTCGCGATCACTCTGGAGCGGTACTCCTCGCCATACTCATACAGGATCCGGGCCAGCTCCACCTCAGGCAGCTCATTTACGAGCATTTCCGCCGTGAGGGGCCCCGTCTGATCCATCCGCATGTCGAGAGGGGCATCTGCCCGAAAGCTAAACCCCCTATCCGCCTCATCAAACTGCATCGAAGAGACCCCGACATCGATCAAAAAACCGTCGATCGAATCGATCTTTTTCTCCTCGAGAAAACTCTCCAACTCCGCAAAGGGTCCGTGGATCCATTCCACTTTTTTCCCCCACGAAGCCAATCTCTCTTTCGCCAAAGCAAGCGCCCTTGGATCCCGATCGCACGCCAAATAGCGCTCGATTTCCGGATGGGCCTCCAAAATCGCCCTCGCATGGCCACCCGCGCCCACCGTTCCCTCAAAAAAGACCTTAAGATCTTTACCTTCAAAGACCTCCAAAGTCTCCCTCAACAGTACGGGGAGATGCGGATCCTGTTTATGTGGTTGGGACATACAGAGGATTCATTGCCGCTTCGACTGTGTTTTCTACTGTCTTCGGCTTTTCATCGTGAAGAAGAGCAAACGCCTCCTCCATCATCTCTGCCAAATTAAATCCTTCCGACTTGCCATCCAAAAGATTTTGTAGATTTGCGTCATACACCTCTTTTGGCCAAAGCTCAATTCGATCCATCACCCCTGCAACGACAATCTCTTTCTCAATTTTTGCCGCGCCCCTTAAGATCGCAGGCAACATCACACGTCCGATCTTGTCGCATTCGGTTTCATGCAATGTTGAGAAAAATAAAGTGAAAAACTTCTGAAACTGCGCCACATGCTGATTTTGCCGAAATTTTTGCACAATTTTGGCAATCTCGCTCCTTTTATAGATGGCAAGACATCCACCGATCCCCAACCCAATGGTAAATTCACATTTCCCTTCTTCCACAAGACCGTAGCGCATCTCTTGAGGAAGGACAAAACGCCCTTTCTCATCAAGTTTTGCGACACTAGAGCCTTTGAAGAAGAACCCGTTCATGTGTATTTCCACGTTCTCCCACATGTTAGCCACGAAACCCGAAATCGCGCAATCCATTTTCCACAATCTTTTTCTAAAATCGATCATAATCAACTTAAAATCAGATTGTTAAAATCTTAAAAATCCGCGTGGGAATTTGTGGGAAACTTGTTCAAAACCCCTACCTCTCAAACTTCAGAAGCAGACATAAATACACTGAAAAACAAGGACTTACAACTCATCCACACTGATGTTGATAAGTGTTGAAAACTAAATCGGGTGGGATGTTAGAATGAAAACATGACCACCAAACCACGTACGGTAGACAACTTAGGGATCGACGCCTCGATCCGCTACGCGAAAGACAAAGAGCTTTTTGAGGCGGGGTTCATTGAAGAATCGCACCTTGTCTCACAAAAAACGGCCATTCCGGTAGCCAAGCCTTATATACCATCTGAATACGACCCTCTTTTTTCGGTGGGAAAGTCCTTAAGATGGGCCTCGTTTTCTCCTCCTCCCGAGCATCTGGCGGCCTATGCCCGCTCCCTTTTTTCCTACCAGCTCATCCCCTCACTTGGCCCCTATGAAAAACAGGACGAAGATGAAGACAAACTTGCACGGTTAGAAGAAGAGTTGGATGATGGGGATGATGGAAAAAAGGAAGATCTCCAGGCCATTGTCTCACTCTTCAAATGCATCCGCGGCCTCAACAAAATCCTGGCCACGATTCAGATGAAACGAGCCCAATACCAAAGGGGATAGCATGGCGAACCAAAAGTGGAAGGAAATTCTTGGTTGGGGTCCTGAGGAGATCAACGATCTCCGAGTCGTTGCCTATGCCTATATACAGCAAGGAATTTACGACACTGCCCTCACCTTTTTCAATGCGATCACCGTCCTCACTCCCCCCTCACTCCACGACCTCCAAACCCTGGGCGCCCTCCACCTCCAAATGGGCAATGGGCTCAAAGCCCTTGATTATCTCGACCAGGCCTTAAAAGAAGATCCCACCCATCTCCTCACGCAACTCAATCGGACGAAAGCGCTCTTCCAACTCGGCTATCGTCGGCAAGGGCTAGCTTCCGCACTCGAGCTCGAAAAGTGTGTGGAAAAAGAAATCTCGTCCGCTGCCTCAGCTCTTGTCCTCTCTTATAAGTAAATTCGGGCGCATTTTTTTCCTTGGCTTCAGAGCCCTCCTTTGTTACAAATGAGCCATGCTGGATTGTGTTGTCAAAAATGGCTGGGAGCAGTTTCTCCAGTTCATAGAAAGTAGGTGTTCCTCTTCGGAATTCCAGAATTGGATCGCTCCGATTCGCTGTGTAGATGTCTCTCCCGAAATGGTGACGCTCGAAGTGCCCAACATCTACGTCGAAGAATATCTTCTCACCAATTTTAAAGACGTTCTCGCCGACTTTCTCCCGTTACGCCCGTCGGGAGATCCTGCCATCCGTTTCCAAATCGCAACGCCTGATAAACAAGAATCCGCTACGCCTGCAATTTTAGAAGAAGAAGAAAATTCCGCTCCTGCAGAAACACGCCTCAATGTTCTCTACACTTTTGAAAATTTTATCGAAGGGCCCTCCAACCAGTTTGTGAAATCGGCCGCTTTTGGTGTCGCCTCACGTCCCGGCAAGTCGTATAACCCCCTCTTTATCCACGGCGGCGTGGGCCTTGGCAAAACGCACCTTCTCCACAGCATCGGCCACTACGTACAAGAGCACCACAAAAAACAGCGCGTGCAGCTGATTACAACGGAAGGGTTCATCAACGACATCGTCGACTCACTTCGCTCCAAGTCGATCGACAGAATGAAACGGTTCTACCGCTCACTCGACGTCCTCCTTGTCGACGATATTCAGTTTTTGCAAAATCGACTCAACTTCGAAGAGGAGTTTTGCAACACATTTGAAGTGCTCCTCAACCAAAATAAGCAAATTGTCATCGCTTCCGATAAACCGCCCAGCCAATTGAAACTCTCGGAGCGAATGGTCGCCCGCATGGAATGGGGCTTAGTTGCCCACATGGAAGCGCCCGATTTAGAGACACGCGTTGCGATCATCAAACACAAATCGGAAAGCCGAGGGGTCAACATCCCCAACCAAATTGCCTTCTTCATCGCCGAACACATCTACAATAATGTGCGCCAACTCGAAGGGGCCATCAATCGCTTGTGCGCCCACTCCAAAATCATGGCCTCTCAAATGACCGAAGATGTGGTGGAAAAGATATTAAATGAAATGTTTCAGCATAGCTCCCCTTCCAAAAAGATTTCGGTGGAGGAAATTTTAAAAAGCGTCGCCTCGATTTTTGAAGTGCGCGTCGCCGAAATTAAGGGCGAATCGCGCCACAAAGAGATTGCCCAGGCGCGCCAAGTGGCGATGTATTTAGCTAAAGAAATGATTGACGACTCGCTCATGCGCATTGCGGCTTCATTTGGCGGCAAGACACATTCAACGTTGTTGCACGCTTGGAAAAAAGTCTCGGATCAAATCCAAATCAACGACACTTTACGCAGACAAGTGCAAATGGTTCGAAAAAATATTGAGCATTAATAGTTTTTTATTCAGTTGATCAAATCTTAACCGAAATTAGATAATGGCCATTCCTATCAAAAAGGAGTGAACATGAAAAAAATAATCGCAATTCTTTCTCTCATGACCGCTACTCTTGGATTTGCTGCTGATTTGTCTTTAGACAAACTCACAGCTCCAAAAGCAACCGATTCATTTACCTACTTCCGTATGGGCGTCACCGAAGCAGTTCCTCTTGATTCTGTTGAAGTGATCCCTGATGTTGGCGTAGGACATCGCTACAAAGTGGGCACGGGAGCGGTTGACGTTTCCGGGAACTTTACCCGCAATCTGAAAAAAGACGAAGGGAGCACCTATTTCTATACAGCTCCAAAAGTCTCTTACCTCCAATACATCACTCCAAGCAAAGGACAGAGCCTCTATGCAGGTCTTGGCCTAGGCTTTGGCGGTCTGCAAGATAAAAACGCAGCGAAATTCCTCGGATTTCTCCCTTGCGCCACTCTCGGCTGGGAAATGAACCGAGCCAGTGATCATCCCCTTCTCGCGCAGCTCGACATGAGCCAGCCGATCTGGGACGTAAGTGATCGCGCGTTTGTTGAAAGAGCATGGTTTGATTCTGCAGCAAGCGGATTCCACCCTGTTGTTGAGTTCTCACTCGGCGCTGGATTCTAACTTTTTAGAGAAAGATCGCTCAGCGATTTTTTCTTTAAATGGTCGTAAATCGAAAGGGCACCGCTCACCATGGCAGCGGGATCCTGAAGATTCGAGGGCAGCAAAATCGTGCTGCCCTCTTTTGCTATCTTCCCAAAGGCTTCCAAATACTTTTCGGCGATTTGCAAGCTGGCCGCCTTTTCTCCTCCGACCGACTGGAGCGCCGCCGCGACCCGCTCAATTCCGTGCGCTGTCGCGATAGAAATGACTTCGATCGCCTCTGCTTCCCCCTTCGCTCGATTCACCCGATCGATCTGCGCTGCCTCAGCGATGTTGATCTGCGACTGGCGCGCACCTTCCGACCCGTTGATTTGCGCTTGTCTGACCCCTTCTGATTCCAAAATTCTCGCCCGCTTTTGCCGCTCCGCCGTCATTTGGAGCTCCATCGCTTTCCGGATCTCATCAGGCATCTTAATGTCTTTGATTTCATAACGCAGGCACTGAATGCCCCACGAAATGGCCGCCGAGTTGATCGCCTCGACAATCTTCCGATTGAGCGACTCTCGTTCCTCAAACGTTTTGTCGAGCGGCAATGTCCCAATTTCCGAGCGCATCGTCGTCTGCACCAACTGCACCACTGTAGAAAATGGATCTTTCACACCGTAAGAGGCCGCAATGGGATCAAAAATTTTCACATATACGATGCCGTCCAGAACAACCGACACGTTGTCCTGCGTAATGGCCGTCTGTTCCGGCACAAAAAACGACTCTTCTTTCAACGAATGGCGATAGGCCACCACCTCAGCCAGTGGCATGACCCAGTTGAGCCCCGGCTCCAGCTTCCGCTGGAATTTCCCCAACCTTTGCACAATCCACACCTCTTGCTGCGGGACAATGCACATCCCTAAGAAAAGGACCCCGCCCAAAACAATGAGACCCAAGATGACAAAAATCATAATGGAAATAAACTTAATAGATATCCTTTTTTTGGGGAAGCTTCTCGTAATTCTCCCATAACCCGCTTCGCTTCCCTTGCGTCTCCCACCGTATCAAGGAGCAATATCACCAGTCCCTCCTCAATTGCCTCCACATCGCACCAACGCTTCCGGACAATGGGAGCAAACGGCCTTTCGATCCTCTCGGCAAACTCGAGTCCAAATGTCCTGGCTCCCTTGAGCGGCACCACCACATCGGGCATCTCCCACGCAAGCCTTCCCCACTGCCTCACCGCGAACGCCGGCAAGCACTCAGGCTTTGCCCGCGCCAGCACATACGCCGCCCGCACTTCCTGAAACACACTCGCCCGTACGTAGGGCGCCAGAGGATGTCTTCGGCACCGCCTACACGTCCCCTCACTCTCCTCAAAACAATGGGGGCACCTCTCTGCAGGATCGACTGCTTCACATTCCTGCCAACACGCAGAGCAAAAATAGGAATCGCCCGTTGTCTCTTCCTCGCAACACGCACAAACCGGTGGAAATACCCAGCGCAACAGCTGCTTGAACATGAATCTATCCTAATAAATTTACAATCCTAAGAAGCGCTTTTTCTTCTGCAGGTGAAACTGCGGATCGCTGAGATTGCCGTCAATGGAGATCACAAAGGCTTCTGTCAGCTTGAAGAGGACAAATTGCTTCATCTGGATGAGGATTGAAAGATCGCCTCGCAAACTCATCCGCGGAGAGAGGTCGTTTTCGACAAGGAAAAATTGGGAGCGCTTGTTTTCGCTGTAGGCATCTGTCAGAGAGGTGAGAGTAAAGTAGCCGTCTTTGAGCTCGTATTTGACAGATCCTCGTACGGGAATGAGGAGGTCAAGGTCGAGGCCGACGATGCGACTGAGGAGATCGGAGGGAATATCAAAGACAGTGTGCTCGCGCTTGAACGAGTTAATGAAAAAGAGCTCGCCTGTCCCGCTAAAACTCTTGTCTTGGCCGATGGTGCCATGGAGATCTTTGAGGGTGAGAGTGCGCACGACGAGAGGATTGAGTACTTTATGGGGTTTGCCGATGCGCTGCAGCAAGCTTGGGCGTAGTTCCGTAATGGCGATGTGGGGAATGGAAAGAGTCCAGAGGCCTTCATTTTGCGCCAAGATCTCAGGCACGAGGAAGATGCCGCCCGAATCGCTGATTCTAATGTCTTTCAAGTGCACTTTGGTCGGAGAAATTTCCACTTGCGAGAGGAGTGTGCGAAGCTGGAAGCCAAAAAATTCGAGTTGCTTGCCGCTGAGAATGCCCTGAAATGTAGGAGCAGGTGACAGGGTGAAGCGTCCCATGAGCTCGTAGCCTTTTCCAAGATCGAGAGCGTTAAAGACACGGGCGATAGGTGTAGGAAGCAGCGGAAGGAGAACCTTGCCGTCAAAACGGGCGCTGCCAATGAGGGTTTCTCCTTCGGAGTGAAAGGAGGCGTCGAGTCCAGGAAGCGTCCCCTCTATGGCATGTATGGCAAGCGTTTTGTCATAGGTCCAGTCGATGCAGAAACTGTCTTGGAGTGTAAGTCTTCCTGTAAATTGGGGGGCGTGTTGAAACGAGAGAGCGACCTTGAGCGGTTCATCGGTTGTGAAAAGATCGAAATGGGCCGCGGCGAAATGGGGTTCCCAAGAAAAGTGAAGATTTTGGATATGGTGCACATCCCCTTGATAGGGAATAAATCCCTCTTTCATGAAACAGGAAAAGGTAGATAAGTCTTTAGCACACTCAATGTCCAAAATCCCATCGAAATCGCGCGAAAAAGGGAGGGAAAATTTCTGGCAAAACGAGAGGGGCAGATGTAAATGGGCGTGCTGAAGCCGCCAGGAAGCACGTTGAATGTCGTATTGTAGAAGACCCACTTTCGCAGAAAAGTGAGAGGATACGGAAAACCAGAGTCCGCTAATGAGAAATCCCTTTTCAGAAGAATAGTAGCAGTGAATCGGCGTCCGATTCTCAAGCAAGTATTCTTCTGCTTTGACTTGCGAGACGGTCAAATCAAAATCGGCCTCGATTTCCTGATCCCAACTGAGAAGTCCTGATCCTTCGCACTGTCCGCTGATTTGCTTTGCGGGGGGATAAGTCAGAAAGGGGCGGAGCGCTACTAAATCGAGATGGACTCCTTCCACGCGGAGATTCCCTCGCTGCAAACTGTCGAATTTCCCACTCAACTCAGCGGCAAACTGATTTTTCCACTGAAGAGTTCCTCCTGAGAATAGAAGAGCCTCCTCTTGCCAAAAAAGATGCCCTGCAAAGAGGAAATCGCCTAGGTGGGAAGGTTCTAAACACCAACCGTCCGTTTCCTTCCGCAGACGAGCAGAGAGCGGCACGAGATGCTCACCCCACTGCAACGTATCTGAGGTCAGAGTGAGAGAAATCTCTTCTTGTGATCCGCACACCATTTCCATTTCGATGGCCCCTTGCACCTTCTCCTCTTGAATGCGCAATGGAAGAGGAAAAAGTTTAGCTAAAGACTGCCATGACAGGACGGAGGCAAGAGAAAATTTTCTCTCGGCCCAGTTGCAAGGACCGAACCGGATCTCTTCTCCTAGGCAATGGCTTTTCGTTGGGTGAAAGGAGAGATTGCCCTTTTCTACAGTGCCTGCGAGGCGGATCAAGTCCCATGTATCCCCTTGCAGCCGCACATCAAACACCCCTTCCGTTTCGAGAAGAGGAGCATAAAGAGAAAATTTTCTTCCACAGGAAAGGGTTCCGCGCGCGCGCCGACAAGAGATTTTTTGCTCGGTGGCTTCAATCTCGGTCGTGATGTTGTCCAGCAAGGCGTTTGCGAAAAGGGGCATAGTCCCTTTTTGCAAGCACATCTCGATCTTCCAACGCATCTGATCCAAATGTCTTATGCATCCAGAAACAAAAGCTCCTTGTCCTAGCGAAAGAATATTGCCCTGCAAAGGACTTTTCTTTTCTAGACAGCCGAAAAGGGTCTCCAGAGATCCCTCAAATTGCTCCGATTGGATCGCAAAATAACCCTCATCGTCAATCCATCCTGCCCCGCGCGCCAAAAAATCGCCCATTCGAATCTGATCGAAGCAAAAATGAAAGGTAGAGCCATCAAATCCGCCGCTGCAGGAAAACTCTCCCCCGATATGCCCCTCCAACGCCCCGCTCACCTCAAAAGAATGGCTAGTGCCCCGTAGATCCAGCACCGCACGAAAAGCTCCCAGTTTCCCTGAGGCAAAACAGCTGCCGCGCGAACCAGACCCACTCCAACCGTTCCCTTCTGCCTCCTGGAAAAGAAATCCTGCCTCTGTAAAAGAATAGTCCCCTTCATGCCAAGCAAATTGTTCGCACCGAAGAACCAAATCCCCCTTTTTGAGCAAAAGGTGATTTCCCGCCACCTCATTCAAACGCCATCCTGAAGCCGACTTCTCTGCTATGCCTGCGAAAGCCCCCTCCTCTATTTCCCATCCTTTCAGTCTCAGCTCCTCTCTGTCCACCAAATCGGCCAGAAAACTGACCAGTCCAGGTCCAATCTCATCCCAAGTGACCCGAATATTCCAGTCACTCCCCTCTTTTCGCCCTTCCGCTTTTGCAATCCCCTCGCCTAAGCTCACCTCCGCTTCGATCCACGCCCCCTGAACGCCTTGAAAAAGGGCCTGTCCCGCTCCTTGTAAAATACTTCCCTGAAGTTTTCCTCGTCCCTCCCACTTGGCCCCCGCCCCCTCCATCAAATGGAGCGAACCGCAGATCTCTTCCACATGAGAACGGGGCATTTGCAAAACGCCTCCCGTACACTCCGCACGCAAATGAAAATTCGAAAGGCTCTCCCACGAATCGATGGGCCCCTCCCAAATAACACTCCCCTCTCCTTGCGCAAAGATCCCTTTCGCCGCCACCTGATGACAGGTGAGGTTTCCCGAAGTACGCACCCATGTTTTTCCCGCCGATTCCAAATGGACTTTTCCCGAATAGCGTCCGCCCCACTCTTCGCCTACCCACCCGCGCACCCACGCCAAATCGAGTGAGTCGACGTCGGCATCGATCGTCCAATTTCCCTTGTTTTGCTGCGCTGCTATCTGTAAAGCCCCTTCAGGCCACTCCAGTTTTCCCCGCATCTCTTGATCGAATCGCCAAGAAAATGTCATAGGAGCAAGGCCAGGCCCTTCCAAACGCCCCTCTTGAAACACAACCGTCCATGTTTCATCGTCAATCTTTGGAATACCAGTTAAAATAAGGTGAGGATGTTCAATCTCGAGGTGCTTGCCCTTCAGCCGCAACACAGCTTTTTCCGCAGTGAGAACAAACGTGGCCCTATCGGCAACGGCAATTCCCTTCCACTCAATTCCGCGGTGGGTCCACTGTACCGACTCATAGGTAAAATACCACCCCTTTTGCACCTGCAAGTAAAAGCGAACGAGCGGCCCCATTCCCTGTACAGCGATCGGTTTCCAATACACAATGAATCCAAAAACGAGAAGGAAAAGGGCAAATTTGCGCAGCATTCCTGCATTTTAGTGCAAAAGGAAATGTTCGACAATCGCACAAGAGAAAAAGTGCGAGTCATTGACTTTTACTCTGTTAGAGCGTGTGCATAACTTTCATTGAACAAGCCGCCTAACCAACCAAAAAGGTAAGGCAGTCGGGAGAAGCTCATAACTCCAGGCGAAAAAGCCAGCCAGAAGACTCGGCGCTCTGATTGACAAGGCCTGGAGTGGCGCGCACCTTCTCATTGATTTCGATCACTTTACCCGCAGCAGGAGAATAGACGTCGACAGCCGCTTTCGTCGATTCGAGGACAGCGGCCTCCTCTCCTTTTTTCAGCTTCTGACCTACTTTGGGGAGTTGGATGAAAACAATTTCGCCGAGCTCTTTTTGGGCCGCATCGGTAATCCCGACGGTGCCGATGTTTCCTTTGCGCTCAAGCCATTCGTGCGAGTCAGTATGTTCCATACTATTCTCGCTGGAGTTTGAGGGTGCCCCAGGTGGCGGGGTGTTGCTCGATGGCATACTCTTCGGAGGAGACGGCAAAGTGTTGGGGTGTGCCGCCGGTCCGATTGATCCGGTAGGTAAAGCCAATACGAGAAAAGCTTAAAGGGTCGTAGCCGTGGAGACAGCGCGCGGGGATTTCAATGGCGAGACGATAGGAGTTTTTTTCGATGCGGGGGGTCACTTGGAGATCTTCCGGGTGGCAGAGGCGGTGCATATCCCCTTCGCGGAACCGTGTGACTTCTTTGCCGTAGAAATTTTGTGACAGGGCGGGGAAGAAGACAAAGTGGTGGCAGAAGCGGGAGACAACTCCTTTGCTTTTTAGATCTCTTGTGTCGAAGAAGAGTTCGACGCTGTCGCCGGTGCGGAAATCGGGTTCGCCGATTTTTTGGAATGGGGCGTGGACAACTATGCACACACTAAACTTATCGACATTCCAACCCGCATAGACATCGGCAAAGGTCTCCTCGCCGAGAAGATGGCTGGTGGAAGGGAGCAGGTTGTCTTTGCTCGCTTTGAGAGCGCCTCGAATGAAAAAACAATCGGCGGTAATTCCAAAAAATTGGACGGGCGAAAGAGAAGGAACATCATCAAATAGGCTCATTCTTTTTCCTCCTGAATTGGGATGACAATGGCATGTTTTTTCTGGACAGTTTGTAAAAGGGCTAGGGCCGCAAAACGCTGCGCATCAGCTGCCACGATTTCTTTGCCCATATTCATTTGTTCCAGAATGGGTTCTGCGTTCATTTTTTTCTGCTCATAGTAGAAAAAGGCGATATTGCCCTCTTCAGGCACATGGATCTGCGACCATTGTTCAGGGATCATACTAAATACTTGTTTTGTCATCCATTCCTCATTCGCTGTGCGACTCACTTCGAGTGTTTTTCTCTCTAATTTGAATTGGTCGCTGAGAAGGTCTTTGCCTTGCTTACACCAGCGGGGATCCTGAGGGTCTTTCTGGAGAGCTTTCATCGCTTCACGCGCAAAAGATTCGAGTCTGCAATGCGGTTTGCCTTTTATCTGACTCTCTTCCACTTTGTTTGTGAGAAGTCCCCCTTTTTTTGCCTCTTCCCAAGTCAAGAGATGCTTGGGTTCTTTTTGCACTATAGAGACCACCTTGATGACCGTTGTTTTTCCTGCTGCATAGTGATCGATGGGCTCTCCTTTTGCAAGAAGGGCGGAAAATTCGGCGGGGCGTTCAATGGAGGAAAGTGAAATCCAATTTTTTGAGGCAAAAATTTCCTGTTCAGAAACAGTGGCCTGAGAAAGAGAATCGCGCACCCATTCAGGATGGAGAGCTACAAGCTTTTCTCGGGCATATTGGTCGACCATCGAGCGGGCTTGGGGGTTCAATTTGTCCAAAGCTGCAATTCCCTCAACAGGCAAGGAAAGGGACCGGAACCTCTGCCGGATCTCGTCCCAGTGTCCTTTCTCCCACTCTATCACCTCTTGCATGGAGGCTCTCAGGCCAATTTCGGCGAGGGTTCTTTCGGCTAGGCTCACCTGATAGGTGGTCTGTACCAATTCGGGGCGCCGTTTTTCAATTTCGGCCAAAGGAAGATAGGCTTTTGGCAGTCGATGGGAATCGCGCGTTTCAGACACGGCATCCAAATAGGTCTCAAACTCGGCTAGGTCGGCCTTGGTTTTGAAGTGGAGTTCTTTGGGTAGATGATACAATTGCACAACCGCTGTCTCGCGTGCATAGGCGGCAAAGTCGCGATAAGGCAGTTGATCGATAAAAGTCGCCTCGCCGATTCCGTGAAAATACCTTCGGCAGAGGAGGATTGTGCGCCAACACTCGACCGCTTTTTTCTCATCGAGACCCAGCATCCTCAGTTGATGGCCCAAAGTAAGATCGACGGGGAGTTTTGCCTCGGCAAGCTTTTGCATCGAAATCTGAAAATTACGAAGGAGATCTCCTTTCGCCTCTTCTTTTGAGACAATATACCCTTTTTGCTCTGCCAGCTTGGCAGCATTGAGAATAAATTCGGCGGCAAGGTCGATAAAGTTTTTGCCAAACCAGTCTTGCGTTGAGTGGAAACCAAAGAGGGAGAGATCGGCTTCGCGTAGACGCGGATCATAAGGAGCCTGCAGTTCAGACTGTCGGTAGAGGAGGAACTTGCGCAAGAACTCAGGTGGGCAAAAACTTTGCTGCCTGTAGAGACGCGACAGATGGGTAAAGGTAGCGATGCTGGCCTGAGGCGCCGCTCGTATCGTTTCAAGCTCCTGCGTCATAGCGGGCAAGAAACGGTCCCACACAGCTGCCGCAGAAATCGTCGGATTGGCGGGATGTATATAGGGGCGATAGCGTCCGGCTCGTTCTTGTCTCTGGCTCAGGTCATCTTTGAGGGCATCGAAATAGGTAGCCACCATGAGATCAGCAAGGCCTGTTTGCAAAAGATCGTAGCGGATGACCCCATCGTTACAAAAATTTGGGTGGCTTGCATCTTCCCTATCTGCTGCGAGGAAGCGCGAAAGATTTGCTACTTGTGATCGGGTGAGATCCGAGCCGTCAATGGCTTGTGTGATTGTGAAATCTGGTTCCTTATTCTCACGCGAGATGGCACTGAATGTCCCAAAAAATGAAAAGGAGCCGATGATGACAACGGTGACGAAGATCAAGAAAGCTCTCTGATAGCGATGAAAGAACGTGAGCATCAAAAGCCCTATTTAGGAAAAAAGAGCCTTTATACCAAAATCTTCATGTTCCTGCAAGATAATGTGGAGAAGCTTGCGAAGCGCCTCCTTCGCTGTGATACGATCTGCGGGATCTGGACGCAACATCTCCCAGGCCAAATGGAGGACAGAATATTTATCTTTGGGCTCAGCAAATACCTCTCTTGGAATTTGGTGGTGCTAAACAAGTAAGGCTCGCAAGCACATGTTGTAATCCGCAATGAAGTAGGCGATCATGCCAATATGGTTCACCAGTTTCTTGGAAAACGACAAGGTTTTCCTCACAAGTCTTGAGCAACGCTGTCTAAGTGTGCAGTTAAGTCTTTCAATGTAAGATGTTTTACCAGACTCTTTGCCGACGGGTCTGTGTTGCTGGTCAGGGATGACATCGAAGTACACAAGGAAGTAGTCAGTATAGCAGAGGGCTTTTTTTAGCGGTTCTGGCAGTTTGTAGAATAGCCTTTCTTTTGCATTGAACCTCTCTCGCCTAAAGGCGAGAGATTCTTGTTTCATCGCTCTCCTTAAGGAGTAGCTCCACAAGCTTTTAAGACCGACATCCCGGCGGCCTTTTCAAGAATCGCGCTATTGAGATCCCGTTCAATCACGATTGAACAGTTAGAACATCGATATTCGCGATCGCTTAGTTCCATCTTCCTTTTTGCACCGCATCTGCTGCACATTTGCGTAC
>Ga0207952_1000689_pt1 | contig 21690 bp, 17 predicted proteins | sample SubbioR12Aug_8Ca_FD_184831 | JGI IMG/M metagenome (GOLD analysis project Ga0207952, IMG submission 184831) | Serpentinite rock and fluid subsurface biosphere microbial communities from McLaughlin Reserve, California, USA - CR12Aug_8Ca (SPAdes) | ecosystem: Environmental > Terrestrial > Deep...
TCAAAGCGCCGAAAATCGGCGATCGTAAACGGCATTGTATTGCATTAATACTATGCTGTTTATGATCGTCAATTTGTCGACAGCTTTCACGCAGCTCAAATATGAAATTATTTATTGCGTTTGGTATAAGATCCAACCGCGAGAATTTTCACTTATGTTCTATGTAGGTTACATCATTGCGGACTGGTATTATTCTACTTGTTCGTTGTAACCTCCTCAAAACTACGAAAAAATTCGGTGGTAATGCAAGACACTCCCTTTCCAAATCTCATAGAGGACCCCCGATTTCAATCTCTGATCGATGGATTTGCTGATGTAATCAAAACCTCTTCGGAACAGAATCTTAACGAAGGTCGCAAACGTTGCACCGATTTTTTTCTCTCTAAAGTTCTTGTGCGTACGGATGTTGAATCCATCACAACTCTAGAAATCGAAGGTGTCGATAACCAAAAAATCCCTCTTCGGATCTATACCCCAACTTCCCCAGGCACTCTTCCTGTTATTGTCTATTTTCATCGAGGAGGTTGGATTTTTGGCAATATTGAAGAAGCCGATCCCATTTGCCGTATGTTAGCCCACCACTTGCAATGCGTTGTTGCTTCTGTCGAATACCGATTAGCCCCAGAAAACCCTTTTCCGAAGCCACTCGATGACTGTTATACAGCAACTCAATGGATTTCTAAGCATGCAAGTCAGTATGGTGGAGACCCCAAAAATTTAATCGTTTGTGGAGAAAGTGCTGGGGGCAATCTAGCAGCAGCAGTGACACTTATGGCAAAAGAAAAAAAGGGACCTCATATAGCCTCACAACTACTCATCTACCCAATGATCACCTCTACAATCCAAGATGCTCCCTACGACACCTCCCCGGATCGTCATTTTATCACAAAAGAAGGCATCCAATTCATGTGGAATGCTTATGTACAATCTCCAGAGCACGCTCAAAACCCTTATGCTTCTTTAGATCACGCGCAGGATCTATCAGGACTCCCTCCTGCTGTAATTGTCACTGCAGAATACGATCCCTTACACCAAGAGGCGGAATGCTATGCAGAAAAGTTACGCCAAGCCAATGTCGACGTCCGAATAAAACGATTTCCTGGGGTCATTCATGGTTTTCTCGATCTACCCCTTTATGACCTAAATCAAAAGATCGCCTGGATTAAGGAAATCCAAAAACTGCTTTATTATTAAGCGTCGATTTTGTGGATTATTTTGAATTCTTTGCAGTTTCGTCCTGATCCAGGGGAGAACATGGATAGATACTATGGAACTTCAACATCAACTTTTCACTTGCTTAGGAAATCTCTTATGATTCGACTACTCGTTCTGCTTTGTATTTCTACGATTGCTTGGGCAGGAGAACCTACGATTCGGCCCGCTACGCGCACTCACCAACCCATCAATCAGATCAGGAAAATCTTCTACCAAATCCCCATAGTTAGTGCTGAAAGGGTAGCTTTGGGCCTTCCACCTGTCATCAATTTGAGCATTGGACAACCTCACATCTCCATGCAAACAAAAGTGCTGGATCCCTTTATCTCTTACCTAGAAAATTTAAAAGGTTTGTCTCCTGAACAACTCTCCTTAGAAATGGGCTATAGCCATTCTGCAGGAATTGCAGAAACAAGAGTCTGGATCAGTCGTTTTTTCACAGAAAGCTTTCCTGAGGTATCCGAAGGATTTACACCTGATGAAGTGATGGTCACAAATGGTGGCACGGGAGCACTTACGAATGCCTTGAAAGTTCTTATCGAACAAGAAGATGACGTAGCTGTGTTCGCTCCTTACTTTGCAGCCTATGAAAATCAAGTAAAAAGCTGTGGTGGAACTCTTGTCGCCATTCCCCTAATTCTAAAGCGCCCACGCGCGGACGTCTTAGATGACTATCTAGCCTCACGCCCCAAAATCAAAGCATTCATTTGGAACGATCCCAATAACCCGTTAGGAACCAAAGCAGAAAGAGAAGAACTTCAAGCACTAGCTGACGTACTTAAAAAGTACCCTAACTTGATCGTAATCCACGATGAGGTTTACAGAGATACCGTGCACAATGGCAACCCTCTTTCACTCATCAATATCGCTCCAGAGTTAAAGCCAAGGTCTTTTATTATTCGCTCTTTAGCAAAAGACGTCCTAGGGGCACCCGGCATTCGTGCTGGCATGATCTCAGCACCCACCAACATCCTGACAGAGGATGGAACAAGAATCAATTTTATCGAATTGATGAGCAATGAACAACTGCGGGACATTACCAGTGTGAGCATTCTCGTACAAAAAATGCTCTCTATCGCTATAGAACAAAAACTATCGGGAATGATCGGCTCATGGGAACTTGCCATGACAAAAGAATATGCGAATAATACCAAGTTTGTTGTCGATGCCTTAGCCGATTTAGGGCTATATCCTTTGCAAGCTCCTAAGGGAGCCTTTTTTGTCATGATCGATGCCTCCCCTCTTTTAGGAAAAAAAATCCCTAAAAAGATTGGACCCATTGATCATTTAGATAGTAAGGTAAGCAAAGAGATCCGCAACGATCTAGATATCGCTGCATTTTTCTTGCATGCTGCAGGCGTTGCTGTTGTCCCTGGCAGTGGGTTTGGCATAGAGCACTGCTCTTTCCGCATTTCTTGTGCAAGACCAAAAGAACAATTGATCCAAGCTACCGAGAGAATGAAACAAGCTGTTCAAAACGCAGGATTTTGTTCTAGAGATTAATATATGGGCACACCTTGCAATAGTAATGAGGCATCAGTAGCTGCTTGGACTGCTGAATACAAGAACCAGGGAATCCCTTCATCTTTTAGAAAGGATCCCACCCGCATTGTAACGGAATTCGTCTCCTGGATTAAAAAAGAAAATGCCGAGAGGAAAACCTCTGCAGATTTAGGGTGTGGTCTTGGAAGAAATAGCTTTTATTTAGCTACTCAAGGTTTTGCAGTCACAGCGATTGATCTCCTTCAAGACAATGCGGATGCTGTCAATGAGCAAGCAAAGCTTCTAGATCTCCCCGTCCAAGCCTTTGCTCAAGATGTCTCAGACCTCTGGCCTATTGCTCCCAATTCACTAGATATTGCCATCGATATCTTTTGCTATAAACACCTTGCTAACAAACAAGCTCAAAAAAATTATCGGGGTGAACTATGGAAAGCTCTCAAACCCAACGGTTTTTATTTGATTTCCTTGGCCTCTATCCATGATGGATTTTACGGCCCTCTTTTAACTCACGCCCCCCTTTCCCACAGAAAATCTGATTGTAGATCCCTATACGGCCATTTCCTCGTATCTCTACTCTACGACCGATTTAACTGACGAATTTTCCGATATGTTTACTCTAGTGGATGCTACAGAACAATCTTCGCATAGCCCCATGCATGGAAAAATCTATGAAAGAAGGGTTTTGCATTGCATTTTTAAAAAATGCTAATTGGATAGAGCAACGACGTGGATGCGAGAAAGTTTGTAGTGCACTCTTCCTTCTTCATCGATGATTTCAGAATCTAGCTCACACATACGCTCTACCAGATCCTCAAAAAAATGAGGGCTAACCTCTAAAGGAATATTCCAATTAGCCGTTGTCGTACTCATCATCGCAGCTACAAGTTCCTCTCTACTATAGAAGGCTGTGTCTGTGTCGATCATCTCCAAGGACTTAATCGTAAATCCAGCCTCTTGCAGAAGGACTCTCCACCCTTCTACTGTTCGTGTGGGAGAAACCCTAGAGACTGATTGATTTTTCCAGGGAGCTTCCAACTGATATTTCACAAACATTTCATCTGCTGCTCGAAAAAGCGCGGGATTTTTTCCAGCAGGAACCACAAACATCAACTTGCCACCTGGTGTTAGGTGTTCTTTAAAAGATTTAAGAATTTTCTGAGGATGCGCTACTAAATGAAAAACACAGAAAGAACAAATCAAATCATACAGAGATTCTTCTGGAATATCATCGAAAGTTAAAGAATTGCTCTGTTGAAATGCTAGATTTGGATACGCATAGGGAGGAAATTTAATGTGTGCAAAATGGATCATTTCTGCAGAAATATCTACACCTGTAACGGTCCCTTGAGGCACAAGGCGAGCTATCTCTGCGCTCACCTTGCCATCACCACATCCAAAATCTAAAATGTTTTCAGCTCCAGAAAGAGGCTCTTTCCCAAGTAATTCCCAAGCCCACTGTCGTTGCATCTCAGAATTATGAAAATAAGCCTCTACAAGAGCCTTGGCATTCCAACCTTTTGTTTCGTCTTGCAATGCCCAAGATGGGGTGTAAGCCGCAGCTACGGGTGAAGTCGCCAACAAAAAACTAAAGAGCCATCGCATTTGTTAATCTCTTTCCTGGCCTTAGAAGCTGTACTAAAACCTGGTTCATCGATTATTGGGATCATCTGTAAAATGAGCAATCCATCCATCCGTTCTCGTGAAGAATCGAATCGCGATAAATTGTCAACTCGGACGCTAGAAGGCTATTCAACAAGCAGCAAAACCTACAGTGGATTTTTTTTCATTATTCGATCTCCTGGATAAATTCCGAAATAATACGAGAAACTTTAGGTTCCGCAACATTCGCATTACGGATGATTTCTGGGATATTAGCAGGTTGGACCGTCTCATAATAACAGCAATCGGTAATGATGGAGAGCCCGACCACTCTCATTCCCATATGAATCGCAGCAAGATTTTCAGGAACTGTCGACATGCCGATCGCATCGGCACCGATGATATAGAGCATCTTGTATTCAGCGGGCGTTTCAAGAGCAGGACCTTTTAATGCAGCATAAACCCCCTTTTTTACCGGGATCTGATTACGCTCAGCGATCTGCTCTAAGAGAGTGATGTACTTTGCATCATAGGAAGCATACATATCTGGCCAACGAGGGCCTATTTTAGAGTCATTCGCACCAATAAGAGGGCTATCTGAAAGAAGATTGATATGGTCAGCGATGATCATGATATCACCAGATTGGTAAGCGGGATTGATCCCACCAGCGATATTCGTCAAGATGAGCGTATTTGCCCCAAGCGATTTCATCACACGGATTGGAAATGCTACTTGCTGACAAGTATACCCTTCATACAGATGTAGCCTTCCCTGCATAGCAACAATAGATTTGCCTTTATAAGTACCAAGGATCAATTTGCCTGCATGGTGCTCCGTCGTTGTAACTGGAAACCCTGGAATTTGTTCATAAGGAATCTCTGCTTCTATTTCGATCTGCTCTGCGACACCTCCTAAGCCAGTGCCCAAAACGAGTGCAATCTCTGGCTCACGAGATGAAAACTGCCGAATATGTGCAACGGCTGCATCCATAGCTTCCGAAAGAGATGGAGCCTCCACAGGCGTTTCTGCAGATACAATTCTAGGGAGGAATATCGCTGAGAGACAAATGGTCGTGATGGAGATCGAATATACAAAGATTTTTTTCATACAAACTCCCAAAATAAAAGGAGTAGTTATAGTGAAAAAAAACCGATAGTTCAAGGGGGAAATGCGCACGGAATCCTGCTCTTTGGCTTTGCCATCTCCCACAAAAACCTCTCCAAAGAACAAGCTCTTCGTCAAGAACCTGTTTTTTGAACCTCTTCAAAAGTACCCGTATGAATGCATCTAGGGCTGCCATAATGGATCTACCCTATCCAGGGCATAGAGATTGAGATGTGCTTTTTTCACTGTAGTTTTATCGGTGAACACATGCAGGCATCTCTCAACAACAGTGGGAATCACCTGGTCAATTTGCGTCACTTCTGATTTTAGGACTAAGCAGTGCGTATGCGAAGAAAGAGAGAACTCTCGATCAAATGGATTTTTATACAAGACCACTTCGAGGTTCTTATTGAGTATCTGCCACTGCTTGTCACCGTAAAAAGTCATTACTCCCATGACAAAGGCATGTGTTCCTCGTAGAGTTTGCGGAGGCATAGGGAAATAATACTCTCGGTTTTCAAAAATTGGCCTTCCGTGAATCGGAGGCTTACCGATGGCCATCGTGTAGAGCGTTTCACTCTCCCATATTCCTACAAAAGCCACTGGACGCTGAACACCTTGATAGATCCTGTGGCAAAGCTGATCAAATTGCATAGGAGCAGTCAAATTAAGTCGATGCGTTGGTTGCACGCCTTTGGGCAAAAGGAACATCCCTCCTGTAACAAACTCGCTACCCCAAATCACTTTTCCATAATCTAAAGAGCCTTCTTCTGTAGAGGTTGCATAGCAAGTTCCATTCACTAAGACCGATTCCCCAACAGAGGAGAGCTCTTTAGGAGAAGCAGCCTCGAATCCAAATGCATAATCAGTAGCTCTAAACCGCTGTTTACACAACCGTGGATCCACTCTCCCCGCAAGAGTATCCACCACAGATCCGATCATTAGAGCTGCGACTGGGCGCCCTTCAAGGGGTAGAATTTCAATATTCAAGATCTCACCTTTTGTGTAAAAAAAATCCTAAATTCTTACTGACCAAAACTGCAGCCTAAACTATGTTCTTCCCTAGAACCAGGATTTTTTTGTCAACTACCCCAGCCTAAAAGCTGAGGCTTGAGGGAAATCTCAAGCCCCATGTTGACCAGACTAAGTATCTGAGCTTGATAGGCTACGAAGATACTATGTTACCGGCGAATGTATAGTTACCTTGGGATGCTTCCTCAGTCCCAAGCCCTAAGACATGTGTTTAAACACGTAGAAGGGTTAAGCGGGTGATGCATGTATGTAAACCGTCGGATAACTTTGTCGAGGGGAGCGAACATTGCAAGTCAGCTTTGTTCCGTTACAAGCCCCTTACGGGGATTTTGGGGGTCGTAAGGCTCCCATTTTTTCAACTTTAATAAGGAGCGGCGTTTCCTCCCAGAGCTAAAGCATTGGGTTTCCACGCCGTCAATAGGATGAAACACTATTTCTTTTCTCTACTAGCATCACTAACTCTTAGCATCCCTTTAACTGCTACTGAACCCACAAATGAATGGATCGAAGAATATATCGCAACGATTCCTGATTTTCCAACACCAGGCATTCAATTTAAATGCTATCCGGATCTTTTAAAAAATCCTGAAGCTTTTCATCGAGTCATCAAGACATTTGCAGATAGATATCGAGACTTTAACCTCGATGCTATTGTGGGACTTGACTCTAGAGGATTCATCTTTGGTACGGCCTTAGCCTATGAAATGAACTTACCTTTTGTCATGATCCGTAAGGCCGGAAAACTGCCTCGTAAAGTTGAAAGAATCGATTACCAATTGGAATATGGAAAAGCTTCTTTTGAAATCGAAGTCGACAGTATCCAAAAGGGCAATCGAGTCCTTATTGTCGATGATCTCTTAGCTACAGGCGGGACTGCTGCTGCTGCTGCAACTCTTGTTGAACGACTAGGTGGCCAAGTAGTGGAAATCGCCTGTTTGATTGAACTCGAGGGACTACATGGCCGTGAAAGGATTCAACACCCCTTCTACGCCCTTGTCTCAAGTGAAGTAGATTAAAAAATCGCCTACGCCGAAGATCTGGTCGATACTGGTTGTAGGCTTTTGGGGTCGGAAAAAAGGCTCCCTACTCTATCAATAGAGCTCTCTTAGAATTAAGCTTCAGTGCTTTAGTTTCGAAAGAGCTCTAGTGATTCCTATTAAGTCTGAGTGCATTTACGATGACCGAAAGAGAACTAAGCGTCATAGCTAGACTGGCAATCAAAGGCGAAAGAAAAGAGGTGGCAGCAAGCGGTATTGCAAGTGCGTTATACACAAACGCAAAGAGAATATTCTGCTTAATATTACGAAGAGTTTCTCGGCTCAAAGAGATCGCTGAAACCACTCCAAAAAGATCCCCCCTCAAAAGAGTGACATCGCTCGTTGCAATAGCCACATCTGCCCCAGTGCCCATAGCGATTCCAACATCAGCTGCAGCTAGAGCTGGAGCATCATTAATGCCATCACCTGCCATAGCAACAATGTGCCCAGAAGATTGATACTGTCTTAAAATCTCCAATTTTTGGTTTGGCAAAATTTCCGCTTTAAAATGCGTTAAGTGTAGAGTTTCTGCTACTGCTTGAGCAGTTAATCGATGATCTCCGGTGACCATGATAAGATCGATCTTCTGTTGTTGTAGCTGTTCAAGAGCTGTAGCAGTTGTAGCTTTAATAGCATCTGAAAGGACAAAAAATGCCGCAGGTTGATCATTGAGGTATAGACAAAGAATCGTTTTTCCTTTGTTTCTAAATAAGGTTATTTGAGGGAGATCTGGGGCCTTTTCTATTCGAAGCTGTTTGCCTTGAATGACCCCTTCTACACCATACCCTGTCCGTGTTTTAAACACCTCAACGGGTAATAGAGGCTTTGCGTTTTTTTCAACTATTGCTCGAGCCAGTGGGTGTTCGCTACCTACCTCAAGGCTTGCAGCCAGTTGGAGCAACTCATTAGAAGACAAAGACGTTAGCGGGATGATCTCATCAAGAGAAAGTTTCCCTTCTGTAAGAGTCCCAGTTTTGTCAATGAAAAGAGTATCAATAGATGCTAGTTTTTCTAAAGCTGCTGCATTTTTGAAGAGGACACCTTGAAGCGCCCCCCTACCGACACCCACACGGATAGAAAGAGGTGTTGCTAACCCTAATGCACAGGGACACGCTATGATGAGCACCGCAACCGCGTGGATCAACCCCTCCGTCCATGTGGCAAATACAGTCCAGCCAAGAAAGGTTATGCAAGCAATAAGAATAACAGCTGGGACAAAATGTCCTGAAACCTGGTCTGCCAACCTTTGAATAGGAGCTCGACTTGTTTGCGCATCTGTCACTTGCTGAATGATTCTAGACAAAACACTCTCTTGTCCTACACTCTCAGCTTGAAAAATAAAACTGCCTGAAAGATTGATCGATCCACCAATGACTCTATCCCCAGATGCCTTCTCTATAGGAGTCGATTCACCGGTGAGCATCGATTCATCTACTGAACCTTCTCCAGAAAGAAGAATTCCATCTACTGGGATATTGTCCCCTGGATGAACACGTAATTTATCCCCTTTCTTTACTTGCTCAAGAGCGATTTGTTCCCCATTTTCTAGAGTAGCTATTGGGGGAGTCAAAGCCAAAAGGGCTTTGATTGCACTCCCTGTTTTCTCTCTAGCTTTGATCTCCAAAAATTGACCTAAAAGAACAAGGGTCGTGATTGCAGCGGCAACTTCAAAATAAATAGCTCTGCCATAGATAAAAGCCCAAACACTATATGCATAAGATGCACTCACACCAAGAGTGATCAGGGTAAACATATTGATCTGTCGCGTCTTCAGCCCCTTTCGAAAAATGGGCCAACCACCCCATAAAACTACTGGCGTTGCCAAAATCGCCTGGAGCCAAGAAGAAACAAAAAGAATCGGAATGGTGAATAGCAAACAAACCCAGAATCGTCGTCGGAAATCGAGAAACTCAGGATTTATGTCAGAAGGCAATATAGGTTCCAGCGCCATACCACAATAGGGGCATGACCCTGGGCAGTCTTGTCGCACTTTTAAGTGCATTGGGCAAGTGTATATTCTCTCCATAATCTTAAAATATCTAAATAAGCTCGATATTGCATCGTTTTTTATTTTGCCTGATTTTCGATAGTTTTTTTATAGACCTGCGTTCAACATTTGTATGGAATGATTACCTATGGCATACCTCTCAGAAGCTGTACTAAAACCTGGGTTCGTCGCTTTTGTGGATTATTTTGGCCGCTTTTCGACTCCAAAATTGGGGGGCTATATACCTTTGTCGATATTGCCCCCCAATCATTTGGATCGAAAATCGACTCAAAAGAACCGCAAAATCGACTGAACCAGGTTTTAGTACAGCTTCTCAGAGAGAGAGTAATAAAAAGAAAAAATAATCTCCACTAACGAGCCTGGTCAATAGTGCTAAGCTAACGGAAATTGAACTATGTGGAATGTCTATATTACCCATCCCTCCCTCTCTAAAATTCCTGCACCTGCCACGCAGATCGGGGTTAGTAACGTTCAAACAAGACAATATTTAAAAAAAAACCGTTTAGATTCCGTACTAATTTGCTGTTGTTTTTTCTTTTTTTCTTTCCGAATTCCAGATTTGGTTTCACCCCCTCCTCCTCCCCCTTTTGTGGAACCTCCTCCCGTAAAAAGGAATGAAGAACAGATAGCAAAATTAGAAGACATCGATCCAAGAAATGCCGAGGAAGAGTATGAACTTGCCCTCTATTACATCTTGGCAGACGCTCTTGATCAAGCAAAAAACCACCTCACTCAAGCGCTCGTATTACAACCAAATTTTCTTGAGGCTCAAGCTCAAATGGGCTTTGTTCTTATTTGGAATCATCAAACGGCCGAGGCTTATCAATATTTTAGAACAATTCTCGATCGAAAACCCTGCAATAAGTGGGCTGTTTCTGGATTAGGACAAGTAGCCAGGGTAAGCTCTGATGCAGAAGCTATAACACTCTACCAAGAAATCCATCACTGCGAGCCTAAAAATCCTGATGCGCTATTTTTTCTTGGCCAACTTTACATGAAAAACAATCAACTACCAGAAGCAGAAAATGCTTTTTTGATGGCCTTACGGATTGCTCCCCAATATGGGGATGCTACGATTCAACTAGCCAAATTGTACGAACGAAAAAAAGATTTAAAAGCTCTTAAAGAACTATATGCAAACCACCCTTCTGATCAGGAACTCCAGCATATTTACGCACGAGCTCTGGTGACTGCACAGAATTATCAACAAGCAAAAATCCTTTATGACCAGCTCTCTCCTAGTGAGCAGCTTTGGAAAGAGCGATGGGAATTAAAATCTAAAACAAATATTTCCTCGATCTTGGAAGCGACATATACAGAGGCCAAAGAAAATGATCCCTCCCTTCATGCCCCCGTCGTCAAGGATTATTACTTCTTCTCAGCTTTAAACTTGCTGTTCCCTATCTACGATCAATGGCGACTTGATGTAAAACCATTCTTCTATCATCAAAGAGAAAATGATATTTTCCCTCCTGTCGGGGTCAACTACAATGCCTATTCAAGCGGTGGAGCGCTTACTTCCCATTACTATTTTACCCCTGATTGGACATGGAACATTGTCACCCGTGCTTTTAGTGCCTGGGGATCCGGGCAAATGAACTATCCTTTTCAGCATACTACGCGATTCGAACCAGGCACTTCCCTCGTACTGAATAGTCAACAACTCTTTGTTTTTGATGCCCACGTAGAATCCTTCATCATCAAAAACTTTGCTCAAGCTCGCTCAGAGCTCCTACGAACCGATTTTTTTCAAGCAGCTTACGGATATCGCCCTGAAGTGATCATGCATCCACAAGTTGAAGGTTGGGCTGGGTGGGTCCGCTATCACGACTCGCTCCACAATCTAAAAAATAAACAGTCCATTAAAGCTCAAGTCGACCTGTTTACCCCATCGCTAACAACCTTCTATCTCTTTGAACACTCAGGGTTTAAGCATCTGAATCAAAATTACTTTTCCTATAAACGGCAAATACGGAGTACCGTAGAACTCAAATATCACCAAGAATTCTATTCACGGCTGTATTTTGAAACATTTTGGGATCACACTTGGGAAACGACCTATCACCTCTTCTTACCTATTGGAAATGCTGTTTTTGTCTCTCCACGTCTCTATTTGCTTTGGAACACTTTTACAGCACAGCTAAGTTATCGGTACAAAGACACATTAAAAATAGAGATGGGAGGACATTACTTGCATAATACTCTTCCCTACAGCGATTGGAACCTCAGAGGTTCTTTCACCTGGCAATTTTAGAGCCTATCTAAACTCTGGCAAAAGACAGCTTTTAGATGGAGTTCAAGATAGATTTGCATAGATTCTAGCAATCCCCTCTTCTAAGGACCATAGAGAATGAAAGTCTACTGCCTGGTGAAACTTTTCAAAACTAGGGGGAATGTTCAACGCTTCTTCAAAATCGATCCCATAAGCTTTTTCATAAGGTATATACACTTCTTCAGAGCGGCTGCGGGTGATTTTTTTTATCAATTGAGCTAAGTCGATTAGAGAAATCAAATGTTCATTTCCAATATTGTAGATTTCCCCCTTACTCAAGTCCTTTTCTAGAAGACGTTCCATCGCTAGGATAGCATCTTCAACATAGATAAAAGAACGGATTTGCTCACCACTTCCGTAGATGCTTATCGGCTCGTTATGCATACACTGCTTCATCCACATTGGGACCACAGAGCCCCCAACACTTTTTTGACCAGGACCAAATATATTGAAAAGACGAACAATCACACAATGATGCCCTGACATTTGTGCTAAAGCCTCGCAAACCAATTTACTCATCCCATAAGCTTGTTGAATTGCTCTTCCAGAAGGGATTTTGAGAATCGAATTTTCCCTAAGAGTTTGCTCTCCTACTACTCCATACCAATAGACCGATGCAGATGAGGGAATGAGAATTCGATTGTGCGGCTGCGCTTTTTCTAAAAGAACCTCGCAACATTGAATATTATTCAAAAATGTCCGCTCTGGATTAGAAAGAACCCATTTTTGTCCTACGGTAGCCGCCATGTGATAAACCAAGTCGGCCCATTTAAGAGCCTCAGCTAAAAAGGTGTAACTCCTCATATCCGCAGAGTCCACTCGAAAAAAATCTTGATCTATATTTTCTATTGCGCCTGTAGAAAAATCATCGATGATCCAAACTACATCTCCTTTTTTGTGGTGATACCTTGCGATTTGAGAACCAAGGAACCCAGCCCCACCGGTAACCAAAATATTCATTTTTTCATGAGCCGTTGTAGTCGTTTGGATTCTCGATGTGTTTGTCTAAACGTTCTAAAAAATTGAGCAAAAGACTTTATTCTCCAATAGACAGTTAGTTGGCGATACCCACAATTTTCAATCAAACTTAAAAGAAACATCATCATTATAGTTTTAAAAGATGTGTATTTTCTGAAGCTAGCTTCTTCAATTAAAAGACATGCTAGAGAATATACAAAAGCAAATCCTAAAGTAATTAGGATAAGAAGAAGAGCAAAGGAACCATTCATAAGGCCTGCAGCCCAGGCAATTAAGACAACAGTGTATCCTAGCGCCTCCATCACAGGCTCTATCGCCTCGCCCCAAATCCAAAAAGGATAATTAAAGAGTCCAAAAAACCCATAGCGAGGGTTCAGACACATTCCTTTGTGGTACCAAAGAGTTTCTAAAAGACCCAAATGCCAACGTGTGCGTTGACGCCCTAAAGCTCCCAAAGTAGAGGGTCCCTCTGTCCATGCAATGGGATCAGGAAGATAAAAAACGCGATAAGGAATCTTAGACCTTTTCATCACACGGTGAAGGCGAACCACGATCTCCATGTCTTCAGCAATGCAAGAGGAAAATCCTCCAGTTTTTCGGATCAATTCTGTTGGGAAAATAGAAAAGGCCCCTGCAATGACAAAATTCCCGGCCAAGTAGTCCCATCCTTGCCTTTGTAGAAAGGATCTCAAATATTCCAATCCTTGAAACATCGGAAGAAAATGGAACGAGATTTTTTTGGTATTGATTCGATTAAAATCTAGGGTGCATCCATTTTTGATACGAACCGTTCCCCCAATAGCAACTGTTTCTGGATACGCTAATAATGGGCGAATCAATGCTTCAAAGCCCTTATTATCGATAAAGACATCAGCATCCACCGCAATAAAAAATGGATTTTCGCAAGCATTCACTCCAACATTGACAGCATCATATTTTCCCGCATGCGGCTTATCGATGACTAAGAGTTCTGGAACAGTCCGACTTCGCAATACTTGTCGAACCGGTTGTGCAGGAATCGTCTCTGCAAAAAAATGCGGAATCGGAACTAGATCAAACTGCTCTTTGAGAACTTGTAAAGTGTTATCCTTGGAGCCATCATTCACGGCAATGATCTGTTTGTAGCGATATGTAAGGTTCAGGATACTTTGTATACAGCCACAAATATTCTTAGCTTCATTGTGCATAGGAACAATGAAAGCAATCTCAGGAAGAGAATTAGAGTGAAGGATATTTGTGAAATCTTCGACGCTCAATTCCTTACGGCGCTGATAGACGCGGATAGCTCCTAAAAAAAGCAGAATACTGTAGACCACATTGATCGATAGGAAATACCAAAAGAAAACCATTTCGATCGAAGCTGGGTTGATTTTATTCATCATATATCAAACAAACTCAAGTACATACTGAACCATCTCTGGATCTTTTAAAAGATGGATCTTTCCCAGTTTTTTTAAACTCTTTGCACACTCCAAACGAACTTTCCAAGAGGAATCGGATGCTCCTTTTTGTAAAGCGGCGTAACCCTCTTTTACGGGATAGTTTCCTAAACCCATACTCCCTAGGATGCGAATCTCTTCATCGGGGTCTTCTAAACAGCTTGAAAATATTTTCTCATTTCCTTTTTGAGGATTACGGATAGCTACCTTCAAAGCGGCTTGTCGTATTTTTGCATTCTTTGCTTGAAAATCTTCATTCAAAAAAGGAGTTGCCACAGGAGCTGTTTTACCTGCCAAAACCTCCAAACAAACTAGATGGAGCGCCTTATGTTCTGCAGCAACTTCAGCAACCCAATTAAATACCTGATTTGAGCCTTGTGATAGGATATCTGAATAGTAGACATGGGCATAGCCTAGCTCTTGATGCATATTGTGTAAGATGTTTAATACCCCTCTTTTACTTTCTAACTTCACAGCTGCAACAGAAGCAACGCTCCGTACCAAAAAAGAACGATCTTGAGTCAACTGGACAATATGTGATTCATCTTTAGACAACGGTGCTAAAGCAAAGACGCGAGCTGCAAAATTTCTCTTTAACCAGAACCAACTTTTAACCCATCGTCTTGCTTTTGGCAGTAAAAATCTCTGAGAAAGTAAACTGTTTAGCTGTTTCCAATCATCCCCACTAAACCGCAAATTATATCCTTCTAGAACCTCAAGAAGAATATATTGAGAACACACTAGTTTAATGGAATTTAACGTTCTTTTTTTCTCTAAACAATCCCCTACTAATTTAGAAAGATCATGCCGTATTTTTTTGCTCTTTTTTTCAGAAACAAAAAAACGGATTCTTTTTATAACGATCAAACAAAAAACAAAAAGCAAAACTAAGATCTCGAAATAAAAGAAAAGATTCAAAAAATGATAGATTTCCAGAGGATTATTTCCCTATAAGAGCCAGAGCTTTTTCCATCAAAATAGGGAGACTAAAAGGTTTCCCTATATAATCAACCGCTCCTTTCTGTAATCCACTCAGAACATCTTTTTCTGAAGTGAGAACAGAAAGGATTAAGACAGGTACTTTATGAGAAAATTTAGCAGTAAATTTTCTTAAAATGTCAAGTCCATCCATGTCAGGTAACATTCGATCTAAAATAATCAACGCTGCTCCGCTCCATTTTTTTTCATCAGAAAAAAAAGAGAGCCCTTCCTTTCCCGTTGTCATCGTTTTCACTTCAAATCCCTTAGCAATAAACGCTGCGGTAAGAAGTCTTAAAAGATCCTCATCATCATCGACAATTACAATCATGTTTTTCTTTGATGTAGTCATCAGCACCTCATTGTGATTCTTTCTGATATTTCTCCCAAATGCCAAGAACCCTCTTCCCTAAAGTGAGAGGATCAAAGGGCTTTACAATCACATCGATCACCCCAGCTTGATGGTAGGAGGTAATCTCTTCCTTTTGTACTTTAGCCGTAAAAAAAACTACGGGAATATGAGCTATCGTCTGTAACTGCTGAATTGCATGCAATGTTGCCAACCCATCCATACCAGGCATCATAACGTCTAGAAGAATCAAATCTGGTTGAAACTGCAAAGTTTCTTGGATTGCAGCTTTTCCAGAGGACTCATATTTCACTTCTACCCCTTTGAGCTCCTGTAAACAATACTTAGCGATGACAAGTATATCCTCGTCATCATCGACAAATAACAACTTGGTCAAAGGTTTTATATTCATGAAGTTTCCCTATTTGATGATCGGAAATTCAAAGTAAAACGTCGAACCTATATTTAGACTTGAGATAAACCCAATCTCTCCTCCCATCTGTTTGACGATACTTCTACTAATATTTAATCCAAGACCTGTTCCTTTGATGCGCGCATCCCCTCCTTCAGCTTGGACAAATCTCCCAAAAATTTTCTCCTGAGCTTTGATGGGAATTCCTCTTCCTTGATCTACAACAGAAACTCGAACTTTTTCTCCTAGTATTTCCATCCTGACGATCACCTTTCCCCCAGAAAAAGAGAACTTGATCGCGTTCGAAAATAAATTCAAAATGACTTGTACAAGTCGATCGTAATCCGCAAAGATTTGTACAGAAGGAAGTACTACCTCTTCAATCAGGGTAATTCGATAGCTCGCAGCTAAGGGTTTCGATAGCTCCACTGCCTCTCTAACCGCTTGGATGAGTACGATAGGTTTTAATGCCAGTCTCAACTTCCCAAGTTCAACTTTCTCGATATCGAGAATATCGTTAATGATCGAGGAGAGTCGTTCAGCATTCCGAGCCGCAAGAACGATCAACTCTTTAATTTCGATAGACACACCTTCTTTTACTCTGAGCAGACCTAAAGCCCCCATAATGGATGTAAGTGGTGTTCTTAGTTCATGACTAACCATAGAAATAAATTCGTTCTTTGATCGTTCAATCGTCATCCGTTCAGTTACATCACGATCAGCTCCGCGAAATCCACTTAAAACCCCTTTTTCATTGAATATTGGTTCTCCATTGCTTTCGAGGTAAATACTAGATCCACTTTTGTGGAGAACCTGCCAAATCCGTTGGTTCCACCCTTTTTGACCATGAAGGCATTTTTCCATCTCTTCGCTTATTTTCTCCTTATTAAAGGAAAGAGAGGTCATCTCTTTCCCTAGGACTTGATCAGGATCATAGCCAAGGATGGCTTTAGTCACTGAATTAGAGTAGGTATATTTGAGAGAAAGGTCCATCTCCCAAATCCATGTATTAGTCATTTCTACAAAGGAGCGCAATTTTTCTTCACTCCTTTGCAAAGCAAGAAGCACTTCCTTTTGTTTACGAATATCTTGAGTAATGACTGCTATAGAGACCAAATCTCCATTTTCATTGAAGATAATGGAATAGGCAACGTCAACCCAAACCAGAGTTTTGTCTTTGCAAAGATGCTGTGTTTCAAAATGTTCCACGACTTTTTTCTCTAGACATATCCTCCTTAAAACATCTCCCTCTTGCATTCGATCAAAGGGATAGAGCTCAGAGACACTCTTGCCCTGAATTTCTTCCTCTGTCCAACCATAGAGACGTTCCGCAGCTAAATTCCATCTCTGGATTCTTAAATCACAATCAAGAGTATAGATCGGATCTACCGATGCAGTGACGATGGCTGTCAATTCCTTCTGAATAGCCTCGATCCTTCTACGCTCGACAAATAGGCTAAATTCACTCCCCATGTTATTCATGAATATGAGCCACTCCCCTTCGGGCTTGGCCAACAAAGGATCTGTTTGAAACAGCTCAAGAACCCCAGTGAGCTCATTTCTTTCATAAACAGGTAGGATAAAAGTTCCTTTGATCTCGTCTTTTTTAGCAGCAGACGAACGAGGTAGAGTCTCTTGAGCAAAGTCTTTAAACCAAGCGACTCGTCTATCTTTAAAGCTACTAAGAAACAGAGCAAACTCAGAAGTGGTCAGTTCGCGCGATGCCTTTTCAAAGGTGGGGAATGAATGGTCCGGAATCTCTACATATTGAATCAACTCCATAACCTTTTTTTTCTTATTCCATTGCCAATAGAGGAACAACTGCCACCCATATTCTTTATGTAAAATTCCCAAGATATTTTGAGTCGCTTCAAGAACCGTTCCCGCTTCATTCATCGCACGCATAAAACTTTCGGAAGCCTGTAGTTGTTTTCTTATTTTCTCTTCATGGATTGTCTTTTTCCGAATCTCCAGTAGTAAGTACATTATGCTAGCTGTTAGGACACTACCTACTCCTCCCATGACAGAAATAACAATACATAGGACATTACCCAATCGAGTCACAAGAAATTGTTCTGTAGGAGCGAAATGAAAGAGAAATTCTACATTGGCAAATACCAATGAACTCTCATAAGTTCTGGAACTAACTGATTGTAATGCCTTGGGAGCATTTGTATAGATTTCAGAATGATCATAAAATATAGAAACGGAATATCCTTCTAGATCGGCTGTACACATAGCCTCATAGAACAATAAAGAGAGGTTTACATCGAAAAACACCACCCCCTGAAATTGCCCTCCCCAATACAAAGGATTGTAAAGACCTAAATGATGATTTTCTGGAGAAAAATCGGCCATCACGGTCTGGTTGTCTAAAGAGTCGGAGAAGTTTTTCCTTAGGTGAGAAGCCATAGAGTTAGACGTAGTACTCTTCTCATTTTGTGAAAATGACTGCTGAATGGAAAAGTCAGCATCCGTCCAACCTATCCTTTGGATGAGTCGCTCATCCAGCATAATATACTTTATATCTGGCATCAGCCAAGAAGCATCAAAATGTTGACTAGCTTCAATCCTCCTGGAGATCCTATACAAGATATGCGACAATTCCTCCAATTTCGTTAAGGAGATTGTTTTAACCATCTCAGCTTTTGAATGAACTCCTTCTTCAGCAACAATCTTGTTCCCTTGAAGAATCCCTAAGACAAGGAATACATGAAAAAAAAGAACCCCTCCAAAAATGATGATGGGGACCTTTCTTGAAACTTCTATGTTCTGTATAGAATCTACATACATCCCCCAACAAATCAGCCCAATGGAGATCATTGTTTGAATAGCCGCTGCTAGGAAGTGGATCGGAATTTGTTGAGTCAAATAACTAGGCTGCAAAGGGAGGACATGGATAATCACTGCTTCTGCGGCAACAAAAATGACAATAAAAGCTATAGAGAACACCAAGAAACTCTTTCCTTGTGTTCTTTTTTTCCAAGGCCACAGCGCCAATGCGGTAGAAATTAGCAATAAATTGCACGCCCCGACAAACTGCATATAGGAAAATTCTTGAGGAGATCGAATCAACGTCTTGATTAAAATAGCACTGAGTCCCAAATCAATCTGGAATACGATTTCTACCAGTCTGATGCCTGAAAGAAAGACAATGAGAACGGCAAGCCCTCGGTACAAAGGCAGTCGAGTGGGATAAATAATATTTAAAAAACCCAGACCACTTAGAAGCAAACAGATCGAAGTGGAATAGGGAAGGGGCCAATCAAAAAAAGGTAGGGTTAAAAAGGAATATAAACCAACCTGCCAACACACGACAAAAAAAGCACTGAGAAGCGTAACAGTCCAAGCACAGCCCATCCCAATATTGCGACAGCTGTTTTTGAAGAAGGCCTCCCATGTCATCAGGAATATCCCTGTATTTTTATCTCGCTGTGTACTCGGGGCTCTTCTTTAGTTCAAGGTCTTTACTCTGGAAGTACTGTACAATAGCATGAAAAATCTCGTGGTTTTTCATTTGGAGAGGTAACCCAGGAGTGCTGGAATAGAGGGTCCCTATAGGAATATGTTTCCCTGTTCTCTGTACTATCTGTTTAAAAAAATCAAAAAATCGAAGTCTTTGGGTATTTATGATGAATTCAGCTCTTTCAGAGAGGGGTTCTGTAAAAATAATCCGATAGAAGAGTTTTTTGGGGTCCTCCGGGTACGTTTCAGTAAGAAATAGTTTCTGTCCCTCGATCATCGCCCCTTCTAGGATATTGGCAGCTGCCTGACAATGCTTAGGTTCACTAAAAAAAAGATGCGCATCATGAGTCATATGCGCCTCGACCCGATAGTGACTAATCCCAGCCTTATCTAGAAAAGACTGATGATCCAGTGGTCGGTAGAGAATCCATGGACTTTCTTCATTGGTGTTTTTCTGTGAAAGGGCATTGGCAACAATGAACACCTCCTCAGGATGAAGAGAAGTAAAAATACGTCCTAAGATTCGATCTAAATAATGCAATCCCAACTGTAGTTTTTTGTTATCCTTATAGAGGAAACCCGTCCAATAGTGATGCTGTAGATGAGCTAATGTATTGATAAAAAGAAGGGAAAAATCAGGGTTAAAGCGCTTTTTACATTGCAAAAACAACAGCGTCGAAAGGTACTCAGCAAAGGCAATGAATACAAAATGTGATCCTCTAAAGCGAATGAGTTGTTTAAGAAAAAAAGGGGTTTCTTTGAGAATCTCCTTGAGAAGTCCGTAGGAATTAAGAAGTTTTAAAACCCCTTTGAGCTGACTTATGACCTTGGTTTTAATGCCTCCAAGGTAGTTCTTTGATGCAAAACGAAGAGGATCGAGCAATTGATTGAATTCTTCTGGATAAGCTCTCTCAGAAGCTGTCCAAGGATCCGGAAGAAAGAATAGGCATTTCTCTGCCGCTCCTCTACTTGCATTCATCGCACCCCATACCCCAGAGCTCTTCCCATTCTTTGAGAGGTACTCCCAGATTTGAGGCATATTAAGATGAGGAACATCCCCTAGATGTTTGATGCCGTGCGAAGAAGAGGGCTCTCCAGTGTGTACTGAAAGCCATTGAACCCAAGGTTCCAGAAAATCACTTTCATATGTGTCATCTGTCCTAGTTTCTGTACGATGCATTCCAACGAGTTTTTGGATATTTGAGAATCCAAATTCGATCGCAGCGCTTTTCAACAGTTCTTCATTGAATTCATTGAGTTCTAAGAGAAAGACTTTCATAATTTCCCCAGGACGCACATCATTAAAACCTTCAAAATCCTCACAGAGTCTTTCCACGGGCAAAAATGAGAGAATCTATTTTTTTCGATGTAGACCGTAGGAATAGGAATTTCCACAATACATCGCCTCTTTTTCAAAGCTACTAATAAACAGCGAAACTCCGTCTCATATTTTCCACCTTGCACAGATTCTGCGAATTCTTTAACCATTTCTGGATTAAAAGCTCTCATTCCTGATTGGGTATCTATGGGAGATCGATGATATACGAGGCGAAGCAGGAAGGAAATCACCGTATTTGCAAATCGATTTCTCATGGGCATCTCATTGAAAGAACGCATACCAATCACAAAATCGGCCCCTTCTAAAAGAGGTTTGATCAACTTTGTGATCATAAATGGGAAATGCTGCCCATCTCCATCAATAGTCACTAGAGAATCGAAATGAAAATGCTCTAGGGCATATTTAAACCCCTCGATCAAGGCAAATCCTTTTCCACGATTCTCCGGAAATGTGACGACATGAATGTTCTTGGAATGATCGGAAGCTATTTTCTGAAGGACAGCTCCTGTTCCATCAGTAGATCCATCATCGATAGCAATAATCTGCGTACATACAATAGAAGCTTCACGCAAAACCTCTTCACAAAATCTGGCTACGTTGTAACAAGGGATCAAAGCTACAGTAGAATGAGACAGAAATCACCTGTATGTAAAAACACCCCAAACTAAATTTATCAAAATTTCATTACCAGAAAAAACATTGTTTTCTCCAAGAAAATCGGTTCACATAGGGTTTGTGAAAGTCTCTAAGAAGCTGTACTAAAACCTGGGTTCGTCGATTTTTGATGTGTTTTCTCTACATCTCTTAAAGTGGCTTTGTAGGATTGCATACGTAATACCAAACGCAACAAATAACTTCACATTTGAGCCGCGTCAAAGCGCCGAAAATCGGCGGGTGTATAGCCAAACAGTTGGGAGAGGAAATGGCATTTTTCACGCTGCCGGCTTTCCCATTGCCCA
>Ga0207952_1000690_pt1 | contig 21659 bp, 19 predicted proteins | sample SubbioR12Aug_8Ca_FD_184831 | JGI IMG/M metagenome (GOLD analysis project Ga0207952, IMG submission 184831) | Serpentinite rock and fluid subsurface biosphere microbial communities from McLaughlin Reserve, California, USA - CR12Aug_8Ca (SPAdes) | ecosystem: Environmental > Terrestrial > Deep...
CCCCGCCGTTTTTGGGTTCAATTCAGCGCGTTAAAGCTTGAATTATGATGAGGAATGACCCGTTTCAATTGTGATTTTTAATTTCGAACCGGGTTTAACGTCGGCACGGTTTTTAGGCACGTTGTTCCATTTGCGTAAATCGGTGACATTCACTTTAAAATGCTTGGAAATTTTAGCCAAGGTGTCGCCGGGTTTGACGGTATAGTTGATTTGCTTAAAGCTGGGTGCTGTGGAAGCCACCTGAATATTGCCGCCGGTCTTTTTGATGGTCAGCTTTTGGCCGGGCTTTAACGCCGATTTGGCGGACATTTTGTTCCAGCTCAAGATGTCGCTGGCGTCGACCGAGAAACGTTGGGAGATGCTCCACAGGGTATCGCCTTTTTTTATCGTGTATTCCTGTTTGCTCACGCTGACGCGCGGGAGTGCAACTGTTTTGGTATCCGCGGAGGCTACGGCGGGCTCGTCGTAGCCTTTGATGTTTTTATACGACATCGGAATCAACAAGGTCTTGCCTTGCGCCACGGCATTTTCATCCAGATGGTTGACCTCCTGAATTTGCGCAACCGTGGTGTGATGTTTTTGGGCGATGGATTTTAAAGACTCTTTATTGCCGACGGTGTGGTGTTCCCACTTAATGCGTTCGCTATCGGGCAGCTCGGCCAATTTTTCCTTGAAGCTATCGGCTTTTTCGACCGGAATCAACAGGCGGTGCGGGCCGTCGGGCGCCGTGCTCCAACGGTTGAAGGCCGGGTTCAGTTTTAAAAAATCGTCCAGGGGCGTTTGGGCTAATTCCGCGGCTTTGCTTAAGTCGATTTGCGATTGCACGTCGATCAGTTCGAAATAAGGTTCGTTGGCAATCCGGTGCAGGTTGAGATTGTATTTTTCCGGGTTGCCGAAAATTTTGGCGATGGCCAGCAGTTTGGGTACATAAGCCGCGGTTTCGCTGTTTAAGTCCAGCGACCAATAATCGGTTGCTTCGCCGCGGCCGAGGTTTTTGTCCATGGCATGGCGGATGTTGCCTTTGCCGGCGTTATAGGAAGCCAGGGCCAACAGCCAATCGTTATTGAATTCTTCGCTGAGCTGTTTCAAAAAGGTGGTGGCGGCTTGGGTCGATTCGATGACGTCGCGGCGGCCGTCGTACCAGCTGTTTTGTTCCAAGCCGTACAGGCGGCCGGTGGGGGGGATGAATTGCCAGAGGCCGGAGGCTTTGGCCGGCGATTCGGCGTCGGGCCTGAAGGCGCTTTCCACGATAGGCAATAAGGCCATTTCGCCGGGGATGTTTTTAGCTTCGATTTCGTTAAGAATAAAAAACAGATAAGGTTCCGCGCGTTGCTGAACCCGGCTCAAATATTCGGGATTTTTCAGGTAGAAGTTTACTTCTCGATCGATCCTGGCATTATCTATTTCAGGCAATGCGTACAGCGATTGCATGCGGTCCCAAACCGTCGCATGTTCTTTCGAATTATCGTCTTTATTAAAGCGGTGATTGTTGTTATGGCCGCGGGTAAAAACGGAAAATTTGCTGCCGGTCGAGGGCGACAAGGGGTCTTTGTGAGCGGTTTGACTACAACCGGTTGCCAGTAAAATAGGCAGCAAATAGGACAGATGTCGGGCCGATTTTTTAGAAATTGAGCGAGGCATTGTCTTTACTCTTAAAATCAAAAAATTAGATGCTACCATGGCTTTGGCGATTAAGCCAACAATCCTTCCCTTTGGGCGAGTATTAGATGAAGAGAAAATTTTTATTTGCGCTGTATCAAACCCCGCGCGGCAAACTGCTGCAAACCATGGAGGCGAAATACCTGAAACGCTGCATTACCGTGAGTTGCAAGCAAAAGCAGTTGCAAATCGGCGGGCTGGGTTGGGAGAGCGAATTTGTCGATTGTTCGCTATACCGGAATTATCTGATTCTTGACGACAAAGGCGTGGGAGATGCGCAGGCTTTAAAAGTGAACGCAAAGGCCTACAATTTACCGATACAAACCGAATCGATGGATTTGGTGATCATCCCGCACATGCTGGAATTCGATGCCCAGCGTTTCCGTACCATGCGGGAGGTGCACCGGGTGTTGAAACCCGGGGGGGAATTGATCATTTTAAATTTCAATTCGCTGAGTCTCTACGTGCGCTTTCAATTTTTATGGGATAAAAAATTCGGCGAATCCTGGCGCGCGCACTTTATGCGGCGCTCCCGCGTATCGGATTGGTTAAAATTATTGAATTTTGAAATCTTGCATACTGCGGAATTCGGTCTGGATGCCTTTACCATTACGCACTGCGCGTTTTCCTCTCCGATAAAAGCCTTGTTTTCCATGGCCTATGGACTCAAAGCCGTTAAAAGACAGTATTCCTTGATCCCGCTGACGCCGGCGACGCAAGGCAAAACCCGGCTGGCGACGGCCAATATCGGTTTGGATTCGAATTTACAAAAAATCAAAAAATAACATGGTCGAGACTGTAACGATATACACCGACGGAGCTTGTAAAGGTAATCCCGGGCCCGGTGGCTGGGGAGTGTGCATGCGCTATAAGGATAAGGAAAAACAACTCTGCGGCGGAGAGCCGGAAACCACCAATAACCGGATGGAGCTTATGGCGGCGATCCGGGCGTTGGAATCCTTGAATCGGTCCTGCGCGGTTAAATTGCATACCGATTCCAAATATGTGCTGCAGGGCATTACCGAATGGATGGTCAACTGGAAAAAACGCGGTTGGAAAACGGCTGCGAATAAACCGGTCAAGAATGAAGATTTGTGGCGGCGGCTGGATCAGTCCATCCAACGGCACAGTATTGAATGGATCTGGGTAAAAGGCCATTCCGGCGATCCGGGAAATGAAACGGCCGATAGTTTGGCCAATCAAGGTATTCGACAGTTGGGCCAATAAAATAACAAGAACGGGAGATAGCGATGTTAGGTGTGATTGCGGCCTCGTTGGTCGGAGTATGGTTTTATAGTACCGCCGGGCGTTCCGGGCGTCCGCCCGTGTCATGGGGCGTTTCGGGTGTCGTCGTGTACTTTTTAGCGGCGTTGCTGTGGAGTTTGATCGTAACGCCCGGCATCAAGGACGCCGCCACGCATAATCCGAATGGTGCGCTGATTTTCATCGTGCGCTATGCCTATATCGGCGTCGGTTTGGCGGCGGCCGCGGCGGTGAATTTTTGGTTGAATAAAACCCGAAATTGATGGTTGCCGCCGTGGGCTGGTCTGTTTACATCATTTTATGCAGCGACGGCAGTTTGTATACCGGTATCAGCACCGATGTCGAAAGGCGGTTCCGCCAGCACAGGGGCGGCAAGGGCGCTAAGTTTTTTCGTGGGCGGCAGCCGCTGAATATCGCTTACCGGGAAAATAATTACTCGCATGCCGATGCCTGTCGCCGCGAAATCGCCATTAAAAAAATGCCGCGCGCGGAAAAATGGGCTTTGATTGAAAGGGGCGAGGTACCGGTGGAGGGGAAGGGTATTTACTGCATTTAAACATGAAATTGATTCTCGTTTGTGCTAAAGGTATCATGTAAACCGCATTTACATTTTTTTACATTTGGCAGTTACTTAACGGGGATGAATATGTTCGAATCCAAACGATTTATCGGGGCCGTGTCCCTGATATGGCTCTCGGTAGGCGCGGCGCAAGCCGAAGAAAAACCGGCCAAAGGCAAACAGGTTGCCGAAAAGAAAGCCGAAGCCGAGGCTTTGGAATTGGTCAGCGTATTGGGTAGCGCGGAAGAGGCCAAGGATATGCCGGCTTCGGCGTCCTATATCGGTACCGAAGGGATTCGCGATCAAAGTTATAGCGATATCAACCGGATTTTACGCAAAGCCCCCGGGGTGAATATTCGGGAGGAAGACGGTTTCGGCTTATTCCCGAATATCAGCTTTCGCGGCGTCGATACGACTCGTAGCGCCAAGATTACCGTTATGGAAGACGGCGTGCTGGTGGCGCCGGCGGCCTATTCGGCGCCGGCGGCCTATTACAATCCGGCCGGCGGACGGATGAGCGGCGTCGAAGTATTGAAAGGCGGCAGCCAGATCAAATACGGCCCGCATATCACCGGCGGGGTATTGAACTATTTGTCGACGCCGATTCCGCTGGAAGGCAAGGCCTACCTTAAATCCATCTACGGCAGTTACGGCGAGTTCCGTTCGCACGGTTTTGTCGGCGATACCCTGGACACCGCGCACGGCAAAGTCGGTTATTTGCTTGAAGGTTTCTATCGCGGTTCCGACGGTTTCAAAACCATCGACAGCACGGCGGATTTCCACAACGGCGATCAAACCGGTTTTCAACAAGTCGAACCCATGTTGCGTTTGTCTTGGGAGCCTAACACCGCGATGTATCAAAAGCTGGAAGTCAAATTCGGCTATTCCAGCATGGATGCCGACGAAACCTATTTGGGCCTGACCGAGCAGGATTTTAGGAATACGCCTAACCGCCGCTACGCCGCCTCGCGTTTCGACAATATCGATAGCCAACAAATCGGCGGTTTTGCCCGCTATTTCGTTTCGCCGACCGACAATCTCGACATTGTCACCACGGCGTATTACAAGGAATTCGACCGTAACTGGAGTAAGTTAAACGATTTGCGCGGGGTTCCTTCCGCCAGTCAATCCTTATCCGCGGCGCTGGCTGGTTCGGACAATGGGGCCGGATTGGCTTGTCTGCGAGGCGAACGTGCCTGTACGCTACGCGTCAGGGACAACAACCGATCTTATTACGCGGGCGGGGTCGAATCCATGGCCAACTATCGGTTCGACTCGGGAGTTATTCATCACGAGTTGAACGGCGGCTTTCGTTACCATACGGACGCGGAGACCCGCTTTCAGCACGATACCCAGTACAGCCAAAACGCCAGCGGCGTCATTACCAACGTTGCTGTCGGCGCGCCCGGCAGTCAGGACGACAGAACCGGCGAAACCCACGCTTATGCATTTTTCTTGAAGGACAGGATGGAATGGGGCAAACTCGGATTCACGCCAGGTTTTCGCTATGAACATCTTGACCAAGTTTATGACGATAGACGGCCCGCTTCCCGAATGAAAGGCCGAAGCGCGCTGGATATGTACGCCGGCGGCGCCAGCGCCGATTATAAATTCAACGACGATTTTATGATGTTTGCCAGCGCGCATCGCGGCTTCTCGCCGCCAAGTCCGCAAAATGCCGTCGCGGATAAATTACTGGAGGAAACCAGCAATGCTTACGAATTGGGCGGGCGATACAAACATGGCGCCTTTAGCGCCGAATTAACCGGTTTTTACACCCAATTCGAGAACCTGTTGGTGGTTAATAATATTGGCGGGGCGGGTACCGGACAAAGCGAAAACTTCGGTAAGGTCGATACCCGCGGCGTGGAAGCGGCGTTGAATTACGATGCCGGCGAGGATTTCGGCTGGGGCTTCAGCAACCCTTATTTTGTGTCTTTTACCTATACCAACACGGAGCAATTGAACGACGCAACGTCCACCGATGCCGAGTCGATTTTCAGCTTCGGCAAAAAAGGCAATAAAGTGCCGTATATTCCAGAGTTCGCGTTAAGTTTCGGCAGCGGCCTGCATTTCGAGCGCTGGGGCATGGATGTGGCGGCCAACTACGTCGGCGAAACGTTCACCAGTGCCAATAATGTGGAGGCGCAAGTGAACGGCGCGGGTGCGGTGGACTCCCGTTTCGGCAAAACCGACGAATATGTGATCGTGGATGTGTCGGCTTATTACAAGGTCGCCAAGGGCATCAAAATCCTGGGCGGCGTGCAAAATGCCGGCAATGAAAAATACCTCGTTTCCCGCCAGCCCCACGGCCCGCGCCCCGGCATGCCGTTATTCGCCTACGGCGGTTTCGAGCTGGATTTCGATATTTAAGCGCTCAACCGTCTCCCGCAGCCATTGCGGGAGACGGGCTTTTGCGCTTTTCCTTCCGCCCCTGTACCATGCGTAACCATATTAATAGGGGGTGAGCCATGCACAAACATCTACAAAAAGTCAGAGAATTTCACGATCAATTCGGTATCGAGCAACCCGAATATCCCGAAACCGCGCATTTGTCGGATATGGACATCGTCATGCGCCAGGCGCTGCTGATGGACTGCGGCAGCGAAACCTTCAAAGCCATTACCGGCGGCGATTTGGCCAAGATTCTGGCCGGCCTGGTGGATTTGGCCTACAACGCCCTGGCGGCTATTGCCTGCCGTGGCGACGATGTGGTGTCCACCTCGGTGGCGTGGCGGCAGGACGGGTCGGTGCTGTCGGTGATGCGGGTGCTGGCGGACAAAATCAACAATTGTTCGTCCGGAGAAAGTATTCATTATTCGGCGTTGTACAACATCTGCGAACAATTGGCGCGCGGCTTCATCAATGCCGATTTCGATAAGGCTTTTAACATGGTGCACGTCAACCTGATGCAAAGCGGCCATGGCACGGCCGATGCCGGCCGCGATTACAATCAGCGTATTGCCAAGGAAACCCTGCCGCCGGCACCGGATTTAAGCGAAGCGCTGTACGAATAAAGCATGGCGGCAAAAAAGCATACGCTGGGTTTTATCGGCATCGGTTTGATGGGGGAACCCATGACGCTGCGTTTATTGGCGGCGGGGTTTACGGTCAACGTCTGGAACCGGACTGCCGATAAGCTGGCGGCTGTCGCGGGGGCCGGCGCCCGGGTTTGCGCCAGCGTTGCGGAATTGGTCGCCGCGTCCGAGGTGATTTTAGTGTGCCTGGCCGATACGGCGGCGGTGGAAACCGTGGTGAACGAACAGCTAATCCCGCACGGCAGCGCCGGCAAGTTGCTTATCGACTTATCCAGCATAGCGCCGGAAGCTACCCGCCAATTGGCGGCCCGGTTAAAACGGCAATGCGGCATGTCTTGGGTCGATGCGCCGGTATCCGGCGGCACGGCCGGTGCCGAGCAGGGCAGTTTGGCGATCATGGCGGGCGGCGAGGCGGACGATATTGCGGTTGCCCGGCAAGTATTGCAACCGCTATACAGCAGGCTGACTCACATGGGGCCGGTCGGCAGTGGGCAGACCACTAAAATCTGCAACCAAATGATCGTCGGCTGCAATGTGCTGGTAATTGCGGAAATGATGGCGCTGGCTGAGCAAGCCGGGGTCGATAGCGGCAAAATACCGGAGGCTCTGGCCGGCGGTTTTGCCGATTCCAAGCCGCTGCAAATCGTCGGCCCGGAAATGGCCGCCGAGCAATTCGAGCCGGTGAAATGGCGGGTGAAAACCCTGTTAAAGGATTTGCATATGGCCGGCGATTTGGCATCCGCGCAAGGCTGCGCCGTTCCGATGTCCGGGTTGGCCGCCCAGCTGCTGCAATTGCACGGCGGCCGCGGCTTTTTGGAGCAAGCCCCGTCTACCTTGATCAAACTGTACCGGCCGAACTGATGCTGCGTTTTAGCGCCAATCTCAGTATGTTGTTTACTGAATTGCCGTTGCCGGCGCGGTTTCAGGCCGCCAAACAGCATGGCTTTGCCGCGGTTGAAATTCAGTTTCCCTATGACTTGCCGGCCGCCGCCATTCAGGCCTTGTTGCGAGAGCACGATTTAAAACTGGTGTTGTTTAATGTCGACGCCGACGACTTATTGCGGGGCGGGGAGGGTTTGGCCGCCGTGCCGGAAAAGCAGGCCCGGTTTAAGGCTGCCGTCGCCCAGGCCTGCGATTATGCCCAGCTGTTAAAGCCGGATTGTATCAATGTGCTGCCGGGGCGGTGTCTGGATGTCGGTCGCTTAGCCGGGTACCAACAGACTTTTAAGGATAACTTGGTTTACGCGGCCGATGTCTTCGCCGACATCGGGGTGACGACGGTATTCGAAGCGATTAACAGCCACGATATGCCGGGCTTTATCGTCGACGGTTCCTCCAGGATGTTGTCGATATGGCATGAGCTGAGTCATCCCCGGCTGCGCCTGCAATACGATATTTACCACATGAGCCGGATGGGGGAAGACTGCGCGGCATTCTTGTCTCAACATATCGATAAAATTGCACACATACAATTCGCCGATTGCCCGGGTCGCGGCCAACCCGGTAGCGGCACGCTGGATTTTGCCGCGCTGTTCGAACAGATTGCCGGCTTGCCTTATAAAGGCTGGGTGGGCGCGGAATACAAACCCGGCCCCTGTACGGCCGATGGTTTGGCCTGGATGAAAACCCCGCGGGCAAGCGAGGCAGCCGCGTTATAATGTCCGGCATAAACATTACAGGTCTTTGCCATGTCCAAATTCGATCTAACCATTCATCACGCCAGCTTAATCGTCTCCGACACTCAGCAGTCGCTGAAATTCTATCGGGATGTTTTGGGCATGCAAACCATGGAACGTCCGCCCTTGCCTTTTCCGGGCGCCTGGTTGCAAATCGGCGCGCAGCAGATACATTTGCTGGAACTGGATAATCCCGATCCGACTAGCGGCCGGCCCGCGCATGGCGGCCGAGACCGCCATGTGGCCTTGCATTGCCGTTCGGTGGATGCGTTGCGCGAAGAACTGGATAAAGCCGGTATGGCATACACCATGAGCGTTTCCGGTCGCAAGGCCTTGTTTTGCAGGGACCGGGACGGCAACGCGCTGGAGTTTATCGAGCGGCCGGTGTGAGCATCCATGACCAAAATAATCCTTTACTCGGTGCTGTGGGTTTGTAGTTTGGCGATGGTATTGCTGGTTGCGGGATTTATCGGCTGGCGGTTCGGCTGGCCCGAACTGCCGGCTTGCTTGTATCCCTTGGCCGGCCGTATCATGCTGTCGGCCTTTTTGCTGCTTTTGCTGTTGGGGTGCGGACTGTTTCTGCAGGCCCTATACCGGGAGTTGGCCGTGTATTTTCGCTGGGACGCCGTGGCGCTTCGGCGGGTCGCCATGTTACAGCGGTTGCAATACGATGCCAGGCAACGTGTGTTGCTGGAAAGGACCCAGATACACTATTTATATGAGTTAAAGCGGCAGCGTTTGTTGGCGGCCGACAATAAAAAACACAGCCGGGCGCTGTTCGAAGCCGTATCGGCGGAGTTGCGGCAGTCCGTCGAGCCGGACAGCTTTAAATCCTTGCAAAAACATCTCAAGCAGCATCGAAGCCAAGTCAATCCGCGGGCGATGCTGGCTTTGCGCGAGCGGGCGTTATGTCGGTCTTCAATCGCTGGCTGAGCGGCGCGCTGGGGCTTTGGCGCGGTAAACGCGATGAAAACCTGCGCTGGCATTTGGCCCGGCAGCCGGATGTGGCCGCCTTGCGCCAAGCCAGAGTGTTGGCCGAACAAGCCTTGGTTGCGGAACTGAAAAAGCAGGCCCGGCAATTGGCGCACGAACTGGCGATGGGAGAAACTCGCCACGGCAACGAGCTGGCAATGCTGAAAATCCAGTGCAAGCAGGATTTGAAGGACTATCAGCAATATTTACAATCGCTGGATAAACTCAAACTCAGCTTGCGGGAAAATTTTGCCCATTTGCCCGAAGCCGTGGCCTTTACCATTCATCACCACGCCAAACAATTGTTGAACCGGATGTGGGACGAACAAGACCCGGAGGAAAAGCTTAAGGTGGAAATGCAATTGCTTCAGTTCATGACTGCCGTGCACGAAGACAGTGTCGGCTCGTTAAATGCCGACAAACCCGTGTCCTTGCCGCAAAAGACTCTGGCCTTTATCGATAACGGGGTTTAGATGGGCTGAAAATAACCTTCGATGGCTTTGATCAGCTTTTTATCCAGCGCAAACATCACCACGTGGTCGCCTTCGGCAAACACCGTATCGTGGTGCACCGGAATCACTTCCTTGTCCCGAATCAGCGCGCCTAAAATGATGCCGTCGGGCAGATTGATCTGATCGACCCGCAAACCCACCACGGATTTGGCTTCCACACTGCGGTGGGCGATGGCTTCAATGGCTTCCGCGCTGCCGCCGCACACCGAACTGACGCCCACGACATCGCCTTTTCGGACGTGCCGGAGGATGCTGCCCAAGGTTTCCAGCTTGGGTTGGATGGCCAGATCGATATCGGTGCCCTCGACCAGTTGCAAGTACGACGTGTTGTTGATTAAACAGATGGCTTTTTTGGCGCCCAGTTTCTTGGCCAAGCCGGCGGAAATCAAATTGACGCCGTCGTTATTGGTAATGGCGCAGAACAAATCCACTTCCTCGACCATTTCTTCCTGCAGCAAGGATTGGTCGGTGCAGTCGCCGTGCAAGATCAGGGTCTTGCGTAAATCGTTGGAAATTTCCTTGGCCCGGTTAATGTCTTGTTCGATAACCTTGACGTGATAGTTGTTTTCCAAGGCAATCGCCAGCCGCTTGCCGACATGGCCGCCGCCGGCCAGCATGATGGATTTGATCGGCGCTTCCAGTTTATGTAAATCCACCAGGGTTTTGCGGACCTTGTCGCGCGGGCAAACGAAAAACACTTCGTCGCCGGTGGCAATCAAGGCTTCGCCGTTAACGGCAATGGCCTTGCCGTTACGGAAAATCGCGGCTACCCGAATCATGCTGTCGGCCAGCTTTTCCTTGACCGCCTGTATGCGTTTGCCGGTCAAAAAGCCGGTGGGTACCACGCGGATGGAGACCAGGCGCACTAAACCTTCGGCGAATTCCGAGACATGCAGCGCGCCGGGGTATTTAATCAGGTTGTGAATGGCTTCGGTGACCACTTGCTCGGGGCTGATGACGATATCGATGCCGCCCGGTGCGAATAACTCCGGATGGTTTAAAAAGTCCAGGGCGCGGACCCGTGCGATGGTTTTGGGTTTGGTATACAGGGTGTTGATGACCTGGCAGGCCAGCATGTTGGTTTCATCGTTATTGGTGACTGCCAGCACCATGTCGGCGGTGCCTACCCCCGCTTGTTCGAGAATGCTGGGGTGGGCGGCGTTACCTTCGATGGTGGCGATGTCGAGGCGGCCTTTCAGCGCGGACAACAAATGCGGTTTTTGATCGATGACGACAATGTCGTTTTCTTCGCTGGCAAGCGCGCCGGCAACCGAAGAGCCGGTGACGCCGGCGCCAAGAATCACAATTTTCATTAAAATTCGGGCGGAAAAAAAGTGTAGGGACTCAAGTCGAATGAGGCCGGCAGGCCGGATAGCTGAGGATGTAGGTCCGAATTATACCCCGATCGGGCAGGCTGTCCATGGTAACAGCCGATAAAAAATATCCGCGGATGACCCGGAAACGGCCGGACTGAAAATTCGCGCCACGGGGTTCGGGGTTGAAAAAAAACCGAACCGGCTTGCCGAATTTGGGTAGGATAAAAAACACCTGTGAAAAACCTTTCGCGCCATAAGAAGAATTAGAAATGGATATGACTGGTAAGACAGACGCGGTTTATATCGTGTTGATTAGCATACATGGCCTGATTCGCGGACATGATCTGGAATTGGGCCGGGATGCCGATACCGGCGGGCAGACAAAATACGTGGTCGACCTTGCTAAAGCCTTGGGCCGGCAAGACACGGTCGAGCGTGTCGATCTGATCACGCGGCAAATTAACGACGATCAAGTCAGCCGGGATTATGCCCAACCCAGCGAGGCGTTGAACGGCAACGCCCGCATCATCCGCATTCCCGCCGGGCCCGAGGGTTACATTCCCAAGGAGGAGTTGTGGGATTCCCTGGATATTTTTACCGATAATCTATTGCAGTGGCTGAGCCGACAGCCGCGCATGCCGGATGTTTTACACGGCCATTACGCCGATGCCGGCTATGTCGGCATGCGCCTGTCTCATCTGACGGGGATTCCCTTAATCTTCACCGGCCATTCCCTGGGCCGGGACAAACGCACCCAATTGCTGGCCATGGGCCTGCACAGCGATATGTTGGAGCAGCGTTACCACATTTCCCGCCGCATTAATGCCGAAGAAGATGTATTGGCCACGGCGGATTTGGTGATTACCAGTACGCACAACGAAATTGCCGAACAATACGAGTTGTACGATTATTACCACCCCGAGCGCATGGTGGTGATACCGCCCGGTACCGATTTGGCGCAATTCCACCCGGCGGACGGCGATGTCCATGAAGTCGGTTTTATTCAAGCTTTGCGGCCGTTTTTAACCGAGCCCGGAAAGCCGATCGTATTGGCCTTGTCGCGGCCGGACGAACGTAAAAACATTGTCTCGCTGGTAAAGGCTTACGGTGAAACCCCGGAATTGCAGGCGCTCGCCAACTTGGTGATTATCGCCGGCAACCGCGACGATATTCGGGAGATGAACGAGGGTGCTCAAGCGGTATTAACGGAGATCCTATTGTTGGCCGATTGCTACGATTTATACGGCAAACTGGCCCTACCCAAGCACCATACACAGGACGATGTGCCGGATATTTACCGTTTGGCGGCGGCGTCGAAAGGGGTGTTCGTCAATCCGGCCTTGACCGAACCGTTCGGCTTGACGCTGTTGGAAGCGGCTGCCTGCGGCGCGCCGCTGGTGGCGACCGAAAACGGCGGGCCGGTGGATATCATAGGCAACTGCCATAACGGACTGTTGGTCGATCCGCTGGATACGCAGGCCATCGCCGATGCCTTATTGTCTATTCTGAATGATCCTTGCCAATGGCAAACTTTCTCCGAACACGGCTTGCGGAATGTGCGCCGCTATTATTCCTGGCGGGCGCACGCCCGGCGTTACCTGGATAAACTGCAGCCCTTATTGAAACCGCGCCAGCCCGCCATCAAATCGACACCGGTACGCAACGCCTTGCGCTATCGCAGCCGGGCTATCTTTACCGATATCGATCAAAGCTTGCTCGGTAATTCCGAGGGCTTGCGGCAATTCGTCGATACGTTGCGCAGCCAGCGGAAGAATGTATTTTTCGGCATCGCCACCGGCCGGCGCCTGGATTCGGCGCTGGCTATTTTGAAGAAAAACGGCGTGCCGACCCCGGACGTATTGATCACCAGTTTGGGCACGGAGATTTATTACGCGCCGCACATCAAGACCGATAGCGCCTGGGCGCGGCATATCGACTACCACTGGAACCCGAAAGCCATCCGCCGAATTATGGCGGATATTCCGGGCATGTCCCTGCAACCGGCCAGCGAGCAGAGCCGCTTCAAAATTTCCTATCATTACGACAGCAATCTGGCGCCCGGCGTTGACGACATCAATACCTTGCTGCGGCAGGAGGATCAGGCCGTCAACGCCAATCAGGCCTTCGGGCAATTTTTCGACATCGTCCCGGCCCGCGCATCCAAGGGCTTGGCTTTACGCTATTTCGCCCGGCAATGGAATATTCCGCTGGAACGGATTTTGGTGGCCGGCGGTTCCGGAGCCGATGAAGACATGATGCACGGCAATACCTTGGCGGTGGTGGTGGCCAACCGGCATCGGGAAGAGCTGTCGCAATTATACGAAGCCGAGCGCATCTATTTTGCCCAGCAACCGCACGCCCTGGGCATTATCGAAGCTATCGAGCATTACGATTTTTTCGATGACCGCAAGGGGGCGGCATGACGGAACGCATACTGATTTGTACCGACCTGGACCGCACCCTGTTGCCCAACGGTAGCGCCCTGGAATCGCCGCAAGCCAGACCAATGTTCAAAAGCGTGGTTGCCAGACCGGAGGTTTTGCTGGCATACGTATCCGGCCGGCATAAGGCGCTGGTGGAAGAAGCCATCGCCGAATACGACTTGCCGCAGCCGGATTTTGTGATCGGCGATGTCGGCACCACTTTGTATGAAGTTAAGCAAAACCGCTGGCTGGCTTCCGAAGCCTGGGCGGCCGAGATTGCGCCGGATTGGGCCGGTTACGATCATGCGCGCTTGCAGGCATTACTGGCCGGATTTTCCGGGTTGACCCCGCAGGAAGCCGCCAAGCAAAATCGCTTCAAGCTCAGCTACTATCTGCCCGCGGATACGGATACCGCGCCGTTGCTGGCGGACATGCAAACGCTGCTGCGGACAAAAGATATACGGGCCGAGTTGATTTACAGCGTCGACGAGGCGGAACAAACCGGTTTGTTGGATGTGCTGCCCGCCAGCGCCACCAAATTTCATGCGGTCGAATTTTTAATGAAACAGCTGGGTATGGATGCGGCACACACCGTGTTCGCCGGCGATAGCGGCAACGACCTGCCGGTCATGGCCAGTGCCATTCATGCGGTGTTGGTGGCCAATGCCAGCCCGGAAGTGCGGGAGGAAGCGCATATGCTGGCCAGACAACAGGGGCATGAAGCGGCGCTATATCAGGCGAAAGGCGGATTTTTAGGCATGAACGGCAATTACGCGGCCGGCATTTTGGAAGGCGTTGCGCATTATTTGCCGCACACGCGAGATTGGATGCACGCTTATGAATAATTCAAATATGCAAATTTTCGGCGAAGTATTGTTCGACCATTTTCCCGACGGCAGCGTGGTGTTGGGCGGCGCGCCGTTTAACGTCGCCTGGCATTTGCAGGCCTTTAAACAAAATCCGTGTTTCATCAGCCGTATCGGCGTGGACGATGCCGGGGCGGCGGTACAGGCCGGCATGGAAAGCTGGCGAATGGATTTGTCGGGTTTACAGAACGACGCCGAGCATCCCACCGGGGCAGTGCAGGTCAAGATCGAGCAGGGCGAGCCCAGTTATCTGATCGTACCCGAACAGGCCTACGATTTTATCGACGCGGAACAATTGCCCGCACACGCGGAAACCGGTTTGCTGTATCACGGCTCCCTGGCCTTGCGCCATTCAGTGTCCCGGCAAGCGCTGGCGCGCTTGAAGCAAAACCATCGCGGCACGGTCTTCATGGACGTGAATCTGCGCGAACCGTGGTGGGATAAGGCCGAGGTGCTGGCCTGGGTGGACGAGGCGGATTGGGTCAAGTTGAATCACCTGGAGTTGCGGGCGCTGCAGGCCGGTTCTGATGATTTTGACGTTGCGATGCAGGCGTTTTTAGCAGAACATCGACTGCAGGGCTTGGTTGTTACCCGTGGTGAAAAGGGCGCGATCGCCATTAATGCGGACGGTCAGCGCGCCGCGGCTGCGCCTGTAAAAGCATTGCAAGTTGTCGATACCGTCGGCGCCGGCGACGCATTTGCTTCGGTGCTGATGTTGGGTATACATCTGGATTGGCCGTTGCAGTTAACCTTGGAACGGGCCCAAGCTTTCGCTTCCGGCATCGTCGGCCGGCGTGGCGCCACCGTGCGGGAGGCAGGTTTTTATCGGCGTTTTGTGGAGGAATGGGTGCTGTAAAACCAAGTGGCCAAGGTAAAAAATAGCTGCCTACCTTTCTGTCGTTTGATTCAACTGAAACGATTGAAAATGGTATGCGAAGCATACCCTACGCAGCTGAAACCCCGGTTACACAAAATTCAGGACACCCTCAGCTTTCACCGTTATGTGAAGCGAGGTGTTTATGAAAGAAATTGGAGGGCATGAAGACAGCCGCGTAGGGTATGCACCGCGTACCTTTTTGGCTGAGACAGCTGCAAATTCAAGAATCGAAAAAATTGCCAAAAGAAGATGCCTCGTGTTAGTTTTGCGCCTCGCCAAAAGGGTTAGAGTTAAAATAATCGGCAACCGCAAGGTGGCCGTCTTGCCTGATTTGATGCCATTCAAGTTTTTGCCGTTTAGGAATATAGGTATGAGGAAGGTTAAGGGAATGATGAGCGTTCAGTTGCTCTGTGCGCTTCTAACGTCGCCCTATGGATATAACTAAAATCGATAATGTGCGGGGAATTGCCTCCGAAATTCCTTGTGTTAACGAAAAATAGAACGTAACTACAAATCAATGAATAACATAACTAAACAGCCTTTTAGGCAAGGAGTACTTCGATTACGACTTATTCTGCCAGTATTTTTATACTTGTTTTCAAACCCGAGTAGTGCGTACTTTAATAGCCTCCCTGAGGCACGCATTGCATGCGAAGCCACGAAAGCTAATTACCCCACCTTACAAGACCAGATGGTATGTAAGCTTAGCGTAAATTTTCACAATTATTATACCTCTTGGATTGGATATGACTTACGAGCTGGATACTCTTCTTATGCCGCCTTCCTGCTGCTAGGACCATATTGCTCAGTAGGCCAAGCTAATATTGAGCCTTTTGGTTTTTGTAGTGTTGTACCGTCTTGTATCAACAACCAATGTACCGAAACCGCGAGTGCCATCAAAAACAACGGCCAACCCGGTTTGACTTGCGCCGGCAACCCGATCAACACCGGTACCGGCAACAAATTTCAGCGTGAAACCGATTATCGCGGCGCTGGCGACTTTCCGCTTGAGTTCGAGCGTTTTTACAACAGCGATGCGTCCACATATAGCGAGCGTTTCGGAACAAGTCGCGTCTGGCGGTACAGTTACGAGCGGTCTATTGCCGGTACCGGCTCATCCAGCCTGATGGTTGCCTACCGCGCCGACGGCAAAGCCTATAATTTTAGCCAGATCGGCGGCGATTGGCGGCCGGTGGTCGACGTCAATCTCAAACTCGTGCGTACCAGCTCTCCTATGGGTTGGCAATTGACGACCGAAGACGGTGCCGTCGAAACTTACGACGCCGAAGGTAGACTCTTAACGCTGCAAAGCCGCACGGGCGCGACGCAGGCCTTGAGTTACACCGCGACACAATTGTTATCGGCCGTTACGCACAGCAACGGCCGAGCTTTAGCCCTCAGCTACGATAGCGCTGGACGGCTGGCGACATTGCAAGACCCGGCCGGCGGTGTTTATGTGTATGGATACAACGCCACCACCGGGACTTTGGACAGCGTGACCTATCCGGATCAAAACGTACGACACTACCTGTACAACGAAACCGAACAGGTTGCCGCCGATCTGCCGCGAGCATTAACCGGCATCATCGACGAAAACGGCAACCGTTACGCCACTTGGCAATACGATGCCCAGGGCCGGGCGATTTCTTCGCAACACGCCGGCGGTGCCGAACACGTCGCCGTTGCCTACGGCGCCAACAGCAGCACAGTCACCGATGCCAGGGGAACATCAAGAACCACGCAGTTGCAAACCATTCAGGGCGTGGTGAAAAGCGCGGGTTCCAACCAACCCGCCGGTTCCGGCTGTCCCGCGTCCGTCAGCCACCTCAGCTACGACGCCAACGGCAACATCGCCAGCCGCACCGACTTCAACGGCAACCTCAGCTGCTACGCCTACGACCTGAGCCGCAACCTGGAAACCGTCCGCGTCGAAGGCCTGGCCGCCAGCACCGGTTGCCCGGCGGACTTGGCCGCCTACACCCCGAGCGGCAGCCAGCGCAAAGTCACCATCCAATGGCATGCCAGCTACCGGCTACCCAGCCAAATAGACCAAGCCAACCAACGCAGCACCTTCGGCTACGACGCCAACGGCAATCTGTTAGCCAAAACCGTCACCGACACCGCAACCCAGCAAAGCCGTACCTGGACCTACAGTTACAACGCCCTCGGTCAAGTGCTAACCGCCGACGGCCCCCGCACGGATGTCAACGACGTCACCAGCTACACCTACTACGCCGATACCACGGCCAACCACCATCCCGGCGACCTGCATACCGTCAGCAACGCCCTCGGCCACGTCACCACCTTTACCGACTACGACGCCAACGGCCGCCTGCTCAGGCTAGTCGATCCCAACGGCCTGATCATCGGCTTTGCCTACGACCCGCGCGGCCGCCTGACCCAAAAAACCGTCGACGGCCATGCCACGGTCTACGACTACGACAATGTCGGCAACCTGATCAAAGTCACCCGGCCCACCGGCGTGTTTTACAAATTCACCTACGACGCCGCCCACCGTCTGACCGACATCACCGACGCCTTGGGCGGCAACATTCACTACACCCTGGATAACATGGGCAACCGCATCCGGGAAGACATCAAAGATGCGGCAGGCCATGTCGTCAAAACCCAAAGCCGGGTCTACGACGCTCTCAACCGGCTGGCTCAAGACATCGGCGCCTACAACCAGACCACCCAATACCAATACGACCCCAACGGCAACCTGACCCAAATCACCGACGCCGCAGGCCACAGCACCCAACAGCAATACGACAGTCTGGATCGCCTGATCCGTAGCACCGACGCCCTGGCCGGCCAGACCGACTACGACTACGACGCCCTGGACCGGCTGGTACAAGTCACCGACGCCAACAACCACAGCACCGTCTACAGCTACAACGGCCTCGGCGACCTCACGCAACGGGACAGCCCCAACACCGGCATTACTCAATACAGCTACGACAGCGCCGGCAACTTGGCGCAAAAAACCGATGCCGGCAACACCACGGCCACCTACCAATACGACGCCCTCAACCGCCTGCTCGGTATCGATTACCCCGGCACCGAGGCTGATATTAGCTACGGTTACGATTGGCTGGTAGGCAATAAGGGCCGTTTAACCTCCAGCCGACGAGGCAATGCCGCGCCGCTCTATTTTCATTACGATAAGCGCGGCAATGTGGTCAACACAACGGCAACCGCATTGGCCCATCCTTGGTACGATACCAGTATCGACAGGATCAATTACCTTTACAACGCCGACGATCAAATCACCGAAGTGCAATTTAATTGGTACCGCCAGCATCGCTACCACTACGACCAAACCGGCCAAGTCGACCGTATATTGGTACACGATTGGGACGACGGCGACTTCTCCCGCCGCGGTTACGATGTCACCCGCATTCTGGCCGACAATATCGTCCACCTGCCGTTCGGCCCGATTGCCAGCCTGAGCTACGGCAACGGCCTGACCCTGAATCGCAACTACGACCAAGACTACCGCTTGGTCGGCCAAAGCGTCGGCAACCAGCTCAACCTGGCCTACAGCTATGATGCCAACGGCAACCTGCAAACCGCCACCGACCTGCTGGCGGCCGCCAACGACCAAAGTTACAGTTACGACGCACTGAACCGGCTGATAGCCGCAAACGGCACGGCGCAACAGAGCTACCAATACGACCCGGTCGGCAACCGATTTGCCGACGACCTCAACGGCGCCGCCACCCAATACCACTACGACCTCGGCAGCCAGAAGCTCTTGTCGCAAACCGGCGCCCACCCCAATACCGTCGTCAGCAACGCGGTAGGCAATATCACCCAAACCGGCGGCAAAACCTATCTGTACGCCGCCGACCAGCGGCTGGCCAGCGTCAAACAAGGCAGCAGCGACATCGCCCGCTACAGTTACGATGCCCAAGGCCGGCGCAGAAGCAAAACCGTCGGAACCGCGACGACCCACTACGACTACGACCTGCAAGGTCGCTTGCTGGGCGAAGACCGCGTGCCGGCCGATTACGTCTACCTGGACGGCGAGCCTTTGGCGCGGGTCGACTACAACCTCAGCGACTGGAGCGGCAACGTCGCCAGCTGGAATATCGCCTACTACCACAACAACCCGCTCGGCGCCCCGCTGCAAACCACCGACCGCTTGGGGCAAATCAGCTGGAGCGCCCAACTCGACCCGTTCGGCAAAGCCACACCGATCAACCCCGCCATCAGCCAAAACCTGCGCTTCCCCGGCCAATACTACGACCAGGAAACCGGCTTGCATTACAATATGGCGCGGTATTACGATCCGGGTATTGGGCGGTATCTGCAAAGCGACCCGATTGGGTTGGCGGGAGGGATTAATACTTACACCTATGTTTATAACAATCCACTGAGATATACCGATCCTCAAGGGTTATTTGTTCCAGCAATACTTGCTGCGTGTGCCGCTAATCCTGTTTGTGATGCCGCTGTAGCAACAGCCGCATCGGCGACAGCATCTGCTATAGGTAGGGCTGCAATAGTTGCAGGCGTAAGCTCATTAGTAACCAGTGACTCAAGATATAGAAACCCTCAAAAAGTCGTTCGTGGTGGGATGTGTACGGCTGATAGATTTGCAACCGGTAGTGGCGTCACTCTTGACCAGAATGGCTTACTTAATGGGGTTTCTGTACAAAGTTTTCCAAATACAAGTGTTCAAGAGTTGAGCCAACGCCAATGGGTTCCAAATGGTCAAATTGGCGTTACTACAGTTGGAGATATTCAAGATGCTGGTGGTGATGTTATTCCTGATCCAACACGTAACAACCCATATCATTCCGAATTGATTGGAATTACCCCAGAAGCCGCGCAGCAACTGTTTACTCCAACAATTCCAAATCCAAACCCAAGGTAATAGGTTTTTTATGAGTACGCAAAGTAATGATCTATTAACTGATGAAGAGCTTTTAGCTATTAAAATGCGAAGCGAACAAGCTACGCCTCAACCTTGGAAAGCCTTCATAGAAGGTAGGGATTTTTTGAGTGGAGATAGTTTTATCCAAACTGGTGGTGAAGATATTTATCTGACTCCTGGTGCGAGCGTTGCGGATCATGATTTTATTGCTCATGCTCGTCAAGATATACCAAGGCTTATTGCTGAAGTGGAGCGACTGCGGAAAATGTTATAAACCCCATAAATCTAATTCAAGACCATCAGGCGGAACCGACCAAAGGTTCCGCCGACTGCTAGCCCTACATGCGCATGGACTGTCCAAACCCTTTATTCACCGTCAAGGTTTTAACCTTGCCGACTGGGCTATCAGCCGCCGAAGGCCCTTGATCGGTTGCTGCCGCGTCTTGTCCCAAGAGCTGTTGTTTTTCCCGTTCCATCACCTCTATTTCACGCTGTAACCCTTCTTTTTTTATCAGTAAAAGAGAAGTGTCTTCGGCCAGGTTGGCAAAGTCCTGGTCAAGGCCGTAAGGCGGAACGCATCGCGGTTCCGCCATATGGGGACAATTGAATTGGCGGATCGCCTAACGGCATCCCCCCTACGGCCGATGACCCAATTATTGGTCCCGGTAATTTTAGGTTTTCTCCAGTCCGGTGGGCACGCTTTTTGTGCCCACGCGGATCAAAGCGAATTTTACGCTACACCGTTCAACGCCGCAGCGATAAGATTCCGGTTTCTCGAATACTTGGAAGTTTCATGTCCCTTCGGCCGATGCATCGTATCCGCTCGCCAATAATCTTGCTATGCGGTTGGCAATGGCTCTTGCTGTGGCTTTGTGCTGATCCCGCGATTCAACCGGTCAGGCTTTGCGCCGTGCGGTAAACCCAAGCCCCGCCAGTCCGCCGGCGAACAGGTACAACGCCGCCGGTATCGGGACCGGGGCGGCCTGGGGTGTCATGCGCCAAGCCAGCGAGTAATCCCAGGAAAAGTTGCTGGTTTCGGCGGATTTGACCAGTAATTCATAGCTGTGGCCCATGGCCAGGTTTAGCCACAGGTTTTCGGTGTTATCCAGCGTGCTGGCGGAGAAGGCCGCCGTGGTTTGAGTGGTGACATCGAACAATTCCAAATCGAGATTGTACAAGGTGGTAGTGAGATTACTATTATCGGATACGCCCAGATTCCAGACTAACGAAGCGGTAAAATTCAGATCTTCCGCGGCATCGAATAGATAGGTGGCGACATTGTTGCTGCCTTGGCGGCCGCCAAAGGCGGCATCGTAGTCGAACCCGTGGGCGCCGATTGCGCCGCTGCCGCCGTCCTCCAGACTGTCCTGTTCGCCGCCGGCGACGATTTGGTAACTATGCAGAATATTCAGTTGGCCGGCGCCGAAGCGGTCGTCCAAGCCGTTGGCGGAGGCATGTCCGGCACTCCGGTAATCCGTGATATTGGCGGACGTGGAACTGTTGTCGGTCGCCCTGTCCGCGCCCGCCATCAAGGCGGCTTTGATAGTTTCCGAGCGTTCGGCATTATAGACTGTACCCGCGCCGGCGATGTCGACCGAGCCGTTGGAGAGGCTGGG
>Ga0207952_1000691_pt1 | contig 21632 bp, 12 predicted proteins | sample SubbioR12Aug_8Ca_FD_184831 | JGI IMG/M metagenome (GOLD analysis project Ga0207952, IMG submission 184831) | Serpentinite rock and fluid subsurface biosphere microbial communities from McLaughlin Reserve, California, USA - CR12Aug_8Ca (SPAdes) | ecosystem: Environmental > Terrestrial > Deep...
GACCCCGACAGCGCGTCCAATGAGTGCTCCGTCGAGTGCTCCATCAGGTGCGCCAGTAAGCGGTATGGATTTGCAAGCGCGTTTGCAAACGCAAGAAGTCGCCCTCAATCCTGCCCTGGTCAGCAAGCCAGTTGCCGCGCCAGCTCCTGCCGCAACTGCAGCGGTTGCAAGCGGCGAAGTGGCGCGTCGCGTGAATGCTGCTGACAAGCGCATCATCAATGGCACTACTGACGTGAACCAGTTGGTTCCCTTCAAGTACAAATGGGCGTGGGATAAATATCTGGCAGGTTGCGCAAACCACTGGATGCCGCAAGAGATCAATATGCAACGTGATATTGAACTCTGGAAAGACCCGAATGGCCTGACCGAAGATGAGCGTCGCCTGGTGAAACGTAATCTCGGTTTCTTTGTTACCGCTGATTCTCTGGCTGCCAATAATATTGTGCTCGGCACCTACCGCCATATCACGGCACCTGAATGCCGCCAGTATCTGCTGCGTCAGGCTTTTGAAGAAGCTATTCATACTCACGCTTATCAATACATCGTTGAATCGCTGGGTCTGGATGAAGCAGAAATCTTCAATGCCTATAATGAAGTTGATTCCATTCGCGACAAGGATCAGTTCCTGATTCCTTTCATCGACGTGCTGACCGACCCTGCATTCAAGACTGGTACCACCGAGGCAGATCAGACTTTACTGAAGTCCCTGATCGTGTTTGCCTGCCTGATGGAAGGTCTGTTTTTCTATGTCGGCTTCACACAAATTCTGGCGCTTGGTCGTCAAAATAAAATGATGGGCGCTGCCGAACAATATCAATACATCTTGCGCGATGAATCGATGCACTGTAATTTCGGGATCGATTTAATCAATACAATTAAGATGGAAAATCCGCATTTGTGGACGCCGGCATTTCGCGATGAAATTAAATCGTTGTTTTTGCGTGCTGTGGAGTTGGAATATCGTTACGCAGAGGATACAATGCCGCGTGGAGTGCTCGGTTTGAATGCGCCAATGTTCAAAGGTTATTTACGGTTCATTGCAAATCGCCGCGCACAACAAATTGGTCTCGAAACGCTGTTCCCTCAGGAAGAAAATCCTTTCCCTTGGATGAGTGAAATGATAGACCTGAAAAAAGAGCGCAACTTTTTTGAGACACGTGTGATTGAGTATCAAACTGGCGGAGCCCTCAACTGGGAATAAGCGCTGAAGACAGCGAACGCCAAAATCCGGATCAGGGATTTCTGATCAAGTAGTGCGAGCAGGTTGATTGAAGTTTTTAATGTGATGTTGAATTTGGGCTTGCAAGACCCCAGATAGAAAAGGCAGACACAAAAAATCATCAAATCAGGAAACGCCGCAAGCTGTCAGTATCCCCCCGGGATTGCTCATGATTTGCACAAGATGTAAAACGCGAGAGGCCTCACCAAACTGAATGGACAGTCATAGACAACATTGTTTTGAACTGTTAGTGCCGCAATACCTGGCTACACTGGGTATTGTGGCTATTGGTCTTTGTGTTTCACAAAAGAATACCGGCGTCTGCTTTAATGCAGACGTTTTTGGGTTTGCTGCCAGGCCAGGAGCCGGCATAGAACCTGTTTATGATCTGTAGCGAGCGGTCGTCAGCGGGGTTAGGGTAACAAAAAACGCAGCGCAAAAAGCGGAATGTACTCCAGTACATGAGCATTTTGAGCAGAGCATGAGCCCCGATCACGCCCGCGCTTAAGATCATAAACAGGTTCTAAAGTGAACCATGATGGCTGAAGTGCCCCATCAATAGAGGGGATGGAGCAGTTCGGCCGGTGCAGAATTCATTAGCGCAAACAGCGATCATGTTTGTGCCGATGAATAATCCGCTTGAATGGATCGAGCGGATTTAATTTTTATCTGATTTTTTCCATCAATCGAAGGAGAAACAAAATGGCAACAGCACCACAACCGTCCCCGGACGAACCAGTAGCAGCGAAGAAACCTGCTGCAAAAAAAGCCGCAGCTAAACCAGCAGCAGCTAAAAAAGTAGCGGCCAAGCCAGCAGCAAAAGCTGCAGCTAAACCAGCAGCTAAAGCTACCAAGGCAGCGGCTAAACCAGCAGCAGCTAAAAAAGCAGCGGCCAAGCCAGCAGCAAAAGCTGCAGCTAAGCCAGCAGCTAAAGCTACCAAGGCAGCAGCTAAACCAGCAGCAGCTAAAAAAGCAGCAGCCAAGCCAGCAGCTAAAGCGACCAAGGCAGCAGCTAAACCAGCAGCAGCTAAAAAAGCAGCAGCCAAGCCAGCAGCTAAAGCAACCAAGGCGGCAGCTAAACCAGCAGCCAAGGCAGCTAAGCCAGTAGCGAAAAAAGCAGCGGCCAAGCCAGCAGCAAAAGCTAAAGCAGCAGCTAAACCAGCGGCTAAAGCGACTAAGGCAGCAGCCAAGCCAGCAGCTAAAGCTAAAGCAGCTAAACCAGCGGCAAAAGCTAAAGCAGCAGCCAAGCCAGCAGCTAAAGCTAAAGCAGCAGCTAAACCAGCCGCTAAAGCAACAAAGGCAGCAGCTAAGCCAGTAGCGAAAAAAGCAGCAGCTAAACCAGCGGCAAAAGCGAAAGCAGCAGCCAAGCCAGCAGCTAAAGCAACTAAGGCAGCCGCTAAACCAGCAGCTAAAGCTGTTGCAAAACCTGCTAAAGCAGCCAAGCCAGCAGCAGCAAAGCCAGCGGCTAAACCTGCTGCAGCCAAAGCAGCCAAGCCAGCAGCAGCCGCTAAGCCAGCCGCAGCAAAAAAAGCCGCGGCTAAGCCAGCCGCAAAAAAGGCCGCTCCAGCAAAACCAGCGACACCTGATGCAAAAACCGTTGTTAGTCCAAATGCAGCGTGGCCTTTTCCAACTGGTAATCGCCCGGCATAATCTTTGATATGCTTGGTGGCCTGGTTTTATTCAGGCACAATACCCACTGTCTGATTCGTCATGCAGTGGGTTTTTTTTAAGGGTGTATCGTGTTATCTGAAATTTTCACTTTTGTCATTGATACGGTGACGGGTTTGTTCGCAGGATTTTTGCTACTGCGTTTCTGGATGCAAGTGCAAAGAGTCAGGCCGCCAGCAGGTCTTGCGCAAGCAATTTTTCAACTGACAGATTGGCTGGTTCACCCTATACGCAGGATAGTCCCGGGTTTTCGTGGATATGACTGGGCAACGCTGATTGCTGTTTTAGTAGTCGCCATGCTGGCGATGATGGTCAAGGTATGGCTGCTGGGCCAGTTTTCCCTGCTTGCAATTCTGTGGCTGACGATTTTCCGTGTACTTCAATGGATACTTTATGGCCTGATGGCATTGCTAGTGCTGGAAGCAGTGTTTAGCTGGGTTAATCCACATGCACCCTTCGCACCTTTTATCCGTGCCTTGAACGAGCCGGTCTTGTCGCCTTTGCGCAAATTGATTTCACCATTGGGTGGGCTGGACTTTTCACCTTTGGTCGCTTTGATCATATTGCAGATATTAAATATGGTATTGATCAAGGCATTTGCGAGCTTGCCTTTGTTTTAAGTTTCAGGCTTGCCAGTTGACTGGCGAATGACCAGCTGCGACTTCAACATTTCCCGCCTTAATGGCGCTTCCGGGTCAACGATGCGGTTGACCAGTATCTGTGCCGTCAGATTGCCTATGGCTTGCTTGGGCTGTGCTATCGTCGTCAATGGCGGGGTGCTGAACGAGGCCAGGGCAATATCATCGTAACCAATGACGGACAAGGCTTCCGGTATCCTGATGCCGGCCTCATTGGCTGCCCTGATGCCGCCTATCGCCATCAAATCATTACTGGCGAAAATTGCCGTAGGCCGCTGCGGCAAGGCCAGCAACTGCTGAAAAGCATTAAAGCCACCCTGGCTGGTGAAGTCAGCATGGATCAGGTATTCACTTTTAAATTCCAGTCCTGCTTCCTGCAAGGCGCGCCGGTAGCCAGTGACGCGGTCACCGCTGGGTAGCAAAATATCGGGACCGGCGACGCAGGCAATATGCCTGTGGCCAAGACCTATCAGATAACGGGTCGCTTCATAACCGCCCTGTTCATGGTCGGCCTCAATAAAATCAGCCACCACACCCGACACTTCCCTATCTACCAATACTTTGGGTATGCCTTCGTCGGCCAGTAATTGCGTCAGCTCTTCATCTGAACCGGAGGACACCAGGATCAGGCCATCAATACGTTTTTCCATCAGCACGCGGATATAGGCAGCCTGTTTCTTCGGATCATCGTAGGAGTTGCACAGGATAATGTTATAGCCCAGCTTGAATGAAGCATCTTCTATCCCCTGTATGATTTCTGCAAAATAGGGATTGGAATTATTCGGTATCATCATACCCAGGGTGTGGGTGCGGTCGTTCTTGAGGCTGCGGGCAACAGCGCTGGGGATATAGCGCAATTCCTGTATGACGGCCAGCACACGTTCGCGTGCATCTTCACTGACGACACGGGTATTATTGATGACGTGAGAAACCGTGGTCGTTGAAACCCGGGCTTTCTCTGCGACTTGCTTCATTGTTGCCATAAGAGTCCTGCCTTTCTGTGCCAAGATTATGACGCAGGATGAGGCTCATGGCGTATATTTTCTGTAATAACTACTGTGTACTCATTTTGTACTAATAATATGGAGAGATTTCCGATGAAGGATCTTGTCATACGCAATGCCAGTTTGCCAGATGGTCGCAAGGGCATCGATATCGCTATCAAGGATGGTCGCATCAGCGCTGTCGATGTCGCTTTACCTGTCAGCGGGGCAGAGGAAATCAATGCCAGCGGTAACCTGGTAACGCCACCGTTTGTTGATGCCCACTTCCACATGGATGCCGTGCTCAGCTATGGTTTGCCACGGGTAAACCAGTCCGGCACTTTGCTCGAAGGCATAGCCTTGTGGGGCGAATTGAAACCGATGCTGACACAGGAAGCGCTGGTCGAGCGCGCCATGCGCTATTGCGACTGGGCGGTAGGGCGTGGTTTGCTGGCGATACGTTCACACGTCGATATCTGCGATGACCGTTTGCTGGCAGTTGAAGCCTTGCTGGAAGTGAAGCGCCGCGTTGCTCCTTATCTGGATTTGCAGCTGGTGGCATTTCCGCAAGATGGCATCTTGCGCAGCGCAACTGCCATGGATAATCTCAAGCGTTCCATCGCCATGGGTGTTGATGTGGTCGGTGGTATCCCGCATTTTGAACGCACCATGGCCGATGGTGCAGAATCAGTACGTCTATTGTGTGAGTTCGCTGCCGACAAAGGTCTGCGTGTTGACATGCATTGCGATGAGTCGGATGACCCCTTGTCGCGTCACATAGAAACCCTGGCTTATCACACCCACAGATTGGGTATGCAGGGCAGGGTGGCAGGTTCGCACCTGACCTCCATGCATTCCATGGACAATTACTATGTCAGCAAATTATTGCCGCTGATACGCGAAGCCGGCGTGGCTGCCATCGCCAATCCCCTGATTAATATTACCTTGCAAGGCCGCCACGATACTTATCCCAAACGCCGTGGCATGACGCGCGTGCCCGAGATGCTGGCTGCAGGCATAGAAGTCGCCTTCGGCCATGACTGCGTGATGGACCCCTGGTATAGCCTGGGTTCTGGCGACATGCTGGAAGTCGCGCAAATGGGTTTGCATGTGGCGCAGATGACCGGGCAGGATGCCATGCGTCAGTGCTTCCAGGCAGTGACTGCTGCACCCGCCCGCATATTAGGGCTGGAGGGATATGGGCTGGAGCTGGGCTGCAATGCCGACTTGGTGATACTCGATGCCAGCGACCCGGTGGAAGCAATACGCTTGCGTGCCACCCGCACGCATGTGCTGCGCCGCGGCAAAATCATCAGCCAGACGCCAGTGCCGCATGCGAATTTGAATTTGCCGGGGCGGACAGGGCAGGTGGATTTCAGATCAAAGAATTGACTATGCTATATCGAAAAAAATTAAATTCAATAAACACATCTGGAAAACACAACATGAAAAAATTATTACCAATATTATTCCTGGCTTGTGTCTCAATGGCGACGGCACGAGCGGATTCGATTGAGGGTCAAATATTTATTGTTACTAAAGGTCAACAAGCGGTCAAACTAGCACTTGTCACCGTGGAAGTGGTTCCGGAAAAAGCAGTTAAAGATACACTTTCAGCACTCACTCAATCTTTAATTGAAAAAAATAGAATCCTGAGCGAAAGCATAGAGAGAAAGCAAAGAGAAATAAGGGATTACAAATCAGGCGTAAAAGGTTCAGATGATTTAGCGACAGGCAACGTATTCACAGAAGGAGAAAAATTATCCAGTGTTTGTAAAGTTGACCCTCAATCCTATAAATCAATCGAATTGTTTACAATTTGTACCAAGACTCCAGAGGGTAAATCGGCTTTTGCGCGACTCGGAGTGTTAACTACAACTTACAAGGCAGAATATGCTGAAGTCAATAGAATGCGGAAAGAATTAAGCGCTTTAATCAAAGAGCATCAAGATAATGCAAAAATCAATGCCAGGTTAGCGGACGCGGATCTTTTTAGTGACAGGTCAACAGCGACGACGAAAACTGATGCAGATGGAAAATTCACAATTTCAGTCCCCAAAAGTGGCAAATATGCGATTTTTGCAAATGGCAAAAGGCAGGTAGTTGAGTCATCTGAAAATTATCAGTGGGCCGTTTGGGTCACTACGAAAAAAAACTCAAAAGTAAACTTGATGCTCGCTAACGATAACCTGAATGAAACGGGATGTGGCGACTGTGTTATATCCAGGGCTTTACCCACATATGTTCTAACGCCAGGAATGCCGCCAGAGAACGATAAACTTAATTTACCTTGATGAAGACAGTACTGAATTGTCAAAAAAGTTAAGAGAGTGCTTGAGGTATCTGTAAAGTTAAATCCTCGCACTATATTGATGTTCGCCAATGCAGGAGTCGCTCATTCTGCGCGGAGTCATATAAGGGGGCTTGATTCTCAAGTCCCCTTATCGTTGTCAGATGGCCTTGAGATCAGAGTTGTGCAAAAGCTTTTTCGGCCGCTGCAATCGTATCAGCAATGATGGCATCATCATGTTGGGCAGAAACGAAGCCTGCTTCAAAAGCTGATGGCGCGAGGTAGACACCCTGGTCCAGCATGAAGTGGAAGAAGCGGTTGAATCTTTCCTTGTCGCTGGCCATCATGGCAGCATAAGAGCCCGGTACTTCATTTGCAAAATACAGGCCAAACATGCCACCGACGGCATCTGCGCAGAAGGTGATGCCGGCAGCTTTGGCAGCAGCACTCAGCCCATCCACCAGCTTGCGGGTTTGCGCTGTCAGGTTTTCATAGAAGCCTGCCTGCTGGATAATTTTCAGGGTAGTCATGCCCGCTGCCACGGCAACAGGGTTGCCTGACAAAGTGCCAGCCTGGTAGACGCCGCCCAAAGGTGCCATGTGGCCCATCAACTCAGCGCGACCACCAAATGCGGCGACCGGCAAACCACCACCGATGACCTTGCCAAGACAAGTCAGGTCAGCCTGCACGCCGTACAATGCCTGCGCACCATGCAGGCCTACGCGGAAGCCGCACATCACTTCATCAAATATCAGGACACTGCCGTGCGCGGTACACAGCTTGCGCATGGTATCGATGAATTCTTGTGTTGCACGTATCAGATTCATATTGCCAGCGACAGGTTCAACAATCACGCAGGCGATCTGGTCGCCGATGGACTTGAACACTTCTTCCAGCTGTTCGCAATTATTATAGTCAAGCACCAGGGTGTGTTTGCTGAAGTCTTCCGGCACACCGGCAGACGTCGGGTTGCCAAATGTCAGCAAGCCACTGCCAGCTTTGACCAGTAAGGAATCTGCATGGCCGTGGTAGCAACCTTCAAACTTGATGATCTTGTCCCGCTTGGTGGCGCCACGTGCCAGGCGCAGGGCGCTCATGGTGGCTTCGGTGCCGCTGGACACCAGGCGTACTTGTTCTATGCTGGGTACGAGTTTGCAGATTTCTTCTGCCATCTCGATTTCGCCTTCAGTCGGCGCACCAAAGCTCAGGCCGCGGGCGGCAGCTTCCTGTACTGCGCTGATGACTTCAGGGTGGGCATGGCCAACGATGGCCGGGCCCCATGAGCCTATGTAATCGATATAACGCTTGTCTTCTGCATCCCAGAAATAAGGGCCGGCTGCGCGCGTGATGAAACGCGGCGTGCCGCCGACAGAGCGGAAGGCACGTACGGGGGAATTCACGCCACCTGGTGTGGTCTTTTGGGCGCGGGCAAACAGAATGTCGTTTTTATCGGTCATGATGGAGCTTTATTCAGTAAGTGATAGTGCGAATGGACGGACGGCTCAGAGTTGAGTATGCTCGGGTTCTCTGGCCCAGAAATAACGGTCAGGAATCAGTCTGCCCATGCCCAGCCTTTGTGCGTGGCTTAAAGCGGCGTGAGTAAATTCCTGGGCTTCAAGTACGGCTTCGGGTACCTCCAGGCCATTAGCCAGCAGGGCGGCAATTGACGCAGATAGTGTAGAACCGGCACCTGCGTGCGAGCCTGGCAGTCTTTGCCAGACATCGCGCCTGACGATGCCGGACTCATTGTATAAAGTGTTAACCACTTCACCAGTTTCACCCGCAGTACCTGTGACTAATATATACTCGCAGCCGGATTCGATCAGCGTCATGGTGTCGGCAGCCAGATCTTCGGCTTCAGTACCAGTTCCGACACTGTTTTCGGCTTCAGTGTCAGGTTCAGTGTCGCTGCTTTCTTTCCAGGTTTCTGCAAGGCGTGACAGTTCTACCGCCGAGATCATCAGCAGGCTGGCCTGGGGTATCAGTAGTTCACGGATTGCCAGTACCAGATCCTCTGCCTCCGGCCCTTGTTCCGCCAGTGCCGCGTTGAAAGGATCCAGTACCAGTGGCAGCTCAGGATAGTCTGAGACGATTTCGGCGATGACGGTGACATTTTCGACGCTGCCTGCCTGGCCGACTTTAAAGGCCAGTACCGGCATGTCTTCGAGCACAGTACGAGCCTGTTCATCAACTAAATCGCCATCAAGTGGGTGTAAATCATCGATTTGCGACGTATCACCAGTTAAAATGGCGGTGATGACGGGCAGGCCGTAACAGCCCATGGCAGCAAACGATGCCAGATCGGCATGGATGCCCGTGGCAGCAACAGGATCTGATGCGCCAAAGCTAAGTATTAATGGAGAAATTTGGTTTTGCACGTTGGGTAGATTAATATAGCTGACTTCGTGAGGACTTAAATTACTCGCGCAAATGCCATTGGTAACACAATGCAAACAGAATATTTGCAGCAGTTTCAATATTTTACTTGATTGAAGGGTTTTAGTCGTGACTGATACGGTAACGGAGAAGGTAGTTTTCAAGGCGTGGATGTGCTTGATTTGCGGTTGGGTATATGATGAAGAGCAAGGTTCTCCTGAAGATGGCATTCCGGCCGGTACCAAATGGGAAGATGTCCCCATGAACTGGACCTGCCCTGAGTGCGGTGCCCGTAAAGAAGACTTCGAAATGGTGGCAATCTGATCGATTTGTCGATTTTGATGTTGCTTAATATGTTTATTCAAGGAAAAAAAGCGCAAATGTGCGATTTTTTGTTACAGTGATATGTAACCTTAATACTGCCGGGAAGAGATGATTTTATGTCAACGTTGACAGGCAACGAGAACTTGAAAATCATGGTGATTGACGATAGCAGCACCATACGCCGTTCTGCCGAGATTTTTCTTGGTCAGGCCGGATACAAGATAGTATTGGCAGAAGATGGCTTCGATGCACTTGCCAAGATTAACGATTCTCATCCAGACCTGATTTTTTGCGATATCCTCATGCCTAGACTGGATGGGTATCAGACTTGCGCTCTGATTAAGAAAAGCGCGAAATTCCGGGATACACCGGTAATCATGTTGTCTTCTAAGGACGGTTTATTTGACCGCGCCCGTGGTGCAATGGTCGGCTCTGATGAGTATCTGACCAAACCTTTTACAAAGGATAGTCTGCTGAAAACTGTAAAAAATTACACTTCGGCGACCTAGGTTTATATAGTTAAGTTAGTTAATGTGAGGTAAAACAAGATGGCCATTCAAAAAATTCTGGTAGTAGACGATTCTCCAACAGAACGCTATTTCCTGACCGATGTATTGGTAAAAAATGGTTTTTCAGTATCAACAGCTGAAAACGGTGAAGAAGCCCTGACAAAAATCAAGGCAGACAAACCACAATTGATTTTGATGGACGTGGTCATGCCAGGGCAAAATGGTTTCCAGATCACCCGTGCGATTGCCAGGGATCCGGATACGCAAGACGTACCCGTGATTATCTGCACAAGCAAAAATCAGGAAACTGACCGTATCTGGGGTTTGCGTCAGGGTGCCCGTGATTATCTGGTCAAGCCGATAGACCCGGCAGAGTTGCTGGCGAAAATTTCTGCTCTTGGTTAATCCATCCAGACAAGTTTTCATTCTTGTATCAATAATAAGATATCTGCGGATTGCCTCATGAATCAGACTGTGCGTGAAACTGCTGCAGCAAATCTGGAAGTTGTCAAACCTGAAAAGGGTGTGCGTCGTACCCGTTTGCGTGAATTTCAGGCGCAGCTGGTTGAGCGCATGCAGGCTGCCCAGCGTGGTGGCTATACGAAACTTAGCCAGCTCGGCATTATGATAGGACAGGGACGTTACCTCTTGGATTTGCGTGAATCCGGAGAAATCGTCACTGCGGGCACCCTTACCAGGGTGCCTTTGACGCGCGACTGGTACATAGGTTTGTCCAATATTCGCGGTAACTTGACGGGTGTCGTCGATTTGCCGCGTTTCCAGGGTTTGGATAGCACCAAGCAAGATACACAATGCCGGATTGTTGCTTTCGCACCCGGTATGGCGTTTAACAGTGGCTTGCTGGTATCCCAGGTTCTGGGTTTGCGTACGGTTTCAGAAATGGAAGAAATCCCCTTTGACGACAATCAGCTTGAAAACAAGCCCTGGTTGAAGAAAAAGTACAGGGATAAAGATGGCAACGTCTGGTTTGAACTTAGTCTGGCCACGCTGGTGCAGGACCAGGATTTTTTGCAAATAGGTATTTAAGTCAGTATGTGCATACTAGCAAAACTGACAGCTTTTCAATCGTTTAGGAGACTTAGTAATGGCATTTAATCTACCGTTCTTGTCCAAAGATAAAGAAGATCCGGAAATTGACGGAGCAGAAGTTGCGGCAAGGTCGTTCGGGAATGCTGATTCGATTGAAATTGAAGAAGCAAACAATGTAAAAATGGTTACTCCTGCAGCGCAGGAAGTAGTCAGCACGCCTGTCGCGGCAGAATCTGCTGTGCCCAAGGCTGATGCGTATGGTGATGCCACCTTTATTGGTGATGCGCTGGAGAAGGGTACTGGCATGCGCCTGCCCATCATCGGTGGCATGTCGGTTCGTCGCCAAACCAACTTCTTGCTCGGCACGATGGCATTCTTCCTGCTGCTGGGCGGCGCGTCGGTGTATCTGAATTCCGAACATTCGACACTGCTTTCTACGCAGGCACAGATCGCCGGTGAGGCGCTGATGCACTCGCAGCGTATCGGTAAAGCTGCTCCGAATGCGATTCAGGGTAACGTCGAAGCGTTTAAACAGCTCAAGGACAGCCGTTCTGAAATGAACACTGACTTGAATCTGCTGTTGAATGGTGGTAACTATCAGGGCCGTTCAGTCAAACGCGCTGATGCTACGCTTGAGCCTGCTGTCAAAGAAGCGCAAAAAGCCTGGGGTAACTCAAATAAGGCTGCGGAAACGATTTTGAACCGTCAGAAAGAATTGACAGGTTTCGGTCAGACTCTGCAAAAAATGAATGCCTTGTCCCCAATCCTGCTGGAATTGACGGAACAGATTTCTACCCTGAAAGTACAGGGCGGCGGATCTGCGCGTGAAATTAATGCTGCCGGTCAGCTGGTCATGTTGACCCAGCGTCTGGGCCGTAGTGCGAATGAGTTCCTGACTTCCGAGGGTGTTAATCCTGAAACGGCATTCTTGCTGGGTAAGGATACCAATACTTTCCGCGATCTGGTGGATGGCTTCCTGAAAGGTAGTGACGTATTGCGTCTGACGGCCACCAAGGATGCAGATACACGCGACAAACTCGCTGAACTGCAAAAAACCTTTGCTGAATATCAGGTCTGGGTTTCCAGCATTCTGGGTAACTTGCAAAACTTTATCGCTGCAAAACAATCCGAACAGCTGGTGTTTAATGAGAACGAAGATCTCAAAATCAAACTGTCCAAATTGCAGAAAACATATACGACTGAACAGGATGGTACCAGTATCTACTTCCTGTTGATGTTGGGTTCTGCCTTCTTCGCTCTGCTTGCTGCGGTTGGTATCGGTTTCGTTCAGTTGCAGGAAAGCCGTAATCGCGCCAGGGAAGCGAATGATCGTCGTCTCGAAGCAGCGGCACAAATGATGCAAGCGCAGAAACAGGAAGAAGAAGCGAAAGCCGCTAACGATCAGAATCAGGCCGCGATTTTGCGACTGATGAATGAATTGCAAGAGGTTGCGGATGGTGACTTGACAGTACAGGCAACGGTTTCTGAAGATATCACGGGCGCGATTGCCGACTCGGTTAACTACACGGTGGAAGAGTTGCGCGGTCTGGTAGGTCGTGTTACGGCAACTGCAGAACAGGTTACTTCAGCGTCTACACAAGCGCAGAATATTTCCAGCGATTTGTTGACAGCGTCTGAACAGCAATCCCGCGAGATTTCTGATGCTGGTCAGGTGGTTCTGACGATGGCGGCTGAAATTACTGACGTTTCCCGCTCTGCGAATGAATCAGCACTGGTTGCGCGTCAGTCGGTTGCTGCGGCGGAGCAAGGTGCCCATGCGGTGGAAAACGCCATCAAGGGTATGAACGAGATTCGCGAACAAATCCAGGAAACTTCCAAACGTATTAAACGTCTGGGTGAGTCCTCACAAGAGATTGGTGAGATCACTGAACTGATTTCCGACATTACCGAACAAACCAACGTACTGGCGCTGAATGCGGCGATTCAGGCGGCGTCTGCGGGTGAAGCAGGTCGAGGCTTCTCGGTGGTTGCGGAAGAGGTTCAGCGTCTGGCGGAACGTTCAGCTGAAGCGACCAAGCAGATTGGTGCGCTGGTTCGTACGATTCAAACGGATACCCATGACGCGGTTGCCGCGATGGAAAAATCCACTCAGGGTGTGGTTGAGGGAGCAAAACTGTCAGATGCGGCCGGTACGGCGCTGTCTGAAATCCGTAGCGTTTCCAACCGTCTCGCGGAACTGATTCAAGGTATCTCGCTGGCGACGGAACAACAAGCTACCTCAGCTAACGGCGTGGCACAAAATATCCAGCACATTTTGACCATCACCGAGCAAACCCAGCATGGTACGCAGCAAACTGCGGTTTCCATTAAAGAATTGTCCATGTTGGCTGAAGAACTCAAGAACTCTGTGTCACGGTTCCGGGTTGCCGCCTGATTTTCACGCCCCGGTTGTGAGAGTGGACCTTAAAAGTAAAAAACGAAGTGTCTGCCATGTGCGCGCCGCCCAGGGTGGCGTTGCACATACTCGCGATAGCGAAGCTATCGCTGGGTATAGTTGGAAGTCTGGCCTTGCCCTGGTTCGCCGGGAAAATGTCCTTTACTCACGTTTTCACTGTTACAGTCCACTAGCTGCAACCCTATCATATTTGCACGGCAATGGACTGCGGTCCATTGCCCTTGAGTTTGCGGAGTACGCATGACATCCGATTTTTCAAAATCGCCAGATCTTCCACAGGAGCAGTTCGACATCGGGCCGCTATCCTGGGTGATGGGAGAAGTGCGGGAAGCAATCACGAACGCCGGCAAAATGCTGACTGACGCACTTGCCCAAGACACTGAAACCCGTCCCACCACTTTATTGCATGCAAAAAGCTATCTGCACCAGGCGCATGGTGCCTTGCAGATCGTTGATATCGATGGTGTATCCATCGTCACAGAAACCATAGAAGAATTACTCGAGCGCCTGCAAAGCAACCAGCTTGAAATGACGCAAGGCAATGTCGAAGTCATCGTCGATGCCTTCCATGCAGTCTTGCGCTATCTGGAAGACTTGTTGTCTGGCTCGCCGCATCAGCCAGTGCGCCTGTTTCCGTATTACCGTGCCTTGCTGGAACTCAAGGGTGCAGAACGCATCCATCCTGCAGATTTGTTTTTCCCTTCCTTGTCAGCCAAGGAGCAGATACCTGAACTTGCTGTCAGCAGCAAGGCAGTTGCCGTTAGCTATACCGGATTGCGTCAGCGTTTTGAAAAACTTTTGCTGACAGTATTGACCAGCAAGGACAAAGATCAGCAAAAACTGGCTACCCAGTCCATGCATGACCTGATCGCTGAAATTGAAAACGGCCAAACCAATTCCCAGGCCAAGGCTTTCTGGGTCGTCATGCGTGCTTTTGTCGAAGCGGTAGGCCATGGTGCCATCGACAACCAGCAATATGTCAAACAAATTTTTGGCCGCATCAATCTGCAAATCCGTCGTCTGGTCGAAGGTGTCAGCACCATCCCGGAGCGTCTGTTGCGTGATGCCCTGTTTTTCCTGGCTCAGGTTGAAAACCCTTCCCCATTTGTAACTCGGGTACGCAAGGCTTATCAGCTTGATGACAAGGTACCTGTCGATTACGACAAAAAGAATTATGGCCAGATTACAGCCGGTGCGCTGGCTGCTGCCAAAGAACAATTATCGGCTGTGAAGAATTTGTGGGGCAGGATTGCCAACGGCGAAACCGGCCTGGCAGAAAAGTTTTCACAAAAAATGACCGACCTGGCCGATACCGGCGCAGGTTTGAATGCGCCAGCACTGGCCAAGCTTTTGCGCGAACTGAACGGCATCGCCCGTCATGTCGCCCATTCACCTGATGGCAGCAAACTGGGTATAGAACTAGCGACCAGCCTGTTATTTGTTGAGCATGCGCTCGATCATGTGACGCGTCTGCCAAGCAATTTTGCCGAGCGCGCAGAAGAAATTACCACGCGTTTATTGTCTGTTGTATCCGGTGAAACACCACAAACCCAGGCGAGCTGGATGGGTGAGATTTCCCGCGAAGCACAGCAACGCCAGACCATGGGTGTACTGGTCGGCGAAATGCAATCGAGTTTGCGTCATATAGAAAAAGTGCTGGATGAATATTTCCGCACTCCTACTGACAAAGAAACCCTTAAACCTATCGATGGCAATTTGCATCAGATCGGTGGCGCATTGTCCATGCTCGATCAGGATGACGCCGTGCTGGCAGTTCAGCATACACGCCAGATGATCAGCAAGTTCTCTGCAGAAGATGCGGCGGACCCGGCAGCTCAGGCTGCAGCGCATGAAAATGTCGCGCAAAATATTGGCGCCCTGTCTTTCTTCATCGAGACTTTGCAATCCCAGCCTGAAACAGCGAAAAAGAAATTCAGCTTTGATCAGGAAGCCGGTCTGTTCCGTTCCAATTTGCTGGAAGCCCAGGCAAGCAAGGAATTGTTGCCTAGCGCAGACATCCTCTTGCCTGGTGACGAAGCACACGGCCAGGAAACCAAGGTTGCCGTCCTGAAGACTGCCGAGCAGGAACTGGCACAGCAACAGCAAGAATCTGCCCGTCTGGCCGCTTCTCTGGCTGAAGCACCGCATGATATCGGTTTGCAGGCACAACTGAAGAGCTCTCTGGAGTCTGAGCGTTCAGTGGCTATATTGCTGGATGACACTGCAGCCTCAGATCGCGCCAAATCTGCCATAGATATGCTCGGTAAAACCGATCAGTCAGGTACTTCCGAAGCCTTGCAGGATATCGTTACTGCCGCCGCCGAACCAGTTGCAGCACCTGCTCAGGCCCAGGATATTCCTGAAGGTGATGATGCCATTGATGCGGAACTGCTGGAAATCTTCCTCATGGAAGCGGACGAAGTGCTGGCCTATGTCCAGACGACCTTGCCATTGTCCAGAAAAGATACCAATAACCAGGAATACCTGACCAGCTTGCGCCGTTCTTTCCATACCCTCAAAGGTAGTGGTCGCATGGTTGGCCTGATGGTGTTTGGTGAAGCTGCCTGGAGCATAGAACAGGTTATGAACCTGTGGCTGTCTGACTCCCGTAACGGTGATGAAAATCTGTATGCGCTGCTCGACCGTACCGCACGCGAAATGGTTGAGTGGGTAGAAGAATTAAAACAAAGCGGCGTCTCGCCACGTACCGGCAAAGCCATTATTGCTGCCGCCGAACGTGTCAAGGCAGGCCACGATTATCAGGATATTCCTGAAGTTGTCGAGGTAGCTGAGGTCGCCGCAGTTATTGAGGTTGCTGAAGTTGCTCAAGTTGCAGTCCTGCCAGATGTGCCTGCAACAATAGTCGCAGAGCCGGAAGTACAGCTTGCTCCTGTAGCTGAAGAAATTCAGGTAGCAGCATTGCCAGAGGAAATTGAAATCGAAGCACTGGCTGTTTCTGCTGTTGAAGAAGCTGCACCGGTTATTGAACATGCTGCTGTTGAACTCGAAGCGTTTGACTTTACACCAGTGGAACTGGTGCCTGAGCCAGAAGTGGCGACAGTCGCACCGGTAATCGAAGATCTGCCCGCACCTGAGCTGGAGGTTGTTGCAGATGCCGCGGCCAGCTTGCCCGAGTTGACACTGGATATTCCTCTGCCAGCAGAAGAACTGACAGAACGTGCGCTTGAAGTGGCAGTGGCCGCTGAAGATATGCCCGTTCAGGAAGCTGAAGTGCTGGTGCCTGAAGTACCTCTGGCAGTAGAAGGTACGCCAGTAGTAGCAGAAACAGTCAGCGAAATTCTGCCAGAAGCAATGGCAGTGGCGGAGCCTGAGCTGGTGTTGGAGTTGCCCGTTGAACAAACTGAAGAACTGATCCTGGCTGACTTGCCAGCAGAAACTGCCGACATAGTTGAAGTGACTGCTGAAAATCTTGAGACCGTCAGTGAAGAACCTGAAGTCATCTTGCCGCTTGAGATTGCCAAGGTACCCGAAGTCGCAGATACAGCGACCGCGAAAATTATCGACTTCCCTGATCTGTCGACTCCATCGCCTAGCGTAGACGACAATATCAAGCGTATTGGCGATATAGAAATCAGCCTGCCTTTGTACTCCATCTACATGGCAGAGACAGATGAAATCGTTCGTTTCCTGGTGCAGGATTTTGCTGAGTGGAGACACGAGCCAGATCGCCACGTATCTACGCACGCCATCCACGCCAGCCATTCCCTGGCGGGTAGTTCTGCCACAGTTGGTCTCAAGCCGCTGCAAGAACTCGCGCACAGTCTGGAATTTGTCTTGCAAAGACTGGAACGTCATCCTGTCAGCTTGCTGGAAACAGAATTCGATGTACTCGACCGTTCGCTGGATTCGGCCAAGCGCATGTTGCAAAAATTTGCCTTGTCAGAAATGGCAGCGCCTGCACCTGAAGAAATCCGTCAGCTTGAACACTTGCTGCAAGTCGTCATAGAGCGTTCCAATGCAGGAGCTGATGAAGAGTTCATCACTTCTACCAATGAGAAACTCGATCCGGTTGCTTTGTCTGAAGACTCGCTGCATGTTGATGCGTTCGCAGAAGAAACACTGACTGCAGACTTGCCGGTACTCGCAGAAGCTGTGCCTGAACCAGATTTCAGTCTGGATCATGCAGAAGTGCTGGAAGCCTTGCCTGTCGTTGAAGAGGAACTGGTTGCTGATTTGCCGGTAGACACAGTCAGTGCAGATATCTTGCCTGAACTCGACACGCTGACGACGATACACGCAGAAGCCTTACCAGAACCAGAAGCCCCGGTTGAAACCATTGTTGATCGCATGAGTAGCATCATGGCCGATGCAATGGATGATATCCAGCCACTGGACGCAGTTGTTGCAGAACCTGCAGCATTGCCTGAGCCTGAAGTTGAGCTGGTACCTGAACCTGAGCCTGCGGCCGTTATTGAACCCGTATCTGTGCCAGAACCTGTAGCACTGGACCTTGTTCAGCCTGAGCCAGAACCTGAAGTCGTGGCTGCGACAACCCTGCCAGCCGCGGCTGAATACGTGGCACCAGCAAATGATGGCACGGTACAGATCCGTGATGACCTGGATATGGATTTGTTGCCTGTCTTCATAGAAGAAGGTAATGATTTGCTGCCTATGGTTGGTCAGTTGCTGCGTACATGGCAAGACAAGCCAGACGACATGGCAGCACCACAAGCTATTGCCCGTATCATGCATACCATCAAAGGTAGTGCACGTATGGCTGGAGCCATGGGCCTGGGACAGCACATCCATGACATGGAATCACGTATCGAAACACTGATGCATGGTGGTAGTGCAGTACGTGTCTCCCTGCTTGATGATTTGCTGGCACGTCACGATCACAGCATGCACATGTTTGACCGCTTGCTGCATCCAGAAGCCTATGCCGCACCTGTACAGGTGGATGCACCGCTGACTACTGCGCAAGAGCTGGATCAGTTCCAGGAACAAATGGCAGCCAGCAATACAGATGCGCCAGTCATCATCAATGAATTGGTGAACCTGACACCTGTCGTGCCGATGATGACGCGTGCAACACCATCGACAGCCGTGGCTGCTCCGGTAAGTACGCCTGTAGTAGGTGCCAATACTCCAGTTCCACTGGTCCGTGTACGTGCCGATATTCTTGACCGTCTGGTTAACCAGGCCGGTGAAGTTTCCATCTCGCGTTCACGACTGGAAAATGAAGTCAGCACCTTGCGTTCATCCCTCAGCGAATTGACAGAGAACGTCAACCGTCTGCGCGATCAGTTGCGTGAAGTAGAGATCCAGGCAGAAACCCAGATTACTTCACGTATGGCGCATTCCGGTGACCGTGAATTCGATCCGCTGGAATTTGACCGCTTCACCCGTTTGCAAGAATTGACACGCATGATGGCCGAAAGCGTCAGCGACGTCGCCACTGTGCAAACCAACTTGACCCGCACTATCGACGGCGCAACCAATGACTTGCTGGTCCAGGCACGTTTGACGCGTGACTTGCAACAGGATTTGATGCGCGTGCGTATGATTCCTTTCGCCAGTATTTCCGAGCGCCTGTATCGCGTGACCCGCCAGACTTCCAAAGAAGTCGACAAGCGCGTCAATCTGGATATTCGTGGTGCAACGGTAGAGATGGATAGGGGCGTTCTGGAAAAAATGGCCGGTCCTTTCGAACATTTGCTGCGTAACGCAATTGTCCACGGTATTGAAAGCCGTGAAAACAGGCGTAACAACGGCAAAGAAGAAACCGGTGAATTGCTGATTGAAATCCGTCAGGAAGGTAATGAAGTTGTGATCCGCTTCAGCGATGATGGTCAGGGCTTGAACCTGACCCGCATCCGCGAAAAAGCGCTCTCCGTTGGTTTGATTACCAATGAAGATGCACCTGGTGATGTCGAAACAGCCAATATGATTTTCGAACCAGGCTTCTCTACAGCCACTGAAATCACTGAGCTGGCTGGTCGCGGTGTCGGTATGGACGTGGTCCGCTCTGAAGCAGCATCGCTGGGTGGCCGTGTTGAAGTCATCAGCAATGAAGGCAAGGGTGCTGAATTCACTATCCGCCTGCCTTTGACGCTGGCAGTGACGCAGGTGGTATTGCTGAGCTCTGGTGGTCGTACCTTCGCCGTACCTTCCGTTCTGGTCGAGCAAGTACAGCAACTGAAATCCAATGCCCTGGCCAATGCCTACAATGATGGAGCAGTCATGTGGCAAGGTCAGCGCGTGACCTTGTACTACCTGTCCTCCATGCTGGGTCAGGATGACGCGACACCGATGACACAGCAATACAGCCCGCTGCTGATCATGAAGAGTGGTGGCGAGCGTGTTGCGATTCACGTTGATGATGTTCTGGGTAACCGCGAGGTGGTTGTTAAAAACATCGGCCCGCAACTGGCACGTATGACAGGTATCGCCGGCGCAACCGTACTCGGTTCTGGTGAAATTGTTCTGATCCTGAACCCTGTGCCACTGGCACAACGTATGGAGCATGAGCATGCCCGTCTGCAGCAACTGGGTGCAGAGGCAACACCTGATATGGGTGCTGTCGCCAACCTGCAAAGTGCAACAGAAGTCGCTGAAACCAAGACCCAGCCAGTGCAGGGCTTGCGTACTCAGCATACTGTCATGGTCGTGGATGATTCATTGACCGTACGTCGCGTAACCCAGCGTTTGCTGACACGTGAAGGCTTCCAGGTCATCCTGGCAAAAGACGGTATTGATGCGCTGGAGCAGTTGCAGTCCGTGACACCAGACGTGATGCTGGTCGATATCGAAATGCCGCGCATGGATGGTTTTGATCTGACCCGCAACGTCCGCAGCGATTCACGTACCAGCCATATCCCTATCATCATGATTACTTCTCGTACTGCGGATAAGCATAGGAACTATGCGAAAGAACTCGGCGTCAATGAGTACTTTGGTAAGCCTTATCGCGAAGATGATTTGTTGGGGGCGATTATGGGGTTTGTGGGTAAAGATGCGGCGGTGATAGTGTAAGTATGCTGTAGATTTTATATAGTCAAAAAAGCAGAGAGTGATCTCTGCTTTTTTTGTTTTTGTGCACATGTCTTTGTCGCTACCTGTATTTCTGTATGTGTGCCTTGCCATTAGCAATTTGCCTTTGAATGGCCTCAATACATGCTATGCAAGACGAATTACCGTAAACTAAGTACCGTCATTCCAGCTTGTTTTTAGCTGGAATCCACCGGGCTGGTGCTCCAGTGGCGTTCGTTGCATGCCTTGAAGTCTATTAATTTTTAATTGTAGTGTTTTGAATGGCCTGCATTTTCAATACACGCGCATGTTATTTAAGATTGCTGGCCGGTGGTAGACCGGCGGCTACTTACCTTTTTGCTTCGCCAAAAAGGTAAGCCAAAAAGGCGACCCAGGCGTAGCCGCCCCTAAAGGGGTTCCCGTTTGTGCAGTACAAAAAATGGGAAGATCCGAAACTCGCCTGCGGCTCAGACAGCGGCTCTTCTTAATCCATTTTCTGTACAGCACAAACGGCTGCTACACATGGGGACTGCAAAAATCAAAAGCAACTGCAACGTCAAAAGCAACTGCAACGTCAAAACTACATCAACACATTGCTATCAGCACCGGCTCATCAAACCTTCAAGCGTTACTCACCGTCATCATGCGCAGCCACCTTCTTCACCACCGCATACCGCGTCAAAGTCTGCTTCCTCGCCACGTCATGTTCGACGAGTGGAAATGGATAATCCTTGCCTATCCTGACGCCAGCCTGTTCCAGCAATAGTGGCGCTGCCTTCCACGGTGCATGAATGCTGCGTTTGTCCAGTTTTGCCAGTTGCGGCAGGTAGCGTTTGATGAACTTGCCTTCGGCGTCGAATTTTTCTGACTGGGTGATGGGATTGAAGATGCGGAAGTAAGGCTGGGCGTCGCAGCCGGAGGAGGATGCCCATTGCCAGCCGCCGTTGTTGGCGGAGAGGTCGAAGTCGTTCAGGTGTTCGGCGAAGTAGGCTTCGCCACGACGCCAGTCTATGCCCAGGTCTTTGATGAGGAAACAGGCGGTGACCATGCGCAGGCGGTTGTGCATGTAGCCGGTCTGGCGCAGCTGGCGCATGGCGGCGTCCACCAGGGGGTAGCCGGTGCGGCCCTCGCACCAGGCCTGGAATTGCGCATCGGCCTGCGCGCCT
>Ga0207952_1000692_pt1 | contig 21624 bp, 16 predicted proteins | sample SubbioR12Aug_8Ca_FD_184831 | JGI IMG/M metagenome (GOLD analysis project Ga0207952, IMG submission 184831) | Serpentinite rock and fluid subsurface biosphere microbial communities from McLaughlin Reserve, California, USA - CR12Aug_8Ca (SPAdes) | ecosystem: Environmental > Terrestrial > Deep...
CTGCCATCAGACATCAGATTCGCCTTCTTGAGGAGTACACTGGCCTGTGCCTGTTCGAGCGGCAGGTACGCAAAGTGGTCTTGACTGATGCTGGATTGGCGTTGTATCCAGTGCTGCGTGATGGTTTCAATGCTTTCGAAATGACGCTGCAGCACCTGGGGAAACCGCAGACACGCCGCCGCGTCATCATTTCTACAACCAATGCATTCATGGCGCACTGGTTGGCACCGCGGGTGACGGGTTTCCAAAAGTTGTATCCGGAAATAGACCTTGAGCTGCACGCGTCCGACCAGGCAGTCGACCTTGGAACGGAGCTTGCCGACATAGCGATACGTTACGGACGGGGGCCCTATCCAGGCATGGTCGCCGAACCACTGTTGACCGATAGTTTCGCGCCTGTGTGCAGCCCCTTGTTTGGGCCAGTACGGCAGGAAGATCTGAACCAGCTACCGCTGATTGATTTCAAATGGACCCACGATCATCCGCTCAACCCTACCTGGAAAAACTGGTTTGCGGCAGCAGGCCTGCCCTGGAAGGCACGTCGCGGCCAGCTTGTTTTTTCGGACGAGGGCCATGCAATCCAGGCTGCACTGGCTGGTCAGGGTATCGCCTTATTGAGCCTTGATCTGTTGGCTGACGACATCGCGGCCGGGCGTCTGGTGCAGCCATTCGGTCCCGGCATGCCTGGGCATACCTATCATTTAGTCCGGAGTGCTGGTCATATACCAGGGCCGCATGTTGATGCGGCATTATCCTGGTTGCGCGGGCAGATGCTCCTTAAAGGATATTAGCCATGAGCCGCAACCCAATAGACGCAGAGCAGAAAGTGGCAGATGGCGCACCCGCTTATACGCTATGGCAAATGGTGTTCTACATGCTGCGCCTGGGCGCGCTGAGCTTTGGCGGCCCGGTGGCCCTGGTTGGGTATATGCAGCGCGACCTGGTTGAACAGCGTGGCTGGATTTCGCCAGCCGATTACAAGGAAGGCCTGGCGCTGGCACAACTTGCCCCCGGCCCGCTGGCAGCGCAGCTGGGTATCTATTTGGGTTATGTGCATTACCGCGTCTGGGGTGCAACGCTGGCAGGCATTGCCTTTGTCTTGCCTTCTTTCGTGATGGTGGTGTTACTGGGTTGGGCTTATACCAGCTATGGCGGCCTGGCCTGGATGCAGGCAGTGTTTTATGGTGTTGGCGCCGCGGTAGTTGGCATCATCGTCATGAGCACCAAAAAGCTCACGCAAAAAAGCATAGGCAAGGACAAGTTGCTATGGGCTATCTATCTCTTGCTGGCTGCACTGACTTTATCACCGAGACAGAAATCGCTTGGCTGTCTATCGCCGCGGGCATACTTGTCTGGCTGTTGCGTGCACCCCCAGCATGGCTGGGTGGCGGCAAATTGCAAAGCCTGACGCTGCTGCAATTGCCTGTGATAGGCAGCATGTTGACCACACAGGATACATCACTGTTGACGCAGATCGCCATCTTCTTTGCCAAGGCCGGTGCCTTTGTATTTGGCTCTGGCCTGGCGATCGTGCCTTTCCTGTACGGCGGCGTGGTGACTAAACATCACTGGCTGACAGACAAGCAGTTTGTCGATGCTGTCGCGGTTGCCATGATCACGCCTGGGCCTGTGGTCATCACTGTGGGTTTTATCGGCTATCTGGTAGCGGGTTTGCCGGGCGCGACGGTGGCAGCGCTGGCGACATTTTTGCCCTGCTACTTGTTCACTGTCATCCCTGCACCTTACTTTAAAAAATATGGCAAATTGCCCGGCGTGATTGCATTTGTCGAAGGCATTACAGCAGCGGCAATTGGGGCGATTGCCGGTTCGGTACTGGTCATCGCCAAACGTTCTATACTGGATGTGACGACGGCGGCTATTGCCCTGGTCAGTATCTTCTTGTTGTGGAAGTTCAAGAAATTGCAGGAACCTGTCATCGTTGCGGCCGCAGCGGTTTTGGGTTTGCTTATTTATCCCCAGTTTAAGGCGTAGTCAAGCTTATCGGTCAATTCCTTACTTTTTGACGGTACGAGCCACATTGATGAACTATCTTTCCCTTCACAGGCAGTTTGTGCCCTTGTCTGCCGTGTACTTGGTGAAAGCATATAATTTATGACATTCGTTGACAACGAAAATGCAGAATTTGTTTTCCGTATGTGACAAGTGCGTCTATGATAGCCTTGATATTGATGGCCGGGTCAATGTAGGGTGACTAATGCTTATGTATCGTCAGGATTTTCCTGAGTATGTTGAAGACGGTGATCGCGATGAATGTAGATGCTGTTGCTTGTGCGCCTGACTCTGTGACTGTGCTATTGGACAGTCATTCCCGCATTCTGCATTTCACTTCACCTGCTGCAAATTTTCTTGGACTTTATCCAGAAGCGTATGGCCAGAGTGCTGACTTTTTCCTGACACAATTTCACAACGAGCAAGGTTTGCTGCGCGAGCTTGAATTAGCTTGCCAACACCAAATTTCCAAGTCCATACAAATAGAAAGCAGGGCAGGGCAGCGCTATGAGATGCAAATTTTGGTCCATGCTGCGCCGCAATTTTGTCTCGCGGTCAGTTTTGTCGATCTGAAATTAGAGCAGCAACGTGCTGCTGCATTGCAAATTAGCGAGGCGCGTTATCGCAGTATTGCGGATGACCTGCAAATAGGCATACTGATACAAACTGCGAACTCTGAAATTGTTTTATGCAATCGTGCAGCTTTGCAGTTATTGGGGCTGACAGAAGACCAGTTAATGGGCAAAACTTCGCTGGACCCGGACTGGAACGTCATTCATCCTGATGGCACAGCCTTCCCAGGATATCAACACCCTGTGCCGCAGGCAATTGCCAGTAAATACCCTGTGCATAATGTAGAGATGGGGGTGTACCGTCCCGTGACCCGTGATCGAGTCTGGCTGCTGGTGAATGCCGACCCACAGTTGCAGGACGATGGCAGTGTGCAGCAGGTCTTATGTACATTCTATGACATTACCCAACGCAAACTGGCCAAAGAGATATATTACCAGGCACGTGAAGCCCAGCAGCGATCAGCCGTACTCGAAGAGCGCAATGCATTTACCCAGGCGGTACTGAATTCTGTAGAGGCAGAAATTGCAGTGCTATCACGTGATGGCATGATCATCGCAGTCAATGATGCGTGGCGGCGATTTGCACTGGAAAATAGTGTTATTCCCGGCGTCATGCCTGCCAACTGTGATGTGGGTGCTTATTATCTGGCTGCCTGCAAACTTGACACTGGAATGCCGGCAGATAAAGTTGCCGGCGTGCAAGAGGTAAGGCAGGGTGTGAAAGCTGTGCTGGATGGAAGATTATCTGTGTTCACGCATGAATATTCCTGCCACTCAGTGACTGACAAGCGTTGGTTCGCCATGAGCGTGACGCATTTGGGCGCTGTAGATGGCGGCGGCGCTGTGATCACGCATACCGATATCACTACCCGCAAGCTGGCCGAGATGGCGCAACAGGAACGTGCCACAGAATTGGCTCAGGCACAGTATATTGCCCATATAGGTAGTTGGCATTGGGACGCTGAGAGTGATGAAAATACGGTGTCAGACGAGTTGTGCCACATCTATGGCCGCGCGCATATTCCTGCATTTGCCGAGCAGCGTGGAGTGATGTATGAAGAGGCCGCCTGGCAGTGCCTTAACAGCGCAGTGCAGGAAGCTATGCGCACCGGCATTGGCTACAATCTTGAACTGCCTGCAATTCATTCCAGCGGCGCCCAGATCTGGATCAATTCCCGTTGTGATGCTATTCATGATGATGCTGGCAGGCTGACAGGTTTGCGTGGGATCGTTCAAGATATCACCGACATGCGCTTGAACGCAGAAAGATTGAAGGCAAACGAAGAACGTTTGCGCCTTGCAATAGACGCCAGCAGCGATGGTTTATGGGACTGGGATGTGCCCAGTGGGTTCATCTTTCGTTCGCCGCATTATTATCAGGTCATTGGTGCCAATGCCGAAGACGACACCCACGACTTTGCATTTTTCAAAGCCACGATATTCCCCGAAGACTTGCCGCACGCGATGGCAACGATAACTGCACATCAACTTGGACAGACACCAAATATAGAGTTTGAGTACCGTCAGGCTGGTCAAAGAGAAAGCGTGAAATGGCTAGGAGTAAAAGGATGCGTGGTGAAGAGGGATGCCAATGGCAAGCCACTACGCATTGTTGGGACATTGAGTGACATCAGTGCGAAAAAATTGGCGCAACTGGCCTTGCAGGAGCGTGAGCAGCAATTGGCCAGGGTAATCAAGGGGTCTGATCAGGGATACTGGGACTGGAATGTGCAAACCCAGGAATTTCATGTCAGTGAAAGATTTGAAAGCATGCTGGGCTATGAGTCAGGCGAGATGGACGTATCGGTCGGCAATTGGGCAGCATATGTCCATCCCGATGATTTGGCTGCTGCCAGGATCTCCATAGAAAACCATTTGCAAGGGACCAGTCCGAGCCATGGCATAGAAATTCGCTGCCGCAACAAGGAGGGCGATTGGCGCTGGATATTGACACGCGGCAGTATTGTTACCTGGGACAAAGGTGGACGTCCATTGATGATGTCTGGCACGCACACTGACATCACCGAAAGGAAAAATCTTGAACTGATACAAATGGAAGCCAGTACGGTTTTTTCCAGCAGTTATGAGGGCATCATGGTGGTGAACCCGGAACAGAAAATCACCAAGGTTAACCCTGCATTCACGCGCATCACTGGTTATTCTGCCGAGGAAGTACTGGGTCAATCACCACAAATATTATCTTCGGGCCACCACGATGCGGCTTTTTATCAATTCATGTGGACTGAAATTTTCAGTAAGGGATTCTGGAGCGGTGAAATCTGGAACAAGCGAAAAAATGGTGAAATCTATGCCGAATTATTATCAGTTTCAGCAGTAAAAAACAGTGATGCCCAGATCTCACACTATGTTGGTGTATTTTCAGACATTAGCAAGTTCAAGAGTTTTGAGCAGGAATTGGACAGGATGGCCCATTACGATCCTTTGACGGGAGCGCCGAATCGAAGTTTGCTGGCAGACCGCCTGGAGCAGGCTATGTTAAGGGCGAACCGCACAGGCAAGTCTCTGGCAGTCTGTTTTTTGGATCTGGACGATTTTAAAATGATCAATGAACGCCTGAGCCGACAGACGGGTGATCAATTGTTGGTGGGTATCGCTGAAAATTTGAAATTGGTATTGCGAGCGGACGATACACTGGCACGTCTGGGTGGCGATGAATTTGTCTTGCTTCTGTCAGATATCGCATCTGCAGATGATTGCGCCCTGATACTGGAGCGCGTATTGCACGCTGTCAAAACACCAGTAGCGCTAGGCGAGGAGAGTATTTGGATTTCTGGCAGTATTGGTGTCTGCCTTTATCCGGACGATGATGTTGATGCCGACACCTTGTTGCGCCATGCAGATCAAGCCATGTGCCTGGCCAAGGAGGCTGGAAAGAATCGTTATCATTTATTCGATCTGGAAAATAATCGCAAAGTCCAATTGCACCGGGAGCAACTTACCATTTTGCGGGCTGCCATGGAGAAGCAGGAATTTGTTCTGTTTTACCAGCCTAAGGTCAATTTGCTGACAGGAGAAGTGATCGGTGCAGAAGCCTTGATACGTTGGCAGCATCCAGAGCGCGGTATTCTTCCGCCTTCTGAATTTTTGCCCTATATCGCAGGCAGCGATCTCGAAGCACCAATAGGCGAATGGGTCATCAATGAAGCACTGGAGCAGGCTGAGCGCTGGCACAACATTGGCTTGCCACTTTGCGTGAGTGCCAACATCAGCGCAGACCATCTGCTAAAAACTGGATTTTGCGAGCAACTGAGCCGGGCACTCTCTGGCCGACCTGACCTGCCCGCTGGTAGCTTTGAGCTGGAAATACTGGAAACGAGTGCTCTGGCGGATCTTGATCGGGCTGTGTATGTCCTCAAACAATGCCAGCAACTGGGCATTCATTTTTCGCTGGATGATTTTGGCACAGGTTATTCATCTCTGACTTATTTGCGTAAGTTGTCAGTCGATACCCTGAAAATAGACCAAAGTTTTGTGCGCGGTATGCTAAACAATGCAGATGACCGTGGCATCGTTGAAAGTGTCATACAACTGGGAGCAGTGTTTCAGCGCAAGATCATCGCAGAAGGGGTGGAAACCATGGAACATGGCGCTGCACTGCTGGGTTTGGGGTGTCATTACGCCCAAGGTTACGGAATCGCCCGTCCCATGCCTGCAGAGCATTTCCATGACTGGACCTTGCAATGGGAAAAAAATGCGGACTGGAAAAATATACTGCCTGTATGCCTGGTAAAAAATGCGGGAAGAAAAGGATGATATTCGGGCACGCAGCAGGAATCTAAAATCAGTTCAGTATTATTTCACCTGGCTGGACGCCGGGCTTTTTTCAAACTGTGCATTGCCTACATACTTGAGATATTTGACATTGCCTGAGGCGTCTGCCATCTGATAATACTCGCCGACATGCAGGGTGGGTAATTCATCGTTCAGCGCCAGCATTTTTTCCGGGGTCACATAATGCACCGTGCCGCTCTGGGAATCGAGCCGGTAGACCTTGCCATCGGATGAAGTCACGAGTTGATAACGCGTGCCTGACCAGCCAGTATCGCAGCCAGACAAGGCTAATACAAATGTGACGGCAATTAAGAGGCGGCTTTGCTTCATGCGTACTCCCTGGTCATGATGTCTTGATCCCTGTTGCTTTTCAAAAGCAATAAGCTGATCAAATGTATAAATTGGCAATTATGAAAATATAAACCAATATTATTGAATTGGCAATTAGATTTGTTAAATAATTTAACCTTTGATTTACACCACAATTTTTTCAGGAAATTAAAACCTGATTTTCAGATTGACAATTTTTCAATAAAAAATGCCATTTTCATTGCGGCGAGAAAAATAATTCTGTAGCATTCGCCCGGCATAATGATGGCCTTGCCTGTCATTCTTATGGGCCCTGCAGGGCTCATTGCTTACACTTCGTTTTACTCAACCGCTTAATTTCCTGATTGCAATTCATGGCAAACGTCTCTATCAAACTCTCCCAAAATATCGTTACCACGCTTTATCAACTATTACTTAAAAACCCGCCGACAAACGGTTCGATAGGCAGTGTGTTTGATGCGTTTTCAAAAATTGGTGCGAGCTGGTCAAAAGACCACTCCCTGTATTCGTCCGCTGATTTCAATGGCAGCAGGTTCCAGTTTGGCTTCCCTGACGGTGCCACATCGACTTTTAACGGCGTCATCCTTGCTAATCCCAATGCGACGCAAGGCACGGCAACAGCCAGCAGCTCACTGTTATATAAAAGTGGCGTGGTATCGCTGTCGCAAACCGGGCAATATTACTTCGACTATTCGATTAGCAGTACAGGCGTATTGTCGATTACCAGCACTGGTGCGCAATCGACGGGTTTGTCTGTCAATACGCTGGTCCCTGCCAATAGCGCAGCTTATGATAGCGTGTTCGGTAATATCTCCCTGTCGGCATTTGGCTCTATCAAGGGCGAAATAAACGGAAATAATTCTGGCACCGTGACCCGCATCATGACATCGTCGGACAAGCTGGTTTCATTGGCGACTATCGATGGCAATTTCAGCATGTCGAATAATACCCTCTCGGTGAGCCAGGGTTTGAGCAAAACCATCGCTACTGGCACGATGACAGCATCAAATACTGAATATCGCGATGGCAGTTATGCTCGTATGACAGGTTTTTCTGCACCGATTTCTGCCAACCAGATCGTTGATGAAAAAATGCTGGCAGATGAATCCCTGTTCGGTGGTGCCGATACCATCAGCGTGGATTTGCCAGCGACTGTGTATTCCGACTACCTGATTGCCTCTGGCGCAGGTGGTGACCTGATCACCATCAACGGCGGCGGTGGACGCCTGCATGTCAATGCTGGCAGCGGCAATGACGCCATCAATGTCGGTACCGGCAATCATAATATAGACGGTGGCACAGGTCTTGACACTGTCATCATGGCCGGGCAGGCGAGTGCGTTCACGGTCAAGCAAGTGGGCGGTGCTTATCAATTGCGAGTGAATGCCAGTGGCGATGTCGACAATCTGTCTAATGTCGAGCGTGTGCAGTTCTCTGATAAGAGCATTGCACTCGATATCAATGGTACGGCTGGACAGGCTTACCGCTTGTACCAGGCAGCGTTTGGCCGCAAGCCTGATCTCGAAGGTTTGGGCTACTGGATCAAGGATATGGACAAGGGCTCCAGCCTGACGACCGTGGCTGCTGGTTTTTTCCAGTCGCCAGAGTTCCAGAAATTGTATGGCGCCAATCCATCGACCACAACCCTGATCACCAACTTCTATCAAAACGTCTTGCACCGTGCACCAGACCAGGCTGGCTTTGATTACTGGAATAATCAGTTGAGCAAAGGCCAGATCACGGCAGCTGGTGCACTCGCCAGTTTCTGCGAGAGTACAGAAAACCAGGCGCAAGTCATAGGCAGCATACAGAATGGAGTTGAATTCAAACTCTGGCTGGGCTGATTTTTCCTGAGTTGTCATTCTCAGCCTGCTTTACTATTGATGATGGTAATGCAGGCTGGGTTGTTGTCTGGCTTTACATGGCTTTGCCAGATTGGCGTCTGAGCCATTCATCGACCACATCACCCATGGTCTTGCTTTCGTCATTGCTTATCCAGGCCATGAAGTCACGGTCAAACTTGAAATCTGTACCGCATTCAGCAGTCATAAAGCGTCTGACGTTTTGCGTATTTCTGTAGCTTGCATCTACCGGGGTTGAGCGGGAGATGGCGATGTTGTGCCAGTCTGTTTTCATGCACGATTCCCTCCTGCACTGACCCTACTTAGCTTTCTCATTCTTCAGTTTCTCCCAGTCGATGTGGAACTACATCCTTGTTGATGCCTGCTGAAAATGTCTTATGACCTGAAGCTTGACGCGACCTGCTCCATAGATGACACAGAATGCCCAGCAAGAAAGCAATGAATCCGCCTGCATAGTATATTGTGATGGCGAATCCTGCGCCATCATCAAACTGCAATGAAGTGAAGATCAGCGGCAACACAAAGCAGGATACGCCAACGAGATAAAGCAGCCAGGCAGCAACAGGGGTATGTAATTTTGTCATGCGTGGGCCTATAGATCGACGATCAAGTCCGGATCAAAAGCCGCATTTTCCATCCTGCCGCTATGCAATGGATAGCCACAGGGGTTGCAGATGACACGGCATTTTCTTAGCTGGTAATCGAAGCTTTCATGCATATGACCATGTATCCATAAATCTGCCTTTTGTGCCAGCTCATCCAGTTGCGACGCAAAGGCGGCAGATAGCAAATCATCGGCATAGCGGGGTGAGACAGATTTTAGTGACGGCGCCATGTGACTGACGACCACGGTGCGGCCAGAGAACGGGGCATTGAGCCGTTTATTGAGCCAGGATTTTTGCTTTGCATGTATTTTTCGGGTATCCGTTGGCAGCAACTTGCGATAGCCTTGTTCCGCCAGCGTGATGCGCTGATAATCGGGCATCAGGTCTTCAGCTTCTTTCAAGGTATAGGGCAGGTGCTCTTCTCCAAACAGGCAAAAATCAGTCCACAGGGTTGCCCCCAAAAAGCGTATCTCCCCTATCTGGTATTCACTGGCATTAAGAAAATGCACATTCTCAGTAGCTTCGCAGGCACGGGCAATATCAGCTTGCATGTCTTCCAGGTTCTTGCCATAGGCTTCATGGTTGCCGTGTACGTACAGGACCGGTATGCCGGCAAAGTGCTGCGCTGCCCAGCTCACAGCCTTGTTACCAGCATGAATATCTCCGGCAAGTACCACAACATCAGGCTGGCTGATGGCCAGGTTACCAAAGGGCGCAGTATCGCCCCAGGCTTCGAGATGCAGGTCGGACAGGATTTGTAGGCGCATGGGTGCAGTGTCTGGAGAGAAGTTTGATTGTAGCAACAAAGCTGGCAAAAGCTTGCCTGCCAAATCGTTTATTCAAGTCGCATTTTCAGGCAGCGTATCCAGATAGACGTCCATGCAAGCTTCCATTGTGGCATTGTGGATATCCAGCACTTTTTGTATGCAGCGGCCATGTTCAGTGCGTTCTTCCTGATAGCCGCCCGCCAGATTCCAGACGATGGGAATATCATGTGCTTTGGCAAAGCGAAATACTTGCAGGTCACGTTCCCGCATTTCTGCATTGTTGAGGAAGCCGCCTAGTGGATCATTCTCATGCTGGTCGGCGCCCGCCTGGTAAAACAGGATATCGACACCCTTAAGCGTGTCCAGCAAACCAGGCAGCTCTTGAAAGAAAGCCTGTTTTTCACGGGTGTAGTGTATCTTTCCTGTACGGTGCAAAATGCGGTCGCCCAGTGCCAGTTTATCGATGATATCTTGCGAGCCGTCACCCTGATGGTAATCAAAATCCAGTATGCCTACCTGCTTGACAGCGCTACTATTAAGCAGCTTGCGGGCGGCAATCAGCAAGCCATTGAAGGTACAGAAGCCCCATGAAAAATCATGCCCCGCATGATGAAAACCTGATGTCGGCGATACGGCAACACGATGGTGCAAAGCATGTTCTGCCGCTGCGTAAAAAGACGCGGTCGTCCAGTAAAGAGAATCAACAACTTCCTGATGCCTGGTGTCCATGCCATTGGCAATTTGCAGGTTGATGATGCCATCTACATGTTCTGCTTTATGAGCGAGGCAGAAGTCAGCTTTGCACAAAGGTGCAAAATCAATGACTTCAACCGGATAGCGTTGCAGCCATTCAGTGACGACTTCCCTTGGTTTCTTTGGTGATGGTGATTCAAGATCTATCTCTACCACCATGGCAGGGTTATAAAATACAGAGATTTTTTTCATGTAAGCATTTGCCTGGATGCGCTTTGTGTTTGCAGTTGATGGACAACGACGGTGTAGTCTGTAATCAAGAAGATGAGTTTATCACTAGAACTCATTTCAAAAGCGGTGACATCCCCTGAAATTATGGCAGTCTCTCTACGCGCATTTGCAGTTTGCAAGATCAATTAATGAAGACTATGTGACGTATCGTGCTCTTTCAACCGCAATCTCGACACCGGAGAGATGATGTGAATTTTACGTATTGTTTATTCCGGCTGGCGCAAGATTGACAAAAATTTTACAAGGAAGCCGCTATCCTGTTGCACTCATACAGCAGCCGCTGTAAAGATGAAAGGAGAGACTTATGTTTGAACTCAACAAAGACTACAGCCGTGAAAATATTCAACAGTCTGTAGGCGGCAACAAGGAATCCTTCTTGCCTGAATATCGCGGAAAAATAGTCGCCGCATGTTTGCGTCCTGACTTGAATCCGAAGGCACCGGAGTATATTGTCTGCAACAGCGGAGCGGCAGCGCGTGCTGCCGGTTTTACACTGTCACGCCAAACGGATCCTGTGCCTGTATTCATTCGCCAAGATTCGGATCGATACCGCTTCGTCGGCCATTTTTCTGCTCAGGAATCGTACACAACGCAGGTCGAGTGCGCGCCATTTATGCAAGGTAGTGGCTTCACCTCAAATCAGATTTCGCGCGTCATCAAGATGAAGCCACATAAATAGGCCAGATGCGGATTCGTCGGACGGTCCTGTGTTCACTCGCCGGGCCGTTTGATATTTTGTGCCAGACCTGATTTAATTCAGAGAACCCTGCTCTACGCAAACGAGTTGATTAAATCCCATTTCATAAATAGGATGAGTGCGAACAAGTCGATTTCAAGTGTTGTAGCTGTACCTGGTGGAGCCTACTGACGCCGCTTGGCAACATGCGATGATGCGGTTTTGCACCGGCGTTCTGCTTAAGCTTACAACAAACGCAAAACTTGCTATGATCAGTGCCTGTTCAAATTGCCGTCAAGGACTGGCTCCATGTCTGAACTCGTTGCCCTCACCACGTATTTCAACCCTTGCCGCTATGTTTCGCGCAGGCGCAATTATGAGGTCTTCATGCGTGGCATGCGGGCGTCTGGCGTGACTTGTATTACGGTGGAATGTGCCTTTGGCGACGCGCCGTTTGAATTGCCAGCAAGTGTGGATGTCCTCCAATTGCGGTCATTTACCTTACTGTGGCAAAAAGAAAGATTGCTGAACCTGGCGGCTTCATGGCTGCCAGGGAGTTGCCGCTATGTGGCATGGCTGGATTGCGACATTGTGTTTGACAATAAGGACTGGGCAAAAGAGCTGCTAACGGTGTTGCAGCAATATCCGGTGGCTCAAGTGTGGGAAAGCTGCCTGCGTCTGCAGCAGGATGGCAGTGCCGGTGTGACATCGGACCGGGTTAGTTCTTTCGCAGCTGTCATGCAGACACAGCCAGCATCCCTGCACGCCGGGCGCTATGATACGCATGGGCATACCGGCTATGGCTGGGCCATGCAGCGCAGCCTGTTTGATACTGTGGGCCTGTATGAAGCAGCTATCTCTGGCAGTGCCGATCATTTCATGGCCCATGCCATTTATGGCGACTATAATTTTTGCATACAAAATGCCTTGAAACATGACCAAGCCCAGATCGCTCACCTGCAAGCCTGGGGCCAGCGTTTTTATCAGCAGGTGCAGGGCAGGCTGGGTGTGGTGAAGGGCGAAATCCGTCACCTGTGGCATGGTGATGCCCAGCACAGGCGCTATTTTTTGCGCATGCATGAAATTACTGATCTGGGTTTCAATCCCTGGACAGATTTGAGTGTGCATGCAGGCCAGGCGCTGGAATGGCATGCAGACATGCATAAGCCCGGTTTGCGTCAGTATTTTGTCGATTATTTTTTATCTCGCCATGAAGATGGCGAATTTCAAGAGCTTAGGACTTACGCAAAATTGTCCCAGCAAGGCTAACGCTTTTAGGAAACATCCCTTGTAAGGGATGTTTGTTTCGTCGGCAGACAATGTATTGTCCGAAACCCCGACTGCACCGTAGCGACGAAGACAGTACTTTAGTACGGCTAGGAGCTGCAACGCAGCTGGGGCGGTTTTGCGTAAGCCCTAGAAATTAATGAAAGGTCCAGCCATGTCAGATCCACACACCAGCACCACGCCACCTGCCTTGAATACGGCCTTGCCAGATATCCAGGTGGCGATACAAGGCTTGCAACATGCCCTGCAAGCCATGCAGGATGAAATTGCCCGGCAAGGCAGTTTGCAGGAGCAATATCAGCAGCATAAGCGGCAATTGCTGGAAAGCCAGGTGTCCCGCCTGTTGCCCGTTTTCTCAGGCGCTGTGCTGGACGCGCTGGTGCAGGCTTGTCCCGGTTTTGTCGATGATGTGGTCAGGGCGGCGTTCAGGGATAACCGCAAAATACTCGGTCTGTTTACCAGGCCGGGTGCAGCCGTTGCGCTGACAAGCTTGCAGGTGCGCCTGGCTTTTTTCCTGGATCAGCAAAAGGGCCCTGAGATACGCAGCGCAGATGAGCAAATTGCCCGTGCCAGTGACGCCAGGCAAAAACTGGAAAAGCTGCACTATGAAACCCAGACAGCCTTGCAGGCGCTGGCAAGTTACCAGGCCAGCGGGCAGTCTCTTCCTGCTGATGTGCAAGCCTACGTGCGCCAACTGGCAGAGCGGGCCCGCCAGATTGTCGGGCAGCCTCAGCAGCCAGGTAGTACTCATCAGGACAGCTCCAACACCAGCCAGCAGCATGGCTACGACCATGGGGCTTATCCCTGGCTATACTACAGCCATGACATAGGGCAGAATTTCAGCCATGTGCCTGCAGCAGTAGCTGCTACTGCCGCAACAGCGATCCAGCATCGCCAGGCAGATGATCATGCCGCTCCGGCTTATTGTCCTCCGGACGTGGGCAATCAGACTGATACCCGCGATGCCATGGCTTGCCGTACCGATGACAGCCTGGGGGCTTATTCATAGAGGGCGGGCATGCTGAGCAGGCAATTTTGCATAAATGTTCAGAAAACCAAAATCAGGATGGATTTACCACGCTGCCTTTAAATTGCCGGGCATAAATTGAAATTTTGATTGTCATCATGGACACGAATGCTAATATCGGCATCAAGACCAATTCTTATTTCAGAATGCCATGTCGTCCAGCCGGTTCTCTCGTTTCCGCGACATCAGTTTGAAGACCCGCCTGACCGTGGCGGTGGCGATTTTCTTTGTCTTTTCGCTGGCCTTACTGTCCTGGCTGGCCACCACGGTATCTGAGCAAGCCCTGGAAAACCTCATCGTGGCGAGGCAAAACAGTCTGATCACGGCCATGGCCAATGAAGTCGACCAAAAGATAGAACTCAGGAAAAACTCCTTGATACTGCTGGCCACCGACCTGGCGACTGACGATGCTGACCAGGAAACGCTGCAAGAGTTCATGTCACATCAGAAGAGCCTGGGCGGACTGTTTGATAATCTGGCTGTCATTAACCTGCAGGGGGAACTGGTAGCTATTCTGCATGGTGCAGACGAGCGCGGAAAAATCAATCTCGCTGGCCGGGATTATTTCAAGGAAGTGCTTAAACAAAAAAAACTGATCGTCTCGCTACCCCTGAAAGGCACTGCTTCCAGTCGCCCGCTGGTGGTGATGAGTGCTCCGGTCTTTGACGATAAAAGTGAATTGCGCTATGTGCTGGCTGGCATTATCGAGCTGGCGCAGGATAGTTTTTTGGCAGACCTGGCGGGGACAAAAATTGGCGGCAATGGCTATTTTTATGTGACCACGCGCCAGGGTATTTTTGTTTCTCATCCAGACGGCAGTCGCATACTTGCTAACAGCCGTGAGCGGCCAGATAAGCATCAGATTCCAGACTCTGCCTATGCTGCGCTGGAAGGTAGCCTGATTTCACGCAATGGCACCAGTGATGAAGCGATATTGTCGCACCGCCGGCTCAAGGCGGCAGACTGGATACTCGCGGCCGTCTATCCTGCCAGCGAAGCCTTTGTCGTCATCTCTGAAGTCAGGAAAAAAATAACGCTGGCCAGCACTGGCCTGCTGCTGGTCCTGTTGTTGCTGGGTTGGTGGTTCATGTACTGGCTGCTGCGACCCTTGCAGCATTTGCGGCACAAGGTGAACAGCAGCGTGCCTGAATGGATAGATACACTTGGACCCAAGCTCTACCCCAAGGATGAAATCGGTGATCTCGCCAAGGCATTTGATGATGCCATGGCCAGCCGCCGTTTGGCCGAAGCAGCATTGAGTGCCAGCGAAAACAAGCTGCGCCTGATTGCCGATAATATGTCGGCCTTCATCGGCTATATCGACCATGAAGAGAAATACACCTTTGCCAACAAGCGCATCACGCATCTATCACATCTGCAGCCTGCCGACGTCATCGGCAAAAGCATGCGTGAAGTAGCCACACCCGATATCTATGACAGGATAGTCAAACCCGAGGTGCGCAAGGTACTCAATGGCGAATGGACGCGTTATGAACGTCGCATACAGCGCTACGGCCACTGGGAATGGGACAGGGTGACCTATGCGCCAGATTTCAGTAAGTCTGGCCATGTCGATGGTTTCTTTGTGCTGGTGGAAGACATCACCGAGTTCAAGCGGGTGCAGGATGATCTGATACGCAGTGAACAAAGGGTGCGCACCATCACCGACAATATGCCTGCCATGATTGCCTACATTGATGCCAACCGGCGCTATCAGTTCTGCAACCGCAGCTATGGCCTGATCCCCGGTCTGGAGCCAGAAAACCTGCTGGGTAAAACCATCACTGAAGTATTTGGTGAAGCGACTTATCTTGAACTGAAGGATAAAATAGAACTCGCCTTGCATGGCGAAAAAGTATCATTCGAGCGTTATGCGCCAGAGCGTGATATCAAACGCTTCCTGCAATATGAGTATGTGCCGGATATCAATGCCGATGGCGTGACACAAGGATATTACTCCATGGTGATAGACATCACCGACCGCAAGGAGGCCGAATTGAAACTGGCCGCCAGCGAAGGCTTGCTGCGCACGATAGCAGACAATATCCCCGCCTTTGTCAGCCTGATTGATGCACAAGACCGCTACCAGTTCGTCAATCGCCCTTATGAAATCTGGTTTGACCTGCCGCTTGAAAAAATACGTTGCCAGCCCGTCATGTCATTGCTGAGCGGGGCCATGCAGCAGGAGCATTCTGTCCATTACAAACTGGCCATGGCGGGTGAAAAAACAGAATTTGAAACTGAGATCAGCGTTGCCGGCAAGATGGGCCACTATCACGCCACCTATGTGCCGCAATATGATGACAGCGGCAAAGTCGTGGGCGTCAACAGCCTCATCAATGACATCAGCGATGCCAAGGCAGTAGAAAAACAATTGCTGGCCCTGGCCAGGTTTGACACCCTGACAGGCCTGCCCAACCGTAACCAGATCAATGAAAGAATGGAGCAGGCCAGCGCCCGCTCGCAACGCACAGGCAGGTTGATGGCAGTGATGTTTCTGGATGTAGACAAGTTCAAGAGCATCAACGACACCCTGGGCCATCATGCCGGAGACCTGGTCTTGCAGGAATTTGCCAGCCGCCTCAGGCATTGCATACGCCAGACAGACCTGGCAGGCCGCCTGGCAGGCGACGAATTTGTCATCGTGCTGGAAGGCCTGAACATGCACAATGAAGCTGATATGGTGGCCAGCAAGATAGTACAAGCCATGACCACGCCTTTTGATATAGAAAATAGCTCACTCATGGTCACCACCAGCATAGGCGTAGCCATTTCATCAGAAAACAAGGCCAGCGCCAACGAGTTGCTGAAAAAAGCAGATGAAGCCCTGTACCTGGCCAAGAAGGCCGGGCGTAATAATTTCAAGGTCTTGCAACTGGATTAGGTGTGGCTTAGTTGTGTCTTAGCTGTAGTTATTAATGCGTGCTGATTTCAACACGTTTTGACATCGATCGATATACTTGTTCAAGCCAGCTTCAAACCCGTCCCATCTTCTTTAAGCACAGCCGCCCGCACTTCTACAACAGCGCCGTCCGCCAGCGACACTACGCGTTCAGCCGCATTAATGGTCTCTGGCCTGTGCGCCACCATGAGGCGCGTCAGTTGCAAATTGCCCAGTGCCTGATTGACCTTGTGTTCATTATTCACATCCAGGTGGCTGGTCGCTTCATCCAGCGCCAGTATTTTGGGTCGCTTGTACAAGGCACGCGCCAGCAAGACACGCTGCTTTTGCCCACCAGACAAGCTGCTGCCCATGTCACCCACCAGGGTTTGATAACCCATGGGCATCTTGCTGATTTCTTCATGAATAGCCGCCAGCCTGGCGCATTCTTCTACTCTTTGTTGATCACAATGGCTGTCAAAGAAAGCGATATTGTCCATGATGGAACCAGCCAGCAAAACATCTTCCTGCATCACCGTCCCCACCAGTTGGCGGTAAGTCTTGATGCCCAGCTGTGTGATAGGGATATCGTCGATCAACACCTCACCCTCGGTCGGTTTCAACAAACCCAGAATGATCTTGCACAATGTCGTCTTGCCACAACCGCTGGGGCCCACCAGGGCAATGCTCTGGCCTGCCGGTATGGTCAGATTGACGTCCTTCAATACCCATGGTTCACCCTCGGCATATCGGAACTTGATATTCTTAAGTGTGATCACTGCCTTGATGCGTGAGATATCGGTTTCAACAGCAGTTTCTGCCTCCGCCTCTTCCAGCACGATATCCGCCAGCCTCTCGCTATGCAGGCTCAACATGCGGTAACTGATAAACACATCAATCAGGCTGGAAATGCGCCCGGTGAATGTACCTGCATAGCTGGAGAAAGCCATCAGCATACCCACCGTCAAGGCATTTTGCATGACCTGACCAGCACCGATATAAAACAGCGCCAGACCTTGTATCCCAAAGATCAGAGTATTACTGACCTTGAAGATGATGGACAGCTTTTGCGTCTTGATATCGCGGTTTTGTACATCAATCTTCAGATTCTGCCAGCGCGACAGTCTTTCAGTCTCACGGCCAAACAGCTTCAATGGCGTGACCGCCCGCATGGTTTCCAAAAAATGACTACTCTCCTTGGAAGACAGTATCAGCCGCTCTTGCGACGCTTCCCGGAACGGCTGATAAAAAACCCAGCGCAAGCCCGCATACAGAGCCACCGCACCCAATACCAGCATACTCAGCTTCAGGCTATACACCAGCATCATCACCAGTGCCAGCACCGCCATCAAGCCATCCAGCGCGCTCTCGACAAACATGCTGGTCAGAGTACTTTGTATCGCCCCTATCGAACCAAAGCGCGACACCACATCACCAAGATGACGCTTTTCAAAATAAGCGACAGGCAAACGTACCAGATGGGCAAACACGCGTGCTGACCATTGCAAGCTGATATCCATGCTCCAGCGCATCAAAAACCAGCTGCGCGCCAGACCAATGGCATTCTGGGTGATCATCAACAGCGCAAAGCCAAGCACCAGCACCACCAGCAATTCTCTATCGCCGCTGACGATGACTTCATCAATCACGAACTGGTTGAACAGAGGTGAGCAAATCGCAAAAATTTCCAGTGCCAGCGCCAGGGCAATCACTTTGACAATGGCAGGGCGCAGGCCAACAATGTGACCAGTCAGATCGCGCAGAGCAATCTGCTTCTTTTCATCTTTGGGTTTAAAAGAGGGGCTGGGAGCCAGTTCCAGTGCCACGCCGGTAAAGTGACTGGACGCTTCCTCAACAGGAACGCGCCTTTCACCCACAGCCGGGTCGAGCAAGACCAGCGTGACTTTGCCACGCCAGTCCTTGCGCACTGCTTTGAGCACGACAAAGTGATTCAAATTCCAGTGCAGGATGCAGGGCAAGGCCAGTTGATCGAGTTCATCCAGTTCAAGACGCAATGGACGGCTATTCAATTGCATGGCAGATGCATGACGCATCAGTTGCGCCAGCGTTGCACCTTTGAGGCTGATAGAGAATTGACGGCGCAGGTCGGCAAGATCAGTGTGGTAGCCAAAATGGCTGGCAACCATGGCGAGACAGGCCAGGCCGCATTCGCTGGATTCGGTTTGGAGGAGGGGTTTCATGACTCTTTGGAATGACGCTTAGCAATATGAAGCAAAAAATATGGTCAGCGCCCGCATGTAGTTGGCAAATCGCAATTGCCAGTTCACTGCTGTTCAACCATATTGGCAAATTTGCGTATTGCCAGTACCTGCATAATGTAGTCTTTTGTATTGCTCAATAGAACAGACCAAATAAATGCGTCTGAAAAATCCAGTGGAGATGCCTTCCAATTCTTGGTCGCCAGAAAGTATATAAAGAGTAAAAAAAAGAAAATGCCAAACTTCAAAGAATTCGGCCATGTAATCAGTGTATATTTGTCGAAATTTTTATACTGGTCAGCACTGATATAGCCATATAGAACAAAGAAAGCAAGGGTCGGCAGCCAGAACCTCAGAAATGGAGCTTCGTAACGAATTGCGTTCACAGAATAAATTAGCAATACTGTGACATTACAAAGAATTGCTGCATAGAGCAGCATACTTATGCCGCTGAGATCACTTTTGTTTGTTGTGCTCATTTGAATATTTCTTTATATGATTATTTTTGTTCCGGAAACTTGAAGCATCTCTCATTTACACCGTTAATGACTCATACTATTCACGCACAACATTGATAACTGCGACAGAGTATCCGCATGCATCTGTTATGGGCTGTAGCATCTGCATTGGTATAACAACCTTCATCTTCTTTTGGACATTGATTGATATCTTTCTGAAGTGTGGCCAGCGGGAGTAACGCTTCTTTTTCAGCTTGTACATCTGCGGCCGTTTGTCCCCATGTGTTTGTTTCTGAGGAGTGAGTTTCCGCAGCATCAAACCCTCCAGAATTGCCCCAGACACCAAGATCAGTGCCTTCGGTATTTTGGTGACTTGACAGCAGATCGGTTTAGTAATAAATATAACTGTCGATCATGGCGAGGCAGGCAAGACCACATTCGCTAGATTTGGTTTGGAAGATGTGGAGCATTAATCTGATGTTCTAATCACCGATCAAATACATGGATCTTATGAAATCATTTCTTCATTTGCATAAAGCTTGAAGAAATAAAGCTTAATCCTCCACGCAACTACAACTAATGCGTTGACGATGCTGTCTTCGCTGATTGCCTTGTCGTGAATTCATTTAATTGCAGATCCAAATTCAATTTCATATTTGCCTTGCGCAAGACCATCTTTTCATCTTCTTTTAAGATGCATATGGAGCGATTGGTGGGAACAAACCAGGATTCGGCAATGTGCTGCAAAGTTGTCAGGTCCATACTTTGTATCCGTTCGCGAAAATTGAAATAGAGACGCCAATCTCCGCTGCCTATAAAGTTATTAAGTTCGGAAGTCAGTGCATCAGTATCTCTTCTGGATTGAATGAAATTTTCCTCCAGATCTTTTTTGGCCAGCGTCAGCTCTTCCTGAGTAATTGGCTCATTTTTTACTTTTTCCAAGATATCAATTAACGTGGATTTAGCTTCATCAATACTCAAACCATATTCCTGATCAACTCCAAAGAGTAAGGCCCCATGATATTTCATGTATGTGATGTAAGCAGCAGTACGTTTGGCGATTTTTGTCTTAATCAATGAGTTCTGCAGGCGGCCAAATTCTTTACTACCAAAAATTTTCCCCAATAGCATAGCAGCAGCCGCATCTGGATGAATATATGGTTCAGTACGATATGCCACCATTAATGCAGCAGCACTACGCTTTCGACGAATCACGATTTCACGTTCTCCATCCTGCACTGGTTCGTCTGTTTGTACCGGTTTGTTGATTGGCTTTGCTTTATAAATTGAGCCAAATATTTTTTCTACTGAGGAAAGTATATTTTTTTCATTGAGTTTGCCACTGATAATCAGGCTGGCATTGTCAGGGCGATAGTAAAACTCCCAAAAAAACTGAACATCATTGATGGTTATATTCTTAAGGTCACTACTAATGCCAATTGGATCTTTGCCATAAGCATCCCAAAGAAATAGTGATGATGTCGCTCTTCGTATCAGTGTATTTTTCCCGCTGGCATCAGTATTTTCTTTTTCGCCAATTACCTCACCAAGTGCGGTATTCAAATGCTCATGTGAGTAATTGAAATGACTCATGCGCGCTGCTTCTAATTCCAGGACTTGATCCAAAGACTGCTGGCTTGCATTCAATGTGGTTCTATAGCTGGTAAAGTCAAAAGAGGTCAGTCCCATGGTTTGCATATTTCTTTTCCGATACTCCAAATTTAAATCTGGATGCGTGTCGCCTCCAGTGTAAATCAAATGCTCCAGCAAATGTGCAAGCCCTTTATGACCATAAGATTCTTTTTCAGAACCAACTTTATAAACAAGATTGACTGTGATACCAGAACGATTTTCGTCACTAATTAGCAGTATTTGTAAACCATTGGTGAGTTTGAATTCGCGAATACCTTCGACCTCTTGAATAAACTGCACATTTTTGTTTTGTGACGGAATAATTGTTGCATCAATGGCATTGGCATTAATACTGAATACCATTAGCAAGACGGAAGAAATATAATGAATCAAGTTAGAACTCATTTCATAAATACCTTCGAAGCAGGATCATAGAGAAAGCCAAATGAACAAAGCCTGTATATCGATCTGCACAACGATCCCAGCGAGTGAGGACACGCTTGAACTTGTTGAGCCAGGCAA
>Ga0207952_1000693_pt1 | contig 21604 bp, 36 predicted proteins | sample SubbioR12Aug_8Ca_FD_184831 | JGI IMG/M metagenome (GOLD analysis project Ga0207952, IMG submission 184831) | Serpentinite rock and fluid subsurface biosphere microbial communities from McLaughlin Reserve, California, USA - CR12Aug_8Ca (SPAdes) | ecosystem: Environmental > Terrestrial > Deep...
CCTCGGACTGGGGCACGGCCACGCTGGTGAAGCGCGTGACCACGAGCCAGCATCGCCTCGGCTTCCCGGCGCCCGGCCCGGCGCGCACGTTCTTTGTTAAGGCGCGTGACGTGATGGGCAACATGAGTGCGATCGCCGCGACGCTCACGGTGGATGTCGATGCCCCCATCGTCGCCATGCGCGCGCCCAACGTGGTCGCGAACCACGTGAACCTGCGGTGGATCACGACGCCAGGCACCTTCCCCGTCGTCAATCACGAGATCAGACGGGGAGGCACCAGCTGGGCGACAGCGACGGTGATGGGTTTCTCGCAGACGACGCACTTCGGTTTCTTCGAGTCGGCGTTCGGCCACTATCGCTATCGAGTGAAGGCGATCGACGCCTCAGGCCGCACGAGCGCGGAGTCGACCATCATGGTGCAGGCCGGTGATCCGCCGGACTACGTGCGTCGCCAGCAGTGGGAGGGCACGCTGCAGTGAGCGTCCTCAAGAGCGACGTCATCGCTGTGCGCGGCGGCATTCTCGGGCCCGTGGCCACCGGGCAAACGTGGGAATCGCACTTTGTTGCTAACGGGTGGACCACTCCCCAAGACCAGATCGACGCCGGCTATCCGGTCTACATCCAGCCGACTAAGACCCCAGGCGTTGGTATCGGCGCCGCGATCTGGGCCGACATATGGGCTGACATCTGGGCCGACATCTGGGTGCCTGACCCGGCCACCGGGCCAGGCTACTACGAAGAAGACTGGGACTACGGCTCGCTGCTCGCGACCGCGCGCATCACCGCGGATGTGACGTGGGAGGCGGTTGCCGGTGCGCCGGCCATCCAGGTCGACATCAGCTACCGGGCGGACAGCGGCGATCCCTGGATCGTGGCCACCGATGTGACCCAGCTGCTCGCCACGGACCTGCGCTACGTCAAGGTGACGGTCACGCTGCTGCCAGGTACGGGTGTCGAGATCGCGAAGATCGTCGGCTTGTCGGTGCGGCTCGACCTGCAACTGCGCAACGACTCGGGCCGGCTCCCGTGCCTGGCCGCGGATGTGGGTGGCACAGAGGGCGTCTACAGCGCGCCGTTCGTGACGGTCGATGCGCTCACCGGGACGCCGATCGGCACGACCGACCTGCGCCCGGTCATGAACTGGGACCCCAACGAGATGAACCCCACGACATTCCGGGTCCTGCTGTTCGATGCGGCCGGCGCGCGCGTGGACGGCGACGTGAGCTGGGCCGCGCGCGGCACCTGAGAGGAGACTGCAATGGCCGACTGGCTGCTTCCGACCACCGAAAGCCAATACGACGACGTCATCGACGAGATCAACGGCCGCCTCAACGACCTGTCGCAGCTGTTCAACGGGCTGGCCCCCACGAACCTGCCGGCGGGCACGATCCGCTTCGACGGCGGCACCGGTGTGCTCCAGCTGTGGGACGGCGTCGCCTGGGGCGACCTGGGCACGCAGTACCTGCGGCGCGACCAGGGCGGCACGCTGGCGGCGCCGCTGGTCGTCGACGTCGAGGACGACGAAAACCCGGCGTTCCGCATCACGCAGCGTGGTGCCGGCCACGCATTCGTCGTTGAGGATTCGACCAGCCCGGACGCGACTCCGTTCATCATCAACGGCAACGGCGCTTCGATCGTCGGGCACACGACCTTCCTCAGTGCGGCCAACCAGCAAACGGGCACGCCGCTGACGTTCACGCACCAGCAGCTCGGCACCAGCAACAGCACTGCCGGCCGGCTGTTTGCGGAGTTCAACAGCGCGAACAACGCGGCCGCACCGGCAATCGTCCTGGCGCGCGCCTTCGCGGCGGATATCGGAACGTTCACCGCGGTCCCGGCCGGCGCAAAGCTGGGCTATCTGCTGGCCGAGGGGTCAGACGGGACGGGCTTTGTGCGCGCCGGCGACCTGTTCTGGGAGGCGGAAGGCACGATTAGCACCGGGATCGTGCCTGCGCGCGCGGCGCTGCGCACAGCCGACAGCGCCGGCGTCCTCCAGGAGCGCCTGATCGCCGACAGCGCCGGCAATATCACGTTCAAGGGGCCCGCGCGCAGCAGCTCCGCAACGGGCGGCGTGGGGTACAGCACCGGCGCCGGTGGCACGGTCACCCAGGCGACCAGCAAGGCGACGGGCGTCACGCTGAACAAGGTGTGCGGCCAGATTACGATGCACGCCGCGGCGCTCGACGCGGCCGTCAAAGTCTCGTTCTTGGTGAGCAACTCCGCCGTCGCGGCCACCGACCTGCCCGTCGTGGGTGTCGTCTCGGGCGGTACCGCCAACGCCTATCGCGCCAGCGTCACCGCGGTCGCGGCTGGCAGCTTCACGATCACCGTCGAGAACATCACGGGCGGCTCGCTCTCCGAGGCGCCCGTGATCGCGTTCTCGCTCGGCAAAGTCGTCACCGCCTAGGAGGCCCCATGCAACCGCCCAAGCCCATCGTGTGGGAAGTAACCCCACGGGAGGCGCAGATCATCCTCGGTGCGCTGGCCGAGCTGCCGTTCAAGCACGTCGGCAACCTGATTCCGCGCCTGCTCGCGAGCTCGAATGCGCAGCTCGCGCCGCCGCCAGCGCCACCGGGCGAGGAGGGGCCCGGCGAGGGCATGACCGTTCAATAGCGACTCGGCGGAATGCGCGGCGCTTCGGTGTTACCGTGGGTCTCAGCCTGGTCAGCGCGCCGCGCCACCGTTATCCGGAAGCGGACCTAAGCCCTTGATCTAAAAGGAAACGGAAAGGAGAATTTGTACGGCCATATTTATGATGTTTTATTAGGCATATCAATGCGTTAGGCTGGTTAGCGTATGGTTCTGGGGGGGTAGTGGTCGCGGGTTCAAATCCCGCCGCTCCGACCAATTCCCCAAAGCATTTCAAATAGTTACCTCATTAAATAGAACAATCATTCGCCTTTTATCCGTATATTATCCGTAGTTATCCGTATTCTTGCGAATTCCGGGCGCCTTCGATCTCCCTGGTCATATACTTCCATCGACTGCGGTTCGAGGTGCGATGTGAGCAACGCCAGCTTCCAAGTTATCTACGACGGGCCTGCTCTCGTGGGCAGCACGATCGACGTCCGGGACCTTGCGCCGGCATTGCTGGCGCTTGGCGAAGTCATCGAGCAGGCGAACGCCACGCTCAACGACGGGCAAACCAAGGTTGCGCTCCATGTGCGCGCATCGTTCAAGTCTGGATCGTTCGGAATTGACTTCTCGATCGTGCAGGGGTTGCTCGACCAGGCGCTCAATCTGTTCAAGCACACGCCGGTTGCGAGCGCGCAGGAACTGGCGGGTTACCTCGGATTCGTGGGGAGTACTGGCTACGGTATTTACAGGGGTGTCATCGGGCTGATCAGGTGGTTGCGCGGCCGACAGATCAGAGAGGTCGTGCTACTTGAGAATGGGCGTGTGCGCGTTGTCGTCGACGATGACGCCCTCGAGACCGAGCGCGCGGCGATCGAGCTATTGCGCAATTTTCGATTGCGAATCGCACTTGAAAAGGCGATCGCGGAACCGCTGGAGAAAGACGGAATCGAGTCCGTCGCGATTACCGATGATCCGACTCGCGGGTTCATCCTCATCGAGAAGCGCGAGCGTTTCTATTTCATCGCGCCCACAGCAGATGTGGAGGAACTCGACGATCGGGTAGAGCATGCCAATCTGCAGATCGTGAGTGTCTCGTTTCGCGATGACAATAAATGGCGCTTCTCGGACGGCTCCAGCGTCTTCTACGCTGCAATTCTTGATGACGCGTTCTCAAACAAAGTCGCCACAGGTGACGAGCTGTTTGCTGCTGGCGACATTCTCACGGTACGGCTGCGTCGGCGCCAATGGATCGCGGGCGATACGATGAAGTCAGAATACGAAGTGATCGAAGTGATCGACCACCGTCGTGCAATGGCACAGCTGCGGATTCCATTCCGCGAAGGAACCTGATCGGGCCTGGACCCTGACATGGTCGCCTAGCGAAAGGTCACTCGCACAGGCTTCGGTGGCTCGTGCCCGTCGATATAGTGCTGCCACATGCGCTCGTCGGCATGCCCGGCAAGCGCCATCGCGTACGCCTTCCCGTAGCGCTCCGTCACCTGCTTGATCCCGAGCGCACGCAGGTCGTGGAAGCTCGGGCGTTCTTCCTTTGGCAGCTCGGCATAGACGCCGGCCACCTCGTCTCGGATCCGCGCGAACTCGTGCGACAGGAACGCATCCGTTAGCGCGCAGTGGTGCTCCTTGGTTTGCAGCTTCTTCGGCAGCAAGCGCTGCGGGAGGTAGCGCAGCAGGTAGGGGCACGCGATCGGGGCGGCCAGGCACGCGCGCACGGCGTCGGCGAGCTCCGGATGCATGTCGATCTCGATGAAGACCGGCCGTGGGTAATTGCGCGTCTTCGCCTGCAGGACGCGCAGCGTGTTGCGCTCCATGTCGGCCGCTGTGTTCGCCAGCCGTACCAGGTCGCCGCGGCGCTGGAGGCTGTGAAGCGCCAGGTCGATCGCGCGCACCAGGTAGTCGGGTGCCTTGGCGCGCATCACATCGAGCGCCTCGACCGTGTGACGTGTGCGCCGCCTCGGTGGCACGATCGGTTCGAGGGTCACGGCGACCGGATTGTCACGGCGAAAGCCTTGGTGGCACGCGAACTGAAAGACCTCGGACAAGAGGTGGCGGTGCTTCTTCTGTGCGTGCGCGGTGCGCGCGTCCTGGAAGGTTGAGATGTCGAGCGTCGTGATCGACTGGATGCGCCGGTCCTGCCACGCCCGCTTGTACTCCTCGAGCTTGTACCCGATCACCTTTCGCGAGCCCTCGGAGAGCTTGCGGTGCGCGAGCCGCTTCTCCTGGTACTCCGTTATTACCCACTCGAGCGGCGGGTTGTCGGCGACGATCAGCTGCGGCTCGATCGTCGCGCGGATCTTCGCGATCAGGTCAGGTCGGCGAGCGAGTTGTTCGTTCAGCACCGCCGCCGCCTCGAGCGCGGCCGCCTTTTCTCGGCCGAGCGCTCGCGTGCGGCCGTTGGGGAGCAGGTAGTGGTAGTAGACCGCGCCGTTGGCGTGACGCTGCACCTTGACGTTGGTGCCGGCGAACTCGGTGTTGCCGGGGCGGCGCGCGCGCGGACTCACGGCGCCGATCGGTTCAAGTGGCTGGCTGGTGTCGTCATGCTGCTCCGCGCTCGAGATCGCCCAGGATGCGATCGGCGATCGCGTTGCCGGTGTGAATGGTCGGCGCCGGCGCGCGCGCGGGGTCGCGCCGCGATTTATACCACAGCGGCTCGCCCCAGCCAGTGACCTGCACGTAGTACCGTCCGAAGACCACCTCGCCCGACAGCAGCTTGTCGTCGATCGCGCGCTTGAGCGTGGTCGGCGTCGGGCGAGAGCCCTCTGCGAACCAGCGCTCCCGGAAGCTGGAGAGCTTCTCGCGGCGGATGTCGGGGCGGAGCTGGGTCACTGATGCGTCCACTCCAGGGGGCGCAGTGATGCCGGCAGGTACAGTGGGTGCGACGGGTGTCCGTCCTTCGTGAGCTGCAGGTAGTGCAGGCGCGGCAGTAGGGCGCGCACCTCGCGATCGCGGCCCTTGAATGCTCCATCGACTCCCCATGCCGCGACGACGACGCTGGCGCCCGCGGCAGCCGCGACCAGGTGCGCATTGTTCTCCGGCCCGACCGGATCGGACGCCGCCTTCATGATCTCCGGCGAGACCGTCCGGAACGCGAACAGGTTCGTCATGCAGAGGGCGCCGTACCCCCAGCGCTGAGCGAACGAGATGCACCGGCGGATCGTGCGGTCGTCCTCGACTTCGTCGGCCGTGCTGGGATTCAGGCCGATGAACAGCGCGTAGCCCTCGCCGCCGAGCCATTCGCGCCACAGCGTGTAGCGATACGTCCGGCATGGGGAAAGGATAGTTATACGAGGGTCCATCACGCCGGCACCAAGCGCACGCGCATTGGTGCGCGCTGTAGACGCGCCAAGTGGACGCCTTCCCCAGTTTCCATGTGCCGGCCATCGACGCGCCTGCCGAGCTGCACGCCGATCTCAGCACGGCACCAGTCGCCGTGGGGCGCCTTGCAGACTGGGCACTCGCCCCACGTCGCGCGCTCCTCGAAAGTCGTCTCGCGTGCTTCTGGTCCGCCCATCACGATCCCTCCAGCGCCTTGGCTGCGCCCGCCGTCGCCTTCTGGCCGATCCTGTACCGCGCATACGACCGGCGCGGATCGCTGACTTGTATCTCGGCCATCTGGCGCAGCAGTTTGTCCCGCTCCTCCGGCATTGCTTTCCGCAGCAGTATGCAGTCCGACAACTGCGCTTCGCCTGGCGGCCATCCGCACCATGCGAGGCGGTCGCCCTGCACGTAGGCGACAACCCAGTCTTCTCCGCTGGGGCCGTGGTGTACGTGGTCTCCGGTGTCGATTCGCGTGCCGTGCTCGTACGCGAGCGGCTTGATCGGTGTTGCATACGGATCGCTCGGACACGGGCCGAGCGGGTGGTAATTGCCGCATTTCGTGCAGTTGATTCCGCTCATTTCAGGTTTCCCTCTCTCCGAACGCTAAGCTGCTTGCCTTCCATCCGATGCGACCAACGCCGCGGCCGGGTGGCGTCTACCAGCCACGGGAAGCGCCGATGCAGCGAGCCGCGCAAGCGCCAGGCGTTGGCGTGCTGCAGGTGGCCGAAGTAGCTGCCGATGCGCGCCTGGATCAAGCGGAAGTCCGCCGGTGTGCCCTGCAGGGTGCGGAGCTGGACGTGCGCCGCTTCGTATGCCGCCAGCGCCGCGCGGGCACTGGCGACGACGCGGCGCCGCACCAGGCGGTGGGTCGGGAACACCACGTAGCCGAGGAAATCCAGGCCGTCGCTGAGTCGGCGCAGCTTGATCTCCGGCTTCAGGCGCAGCTGCAGGCGATCGCGCAGGAACTGCTCGATCTCGACCAGCCACGCCTCGAGCTGGGCGCGGGACTCGTGGAACAGCACGAAGTCGTCGACGAAGCGCAGGTAGCGCCGGGCCTTCATGCGGTGTTTGACGAACTGGTCCAGCTCGTTCATCAGCACCTCGGCGAGGAACTGGCTGGAGTAGTTGCCGCTGGGAATGCCGCGGCCAGGCGGCGCGTTCTTCAGGCGCTTGTGGTCCGGCGCCAAGGCGTACTGTGCCTCGGTGCCGCGGTAGTCCACACCGGCGTGCAGCGGCGAGCGGCGCAGCAGCGCGTGCGCCACCCGCATCGTCTGGCACGGCAAGTCTGCGCGTTGCATGCGGGGTTTCAGCACGTCCCACAAGATGCGCCGCGGCATGGTGTTGAAGAAGTTGTGGATGTCGAGCTGGAGATACCAACCGCCGCCCTGGCCGGACTGGATCTCGCGCATGAACTGCTGCGCGCGATCGACAGCGGCGTGAACGCCCTTGCCCTTGCGCCCGGCGTAGGCGTCGTGGATGAAGACCCGCTCGTACACCGGCTCCAGCTGCGCGATCAGCCAATGGTGAACGACGCGGTCGGCGAAGTGCGGCGCGTGGATCTCGCGTGCCTTCGGCTTGAGGGCCATGAAGCTCGTGCTGCGACTCGGCTCCCAGGTGCCGGCGACGATCCGCCGCGCCAGCGCCACCAGGTTGTCGATCAGCCGCACCTCGAAGTGCATCTGGCCGGCGCTCGGTTTCTTTTTCTTACGCGCGTTCTTCCACGCGCCATACAGCTCGTTGAAGACTGGCTCCAGTTCCCCGTGAAACTTACCGGCCGGACGAACCGCCAACGCGAAGCCGTTGTTGTCGACGTCGTTGTTGTTGACGTTGCCGTTGTTGAAGTTGACCCACCAGCACGCGCGGGCCGGAGCCCACGCCGCCGTGTTCCCGCGATCTTGCGACCCGGCCGTGCATCCGTTGGGGTAGCGCGGCGTCGTCATGGTTTGGCCCCGTTATCGGAGGCGTCGCGGGCACTCAGTTTCTGGCCACGCTGCACATGGCGATCGCTCGCCTGGGCATTCTGGGCACTAGGGGAGGAGAGACTCTTGAACCAACCGCCCGCCTGCGCGCCGAGCTGCTCGGCCTGAAGCGCCAGCGCGAAGAACTCGCGCTTCCCGCTGAACGCTTCGAGCCGCTTGCCCATCGTGAGGCAGAGCTTGAGGTCATCCACCTTCCAGCGCAGGAGCTCGACCAGGTCACGCTGCTGGCTCCTGTCGCGCCAGGCGCGATTTGCCAGCGAGTAGACCTCGAACGCCAGGTCATTCAGCCGCGCGCCGATGCCGTAGCGGTGCCGTCGGGCGGGAAAGCGCTCGACGGCCTGCTCGATGGCGAGCCACAGGTTCTCTGCGGCCTTCAGGATCGGTGCTGGCTGGTAGCGTGATGTCACTGGATGACCTCAGCAAAAAGGCCAACTACTGACCGGCCGGACGAACCGCCAACGCGAAGCCGCTGCCGTCGACGTCGTAGTAGCGGACGCTGCCGTAGTTGAAGTAGACCCACCAGCACGCGCGGGCCGGAGCCCACGCCGCCGGCGTCGACGTGACGTGCCAGGACGGCTTTATGCCGGGGAACAGGCTCTGGTCGACGGCGGGGTTGTAGCGATCCCGCCGGATGATCGACGCGGCTTCGTCGAGGTCGGCGATGCGCCAGCCGCCGCCCAGGATGTCGAGCGCCTCGACAACGGGCTTCAGGTCGCGCGCATCGCTGGCGGCCTCGCCGTTGATGCCGATCGAGTGAGCGAGGATCAGCAGGTTCCGCGTGATGTCGAGCACCGCGACGTGATCGGTGCGCGGATCGCTGGACGGCACGCGCGTTCCGTCGGCCAGCACCTTGAGATACTGCTCGGTGGCGACCGGGGTTTGGAGTGGTGCGTTCATGGAGATCTCCGTGCTGTGATGAGGTGGATGCAAAAAGGCCAACTACTGACCGGCCGGACGAACCGCCAACGCGAAGCCGTTGAGGTCGACGTCGTAGAAGTAGACGTCGCCGTAGCTGAAGTCGACCCACCAGCACGCGCGGGCCGGAGCCCACGCCGCCGGCGTCGACGTGACGTGCCAGTCGTCAGTGCGGATGCCAGGGAACAGAGACGGATCGACCGACGGGTCGTGGCGCGAGAGATCGAGGATGGATTCGGCCTCCTCGCGCGTGGCCAGCTGCCATCCGCCGCCGAGGATGTCGAGCTCGGCGATCGCTGCCAGCAGCTTGTCCCGCGGCGCGGACTCGCCGTCGACGGTGATGCTGTGCGGGTGGATCAGCAAGCTACGCGTCGTGTCCAGGACGGCGACGTGGTCGGTGCGCGGATCGTCAGCCGGCAGCCGCGAACCGTCGGACAACACTTTGAGGTACTTCGGGAATGCGTTCATTGGGTTACCCTTGATTGAGAGGTTGGAGAGGGGTTCAGGACAACCGGATACACGCCGGCACCCAGCGCGTGGGTGCGAGCAGCGCGGCGGCGTGCTCGGCGAGCTGCGCTTTCTTCAGCTTCCGCAGTTCGCGCAGCCTGGTGGCGTCGGTTCCGACCTCCTCGAGCGCGGCGAAGATTGCCGCGGAGGACAGCTGCTGCATGAACAGCGCGTCGGGGCGCCAGCGGTCGGCCATGTCGACGTTCAGGTAGGCCGCCAGCTCGTCGCCGCTCTCCTGGCTCGGGTGTCGATGTACGGCGTCAAGCGACTCGCCGACCAGGAAGGCCAGCAGATCGAGCGTCGTCGGCCACGGCTGCTTACACAGCCAGCCGATGACTGGTCCCCCGGATGCGAGACGCTTCTGCCAGTGCTGGTGCGCGGCAGAGCACTCAGCGCTAACCTCCGGGCCCTCACGCATTTCGATGCCGATACCGCTGCTGTCACCCTCCTCGAGCCAGGCCTCGGCCAGGTGCGCGGTGAGCGCGGTGATCGCCTTGACAGGGTCCACCTGAAGCGCCAGGCGCATCGCGCCCGTGCGAGCGAGCGTCAGCTCGACGACGCATCGCTGCGGGATCGCCGCCGGATCCTTCTCGGGGGACGCGCTGCCGTGCCCCTCCTCCGCGCATGCGCTGCAGAGACCGGGCCGCACCCAGTAGCAGCCACCCTCGCAAGCGTTGAGTTGCGTGCAGCCGCAGATCTCACAGGCCATTTCGTTGTCCGTCTCGCCGTCGCGGCCCTCGCCGTCACGTTCGGGGCCGGCGGGCGCCTGGTCCCCGTCGCGCAGCAAGCCACGTTGAATGTGCAGGCCGTGTGGCTCCACGAAGACGCGCGCGCCGCCGGCGGCCTTCTGCTCCGGCGTAAAGACTTGGTCGCTGAGCTCGGAAAGCCGGACTTGTTCGACGAGAGTTAGGCTCGACTTTTCTTCGAGCGCCTGATGCTCGGCTTCCTCGGCTTCGGATTGCTCCACGTCGTAAATGCCGACGATCCGTTGACCGGTAAACCGTCGATCGCCGCCGACCTCGACCCACTTCCAGCCCTCGGCGCGCACGGCCTCCGCCGCCTGCTCGAGCACCTTGGCGACCAGCTGCTCGAGCAGCCCGAGGTCCTCGACGAATACTGTGTCGCTGAACAGGTCGCGGCGCAGGCGCCCGCCCGCGGCCTCATACGCGGCGAGGGTCACGAGCTGTACGCGAGGGTCATCGTTTCCGGCTTCCTTGCTGGCGAGCTCGCGCCGCAGGTACTCGGGGCGCTGCTGGTACTCGTTGCCGCGCGCGCGCTTCCAAACGCTCTCTTGGCGCTCGTGGTCTTCGCTGACCGCGAAGGCCTGCAGTTGCTCCAGCGTCATGCCTCCCTCGCCGTAGACCTTCAGCAGCTTCGGCGAGACGCGGCTCAGGCGCATGCGCTGGCGCACTACCAGCTCGGGGACCCCGAACCGGGCTGCGATGTCGGCCGTCGGTTCGCCAGCGTCGGCCATGGCCTGGAACGCGGTGAACTGGTCGATCGGGTGCATCGGTTCGCGGATCGTGTTCTCGGCGAGGCTGACCTCGGCCGCGGCCGCGGCGTCGACGATCATGCACGGCACGCCGTCCGCGAGCGCCGCTGGCAGGGTGCCGGCCTTCGCCAATTGCTGCAGCGCGCGCAGGCGGCGCCCGCCGGCGACGACGTCGTACCCCTTGTCTGTCTCGACGACGGTCAGGTTGTGGCGCAGGCCGTGCGCGGCGATCGAGGCGACCAGATCGGCGACCTTCCTGCCGCCGGTCTTGCGGGTGTTGCTCAGCGAGGCCTTGAGCTTTGCCAGCGGGACGTTCTGGATCTGAGTCATCGGCAATCCCTCTTGGGGTTTATCGGTGGTGGTCGCGGCTGCGGCCGCGGTGGGTTCAGCCTGCGAGCGAGCGCTCGACCTCGGCGTCGGACATTTCGTTGATCTTCTCCATGCCTTCGTAGTCGTCGACGATCCCCTCGACAGCGCGGTACCGCTCGAGGACCTCGGGCAACTCGCCGCAGTCGTTGAAGATGTCTCGGAGTGCGTTGGCCAGGTGCGTCGCGTGGCGCCGCGTATCCGCGTGAGCACTTTCCACAAGGATCAAACTCGACTGCAGCGCGTCGACGCGTGGAAAGAACGAGAGATCGATGGAGCACTCGCCGAAGGCCACCGAAATTGTCCACGCCTCGCGGCCGTGGTGCTTGGTCTTCGGGTCCCCGATGCGGCGAATGGCAAACTTGGTCGTGATCGCCTCGACCACCGCGGCCGGCTCGCTCGGCATCTCGATCCAAGGCACGCAGATCAGGTCGAAGTCACGGCCAAGGCTGCCGTGCACCGCGAGCGCGTAGCCGTGCGCGCGGGCGATCTCGGCGAGCTGCGGGTAGAGCGCGCAGTAGACCGGAGCGTAGTTCGCGTCTCGCATCACGAGTTCCCGACAGCCCGCGGCTTCGGCGGCTCGATCGCCGGCTTGCCGGCAGACTCCAGGAACTGGGAGCCGGACTTCGCGCCGACCGCCCTGATGAAATCGACCTCGACCTTGGCGGAGTCGATCAGCTTGCCGGCTACATCCGCGATCGCTTTCGCGCGGGCGATCTCCATAGGCTTCTCATCGTCCTTCAGCGCCTCGAGCGTCTCGAAGAGGTGATCGCGCAGATCGGTCATCTTGTTCTTCATGCCCTGCTCCTCGCTTGCCGCTCGGCGGCCTTGATGATGGTGGCGGCGGCCTTGGAGCCGCCGAAAGTGCGGAGAGCAGCGCGGAAGTGGCGCGCGGCGCGCGCAAGCGGGTAGTCGTCGCCCTTGTAGCTCAGGCGAGCGAAGCAGCGTGCCTCGGTGAGCGGTCGATCGAGAACGCGCAAGCCGGTCGACTCCATCACCACGATGTGCAGCACCTTGGCGCCCTCGGCGACGAGCGCGGTCTTGAAGCCGTCCTCACTGCGGTAGCCGGTCGTCAAGATGTTCACGCGTCTTTCCTCTCGATCGCCTTGCGCACGCGCCCGAGTAGCACCATGTTGGCGCGCAGCTGCGGCGGGTAGTTGTGAATGGAATTGCGGCGCATCAGCTCTTGGCGCGTGATCAGTTCGAGCCCGTCGACGGAGATCTCCTCGAGCACGGCGGTGCGTCGGCCAGGCAGGAAAGTAAGCGCATGCCCTGCAGGCACTGGACCGTGTTCGGCCTCCCATACCAGACGGTGAACTGAAACCCATCTGCGAGCCGGCACGATGGATTGATCGTCGGTCACCTTGCGCTCGAGGTAGCCGACCTTCGAGAGGCGCAGGCTGCCGATCGGCAGGTAGTTGCGCGCCTCGTGCGCCGGCCTGCCCTTCTTGAACTGGGTCTCGCGCATACGGCCAGGGGCCCAGCCAGGGCGGCGCATGCCTTTGTTCGCGGGCACGTGGCCTTTCGGGTAGCGGAACGCCGCGCCGACGTTGTCGCCGCGACGCAGCCGGCAGGCCGCCGGGCTGTCGCGGTACGCCTGGCTCTTATGCAGGCCGAGCTTCGCGGCCTGGCTATAGACGCAGTGCAGTGGCCGCTCGAGCTGATCCGCGATCTGCGCGGTCGGTGTATCCGGATAGAGGCGGCGCAGCGTGGCGATCTCTGGCGCGGCCCACGGCCGGCGACCGGCGCGCCGCACGCGCAGCAGCTTCGCGCGGGACTTGATCGCCTTCTTGGTGCGGCCGAGCCACTCGGCGATCAGCGCCAGCGCCTGGTCCGGGTAGGCGGCGACGAGGAGTCGGTCGTCCTCGGTGGTCCAGCGGCGGCGGATCATTCCCCCGTGCTCCGAGGCAGTGCGCGCAGCAGATCGGTCTCCAGCATCCACCAGAACCTCTCGGCGCCCAGCGGCTCACCATTGCGCTCGTCCACCCACCGACCGCCTCGCCATTCGTACAGGCCGGCGAGGTAGTACGGAAACTCCGGGTCGATGGAGAACATTGCCTCATCCGGCTCCGCAATCAGCGCCGTCGTGAGCGGCACCTCTGGCCGCTCGGTGTGGGGACGCCAGGACACGCGAGCGAGCCGCGTGCCCGGGAGCGGTGGCGCTTCGTGGTATGACTGCACCATGTCAGAAACTTCCCACGTTGTACGGGTTGGCCCTGAACGCGGCCGCGCGCCGCTCGGCGCGCACGAACGCGACGTCCTCGGCGATCGCCTCCGCGCTCGCAGTGCGCTGGTAGATGCCGACCAGCGACCACCGGTCTGACTCTCTTTCGAGGCGCGCGGCCGAGTCGCAGTCGGCGCGCACGGTCTGGATCCCGTCGGCATTGACGAAGATGGCCTTCGGGTAGGCGCCGCGGGTGACGCGGCGGCGGATGATGGTGAGGTCACTCATCTGTGCCCCTTAGCCTTGGCTTCGTCGAGAGAAGCTCGTAGTGCGTCCAGATAAGTGCGTGCCACTCTCTCTTCGCGCTCGCTGCGATAGCGCGGCGCTGCTGCTCGGTAGGCGCGTCGAGCATGGCGAATGCGAAATGCCGCGGCCTCGCGTTCGAGGGCGGTTGCCAGCTCGTGCTCATTGCCGAACGGCAGGCTTTGCTGCTTCACGGATCGATGCTCGCATTGGGGATCGTGAAGGGTGGTTCATGAGCTCTGCTCGAACGCGCGGTGCGCGACAGCCTCTTCGCCTTGCTCTATCACGTCGCGCGCAAGGCGGTGGGCGTGTCCCGTCGCTCCGCCGAGCACACCGGCGGCGCCCATGCGCGGCGTGAGGCCATGCCATCCGAGCAGGCGTGGGTCGTGGCCGCTGGCCTGGTACCACACCGCGTAGCCGTTCGACTCCTGGCTGACGCGCACGTGCGCGAGCTCGTCGCCGGTCTCGGCGCGGCGGATGCAGATCGACGTGACCAGGCTTTGCATACGGTCAGCTCCTCACCAGAACCAGGCGGCCAGCAGGTACGCAGCCAGGCCGAACGGGCCGAACCACGCGCAGGTGTCGATCCCGAGGCTGACCAGCGAACGGCGCGGCATCGGTTTGGGCCGCAGCGGGCCGGCGACGACCGGCGGCATCTCGCGCAGGGCCAGGTGCTCCCAGTCCCAATTGCGATCGAAGCGGATGAAGTCGGGCGGTTGGCGGACGTTCAAGGCCGACCCTCCGCCTGGTCGATCACGGCCCAGATGTCCGCGCACTGCTCGCAGGGCGCATCGCGTCCGTATTCGCCGGACTCGAGCACGGTCGGCACGACCCGCGCGCCTGAGCAGTCGCCGCACTCGGTGGCGATCTGGTGCGCGAGAGCGAGCAGATCTTGGGTTGCGGCGACCAAGCGGGCGTCTGCCTCTGTCTCGCACTCGGCGATGACGCGCTTGCCGAGCAGCAAGGTCGGGTCATCAACTACGACCGTTGTGGCTGCGTGGCGGGACCACTGGATCGCGTACCACTGCCCTGGTGTGTGCTTCGTGCTGGTGTGCAGGTTTTGACGTTTGTCCCAGGACGCGATGCTCTCGTCGTCGTCGCACTCGTTCGTGTAGGTGCGCACAGGACCATGCGCTCCGCAATCGCTGCATGCGATCATTGCGATCTCGTGCCCATCGGGGTGCGTTCTGTACGCGTAACCCACGTTGTCACTCCCGCAGAACGGACATGCCTTCATGTCAAAAAGATCCTTTGCGTGGCCGAACTATCCATGCCCAGAGTGCGAGTGGTACAAGTCGTGGGAGGTTGTGAAGTGCAGGAATCAAGGGGGTTCCATCCAGCACTTCTTCATGTGCGACTGCGGGTATCGAACGACGCACTTCGTATCCAAGGCAGCAGTTGAGGCGGCCGGTATCGTTCCGCGCGAAGTCGAACCGCGCCGGCCGCGACACAAGTGCGAGGTGTGTGGTGCGGACGGCGCCCAAAGACACCACTGGGCGCCATTTCATCTGTTCGGAGAGGAAGCCCACCGGTGGCCGCAATCGCTTCTGTGTGAGCCCTGTCATACGCGGTGGCACGACATCGTTACCCCGAATGCGAACAAACCTCGGCAGTGACGGGAAGGCCGCGGCGTGACTCATGCCGCCACCGCCGGATCAGCGGGATCGCCGACGTAGTCGCCGACCGCGAGCGCATCGGCACTGCGATCAGGCGCCGGAGCCCACTGGCCGCCGCAGCGCGCGCAGTCGCCGTCCTCGGTTTCATCGGCGGTGCTGGAGCGGAGCTGGCCGCAGGTGCGGCAGCGTAGGACGGGGTTGAGTGACGCGGAGATCATGGAGCGACGTCCGTCGTCGCCTTGAATTGGTGGGGGCGCTGGTCCCTGTTAGACTCGGTGGTGCGAATCAACCAGTCCTTCGAGGGGGCGCCCCCATGGTGAACTTCCTTAGCGCTCTCTCCTTGGAGCATTGGTACAAAATGTTGATCGCCGGCTCGTTCGCTCTTCTCGTTCTCGCTCTCACCGTTCCGTTGCAATCCGTGCCCAACACAGCCGTGCAGCTGATGGCGCTCGGTGGCATCGCGGTCGGAATCGGCGAGTGGATCAATCACCCGTTGCAAACACGGGTCAACATTCCCGAGAACCTCAAGATCTGGAGCTTCCGGCGAGCCATGAGCCCGCTGGGCGCATTCTTCGATCTGCTCGGCGTGCTGGTCTTCGCGCTCGGAATCCGGGTCATTTTTCTGGCGTAGCTCTGGCTGCGCGTCGAGTTCCCCGGGTTTTAACGGTGCGTACACCACCCCAGTTGCGTGTCCTGGGCCGCGCGTGAAGCCGTCGATCTCGAGGTGGTCCGCCAGGGTGCAGCACAGATGGATGGCGTCTGGAGTCGAAAGCGACAGGCGCACGGTTAACCCGTCCGAGACATCGAAGCCCACTCCAATCCGTTGAGTCTGCGGGCATGCGGGCAGCGTGTTGCGCCGCGCGAAGCGGCGAAAGTTGGCGAAGGGAACGCTCGTCGAAATCACGGTGACGACTCGCTTCGACGATCGATAACGCTACTAAGCGGCGGCGCAACGACGCCGTACAGTCGTGGCAGGGCCAGCTCTGAAGCGCTCGAGGTGTAGACAGGCCCTTTGACGGGCGGCGTACGTTCGCGGGTGAGACCGCGGACCGCGAGGGGCTTGCGTACGCGAAAAGTGCGCCCGAGGCGCATGACTGTGATTGGCCCGTGTTTCGGCGAGTACACCACGGCAAGCGCGGAGCGCATGCCTGTGACTGGCGATGGCACCGGCCACCGCACTCTTTGAAGTCGCACTCTGAACGACGTGGCGCGGGTCATGCCGGCGTGGCCTCGATCAGGCGCCGGCACCCACTGCCCGCCGCAGCGCGCGCAGTCGCCGGCTTCGGTATCGTCGGCGCTGCCGGAGCGGAGCTGGCCGCAGGTGCGGCAGCGAAGGGCAAGGTCGTTCCGTGCACGGCTGGTGGGAAGGGCGTCGTCCGGAGCGGCCTGGTTGGTGGTGAGGGGGGCTGCTCGGTTTGGCATGGTGGCGCTCGTCTGGGTCACGATCTATATAAAGTAAACACCATGTTTAATGCATAGTCAACATCCTGTTTAGATGGCAAGGAGATCACCTTTCATAGACGAATTGTCCTACAGGCAGTCGGCGGGGCCTGCCCAGGCTCCTGTATGTTCAGGATCTACGTCGAGACGATGACGACACCGCAGCTGGTGGCGGCGATCGGAATGGTGCTGGCTGCGGTCGAGCGCCTAGGGTTAGGTGCAATCCAAGCAGAGATCGATGCGAACGTCGAAGTGCTGAGGCCGCTAGTCGAGGAGCAGGAAAGGTGCGTCCAAAGGTGACTACCTCAACCTGGTGGTCGACAAGTGTCGACTCCATCTAGCCACTTCGGAATTAGCAAATGCGTTCTGTAGACATTGTTCGCAGAAGTTCCGGAAGTGGTTATCTTCGAGCCCGTTCCGCTCTGAGAGACAACTACGGTTCGACTCCATTGAGATTTCTCTGGCAGCACTGGGCCTGTGAGTCCTACTTGGTAGATCTCAATGGTGCCGGACTTCGATGATGCGTCCAAGTCGGCCTGCAGGTCATTCCCGTTTCCAAGCGGCCCAAGTGCTCTGTAGCAAGCGCGCATCCCTTTGGCGATTTGCCTGTACGCCTCGATATATGGCACTTCTGATTCGCGCACGAATACGGTCTGGTTCTCTTGGCCTGGTGGGGCTCTGACACTTACACATGCCACTAGTCCAAGCGCAGACGCGAGCGCAGTGAATGCCTTGATGGACATCACAAAACGATTACCATTTGCACGGTTGCTTCCTTGCGCGACTGAGTAAATTGGCACCTTGGAGCCAGATATGTTGCGGTCAATATTGCCGCGAACCCAAACGATGAAGGAACAAATCGATGTCCAGCAAGAACAATCAAAAATCGCGTAAGCATGATGCTGCGCTCACTGCAGCTCTTACCGATGTCTTCGTGACGCTATTCAACACCCTGCCTCCGCATGAGCGCGCAAAGTTGCGCGCGGATCTCGGCTTATCGCTTCGCAAGTACCCGCGCCAGCGCCTCGGCCGCAGATTGAATCGCTTTGACTAGCTCAAGCGGTGTGCGGCCGGCAAGCTCATCGGCAGTTGCAGGCCGCGCCGCACCTTCGTCGCTACCCACCCGCGCTCGCATTGGCCCTTTGTCCCGCAGCAGCCAGTCCATCGACAGCCCATATCGTGAGCAGATCCTTTCCGCAGATGTACGCCCCATGGTGTCTCGCTTGACCCAGTTGGTAACGGCCTGCGGTGTCACGCCAGCGGTATCGGCAAGCTCGGCATAGCTCACATTAATCGCATCCAATCGTTTTCTAAGTGTACTCATGGATGCAGTAAACGACATGTTTACATGCTTCGACAAACAACAGGAAGTTGACATAAACATAAACATGTTGTTGACTTGCTGTCGGAGGACACATGGGCAATCGAATACGAGAGCATTTGGCAAGCGCCAATCTCACGCAAGCGTGGTTGGCGGCACGCTTGGCGTGCACGCCGATGGCGGTTAGTTACTACGTGTCCGGGCAACGATGCATCGACCTGCAGATATGTCGCCAAATCGTGCGCGCGCTGAACGATGCAGGAGTGGCCTGCACGCTGGACGAGGTGTTCCCGCCTGACGTGGTGCCAACGGCAACCTCGGCCGAGGCGGCTGCATGACTCCACGCGATTCGGAGGCCGCCGCCTGACATGGACACGAACACGAGGCACCAGTGAACGTGAACACCCCTCCCAAGCCGAAGACGCAACTTGAAAAGGACGTGGAGTGCCTGTTCGCCGCGGCTGGCGTATTCGAATCGGTGCCCAGCGGCGAAGTCGTGAGCACCAACCCAAAGGAATCAGCTGAACTATTTCGCCGCGTCGCGTGGGAACTTCTGCGCCTGCATCGGCTGCACGGAGGTGAGTCGTGAGCGCCCCGCCCGAGCTGGTTATCGGCACCTTGAGCATCGGCGCGAGGCAAGCAATAGAGGCGGCGCCGAACGCTCGCCCGAAGCGCGCGCGTATCGACACCTACACGCATGGCACCGTGCTCGTCAGCCCACGCGATGACGGGACATACGTGCTGAGCATCGCCAAATTGAAAAGGTAACTGGCGGGGCTCTTGTTGCTGAAAGTCAGGGCGAGTTCATCCCACCGCACGCCCAGGCGGTCCCATCGACAGCAGAGGAGGCTGTAGCATGAGGGGTGTAATGGTGTACGGACCCCCCGGGTGTGGAAAATCCAGACGGGCATCCGAGATCGCGTCGCTCTTTGGCTGCACGCGAGTGATCGACGCCTGGCAACCGGGCGTCGAGGTCCCCGCGGGCGCGCTGGCGCTGACGAATGTTCCCGACGTGCCCGGGGCGATCGCATTCGAGTCACTAGGATTGGGGGACGTCGATCCTCAGCTTGGCGAGCAGCGCAATGCGTTCTAAGTACGCCGCCATATTCCCGGCGCTCGACGTCGGGTTGCATCCGTCGTTGTACAGGAAGATCTCCGCGGTGTTCGTGTCGCCTCGCCAGGAGAGCCGTTCGGCTAGGCGCTCTGTGAGCTTGCCGATCTTCGCGGCTACCGGGTGGTCTTCGTATGTGATGAATTCGCGCGTGCAGAAGCCAACAGGCTTGTACTCGCGGTTGAGCACTACGTATCGCCCATCCTCCTGTCGCCGGAGGCAGTACGGCAGATACACCGATGCAAAGGTTCCCAGGGCCATGGTCCGCTCCTTGTTGGTGGCGATGGTTTGGTTGCACTTCCCATTCTACCGACCTGGAGCGGGCCTCCATATCGCACCCCGCGCGCGGTGGTCGCGCGGAAGGGGGAGTGGCGCCTAGCACCGATTCACGATCGAGCCTTCTCATGCCAACGGAAACTAACAACGGAACGAGCGCAGCGCATGTCACCCGAAAAGCCCCGGTTACACCGCCCGATCACGGTTGAGCGCAGGCAGGACCTGATCATCCTGCACATGTGGGTGACGCGGTTGGTGAAAGTGAGCGGCGCGCACCCGTGCTATGGAGTTTCGAGGAAGAAGCTTTCCTTCCCGCAGGAAAGGCATTCAAAGACTGCCTGCTTGCCGCCCAACACGCCAAACGTTCGATCCTTAACGCTACGTGTGCGCTTTAGACCCTGCGATCCGCAATGGTCGCAACAGTACCTCTTGGGATTTTCGCTATGAGCAGCACGCTGCGCGAGACTGTCGAGCTCCTTTCTCAACTCATCTCGATCGAGTCCAAGTGCCTTTACTTGCGCGCGAAGGTCGTTGTTCTCTTGGCGGAGCGCCGTGTTCTCCTGGCGGAGCGATACATTCTCCGCCTGCAGAATCGATACCTGCTTTTCAAGCAGCGCGTACTTGTCTTCGGCAAGCGCAATTCGTTCGCGAAGGATCGTGGACGATCCGTGCTCGTTGATCAGCCTCTCGAATCCGTCGAGCAGTCCCATGACAGTTCTCCAGCGGTGAGGCCAACCCATGATACCTGACCGCCCGCCCGGGCTGCTGGATCCGCTCGAGGCCGCGCGCCGCCTCGGCCACGATGTGGGCATTGCCGACCTGGCCCGCAAGATGGGCATGAACGAGCGCGTGCTCGCGCACCAACTGAACCCTGAGCAGGAAGGTCACAAGCTCGGCCTGCAGACCGCGATCGCCATGACCGAGCTCAGCAACGACAACCGGATCCTCGAGGCATGGGCGGCGGCGCGCGGGCGCGTCTGCATCCCGGTACCAAATGCGCAGGCCTCCGACGAGGAACTGCTCGACGAATGCCTCGGCCTGGACGTCGCGCACGGTGACTTCGGGCGCCATCTGATCGATGCCCGACGCGATGGCGTAATCGACGCGTGTGAATTTCAGGTGGCGACGCAGCTGCTGCATCGCGTGATGGCACAGGCCGCCTCGATTCAGAGCGATCTGGCTGGGCAGGTGAGGGCGATACCACCGGGACAGGTAAAGGAGTAGGGCATGGACCAAAGCGGCCTTCTGCTGTCGGCCGGGGCCATCCTGATCATGGCCGGTCTAGCGCTGTGGCTGTGGGCCCGTGTGCGCAGCGCCGAGCAGGAACTCGCCGAGGCGCGACGAATCCTCGCGCTCGACTCACGCGTTATCGGCACGCTCACCGGGATGGTGGAGGCCACGCACGACACGCCGGCTGAAGCGGTGCGCACGGAGCACCAGCGAACCGTCGATCGGGCTGCGTTGATCGCGCGAATTGCGAGGGAGATGATGAATGGACAATGAGCACGCAAAGCTGACCGTGCGTCTGAACGCGCAGCCCTTGCTGGCATTCATCGATATGGTCAACGCGGCGCGGCGCACGCGCCACGTTGACTTCGCGCTGCCGTCCGTCGGGACGCTCGCGCGCCTGGAGCAGCGCGGTACCGAAATCACCGTCTATCCCTCGGATGCGTTCCTCACATTCGGCGCCGAGGTGATGGTCGTGCCGGCGCACTCGTTCGCTGAGCACGGGCCAGCGCACGTCTGCATGCAAGTCGAGGCGGCGCCGTTCGCGCGAAGCCTCGGTCTTGACCAGATCCGCGAGCGCTTCAATTCCGAGTGGGCGGAACGCCAGCTACTGCCTGGTGGGCAGTGCTGCTTCGATGTCGCGAGCGGTCTGCGCGAGAGCTGCGATCATCTTTGCAGAGTAAGGATCGATCGTCGTGGACCGAACGCGGTCGTCAAGCGTCTCGGAGACCCTGAGCCAGTTCGCGGGGAAACCGCCTGCCGCCAGGCTAACGAGCAATGAGTTGATCACCGTGTTCATCACGTTCAAGGATTCAATGTCGCCGCGATCCATAGGCATGGCCCCGTCCCCCGAGGTGAGTTGGTTTGGCGAGCAACACAGCGTTGCACGGTGCAACGTGGCTCGCAACACGCACGCAAAAGCGCAACCGGTTTATGGGTCCTCCCTGGGGGGTCGCAAAGCGGGTAATGCGAGG
>Ga0207952_1000694_pt1 | contig 21406 bp, 19 predicted proteins | sample SubbioR12Aug_8Ca_FD_184831 | JGI IMG/M metagenome (GOLD analysis project Ga0207952, IMG submission 184831) | Serpentinite rock and fluid subsurface biosphere microbial communities from McLaughlin Reserve, California, USA - CR12Aug_8Ca (SPAdes) | ecosystem: Environmental > Terrestrial > Deep...
CATACCGTGCATCTAAATCCGGATCATGCCGAAACCCAAAACAAACCGACCCAGGAGATGGCTAACCAGGAGAAAATAGCTGCATAAGATTTTCACCTTGAGGCGACAACTCGCTTGAAATTTTCCGAAACGCTGGGCCAGCTCGCCAATCGCCCGCTCCATTTCCTGCCGGGAGTTCTCGATATGCGCGGCCCATGCCGGCGTAATTAAGCGCGAGAAATCATCGATACTTTTGACATACTGTTTAACGGCATTCGCATCAATCGTTGGTTCGCTATTGATTGGGGTTTGAACGGGAGCTGGACTGGCTTTTCCACCCAGCCAAAAGCCAAAACCACCGCAGATCAAACCGGTTAAAACTAAAACGAGGATGTCATAAAGAGTCATATATTAAATGCCTTTGCTTGTTTTAAGCTTTTATTCGGAGCCACAAAAGTAGTATAGACATTTATATTGGTGTGATTGCCGCTCAATGACCAGTGCGGGCATGCTATACCAAGATTCGCCGGAAAACCTTGCCCTGCCTCGGCTTTTTGCGACCCTCATGCAACATTAGTGTGACGGCACTATCAACTTCACTCAAAAAACGCAACCTGTCCCTCCGGCAGACCTCGCCCAATTGGTGAAACGCCGGAAAATCCGGTGAACATCAGCTCTTAAAACATTTAGAGCGATCCATACCGTTAGGCGTGCGGCGCCGAATCCGCCAGATGTAGCGGTATGGAGTGTGCCACCGATAATGATCTATGCAAGGCCGTTTTCGCCGATTGATTGAAAATTGATATAACGGCGTGATTGGCCCCGCCGCAATCGGCTTATCTCTTTGAATAGAATTAACCGAGCCACGATGGATCGTTTTGACTATACTATCGGCTGAACTGAAGTTACGTCATTTACCGCCCTTAATTTTCAGCCCCAACCAATTGCAGGGAAAACCGAGCTCTCGACAGCCGATACCGCAATAAAACAGCTAAAACATCCAGGCCCCCGGCATCCTTTTTATGGTTCAATTCGACAACAAATTCATAGGGCTTGCGCCTTTTTTACGGATGAGCATTAACGGGGACGACTTAAGGTCTACCTGTATGGACTTGCTCGCTAAAGCCGCCGATAACCCTGAAAACTCGAATTTGTGGATGAACCTTGCCACGGCCATGTTATGTATCGAACAGCGCGATATCGGCCTGTCAATTCAGTCTCAGGCGCTGGAAATGAGCAGGATATACCATCTTGCCGCATCCTCTCAGCCGGCCAAGTTGAGCCTGTTGATGCTGATGGCGCCCGGCGATCTGGCCGCTAATACGCCGCTCGACTGCTTATTGGAAAACACCGATATAGATTTGACTTATTATTACCTCTCATCCGGCGATCCTTTGGCCGAACCGATTCCCGAGCATGATGTACTGATGGTTGCCTTTAGCGAACTGGAAGAAAACGATCTTCTGATCGAGACGTTAGCCCAAAAACTAAAAGACTGGCCGCAGCCTGTCATCAATGCACCGCTATGCATCCCAAGCACCAGACGCGATAACGCCAGCCGACTTCTGCAAAATATTCCCGGCCTTTTCATCCCCACGACATTTAGAATATCCCGCGCCGACCTCAAATCGGTTGCAAATGCTGAGCTACCTCTTTCCGAATTGATCGCAAACCATGATTTTCCCATAATCCTGCGGCCTCTCGATTCTCACGCCGGGCGCGATCTTGTCAAAATCGAAAATACAGCGGAAATTGCGGAATATCTTTCCCGAGTTGAAGATGCAACCTTCTTCTTGTCAAAATTTATCGACTACAGCGGCCAAGACGGCCAATTCAGGAAATTCAGAATCGCGATTATCGACGGAACCCCCTTTGCTTGCCATATGGCCATTTCGTCGCACTGGATGATTCACTACGTGAATGCGGGCATGTACGAAGATGCCGCCAAGCGCAACGAAGAACGGTTGTTTATGGAAAACTTCGATAACTTCGTTCGGCGCCACCACGCGACAGCCTTAAATGAAGTTCATCGGCGCACCGGGCTGGATTATCTCTGTATCGATTGCGCGGAAACAGCCGCCGGCGAGCTGCTGATTTTCGAAATCGACCACGCCATGATCGTGCATGCCATGGATAATGAAGAGCTTTTCCCCCATAAACGCTTTCATATGGAAAAGGTGTCGTCGGCATTTCGAGATTATTTACTCCGCCTCGCTGCCAGAGAAATCGCTTAATTTAAAGCCATAATGGAATCAAACCCTGCGCAATGAATTTACAAAATAGTCTGAATTTTTCCGGCGGGCCAGGCGCCCTGCCTGAAAATGTACTGTTACAGCTAAGCGAAGAAATCATGAAAGTGCCTGGCCTGGGCATTTCGATCCTGGGGATTAGCCATCGTTCCGAGTGGTTTGCGGAGGTCATATCCGAACTTGAAGGCAACATTCGGACACTGCTTGACTTGAGCGATAATTACCATGTCCTTTTCCTGCAAGGGGGAGCGACGCAACAATTTTCCATGGTACCGATGACGCTCTTGCGAGGGAAATCGGCGGCGGCCGAGTACATACAAACGGGATATTGGAGCAGCAAGGCCATTCCGGAAGCCAAACTTGAAGGTCCGGTCCGGATTATTTGGAGCGGCGTCGAAACGAATTTTAAACGCTTACCTACCGACGACGAACTCCGTTTTTCCCCGGACGCGCCGTACATGCATTACATTTCCAACGAAACTGTGGAAGGGCTGCAATTTCAGCGGGTACTTGGGCGCGACGATGTCCCCAGGATATGCGACATGTCTTCTGACTTCCTTTCGAAACCCTACGATTTCGAGCGTTTTTCTCTTATTTATGCGCACGCTCAGAAAAATATCGGCCCATCGGGCATAACCGTCATCGTTGTGCGCGACGATCTGATCGAGCATACGCCGCCTGCAAACCTTCCAAGTTTTCTCGACTACAAGATTCAAGCTAAAGCCCACTCGAACTTTAACACACCGCCCGTTTTTGCAATCTATGCCGTATTGCTGGTTACACGCTGGCTAATGAACGACATTGGCGGCTTGAAACGCATGGAGCAAATCAACCGGCGAAAAGCGGAACTGCTTTACGGCCAGATAGACGAAAGCGGCGGCTTTTACCAAGGCCGCGCGAACACCGCCGACCGCTCTCTAATGAATGTTGTATTCAATCTTCCTACAACCGAACTTGAAAGGCGCTTTATAGATGCTGCGCAGTCGGCGGGATTTTCCGGACTGGCCGGCCATAGAGCCATTGGCGGCCTGCGCGCCTCGATCTACAACGCCGTCACTATAAAAGCCGTTGAAGAATTAGCCAACTTTATGGAGAGTTTTCAACGAAAGTTTCATGGCGCTGGCGGCTAGGCAAAAATCGAATATCTTCAGATTTTGATCGCCATTTTTGAATCGGACTTTACTAAATGCGCTTAATTATTTGACGCGTAGGTTCGCACCGCCCGACGCCCTCTATCAAGAGACAATTGCTGTTGGGCAATAATATTTTTCTGCTCTTCGACGCGCGCCTGAATATGCACATCCTGCTGCAAAATCGATTCGGCCAGTTGTTTAAGAAACGTCCTGTATTGTTCCGAAACTGCCGGAGAAAATAACCGGACCAGATAGGCATGCCTGGCCTCCATAACAACCGCCAGCATTTTCCAGGCGGAATGCTTTATACACGATTCTATTTTTTCAGCATAGGTCTCCACTATGGCATTCTGCAATCCAATCCAATCCGGATCGACCTCGCTTGAATGTTCAGGCGATAGCATCCCAGGCTTCCTTGATATCCCGCATGAGTGCCGCGACCTCATCCAGCTTGGCTTCGCTATTCTCATAACTGGCCTGCAGCAACTGGGCATTAATATAACCGTATAATTGATGTAGATTGACGGCCAAATCGCCGCCTTGCTCCAAATCCAAGGCCTCGTTCAATCCGCCAATAATACCAATGGCCCTGGAAATAAAAACGCTCTTGCCTTCCAGATCGCCATGCGCCATGGCGCCTTTTGCCGAATTGACTCTGGCAAGAAACCCTTCCATCAGCATTTGAATAAGCCGATGCGGCGAGTCCTCGCCCATCCCGCCAACATTATGCACCTCGGTGTAATGTTGAGCCCGGTTTTTATAAGCGGCAGAATACATAAGAGGTTCCTCTTAATTTACAAATTACTAATCCAGTTACTTAAAAAAGTGCTGGTGGTATTTAACGTTCCCACTGTCACATCCATTGCAGTGAATTGTTTCAGTAATATCGCCTGAAAATTCGCTTGCCGTTCTTCAACATCCAGCTTTCGGTCACTCAAAGCCGATATCTGTTTTTTCAACGAATTCTGGCGAGTATCCAGAGAACCGCCGGACTGTAAAAAGAAATCCAACCGGCTATCCATACGGGTTGAAATACCATCCTCGGACGAAAACACATCGCTGACCGATCGTATATCGGCATCCAGGGCTTCAGTCAGCGTGGCGCTGTCCAACGACATCACCCCATCCTTATCGATGCTGATGCCTATCATCGCCAAGGAGTTGTAACTACCCGACGCGGAAGAAACGGTAGCGGTTGCGGTTTGCCGAATCTGCCCGGTAATCAAACGCAAGGTAGAATCGCCAAGCAGCGCGCCATTGCCTGTTCCGCTGCCATCGGTCGATCCGCCGAATTTTCCAAGGTTTTTAGTGGTAGTCCTTAATTTATTGTACCCGTCCACAAATTCTTGCACGGTTGTTTTGACAGCTTCCTCGTCAAGACTGATTTGCACATCTACTGTCTCGCCGGCATTCGAACCTTGCAGATCGAGGGTTACGCCGGGTAAGACATCGGAAATGATATTGCTGCTACGCGTAGCAGTTTGTTGGTCTACTTTTATGATGGCGTCTAAAGGGTCGCTTAAGGATTGGAGATTTCCGGAAAAGAAACCGGACATACCCGACAAATCGGCATCATTGCCATCGTCATCGCTGCCCGTGACGGTAAAACCGTTATTAGTACCTACATCTTTGGCCGTGAAGACCAATTTTGAAACGGTTTTGCCGTTATCGGGATCGCTCGGCCCCGTGGAAACATGGTCGACATTAACGATACTGGCCGTGACAAAACTATTTCCGGAAGCTTGATTAATGGCATCCCGCAAACCTTGTAGAGTGGTCGTATTGTCGGCTGTCACGCTAAAGGACGAACCGGACGGCGTGTCAAACGTCAATGTTCCGCTACCGACTAACGCGGAAGAGTTGCTAAATTCCGACACCGCAATCGACTTTTGCGCCTTGGCCAGTTGCACGACTTCAACCGCATATGACCCCGCAACGGCCCCACTGGCGGCCGTCGCTTTTAAAACCGTCTCATCGGAAGAGCTTGTTTTGAAGGTTTTAAAAAGATTGCCATCCTTCAGTTTAGCCGCAATCTTACTAAAATCGGACAACGCACTCTTCAAGGTGCCCAGACCGCTGAGCAGGGCGTTAGCGGCGCTGGTTTTACGGCTGATGGAGTTTAAAGCCGGCTGAGCTTCGGCACTCGCCAACTGAGTGGCAAGACTCTGAATATCTATACCGGAACCTATGCCGGTTGACGATACAATACCCATAACTCACCTCACATTTGTTTAGCGACGCTAAGCACGATCCTGGAGCATGGTTCCTTGCTGCCCGTCCAGTTCCTGCATGCGCCGTATAAAGTCCAGCGTTTCTTCCGCGGGGATTTGCCGGACTACCTCGCCGCTTTCGCTATCGACAATTTTAACCACCACTTCTTTCGTAGCATCATCCACTTCAAACTGCAGATTACGCTTCGCTTCCTGAAATAAACTATTACCTTTATCAACTGCCTGTTTTACAGCACCCAACGTAACATCCGCCTTACTCTTTTCGCTCTGCGCCTCGGCGGAAGACTGCGGATCGGCTGCAGCCGCCGCCGGCTCTTGCGGCTGAGGTTTTTGGGTTACTCCGGGCGAATTAGCGGACTGCAACTCTTGCTTGCTGTTTGAATTCACAACAGTCACGGGAGATAGCTTCAACACATTTGAAATCTCGCTACTCATGACGCTCACCTTATACTGATCATATAAAAACGGAAGATCACGATACGCGTGACCTTCCTATCTTGACTATCTAAGCAAACTAAGCACGGATTGCGTCGATTGGTTTGCCTGCGCCAACATCGCCGTACCCGCTTGCTGCAATATTTGCGACCGGCTCAAATTGGAGGTTTCAACGGCAAAATCGGCATCCAATATTCTTGAACGAGCAGCGCTTTGGTTTTCGATAGAGGATTGTAAATTACCGATTGTGGTTGTAAACCGATTTTGCACGGCGCCCAATGTAGCACGAAAATCGTCGATTTTAGAAATCGCCGTATCAATAGTATTGATAGCGGACAATACGCCATCCGAAGTAGCAGCGCTACCTATGGATACCCCGCCCCCCGCGACGGCGCTAATACCGGAAACGCCTTGTAAATCGGAAACGGTAATCGAAATTTGGTTATTGGTGGAAGTCCCCGCACCCACTTGAAATATCGCGCCGACCAAACTGCCGTTCAGGATCTTTTTACCGTTGAATTCGGTGTTCTCTATGATCCTGTTGATCTCATCGCCGAGCTGTTTAAATTCGGTTTGCAGCTTTTGCCGGTCGGAATCCGACACCGCGCCTCTGTTGGCCGCTTGCACGCCCAGATCGCGCATCCGTTGCAGGGTCTCGGTAATCGAACCCATCGCGCTTTCCGCGGTTTGCGCCATGGAAATGCCGTCGTTTGCATTACGCTGAGCCACTGTCATACCGCGGATTTGAGAAGTCATTCTGTCCGCAATCGCCAAACCCGCCGCATCGTCTTTTGCGGAGTTTACCCGCAACCCTGAAGACAGCCGCTCCATTGATGTCGTTAACGACATATTCGTTCTATCCAGCATACGTTGGCTATTCAACGATGCAACATTTGTATTGATTACCATTGCCATGATGTCACCCTCCACGCTGTTTCAGACTTACAACATTCCAAACAGTGCATTTCTTGATTGATTAAAAGAAGTTTTTTAACTCAACCTATTTATCGTCTGCGGCAGGGAATACTTTAAAATTTTTTTAATCCCTCCTGGCCGCCTAAAACCCAGCCCAAACCGAAAACAAAAAAACCATTGAAAACAAGCGATTAAAAAATAACGACCCACGGCCTTTAGCGGGTATCGCGGCTTTCGGATTGCTTTACGGACAACATTATTCGAAAAGGTCCCATGTTAAAGGTGTGCCCTTCTTCACAGTTTTAGCCACCTTACGCCCCAAAAGCAATTCATAAAACTTTGGCGCCAGCCCATGTCCGGGGCGGATACGCCGCAAATTTAAAGGCGTAAGCACATCTCCCGCGGCCAAGTCTTCGGCAATATAAAGCGATCGCCGACGTAATCTGGCCTTTTCTTCCGCCGCCGTAGGTCCGTATTTGATGCAGCCCAAAGCCTGCCAGGCGCGCTCGGTTTCTGCAACCAAACCGGCAAATTCATTCGGCTCCAGCGAAAAAGCCGCATCAACGCCTCCCTCGGCCCGGTCAAGCGTGAAATGTTTTTCGATCACGCTGGCGCCAAAAGCCACCGCCGCCACCGCCGCGCCGATTCCCAGGGTATGGTCGGACAGGCCGACTTCGCAGCCGAACAATTCCCGCATATGGGCAATGGTGCGCAAATTGGTATTTTCCGGGGAAGCCGGATACGTGCTGGTGCATTTGAACAAAACCAGATCCTTGCACCCCGCCGCGCGGGCCGTATCGACAGCATCGGCAATTTCGGCGATTGAGGCCATGCCGGTCGAGATTAACAGCGGCTTTCCGGTGCCGGCCGCCTTGCGAATCAACGGCAAATCGACGCATTCGAAAGAGGCAATCTTGTAGCAAGGTACATTTAACGTCTCCAGAAAATCCACCGCCGTTTCATCGAAAGGCGAACTGAAGCAGTGCAGACCGCGTTCCCTGGCCCGGGCCATGATGGGCGCGTGCCACTCCCAAGGGGTATAAGCTTGTTGATACAGCGCATGCAACGCTTGCCCCTTCCACAGAGAGTTTGCATCGCCGATCACGAATTCCCCCTCCGTTACATCCAGCGTCATGGTATCGGCCGTATAGGTCTGCAGCTTAATCGCATGCGCGCCGGCATTGGCCGCCGCATCGACGATGGCCAATGCCCGCTCGAGCGATTGGTTGTGATTGCCGGACATCTCGGCAATCATGAACGGCGGCTGATCTTTACCTATGCGTTGAGTGGAAATTTGCATTCACAGTCCGGAAGAGTGTATTAAAAACGTGTTTTGACCCGCTTAAGCGTCAACAAAGCGAATGTTTATTTTCGACATGGCAAGACGGCTATTATTACGCGCCTCGTCCCTATCCTTGCCCTTGGCGATTATCGCGCCGAATCGGGCCGCGGAACTATGCAGGGAAGGCAGCATCCGCCCGGCCTCGGCATGGATGTCCACGGACAATATTCCGTTCGCGCTTTTTGCGTCATCTATGCCCTCGATCTCAACGACCGGCCTGTCCGTGACAGGATAATCCAGCTCGGTCATAAATCGCACCGATAAAGCAGGGACCGGCTCTATCGCGGCATGGTCGGCCAGCGAAAACGCGCAGCCCATGGCAAGCTGAATCGCCACATCTATCATATCGATGCCAGACCGATACAAGCCCACTTCCCGCATAAAACCGCCCGGAATTCTGGCGGCAATTTCGATGACTTGCGGGCCATCCTCGCCGACCACCACCTGGGGATAGGCAATGCCGTTTTCCAGGCCGATCGCCCGAATCGCCAAAACCGACGCGGCCTCGACCGCACCGGCTTGCTCGGCCGATATATCGGGCGGGAACACGTGCTCCACCGCGATACCGAAGTGCGGCGAAGCCGCCGTAATCCGGTTCGATAAAGACAAAATCGTGACCTGCCCCGCCACGACAGCGGCGGTGACATTGATTTCCGGCCCCGCATAAAACGTTTCGACGATGGCTTGACCGTCCGTTGAATATTTGATCGCCTCATCGAAGCACTGGCACAGCGACGGCCAATCGACTACTTTTTCAACGCCGCGCTGGCCGGACGAATTGCTGGGCTTGATCACCAGCGGATAGCCGTATTGGTTGGCGAATTTTTCAGCCTCCGCCAAGGTGTTTACCGGTTCGCTGACCGGGCTGGGCACGGCAAACGCTTTAAATGCCGCGCGCATGGCGTTTTTATTGGTGGCTTTCAACGCCGTGTCTTCCGACATCCCCGGCAGCCCCAACATGCGAGCTATTTTGGCCACAATGGGCACGGCCACCTCGGAACCCAGCGTCATAATGCCGTCTATTTGGTATTGCTTGGCAACCTTTAAATTACCGTCGAAATCGGCCGTACTTGCTACTTCGGCGTAATCGGCGTAGGCAAAACCCGGCGCATGCTTATTAATATCCGTAACCACCGTTTCATACCCCAATTTCCGGGCATTGATAATGGCAGGTACTTGCTCGCGGCCGGCGCCAATGATCATTAGTTTTCGTTTCATGGAAACATTTCAGCGCTATATTTGATTAGTCGCTTGCCGTCGAAAATCGGCACGGCATCGGACATATCGATTTTCGAACAAAAAACCACATCGTCCATATAACCCAAGGACACCAGATTGAGGCCGCTATCGCTTTCCAGGAAGTCTTTTTCCAGTTCGCTACTATAGAATGGCTCCAAAACGCCGCGCGGCGTCACATTGCCGATTTTTTTCATGATTTCGGTTACCGCCGCCCTGTCTTCAATCGCCGGCTGATTGTTTCTACCGGCGGCAAGCAATGTGATGCTTTTCCCTAATTTGGCCGCAATCTCAATCGCCGCCTGGGCTACCGCGCTACAGTTGGTCAGCGCCCCCACCAAAACCACGCTGTCTTTACCTGTGGCGCTCATAATGCACTCGGTGCCGTTGGTGGTGGATATGACCACCGACCGGCCCTTGACGGCATCCGCGCCGATTAACAACGGACTATTGCCGTAATCCGCATTGGGCAATTTGGAGCCGCCGCGCTCGCCTATGGTGACATCGCCGACCAAATCGGTGGCACTGGTGACCGGAATGACCTCCTTGGCGCCCTTGGCGATGCACTGCTCGATGGTGGTACTGGCCCGCAAGGCGTCCACCACCACCACCACGTCGCCGCGTCTTTGCGCCCTGATCGCCCCGCCGACCCCCAATTCCAGAAACACCCGGCGGCTATCCTTGCAAAAGTCTCTGAAGGTATCCGCTCTCAGGCCCCGCCGCATGGATTCCAGGCTCAAAACATCCAGCGGCGATACGTTGCCGATATTGACGTTGGAACCGATATTCTGCAATAGCCAGACTTGCTGTTCCTTGGCGGGTGCTTCCCACAAAACGCTATCCGGATCGACATTGCGGAACAACTCGTAGGCCAACTCGGAATTAATCCGCCCATCCGCATTGAATATTCCCACCGTACCGGACTCCCTGGCTTCCATGATCACCTTGCTGACACCGCTTTGAATATCCTGCTTAATTTCTTCGACCCTGTGCCGGTAAGTCATTTTTCGGTCTTCTTCGGGCAATTTTTTCCCGACTTCGGAGATCGTGTAAAAGCCTTTGGCAACCGCCTTTTTGATAATCGTCTGTTTGTCGCTTATCGTCATGGCGGGGTGTATGCCGTTAGACACCTCTATCGCATTGAAACCCAAATCTTTTAATAAATCGAACATGGCCTCGACATCGGCAAACTCGAATATCGATTCGATAAAGGTTCCGCCGGGGCAGACATTGATGCCCGCGTCCCGATAAATTTTAATTTTTTTGCTCAACACATCGCCGGGGTATAAGGCGCACGTCCCCCAACCCAATTTAATCGTATCTATATAGCCTGCCGCGGTCTCGACCAAATCGATGGCGCCGTGGATGCCCAACGATTTATCCAACACCATGGTCAACCCGGTGCTTCTCGGCTTGGCGGAGCCTTGAGGCAGCCCCATCTTCTTTAAGATTTCATTCATGGAATATGCCTGTTTATAAATCCGACTTTTTATGGAACAACCCGATCAAATTACGGCCCAGCCCGAGATCGGCAAACGCCTCATACAATGTAACGGCCTTATCGATCGAGATATCGTGAATGAGGTTTTCAACCCGCATTCTGGCTTTATGAACCGGCTTGCCGGCTCCGGGATGCATAACGTAATTGGTGTTGTCATTAAAAAGCGCCAAATCGATGGGATAGTCGCAAATCAGCTTAAACCGCGCATAACCGGCCTCGTCGCATAACGTCCTTAGCCCTTCGGCATTGAAATAGGAAATATGGTCCGGCTCGACCACCCAGAAGGGTTTATCGATACAGCCCGAATGCAGCAATTCCAGCTGCAGCGAGGAAAAATCGTTAGGCACCTCGATAATCAATACACCCTTGTCCGCCAATAGATGCCGGATTTTCTGCAAAACGGCCAGCGGCTCCAGCACATGTTCTAAAATATTGTCCAGCAAGATTAAATCGAAACTCGCCGCTTCCGCGACCAGCCTATCGATAGAATCTCCAATATCGCCGATGAGCAAATTTTCCAACATCTCCGGATTATGCACGGTGCATCCGTAACTGCTGTAATCCAGGCCCGAGGCCTCCCAACCGGCTTCGGCAAAAAAGCGCATCGCAAACCCCTCGCCCGCGCCGACATCCAGAAATCTCTTCACCCCGTTGCCTGCCGGATTACCGCTATATTGCTCGGCGAGATAGGCTTTTTGCTCCAGTTTTTTCCGCTTCCAAAGCAAATCTTCCGCACTGTATTCGTGCTGGTGCATCTGGATCGATTGTTGGTAATACTTATTCGCGTAATAATCCTTCAACTCGGTTTCGGACGGCTTGGAGACCAGTTCATGAAAACCGTATTTATTTTTTTCAATGCCGTATGCAGTTACGCTGAAACTTGTCATGATTAAAGTTTGCCGAGTTAAATAAAATCGATTCGTCCAAAAGCATCTAGCAACACGCCGTTTTCTTGATCGCAACGGCCGCGCAAAAATTATTCCTTCCCAATCATGCCGATAATTTTGCTTGCCAGGCGTTGCGCGCCTTTACCGTCAACCCAAGCGCCCGCCGCCTCGGCCATTTCCCGCCTAAGCCTATCGGCGGCGGCCACATTCGATACCGCGCGCAACAAATCGTCGGCGCCGACCTCGTGCAACGCACCCAAAAAAACCGCCGCCCCGGCGTCGGCAAAAGCCCGCGCCGGCCGAATCTGGTTATCGGCAATGGCGATTAAAACCATGGGCAACCCGCAACTGGCCGCTTCGTAAATACTGGTGCCTCCCGCCATAACCGCCAGATCGCAACCCGCCATTATTGCCGCGACGTTTTCGGGATCGATCGACAACGATACCCGCCCCCGGCCATGTGTCTCCACCCAATCGCACAATTGCGGATTGCGCGGGTTATGGCCGCCTGAAATCACCACGAAGCGCCAATTAGCCGGCACATTTTCGATTAAGGATGTCAAAGCAAATTCGATGCCACCCCTATCATCGCCGCCGCCGAACGCAACCAAAACCTGTTCGATCGATCGGCCGGCCGGCCGTAATGCAGCGACTGGGGGGAATTCGGCGCGCAAAATAGCGTACGCCGGCCCCAACAAAAGTTGCGCGGCGGGATTATGAATTACGTCGCGATAGTCAGCGACCCGCGCGGCAGGATTGGCATTGACCACCAAATCGGCCCATAACGGTTTTTGGGCGGTGCCGTCAAACTGCAACCAATGCAGTCCTTTCGCGCTCAAGAGCTTCTGATAGTCCGCATCGACACGGTAATCGTCCAGAACGGCAAAGCGGGCGGATCGATCCCTGACGATCGCGGCGAAACGGGCGGCATCCTGTTCCGCGGAGACCCAGTCCCCAGCCTCTATCCAGTCCTCGATAAATTCCGCATCTTCTTCAGTGGCATAAGATTTCGGCGGGCCGACCATCACGCAGGATGCGCCTTGCCGTTTCAGCGCGTAGGCCAGCGCCCGGCAACGGACCAGATGCCCCAAGCCTACCTCGGGGCTGGCGTTACAGCGAAAAATTATCATGCAATTAATCGCCCCGCTTCCCGGTTTCGGACAAGTTTCCCCAGGCTCTGAACATCAGTTCGGCCCGCAGCCAGTCGTCTTCGGTATCGATATCCTGCACCTGAAAATGCGGCAGAACCAGCGGCGCGGCGTCTTCGGAAAAAGTCGGAATACCGGCCAAGATTGCCTCGGCTTTCGCCCAGTAAAACTGTCCGGCATCGTGATAGGCGGGCTCCAAATCTTGCGAGCGGGTCATCCGATGCTCGGGCTGGAACATGGCCACGCCATGGGTTTCCGTTATGCGCAGCGCGCGTTGAATCGGGTAAGGAAAACCGGTCACCGTGAAGGCCAGCGACTTACCGCTTTCAACCATCAAAGCCAAGCCATCGCTCAAATCCGTGGCTTTAATAAACGGCGCCGTGGCATAAATCGTACAGACGTAAGCGATATTGCCGTACGCCGCCATTGCCCATTCCAAAGCGTGTTTGGTAACCGCGCGGGTGCCGACATAATCGTTGGACAATTCCAGCGGCCGCATGAAAGGAACTTCCGCGCCCCATGTTTTGGCCGCCTCGGCAATTTCGGCATCGTCTGTGGACACGATAATGTGATCGAATAAGCCGGAAGTCTGCGCGGCGCCTATCGACCAGGCGATCATGGGTTTCCCGCAAAATTCCTTGACGTTTTTACGCGGGATACGCTTACTGCCGCCGCGGGCGGGAATTACGGCAATTTTCACTGATTCTTCCTTTTGGCTAATGTTGCGCGGGACACGCCTTGCTACACACTAGCCCGCAATGTTGCGATGACATGCAATTGCTGCAATTCGGACAAATCCGGATAGAGCGGCAGGGTAATGGCTTCGGCATAATAGCGTTCGGCTTGCGGGAAATCGCCCGGTTTAAAGCCGCGTTGTCGATAGTACGGCTGCAAATGCACAGGGATGTAATGCAGATTGACGCCTATCCCGGCGTCGCGCAAGCGGCAAAAAACCTCGCGATGCGACATTTTACAATCGGCGCTTTGCAAGCGAATTACAAATAAATGCAATGCCGAATAACAGTTAACCGGCTGGCTTTGCACGGCCGCCGGCAAACCGGCCAAGTATTGCCGGTAAAACCCGGCCAGCCGGTGGCGGCGGGCGACAAAAGCATCCAAGCGCTTGAGCTGGCTTAAGCCCAATGCCGCTTGCAGATCGGTCATGCGGTAATTAAAACCCAGCTCGATTTGCTGGTAATACCAGGGGCCGTCCGCCTCATGTGTCATTTCCGCCGCTTCGCGGGTAATGCCATGGCTGCGCAACAAGGCCATACGCTTGGCCAACAGGGGGTCATTAGTCAAGGCCATACCGCCTTCGCCCGTGGTGATGATCTTGACCGGATGAAAGCTGAATACGCTAATGTCGGAATAACGGCAGTTGCCTATCGGCTGATCCAGGTATTTACCGCCTATGGCGTGAGAAGCATCTTCCAGGATGCGAAAACCGTAGCGTTTACTCAAGCGATGAATCTCGGCCATGTCGCAGGACAGCCCGCACAGATGCACAGGAATCACCACCTTGGGCAGGCGGCCGGATTGCTCGGCACGATGTAATTTTTCCGCCAAGGCTTGCACACTGATATTGAAGGTCGAGGGATCGATATCGACAAAATCGACATCCGCGCCGCAATACAAGGCGCAATTGGCGCTGGCCACGAAAGTGATGGGGCTGGTCCAGACGAAATCGCCGGCCTGCACACCCAAGGCCAGACAAGCCAGATGCAGCGCGGACGTGGCGCTATTGACCGCCACGGCATGACCGGCGCCGCAATAGGCGGCCACGGCGTTTTCGAACGCGGGAACGGCAGGACCCTGCGTCAGATAATCGGATTTCAATACCTCGACGACGGCCTGAATATCGGCATCGGAAATCTGTTGCCGTCCGTAAGGGATCATAACAGCCTCCGCGGTTTAGGCATCGGCCACGAAGTTATCGATCAAGGCTCGTAATTCGTCCACGCCGAGAAACCGTTCATTGCTGCCGCTGTCGTAGCGGAAACCAGGCTCGACTTTTTGCGCACTGGTGCGGGCGCAATAGTTTTTCATATTGTATTTGGCGCCCGCCGGTAAAATCGCGAAATAAGGCCCTAAATCCACGGTATTGAAACTGTCGCTTTCGGTGATCATTTCCTCGTGAATTTTTTCGCCGGGCCGCACGCCGACGATTTTATGTTCGCATTCCGGGCCTATGGCCATGGCCAGATCGGTAATCCGGTAGGAAGGAATTTTCGGCACCAGCACTTCGCCGCCCCAGGCATTCTCTATCGCCCACAGCACCATTTCCACTCCTTCCAGCAGGCTGATATTGAAGCGGGTCATCTCCGGATCGGTAATGGGCAACACGCCGGTTTTACGCTGTTCCAGAAAAAACGGGATCACCGAACCCCGGCTGCCCATGACATTGCCGTAGCGCACCACGCTAAAACGAATATCCCGGGAACCGGCAATATTGTTGGCCGCCACGAACAGTTTATCCGAACATAACTTGGTGGCGCCATACAGATTGATCGGCGCCGCCGCTTTATCGGTAGACAAGGCAACCACCCGCTGTACGCCGGTATCCAGGCAGCCTTCTATCAGGTTTTGCGCACCCAGCACATTGGTTTTGATGCATTCGAACGGATTATATTCCGCCGCCGGCACCTGCTTCAGCGCGGCGGCATGGATGACGACATCGATATCTTCCAGGGCCCGCTTCAGCCGGCTCTGATCGCGGACGTCGCCGAGGAAATAACGCATGCACTTTTGATTGAACACTTGGCGCATTTCATATTGTTTAAGCTCGTCCCGGGAAAATATCACCAGCCGTTTCGGACTATATCGTTCCAGAATCAACTGAGTGCATTTCTTGCCGAACGATCCGGTGCCGCCGGTGATCAATATGTTTTTTCCGTTTAACATGCGCTGGATTGTACCTTTTCGTTTTTAAACCATTTTAACAAGCGACCGTCCCAACCCAACATGACTGACAAACAAAAGGCCGGAATACGCAAACCAAGCTTTTTACAACTATGTTAACACCGGAAGCCGGCAAAGCTACTTTGCCCGTCCCTACAAACATTCAGGGAATCAACACCCTAATTTCCGGAAAAAGCCCCGCCAAAGCCTGCTGCAGCGCCTTTTTGGCGGCATCGTCGCCATGAATCAAACGAATCTCGGCGGGTTTTTTCCGCATACCCTTGACAAAGCGTAGCAAAGAATTCCTGTCTGCATGCGCCGAATAGCCGCTTAAGGCATAAACGCCGGCATTAATCGAATAACGCCGCCCGTCCAGCTCCACATAACCGTGTTTCGGCCCGTATTGCTGAATATCCCGGCCCGGCGTGCCCGCCGCCTGATAACCCACCAATAAAATATCGGTGCGTTTGTCGTCTATCAAGGCCTTCAAATAATTGACGATACGCCCACCGGCGCACATGCCGCCGGCGGCGATCACGATACAAGGCTTGGCGGTTTTTTGCAGATACGACACCGCCGCCAGATGATCTTGATGGCTATCGACGGTGGTGAGTTGTTCGAATGCCAATGGATGCCGGCCCGCGCGCAACCTGGCCTTGGCTTCCGCATCCCAGTAGGGTTTAAGCTGTTTATAGACTTCGGTAAAACGGCTGGCCAGCGGCGAATCGACGACGATTTCCATGTCCCGCCACAACAAACCCTTGGCCACCGCCTCGGTTTTATGGCGATGAATGATGTCTTCCAGTTCGTACAGCAATTCCTGGGTGCGGCCTATGCTGAAGGCCGGAATCAAAATCACCCCGCTGTTTTGTAAGCAGCGGCCGATTAACTGCTGTAACTGGGCCTGCCGCTGTTTGCGATTCTCGTGTAAGCGGTCGCCGTAAGTGCTTTCCAGCACCAGTACATCGGCCCGATACGGCGACTTTGGCGCCGGCAGCAGCGGCGTGTACGGCCCGCCCAAATCGCCGGAAAACACGATGCGTTGTTTTTGCGTGCCCGCCGTCACATCGCACTCGATATAGGCCGAACCCAAAATATGCCCGGCCGGATTGAATTTAACCCGCAACGCACTGCCGCAATCCGCCGCCAAAGCCACGGCCCGCCACTGGGCATAAGGCACGGCGATGATACGGCTTTTAATCAACGCGATGAAAGGCTCGATCAAATGCCGATCTTTACCGATGCCCACCGCCAGCGCATCTTCCAACACCAGCGGCAACAATTTTGCGGTCGGCTCGGAACAGAAAATCGGCCCGCGAAATCCGGCCGCCAGCAGATACGGAATCCGCCCGACATGGTCGATATGGCAATGCGTCACCAACAGCGCCCGCACCTTATCCAGGGCAAAATCGATAGCCAATTGATTCGCCCCGGCACCCGCACCCGACACTTCCGCGCCCTGAAACAAACCGCAATCGATCAACACCGAATTGCCCGCATCGACAAGCAATTCGTGGCAGGAACCGGTGACACCGTCAACCGCGCCGTGGTGTTTTATAGCGGGGTAAGCTGTATCGACCATGCCCGGCCTTCAGGCTTGAGCTAGTTTGGCTTGCCAATACGCCAACATATCGTCGTTGTCCACTTGGTAGTAAATATCTTCCACCGCCACGGCTACCTCTATCGATTGGAAGTGAATAGTATCGCCGGGATAAAAATATTCGGCCTGCCAACCGCTAAGCCGGGTGAACACCTCGATTTCGGCGCGTTCCTGGTCGACCAAAACGTATTCCCGCAAGCTCTCCAATGCTTGATAGGCTTGGCGCTTATGGGTTTTGTCGAAACGCCGGGTACTGGGAGACAGCACTTCCACAATCACCGCTGGTTGCGTCTTGTAATAATCGTTAACCTTGTCATTTGGGTTGCAGACCACCATTACATCGGGATAGTAGAAATTCTGCTTCACTTTGACTTTCATGTCATTGATGTAGATGCTGCAAGGCGAATGGCTTCGCTTTAATGCGTTTCTGAATTCCCCAAACAAATTACCACTCAGTTTATTGTGATAATCACTGGCCCCGGTCATGGCATAGGCCTGCCCATCGACCCATTCATGCCGAATCTCGCCGTCCCGTTCGCCCGCCAGATAATCGGCTTCGCTTAAATAACATTCAGCGGTATTCAATGCCATTTTGCCTCCCGTTCCCATCCGATTTTTATCACGCCATTTGCGCGAACAAATGCCCAACATCGTTCGCCGCTTGCCGAACCAATATGTCCGGCAGGTTGCTACCCAAACTGCAGGATACCACTTGCACCACCTGGGCTGCCTGCTCCGGCGTCAACAGACCGCTCGGAACAATCTCGGTATGCACCCAAACCGCCGCGTCCGTTATTGTCGGCGCTTGCGTTTGATTGTTCAAAGCCGCCAACTTCATCAGTAATGCCGAAGCCAGTAAATCCATCACGCCCGCCGTGCATTGCTGTTCCAGCAACACGTCCGCCGAACGCAGTTTTTGCCGGGCCAACTCATGCAAGAGATTTTGTTCAGGCTGATCGACTTTAACGGCTTCGAACAGCGTATCGACTTCAGCCAGCGGCGAAGCATTTCCCAGGCGTTGCAAGCTGCGCCAATTACGGCCGTCTATCACCGCCACCGGCAAATCACCCGCGGACAAATCTTGCGCGGCGTGCTCGTCATCGTCATGCCATTGCTCAACCACCACCAACAAGCCGCCTGCTTTGGCCAGTACCCGTTCAATGCGCGAACCGAATGCCGCCTGTATCCCCGTGAGCACGCGGCGAACGCTGTCTTCATCGTCACTCGCGGGTAATTCGGCCGCTTTGCCGGCCATTTCGGGCCTTGCGGTTGCCGGTTGTATTATGTCCTCGCTCGCTTCCGCCGGGCTAGCGCCGGCCGGTACTTTCGCCGCCTCGTCAGTCCCTGTTTCGACCAAATCGTCAATCAAGGTTTCCAACATTTTCTTGGAAACGCCGACCGAGTCTTCTTCCGCCTCCGGATCGATCACGTTATTGAACAAATCCCGCTTGCCCCTCACCAGTTGAGCAACGCGCTGCTCGTAAGACTCTTCGGCCAACAACAGAAAAATCTGCACCTTGTGTTTTTGTCCCAGGCGGTGGATACGGGCGATGCGTTGATCCAGAATCGCCGGATTCCAGGGCATATCCAAATTGATCAAAACGCTGGCGGATTGCAGATTCAAACCGGTACCGCCCGCGTCGGTGGAAATGAATACTTGCAAGGCATCGTCATTTTGGAAACGTTCCATCATCTCGCCGCGCTTGTCGCTCGGCACACCGCTGTGCAAACGCACGCAGCCCAAGCCCATGCCACGCACCAGGGTTTCCACCATTTCCGTCATCACTGCCCATTGAGAAAACACCACCGCCTTGCGATTGCTTTGCAGACATAACTCTTCCAGCAAACGCCCCAACTCTTCCAGCTTGGGCGAGCCTTGGGTTTCCTTATCCACCAAACCCGCGGCGTTGCAAGCCATCCGCGCCTGCTGCAGAGCCGCAAGCATGCGCTTTTGTTCGCTGGGCGTCAGCGGCCGGCGCTTGGCGATTTGCGCCAGCAAACCCGCCGCCTGCAAAGCCGAGCCATGTAATTCCTGCTGTTTGACATCCATGGCAATATCCAGCGTCACCTCTGTGCGATCCGGCAACTGATCGGCCACCAGACTACGGTCACGCCTCAGCACGACCGGTGCAATACGCCGGCGCAGCTCGGACAGGTTGCGGTAACCGATCACCTTGCCGCGCTCATCCGTGATATGAAAATCCAGCAAGCAACGCCACAACGGCCCCAGTACCCGCACATCCACCAGTTGCAGCAGGCTGTACAAGTCCTCCAGACGATTTTCCAGCGGCGTACCGCTGAGCACGAACACATAACGGGCGGGAATCAGTTTGATTGTGGAAGACAATTTGGTACGCCAGTTTTTGATGCGTTGAGCTTCGTCCAAAATCAGCAAATCCGGTTTGAGTTGTTCGCTGATGACGGATAAATCGCGCAAAACCAACTCGTAATTGACGATAAAGAACAAGGCATCGGCCCGATATTGCACACCGCGTTGCTCAGGCCCGCCATGCAGGATTTGTGCGTCCCGGCCGGTAAATTTGCCGATCTCCCGCGCCCATTGCTGCTTCAACGAGGTTGGGCAAACGATCAGGATGCGTTCAACCCCGGCATGATCGGCCAACCAGCTGCCGGCGGCGATGGCTTGCAAGGTCTTCCCCAAGCCCATGTCGTCGGCCAACAAGGCCCTACCGTGCCCGGCCAGAAACGCCACGCCCTCCACTTGATAGGGAAACAGCTTGGCCTTTAAGCCGGGCAATACGCCATTACTTTGTTGAATGGCTTGTTTAATCTCCCGCCGTCGAACGGTTTGCGCGGCGTCATCGGCGCATTGCCGGGCATATTGCACCGCATCGCCACCCAGCAGAAAATCATCACGCCCATACACGGCCTGCGAAAAGCGGAAAAAATCGTCCGGTAAACGGCCAGTGAACTGGTCTTGCCGATTGAAAAACTCACCCAATAATATGGCCAAATCGTCAGCCATTTCCGCACCGCGCTGCAAGCGCAGCACCGGCCGGGTAGCCGACTCCCAGGCCAAATACACGAAAGAAACCGGGCAGCCCTCGGCTTTCAACCGCTTATAATCCGGCTGCTTTTTGGCATAATGCAGCACCGCTTCGATATGCTTGCAGGTGCCCAGCCGGTTGCTGGCCAAATCCGGGCAGGTGCAATAGTTGACGCGCTTATCCAATGAACGGATTTGCACTTGATAGGAACGCTGCCAATGGGTAGCCGACACTATCGAAGTCGCTTGCCAGACACCGAAACCGAGGTTGCCGCTCAGCAATTTAACCCGCACTTCGTTGCGGCCTTTCTTGACCCGCTCCTGTATCGCCTCGCGCTGTGCGCTGCCTAAATCGGCAGTTTCCAGCGGTGCATATTGATCCGCATAGGCATATAAGGCGGCGACCGCATGCACGCAAACCGTCTGTCCGGCATGGCAGTCGCAACCCACTTGCAAGCTACCGTCGGCGGCGGTCGACAACTCCAGCCAATATTGTTCCTCGTTAACGTCCTCGACTTGCGCCAGCAGCAGGCCGTTTTCCAACGCCACGCCAATCACCCGCTGGTCGTTAAAATAGTTCAACCCCTGTTTGACAAGATCGTCGGAAGCGATGCCGTGCAGGCGCTCGGTGTCGTAAAGATAGATGTCGTCGTTGTCCATATTGTAGATGGAGGTCACTTGAAAAATTGGGATTTTAACCGGATAGCCGCGAATAGCGCCAAAAACTCATTCGAAGTGAATTATCTCGTTCCCACGCGCCGCGCTCATCGTTATACACAAGTCCGCGAAAGACTAAACTACCAAGTGGCGGACAGAAGAAGGAGAATAACGATGAGCACCTGGGC
>Ga0207952_1000695_pt1 | contig 21405 bp, 12 predicted proteins | sample SubbioR12Aug_8Ca_FD_184831 | JGI IMG/M metagenome (GOLD analysis project Ga0207952, IMG submission 184831) | Serpentinite rock and fluid subsurface biosphere microbial communities from McLaughlin Reserve, California, USA - CR12Aug_8Ca (SPAdes) | ecosystem: Environmental > Terrestrial > Deep...
CTAGGAAAGCCAGGTTTTTCTCCTGCTTTGCATCTTCGGAAAAATGCTTGGAAAGATTTATCCAGACGATCTACGACGTTTTGTAAAACTTGTGAATGCACCTCTTCTAGTCCGGGTCTTTCTAATTTTAGATCAGGCAAAAACATGAGCTGTTGGTACTTGGTTAGAGACTCGTCTAGCTCTTCATAAGCTAATTTGCGCTGTTCAAGCAGTTCATTGTAAAGCCATCGACATTCGTCTAGCTGATGGTCAAGCGCCCTTGCTTGTTTTTTAGTAGGATTGAGTCTGTATTGAAAGGATTTTCGAAGAATCATGCAAGTATGATAGAGTTTGGCCCATGAATTCGTCAACCAACTTTAGAAGAGGTAGAACATGTGTTTTTCTCATGCATGTTCACTTGGTCTTTGTCACAAAATTCCGAAAGAAAGTGTTCACTAAACAAGTGTTGAATGACTTGCGGACAATTTTTTCTAGTGTTTGTTCTGACTTTGAAGCAACGCTTGTAGAGTTTGAAGGAGAAGGGGATCATGTGCACTTATTGATCGAATATCCTCCAAAAGTGACTATTTCGAAGGTTGTTAATAGCTTAAAAGGCGTCTCTTCTCGATTGATCCGAAAAAAAGGATACCCGAGTATTCAAAAAGGTTTATGGGGCGGTAGTCTTTGGTCTCCTAGCTATTTTGCAGGGTCATGCGGAGGAGCCCCTCTTACTGTGATCCGACAGTATATCGAGCAACAATCTCCTCTTGAAGATTAAAAAGCGCCTTGTATCCCAGCCCTAAAGGACTGGGTTTTACGGCGTCAGGGATAAAAGATGCTTGGGCAATCGACATCAGTGAAAAGTTCGACCTTCTTACAAGTAATGGTCTTGCTTTCTACGAACCCAATGACACGAAAGTTATCGCTCTATACCGCCAATTCTATAATGCCCTCAAATCTACGGGTATCCTTGTTACCAGCTTTTTAACGCCACCTCCTTCCCCTGGCCTGGTAACTGAATGGAAACTTGACCATATCAATGCACAAAATGCTCTTCTGCAAAAAATCCTGTTTTTCAATATCTTAGATTCTAAATGGCAAGCATTTCGAACAGAAGCAACAGTCAAATCTCAACTACACCAAGCAGGATTTCAAGAGATCGAAGTTTTCTATGATGAAGCGCATATGTTCCCAACCATTGTCGCTAAAAAATCTTCCTAGAAATAGAACATATAACCCAAGAATTCTGTTCAAAAGTCGCCAATCGACCGATAAAAAATCGTCGAGCTTCTGACTTAATTGCTGCTGCCTTAATCGCTTAAATTTTTTGAGGACAAATTTGTTGCGAGGTTTAAGATCCCATGCTAGATTGACATCACAAAAACAGCCCCAGGAACTGTTGTGGAAAGGTTGTTGATAACTTTCTAGTTGACTGGAAACTAATAAGGAAGCGTGAACAATATGGCTATGCTCGCCCGTCATTCACAAGATGCTTGGTCGCAGTTTTTAACGTATATCGAAGAGCGTTGCTCTTCCGCAGAATATGAGAATTGGTTAGCGCCCATTAAAGTACTGGATGCTTCTACAGAGGAAATTACTCTTGAGGTTCCCAATATCTTTGTACGTGAATATCTTTTAGATAATTATCGTCGTGATCTTGTCGCTTTCCTTCCAACACGCGTTACTGGTGAGCCGGCCATTATCTTCAAGGTTGCTGACCCGAAAAAACCTAATGTCACTATTGAAACTCTCGACCCAATCGTCGAACCCGTCGATAATAGCTCAAGTCAGTACGAATGTCTCCTTAATCCGAATTACTTGTTTGGTAATTTTATAGAAGGGCCTTCTAATCAATTTGTTAAATCTGCTGCATTTGGCGTTGCTGCAAGACCTGGCCGTTCTTACAATCCTCTCTTTATCCATGGAGGAGTGGGCCTCGGTAAGACACATCTTCTACATGCTATCGGACATGAAGTACGCGAAAAACAAAAAAAATTGCGCGTACAATGCATTACGACAGAAGGATTTATTAATGATTTAGTAGATAATCTTCGCAATAAATCTGTAGATAAAATGAAACGTTTCTATCGATCGCTCGACGTTCTACTTGTTGACGATATCCAATTTCTACAAAGCCGAAAAAACTTTGAAGACGAATTGTGCAATACTTTTGAAGCACTTATTAATCAGAATAAGCAAATCGTAATCACAAGCGATAAACCGCCAGGACAACTCTCCTTATCAGAACGTATGATCGCTCGTATGGAATGGGGATTAGTTGCACATATTGGTGTACCTGATCTTGAAACTAGGGTAGCGATCCTACAGCATAAAGCAGACCAAAAAGGATTGCGTATTCCACAAAAAGTGGCTTTTTTCATCGCTGAACACATCTATCATAACGTACGTCAGCTTGAAGGCGCACTCAATCGTTTGAATGCTTATAGCCGACTCATGGGAATCGATGTAACTGAAGAAATGGCTGAAAAAACTCTTGGTGAACTTCTTCAACATATTCCACAAAAACGGATCACAGTCGAAAATATTATGAAAAGTGTAGCGACGATCTATGATGTGCGTGTTAGCGATCTCCGAGGAACCTCGCGCACTAAAGAAATCGCATTTCCTCGACAAGTTGCTATGTACTTAGCTAAAGAAATGATCAATGACTCTCTAATGAAACTCTCCTCTTCCTTCGGTGGTAAAACGCATTCGACGCTTTTACATGCTTGGAAAAAAATTGCAGAGCAACTAGAAAAGGATGAGCTACTAAGAAGACAGGTTCAGATGGCGCGACGCAATCTGGAAATGTAACTCGATTGTAATTTTTTTCTTCTTAGCATGCTTATTTATGCCCAAGAGGTGGCTGCAAAACTCCAGTTCCATTGGTTCTCGGAGTGTTTTACAACCACCTCTCAAGTATATTGAAAAATTGAGAGTTTGATAAAGGGGTGCCACACAATAAAGTGTGATGCACTACCCAGGGAGGAACAAATGCTCTTCAAAAAACATGCCAAAAGTTTTCTAGACCAAGACATTACCCGAGAAGACCGAGGATCTGTGAGTTCTATGATTTCTCCTTCATCTTCTATCGCTACTCCATACCTTAGCCCAGTATCTGAACCACCTCAAAATGAAGAACTAGAAGAGATCGATGACACCCCAGATGTGATCATTGGAGAAGGAGTTTCTTTTAAAGGCAACTTATACTTTGATCGTTTATTACAACTAGACGGTACTTTTGAAGGAACTCTTGAACACGGGAAAAAAATCATTGTCGGTCCTAAAGGTTGCCTCAAGGCTCATGCACATCTTGACGAAGCCTTTATCGCTGGAAAAATCGAAGGAGATCTTTGCATTAAAGAACGTCTCGTCCTACGAGGAAGAGCCGAGGTCTATGGCAATATCACCGCTCCCCGACTTAGCGTTGACGAAGGAGTGACCATTGTTGGTCAACTCCTTATCAGCGCTTCACACTCACAAACTCATTGCTCCGACTCGTGATTGTAGCTGCTCAAGACCAGGTAGCTTTCCCTGCTTCTTTTTTTTATTTGCAGGACATTCTTCATTTCGACAGCGAAGAATGTATTGAGAGCCGCAAAATTTACAAGTTTTGTGGCTTTCAATACTAAAACGCAAAGGAACATGACTCCCCTCAAGATGAGAATTGATTATAGGAGATTGAATCTCTCCTTGATTTGGAAAATCCTGAACAAGCACTACATCTACGCTTTTTTGGTATTCCATGATGTGCACCATGTCACCCGTCACGATCTTTTCAAAAGCTTCTTCTGTAGGCATATGCAGTACATTGGTACAGGCTAGTAACATGATTCCTAACATAGACACCTCCATCCAACAAGAAACTGTTAAGATCGGACTCTACCAGCCTAACAAATTTTTTAATAATATTTTTTTAATGACTCTAGGATGACGTTTTTTTCATAGACAAGCTAGATGCCAGCCTATCTTAGGCGATTCTCTTTAAGAGAAGATCAAGAATCTTCTGCTCTTTTGGAAAAAATGATTCGTTTTGCGATCTTTCGTTTTTTGCTCGCCCCCTATGAGAGGTCTCGCATATACTCTTCCCAGTTCAAAGTGAGAAAAGTTATTGCGTTTGGTATTACTCAACAAGTGTCAATGTACAGGCATAGATAGAAGAAGGGAAACTTTGCTGAAGAACACGCGAGCATTGCTGTAGGGTCTCTCCGGTGGTCGTCACGTCATCAATCAAAAGAATTGTACGATCTGCCATCAAAGAAGCCCCCCGTAAAGAGAACATAGGTTGCGGTGTTAATATCCTTTGCCCCTTTGTCTTTGAGTGTTGTGGTAAACTTGTCCAATGACGCTTTAAAACTTTTGCTACTTTTACATGCATTCTCTTAGCCAATGCTCTTGCAATAAGATCTGTTGGATGGTACCCACGCAATAATGCATGCCACGGGGCATGCGGAACTGGAACAATATAATCGGGCCAAGGCATCCCAGCCTTCTCTAGTTGGACAAGCATCAAAGAGGCCATCACAGAGGCCATCTCTTCTCTCCCAGCAAATTTAAAGTGCTGCACTAAGCTAAATGCAGGACCAAAATGCGAAAAAACCGCAAGACGACGGGATAAAGGCCCCGTAAATGTACTGCAAGAGCAACTTTCCAAAAAACAACGAGGGCACCGAGAAGACGCTTCCAGCCAGGGAAGAGCGCTACTACATCCTGGACAAAGAAATAATTCGGCTTTAGGAAGCCTTTCCTCACAATGCAAACAGTTAGCAGGAAAAAAAAACGTAGTTAAAGCATCTAGAAAATCCATGTCAAGGCAGTAATAAATACCGAGGTTTTTCGAGATTGCCTCTAATACCTAGAGTCAAAGATTCAATGATCTTAAGCAATGCCATTTGTCTCATCACGAGATCTATGTGGAGTTTACCATCAAAATCAATATAGGAACCTTCTCCAGAGCCAGAAAGCGCAAACTGTGTACGCTTGCCTTCACTATAAGAATTCTTAAGCTCTCTGAAAAGAAGCTTCCCCCCCTCAAAGACCCCCAGTAATTCTCCTTGGATAGGAACAAGCAAACTAGGCTCTAATCCCAAATCTTTGAGAATATTTCTAGGAATATCAAAAATATTTGACTCTTTCTTACTACCCATATTCGTGAATCGTAATATGCAATCTCCACTAAAACTTTCAGAGTCGCCTAGACGACCACGTAAATCGCTCATAGTTAAATGGCGAATGACAAAGGGTTTTATCTCTCTATTCTTTTCTCCTAGTAATTGTAGACGGCTCGGCTGAAGATCTTTCACTTGGATCAATGGACAATTAAGATGCCATGATTGCTCTGAAACTTCTTCTAGAGCAAAAGAAGGAATCGCCAGATGAAATTCTCCATCATTCAGTTGCAATTGTTTGAGCAAAATTTTCTTTGGAGATGCTTGAATATGACTCACTACTTCAGACAATTCAAAATTAAATAATTCAAAATGATTTCCTAAGAACTTACCCTCTATCCGCCAATCATCGAGAGTTTTAAAAGCAATATCACCTTCAAAGGTATATCCCTTGCCCGCCTTAAACCGTTGCCAAGATTTTTGTGTTTTAGGAGAAAGTAATCGAGAAAGCTCTTTGAAATCCATGTCTACTCTTCCCCGAAGAAGAGTCTTCTCTTTACCGATGTTTCTTAGGTCTGCATGAATACCAACAAAATCTCCATGGAACCGTTCTATTAGTGGAGTTTTACCTTCCAACCCTCTTACAAGCATATTAAGAACGCCATTACTCCCTTGTTGTTGTAGTTTAAATAAAGCAAGCTTCTCTACTAGGTCAATTTGTACAGTTCCAAGAGAAGCGATCTCACCTAACTCTAGCTTGGCACCTAAAAGAAATGTCTTAGGGATGAGACGCCATTGGAGTACCTTACAAGGCATTGTATGCTTTAGCCAGCCATACTCTCCATCTTGTAATGCACCAGTTACTTCAAATCCCTCCGTACTGTGCGTAAAATGAGCCGTTCCTTCTAACCATTTCGAAGGCAACTTAATCTCTTGAGCCCACTGTTTGACTAAAGAATCAGCGATACAAAATGCAATACCGTCTACATCTGTTTTTTTCTCAACTGGATTCCAGATAGCTTTTGATATTTCGATAGTAGAGTGCGTTATAGGCTCTTCCCACTTACTCCCAGTCAAAAAAATCTGCTGGTCTCGACTATAATCGATCGAACATGGAGATTTGGATTTGAAAGATAAGGTTCCTTTACCTGAGAACATTACATCCAGTTGCGGTAAGCATCGAATCACGTATTGAGATGGATAAATGCTTCCTTCACCAGTACTTTTCCACAACGGGTTACATACCGTGTAACTGAAAGGATACTCTGATGGACGATCTAAAAAGATCTCTGCACTTGCTTTACAGTCATTCCAAATGAATTCTTTAATATCCAGTTTTCTTGGTTCTTTCACACAATGAACAAGAACGTGATTCAACTCATTCCCCTCGATATGGAGCTGCTTACTCCGTAAAGTAGTATCTAAAAGATTCGAATAACTATCCCAATTAAATGTGTAAGCCACTTCTCCAGATATCGATGGTAATGCACCTTGAAAAGCAACTATCTGAGCCGTATTTAGAAGATTCTTAATCGATGCAAGCTCTTCTAATTTAAAACTTCCAGATAAATAACACCCCATTCCATCCGGTCTGACCTTGAATTTGCCTTGATGTAATGCTGTACCAAAAAGCTGAGATTTTGAACTCAAAAGCTCAAAGGTATTTTCTTTGGAAGAAAGCTTTAATTGTCCCAAACAATGGGCAATTCTCGATGTGCCAAGGTCTAAAGTCGCCTCAAGATCCCCCGTTATATCCTCTTGTTGTTTGTACAACATGAATGGTTGGAGTTCCAGATGGAAACACATCTTATTAGCTAGATGGAGGTCTCCTCGTAAACCTGTTAGACCAATTTTACTATCTGTACTATCAAAAATAAATTCTGTGACTACCCGATCCAATGCCCCAAGATTTCCAATAGGGATAAAGGCATTCTCTATCAAAACGTGCAAAGCTAAAGAAGCACTGGGGAGCTCTAAATGAAACCCCTGATTTTTTACAAGAAACCGACCCTGAATCCCTCTTGGAAGCTGTGGAAACTTGGAATCAACCGCCAGTAATCGTCTTAAATCTATTAGGTTCCCCTGTATTTCTTGTGAAACAACAGTTACCTTTTGTTCATGGATCTCTACATCCCCTTTAAACTGAATACCGCTGCAACAAGCCTCTAGGTCTTTTAGATACATCCCCTCGCTTGTCGCTACAAATAATGCTGATAACTTCTCTAAAGAAAGCTCGATGTTTTTGAAGCTACACTGTGCTGTGCGCAATGGTAATCGAATGTTTATATCACTTCCTTGAGGCCCCCAAGTCAGTTGCCCGTTGGAAGTTACTAACATGTCTAATGCCAGATCTTTTGTCTGCAATTCCATCTCATTCAATGTAAAAAGAGCATTGCCTCCATGACTGTCAAACTTTCCCTCAAGATCAACTCTTCCCTTCCCATCAAATTCTTTTGTCACTATTGAAAGCAGTGGTGCTAGTGGAAAGCTGGACAATTTGATGGTACCATTTTGTACTTCATCTTCTTTGATATCGCACTGACTTTCCAGCGTCCCTTCACCCTCTATATTAAGTTGAGCATTGACTACATAATTTTCCGGATATGCTCTGCACTCACAGACACATTCAACAAGTTCTTCTCCTAGATATGAATCCTTCACCTGCAATCCTAGAGATGAAAGAACGTGCATCAATGGCATCCAGGTGGTCGAAGTATAGATCTGATAGTTTGGCCTTTGCCATGCACCAGATAAAACAATTTCAAGAGGAATCCCCTCGATCAAAGTTTTAATAGACCCCTGTTCAATATCCTCTTCCCGAAGGACAACTTCTCCAGACATCTTTTGAAAACGGAGTTGCTTAAAGCCACTAAGATCGATGTCTCCAGAGAACACTTGAGCATTAAATTCTCGAATCTTCCATCCATGAGCTTTGGAGACATCCCAATTTCCGCCAAATTGTAAAGACATCGATGTGGCCTGAAACTCTGCCTCTTTTTTCAATGTAGCTTGTGCCACCGTCGTTGGCTTCACTTCAAGGCTATGTATTACCCCTTGATGGATCAAAATCTGGCAAGCCCCAGCGACCTTTCCCTCTGTAGCAGAAAACATCCAAGGAGCCGTCCAACCTAACGTATCACTCAATCGTTTAAGAAAAGGAAGTTCAGCTCGTTCAACATTGATATCGATGATATGATCAGCTTCTTCACTACCTGTGATTTGCATAGTTGCAATAGCAACGGCGCTTTCCTTGTCCCCCAATAATACTTGGGATTTGAAACAACAGCCTCCCGTCTCTTCGATTTGTCCAAGACCAAAAGCTAGAACCTTTTCAACGCAATCGTTAAGAACTAAGTTCCCCTCAAGGTGGAAGGTAGGTTCAGAAGCTTTCTGACAGGAAAAATTTCCAGTAAGATCTCTAAAGTGATATGCTTTCTCTTCATTATAAAGATGAAAGGCTCCCCCAACAAGGGTAGCATCCATCCCTAAGTTATGGTACCAGCTCTTTTTAGCTTCCGCTCCATCGGAAGCCAATACAAGCTTCAACCCTCCAGCTTCGAATGCCCAATCCTTTAAAATACTCCGTAAAACAACCCCTTCTGCAGAGATTTGTCCACTTAACCCTACCCATGTACCCTCGTGATTTAGAGCACCTTGTAAGTAGCCTTCCCAAGAGCCATTAGAAAGCTCCAACTTGTCTAGAAAAGGTAAACGTAATAGACGAGACAAAGCAACTAACTCATCCGATGTGATTGTTTTCGCTGCAACGCCAATGCTTAATTCATCACTCTGCCAGTGAGCAAATGCCTCTAGAAATACTCGATCTATTCGGTCGATCTCTTCATAGCATGTAAACTTCAATCCCTTCGAATCCTGGCTTTCTAGGGAAAAGCAAAAGCTCTCTTCCCTGTTGCCACTTTGAAAAGGCAAAACAGTACATTTTCCTTCGAGCACGTCCATCTTAAGGACTCGCAAAAAGGTAAGAGGCAATGCAGTGCGTTGTTTAGGTTCTTCCTGACAAGGCGATTGAATCCTTAAAACAGGATGAATGACGAAAAGATGCGGCTGCCACCCTAAAGCAAGTTCAACAGATTCAATATGTATGGACTGCGTCGGATCATCTATCTCTACTCCAGAGATACTGATGACAGACCCTTCCCATTTCGCAGAGGAATATCCGATAGATACTCCACTATGTTTTGGGAAAAGATAGTGTAATGCCCCACTGGCAATACACCCAGCAATCCTATGACGCGTAACGATTAGTACTGTTAAGCAACTCACCAAAATCAAAGAAAATCGAAAAACAGCACGCCGTCGAGAAGAGTATTTTCTCATTATCTATGAAGCCACTAACTGTAAGTATTCCTCGCGCTCCATCAATGTTTGTAATTCCTTTGGTGCAGTGATCTTCATTTTGAAAAGCCATCCCTCTTTTTCCGGTGACTGATTGATCAGATCACAGCTAACCTTAAGTTTTTCATTCACCTCGATGACTTCTCCTGATACAGGAGCATAGACATCCGCTGCTGCTTTAGTAGATTCGAGGACAACAGCCTCTTCTGCTAATGCAAGACGTCTTCCTATCTCTGGAAGTTCAATATAGACGATGGACCCAAGTTCTTTTTGTGCATAGCTAGTGATCCCAACTGTGCCAATCTCGCCATTGATAAGGATCCATTCGTGGGACTCGGTAAAACGCATGGGACGTTCTCTCTATTTAAGTAATGATCGTGATAGGGCTTTTTGGTATTAGACATCTTGCATCACTCGTTCTACCCGGTAAAATCGTTCTTTTCTAGGCAAAGAACGTCACGCAAGATGTCTTTTTTATCTTTGCTTTCAGCGGCAAAACACCTAGAAGAACATTGGATAAAAATTTGTGTTACTTAGCTGAAAAGACTAAGAATGCCAAAAACCTTAAAAAAAGAACAATACCAATAGAGATTTCATCCCTATTCCTTTAATTGAAGGCTAGCCCATAACGCAGGATTTCTCTCAATAGAACAAGCTCGCGTAGAGAGAGTAAAATGCTGAGGCTCTCCCTTATGACGATGCAATCGATAAGAAAACCCTAATCGCGGCACTCCAATAGGATCGTAACCATGAAGCACTTCTTTTGGCAGAAAGATTGAAAATGAATAACTTTTTTTCTCTAGCACTGTTTTAGCAACGAGTTCAGAAGGATCCGCCAAAGGGTGAAGATCATCTCCACGAAACTGCGTAATTTCCACTGCTTTTACACCTTGCACTTCCACAGGAAGAAAGAGGAATTGGTGGCAGAATCGATGAACAACCCCTACAGTTTTAAGGTCGCGTGTATCAATAAAGAGCTCAAGACCGTCTCCTTCATCAAACTTTGGATACACACAGTCAGAAAAAGGTTGCTGCACTTGGCAATCAATCGAAATTCCAGACACATCCCAGGACATATAGAATACAGCAAAAGTTTCTTGATCAAGGAGTAGCGAGGTATCCGGAAGAGAAAACCTTTTCCTGCTCCTTCCAGATGGGAGAACTGAAGCCTTAAACACATCCGCAGAAACTTCAAAAAACGTCTCCGGAGATAGAGGAGGCAGCGCTATGTCTAGAATGGACATATCTATGTCTCATCATCAGATAAAGAACTAATCACCATCAAATTTTGTTCTGCTAATTTCTTTAGAAGGTCTGCAAACAAAACCCGTTGGGCATCCACAGAGAGAAGTCTTCTTGTTTTATCAAGAACAGGATCAGTGTTTGCTTTTTTACTGATTTTTTCATGTAGAAAACAGAAACGCTCTTCCCCTACCGTTCCCAGTTGCATAAAAGACCACTGACCTATTTCCAGTTCAAACATATTCTGAAGATCCATCCGCTTGGCCTCTGTTCTATTGAGAGTATGTTTTTCTTTTAGCAAATACCACTGCTTATCAATAGATTTTCCAACATCTGTAGAAGCTTGCACCCATCCTTCTTCTGCTGCCCCCGCACTAAGAGCTAGACGTGCTTCATTGATATGTCCTATAAAACGGTATTTAGCATATTCATCTAAAGAATCTTTATGATGATCCGACCATGAAATACCCAAGCTTTGACTTGTCATTTCAATGTTTTTCAATACCTCAGCATATATCTCAGCCCCGACAAGATCTTGTACTTCTTTAATAGGTTTCCACCCTCCTTCTTTAAGAGCAAAAAGTGCCGAGTGTTTTTTCCGAACATCCGGGTACGCCAGAGCTAACTGCCGATCGAGGATACGATCTAAAGTTCCATCTCGTCTTGCTTCAGCAAATGTCACAATTTCTTGAGAGTCCGTTGAACTCAACACAGTCATACGGTAATGATTTTCGGGATTTGGAGAATAAGAAACCATCTCTCCTATGGAAGTATTTTTAAGAAGCTGTTTCAACTCTTCTCGATCGACATTTCCTTCAAAAGGCAAATCGCCTCCCTGAGAACGAATATTCAATGCCACCTGGTGTTTTGGTGCTTTTTCGAAAGCTTTTATCAGCCATTCTGGATGAGTTTTTACAATCTCTTGTTTGGCAAAAAGATCCACTGTAGCCCGTTCCATAACAGATAAGGAATTCAACGCTTTGTAACGTTCCTCATATGCTGCAAAAGGTGCATTCCGCAGTATAGGAAAAGCTTCACAAAGCAGGCCCCAATGCGCCTCTTTCAATTCCCAAGCATACACTTCTTTAAGAGCAACATGTTCTATTAGTTGACCCATGCTAACGCTCTGCAGTTCTATGCCATATTTCTCCTGTACAAGCTCAGGAACTCGTTTTTCAATCTCCTGTGTAGAGGCGTAGAACACAGGCAATCCCAAAGATCCATTCTTTGATTTGCCCCCACTACCCATAGATACTGCTGCGATATAAGTCTGTAACTTTAAAAGATCACGAAAACTTTTGAGCTCCAATTCTTGTGGTAATCGATAGAGGTCTATCTGTATTTGCTCTTCTGCAAATACAGCAGCTGCAGCTAAAGATTGTGGATCAATTACAATCCTAGATCCCTGATCAAGAAACATCTTGCGAAACAACAATACCTTCTGCCAAATAGCAACCACTTTTTCCTCTTGCCAGTGGAGCGCCGTAGTTTGCCTTTGATAAACTTGTTCAAGCTGCCCTAGTGTAATTTCTTTGTTACCTAATTGATGAAGCGCTGTGCGTACGTTTTCATGGAGCGATGCTCTAGCCTCTTCTGCAGTCACAATGTATCCTTGCTCTTTTGCTATTGCAGCCCCCTGAAGAATGACCTGCGCAAGGATATTGACAAACCGTTTCCCTAACCAATCCTCGAGAGTCGTGAAGCCAAAAAGAGATAAATCCCCCTGATTCAATATGGGATCTGGTACAACCCCATCATATAACCCCTGATGATACTTAAGGATATTACGAAGCATATCAGGAGGGAATTGAGTTTGATCTAGATATAGAGCGATCAATAGAGCCATAGCTTCGGGATCTGCGTCCCTCTTTTTTAGAAGAGTTTCATAATGCCGGTGCAAGTTAGGTAGAAATTGCTGCCAAATAGCCTCAGCGGAAAGAAAAGACGCTCGTGGGTGTACATAGGGGCTATAATTTTTTACTCTTTCTAATTTTTGTTCTATTTCCGTTTTGATCAAATCAAAATGCCATTCGGAAGACATCACCGCAAAGCCAGTTTCTAAAAAATCTTTTTGAACGACGCCATCATTAAGAAGATTCGGCATGGCTCCTTTCTCAAAGAGTTGTCTTTCATGAGGACTCGTATTCAGAAATCGTGTTAAGAGAATCAACTCATCGTACATTAAAGGAGTGCCCTGAAGGGTTTTCCCAATGATACGATCAGGCGCTGTAGTGCCTGGTTGCATGGCATTATAACTGCCAAAGAAAAGAAATGACGCAATTGTAAAAATTGCTACGATGGATAAAAAAACTTTCTGATGCTTACGCAAAAAATGTAACATAGATTAGTACGCCTTTGCAAAAATCACTCTTTTCCTACTAGGTTTCCCACTGATCACACAGCGTCCTTCCTCTTCTGGCTGATCTAGAGGAATACATCGAATGGTAACATTAAGATCCTTTTTTACGATCTCCTCTACGCATTCTTCTCCACTCCAATGACAAAGAGCAAATCCCCCGTGAATTTCTGGATTATCACGGTTTTTTGGAGTGAAAAAAGCATAGAACTCTTCTTTAGAATCAATACGATGAATATTTTCATCACGCATAGTTTTAGCCTTATCGTAAAGAGCTTGTTGCATCTCTTCTAATATGCTACCTAATTGCGCCTTGAGTTCAGATTTAGAATACATTTTGGTTTCTCTATGAGGACGATCCCTACGCATCATACCAAACTGATCACTAGCAATATCGCGTGGACCAATCTCAATCCGCAGAGGAACCCCCTTCTTAATCCAACTCCAACCCTTTTCTCCTCCACGCAAATCTCGTTCATCTACAATAGCTCGAATGGGTTGATCATAAAAGGTACATTGATTGAGTTCTTTAACAAGCGCATGACAATATGCTAGCACTTCTGAACGCTGTTCATCCCTGTGTAAGATAGGTAAAAGAACCACATGAGCTGGGGCAATTCTTGGAGGAAGCACCAAACCATCATCATCCCCGTGAGTCATAATGAGAGCTCCGATTAAGCGGGTGGTGACGCCCCAAGAGGTAGTCCAAGCAAATGCCTGTTCTCCATTCTTATCGTTAAATTGAATCCCGGATGCTTTAGCAAAGTTTTGCCCGAGAAAATGGGAGGTGCCCGACTGAAGAGCTTTACGATCCTGCATCATTGCTTCAATCGTGTATGTAGCTATTGCTCCTGGAAATCTCTCACTAGCTGTTTTTTCCCCACAGATCATTGGAATCGCTAAGTAATCACATGCAAGCCGATTATATGTGTGCAACATGAGAAGAGTCTCTTCGATGGCCTCCTCCTTAGTAGCATGTGCTGTATGCCCTTCCTGCCACAAAATTTCTGCAGTACGAAGAAACAATCTCGTACGCATCTCCCAACGGACAATATTTGCCCATTGATTGATCAAAAGAGGTAAATCACGATACGATTCCACCCATTTTGCAAACATTTCACCAATAATGGTCTCAGAAGTGGGTCGTACGATTAACGGTTCTTCCAACGGGCCCGCAGGAACCAACTTACCTTCCGCATTTTTCTCTAAACGATGGTGAGTCACCACAGCACATTCTTTAGCAAATCCTTCTACGTGCTGAGCCTCCTTTTCAAGAAAGCTCAAAGGAATAAAAAGAGGAAAATAGGCATTTTGATGCCCAGTTTCTTTGATCATCCCATCAAGCGTTTTTTGCACATTCTCCCAGATGCTATAACCCCATGGCTTGATCACCATGCAACCTCGTACCGGGGAATGTTCAGCTAAGTCCGCTGCTTTAATGACTTGTAAATACCACTCAGGATAATTCTCTTGGCGTGTAGGTTGAATCGCTGTTTTTTTGTTCATAATTTTGTAAAATAGAAAGAAAGAAGTTGTTTTAGATAGGTACGTGCATCCTGATAATCTTTTTCCGAAGCTTCTTCAGGCAATAGAGTCCATGTATTCGCTCTCATCGCCTCGAGAACTCGACTCTCCTGAGAAATCACAGCACTTAAAAACGAAAAATCGGGTTTTCTTAAGGAAATTGTTCCCTGATGTAAGAATCCATATTTTGTTTGTCTTTGCGCTGCTCCTGCAATCTTTTGTCCATTCCATACCACATCGTATTGAGTAGGTTGAGCCATACAAAATCGTTTGCAAGAGGCATCAAGAACACCTGAATCTTCAGCGGCCAATGTAGGTTTAAAAGACTTTCCAGTAAACGTCTCTACCGCTTTAAGCACCATATGGTTGACTAAAGAATAGTTTGTCAGCGTATTCTGAGAAAACAATGAACTACTCGAAGGAATCACCACAGAAAAAGCCAGATCCCAAAGATGAAAAACAATCCCTCCACCGGTAGATCGCTTAGCTAACTGCAACTGTTCTCTCTCAGCTTGTTTGAGATCTAGGTATTGCTGTGGATTTGTTAAACACCCATATGTAGCACACTTGCCTCTCCAGTCGTATAAGTGCAAAACAGGATCTTTTCTTTCAGCCAGTTGCCCCAGAAGATCTGCATCGATCCTCATGTTCTCTTCCGCTGATTTGGATCCGGTGTCCAGAATCTCCATAGTGAGGAAATTCTACCAGACCACTCTATCAACTACATAGCGATTTCTTTTAGAGACAATCTCCGAATTAAATTTCCGTCGATTTTTGAACCCCTGCAATCCAGGCTTCCTGTTTTCACTTCCAGAGCATACTATCTAAGATCCTCTGTTGGATTCTTGGAATTAATACCAAACGCAACAAATAACTTCACATTTGAGCCGCGTCAAAGCGCCGAAAATCGGCGATCGTAAACGGCATTGTATTGCATTAATACTATGCTGTTTATGATCGTCAATTTGTCGACAGCTTTCACGCAGCTCAAATATGAAATTATTTATTGCGTTTGGTATAAGTCCTAGGCACTCCAGAAAAGGCATGTCATATAAAAAAATTTATTTACATTGGCTTATGTTTCTTAGTTTATTTACAATCAAATGTTTAAGATTAGCTTAAATTTTTATTATTTGTATTTTTAAATTGATGTATTAATTATAATACTGTACAATATTCTTTATATTTTTAAACAAAAATCATTGCGTGGCATTAAATGAAATGTGATCCTACGATCCTACCGACCTCTGCAGCAACAGGAGCAGTAGGACCTCCTAGACCATCCAATGTCCCAGAACCTATTGGTTTAGAACATCTTCCGTTTTTTCAAGCAGACGATCCCGTACAAATAGGGGCTCCCGTAGCAGAGGGTAGGGCCCGAACCTACTCTTATCGGTACTGGCTGGAGGAGTTATCTCCTGCTGCTCAGGAGGTGGAATGCGTAGTAAGAAGGCAAATACCCCCTCCCCCTCCACACATAGACAGTTCGTTTGAGCACCCTATCTTGATTGTCCCCAAGGATCACGCGGAAGAAGTCAAGGAAGCCCTCGCCCCGTTTTGTGTCGTGGAAGAGATCTCCGGTCCATTGCGTGTCATCGGAGAAGAATCGTTAAAGGTCCATCCTTCGCAAGCCTTTCTTCGGCTAAAAATACTAAAACAGGATATGCGGTCTAAGGTCTTTACAGACTTGCTAAAAGACTATTCTTTTCTATTCAGGCCCGAGGATTATCTCGACACTGCTGAGCAGCAATATGAAACCTTCTCTAAGCAATCAGGAGACTACTACGATAAGACCTCCCCTTACCCCATCGAGTGGTCTCAACGGTTTAAAACCTATTTCTCGCAAACAGTTTCTGATGATCCTGAAGCAGGCATTATTGCGATCCAAACACCCCTTGTATCAGACCCTATCCCTCCCAATGGCGATTTAAAAAGGATCGAGGAAAACATCCTACGGGCAATTTTAGAAGACTACCCTGGCTTTTGTCTTGGAGAAACGCACCCCCTGTTTTCCCCTAAACAGTTTTTAATCGACAACATGCCCTTTTTTCGCGAACAAGGAGTTTCCACGTTATATATGGAGCCTCTTTTATTTGGCTCTGCCCAAGAGTTGTTGGAAGAGTACAACGCTTCTCCTCTCGACACCCCTCTACCTGCCATCATAGCCCAGAGATGTCATAGCGCGGATGATGGCCAGAACATGCTCGAGTCGGTGGGTTACCGAGCCGTCTGTGAAGCTGCACATGCCGCGGGGATCCGTCTAGTTCCTATCGACACCGCCCGTGCTTATTATCAAGATGATAGGACAAACAGATGTCGTAATATGAATTACGAAGCACTAGAGATCCTGAACCAACATAAACCTGAAGATGGAAAATTCATCATCTGGGTGGGAGACGCTCACGCAGCCACTCCACATCGTTCTACTAGTGGGGAGCAAAGAGAAGCGGGACTTGCTGCCTTTTTAGGCGTTCCCATCGTTCGGTGTTATGATACCGTGGAGAACGAGGGATGTTCCGAGTTAACATTCGATACAACTCAACCTATTTCTGTTCCTAGAGTCTCTATTAAGAGAAATCTTTTTTGGAATCGATTGCAACTCTCAGAAACAGAGCAGCAGGCAATCACTGCCTATTTTACTGAAAAAGCTAGATCAAATGGACATCGAGACACCACAAAAAAAGCAAAAGACGCACTACAAACAGCCCTTCAATGGCTCTATTGTAATCCCTTTACTTCCAACTTCATCACTGAAATTTTGAGAAATCAATATTTGCATTTATTAAAAGACCACGCGTGGCCGTATAGATCTCATCAACCCTCTACAGATTTATGCAACATCCCTCTAGCTAGAAGGATTTGCCACATACTCAATCAGCAACCTGTATCCATTCAATTCAACTCAACCAAACTATCAGGTTTTATGAGTGGAGGCTCTTGCAGTGCCATGGCAATGCAATTTCTCCTTCATTATTGTACGTTATCAGGCACAGGAGCGTTCCGTTCTCCAAAACAGCTACTCACCTACATATTAAAACATCTCAATTCTTATGAAGAATTGCAAGCTGTGCAAGCAGCCTTGAATACTCTCGAGAAAACAGAAGACTCTGACGACTTTAACCGAGCCAAAATCGAGGCGATGGTGTCTCCTTACGGATACCAAGTAACACAATCTTCGGAAGTCATCAGTTTACTCGATACACAGAGTTTTGAAGCGTTCCAACATGCTATCGACGCATTACCGAAAGATGGCGTCTTCTTTCTTCGTTCCATTCTTCCAAGTAATAACCTCAAAGAAGAGATTCATGGGCATTCCACCATTTTAATCCGTGACAACGGATACTCCTTTTTCTATGACCCCAACAATGGGGTAAAGGGAATGAAGAGTGAAAAAGGAATAAAGGTCCTCTATAACGATGTGTTGCATTCCCATCTCCGTTTTAACGCGCCTATTTTACGCATCCACCAACTCCGTCGTAAAGAAAGAGGGGAGGATCCCTTATCGGAAATGTTGATGCAGCGTCGCTTACAAAAAATCAAACTTCCTCTTGAAACCATAGAGAGATTCGACCCAACGATCAAATACCTGCTGTCGAATGATCCAGAAAAAGCAAACAAACTCATCCAATCTGGATTGTCCATAGAACACTTGGCTAAACTTCCTATTAGTATCCTATTAGAGGCGTTAGAAAGGCCAGATTCTGCCATTGCATTGCATCAATCAGGGATCTCTTTTGAAAGTTTACAAACACTCCAACCCAACGTTGCCATTGGAGTTCTTAAATGTTCCGAGCAAATACGAAAAAGTGAGATCGAAAAATTAAAGTGGCTTTTGAATGTATGCAGATTTACAGCCTATGTACAAGGACGCCCGGCTCTAGCTTGGCATTCTGCAAGACAAGCCTTGCAAGCCTTAACACATTCCTCAACTCTCCCAGCTCTTGAATACATGTCTTCTCAAGCGGGGGCACTCATTCCCTTTGCGCATGCACCTTCCCCCAGAGATTTTCTTATCAAAGAAGTTCTCCTGAATTTTAGCCCCACTCCCTCAGCTGATTTACCCCCTTTCTCCAACGCAGGAGTTCTATGCCATTACCAACCCCTGCAGTTTGCTTCTGTGATTCGATGCTTTTCCGCTTGGCTTAGCGTTCTATCTTCTGACAAACAGACGCAACATGTGCAGAATCTAGAAGAGGATATTCATAATCCTAATGTGGAAGCCGCTGTAGAAACTTTGGGCCCGGACTCTCTAGAGCCGATCTTGAAATTACAAGCTCAAGGCATTTCAGCGATCGAAATCAATACTATGCCGGATGTCTTAAGTGCAGCACTCATTGAACTAGCAAGCTCTCCTAACTTTGAGAGTCTTGCCGATCAACACACCATCCATTGGAAAACCGTATTACGAGAGGAGGAGTTACTCCCTTTAGTGCAAAAAATCGGTGATGCCAAAGGCTTTGCTTCGATTGTTCAACTGCGACAAAAGGGGATTCCTCTCAGCGCACTCAACCTGTTTTCCAAAAAAGTGTTAAAAGCCCTGTGCATGGATGCACAAGCGGTGTGCAACCTACCTGTAAGCAAGGTGAATTGGAAGCTACTTGCTGAAGAAACAGAGGCTCTAGAAATCTTATTATCCAGAATGGGTGGTGCTCGTTTTGCGAATATTATCGAACTCTATCAAGCTGGGATCACACCTGAAATGCTATGCACGTATGATAGACGAGTCTGTAAGGGGATCATAGAGGCTGCTAAAGAAGTCATTCATCTGCAAAGCACGAACAAGGATTGGAGTCGATACGCTCATGATCATGTAGTAGCCGAATGGATGGGAGAGGGAAAAGAGGCTCTTTTCAAGAATGTATTAGCTTTCATAGATGCAGGAATTAAGCTAGAAGATCTCAAACAGTTTGCTTTACGGTATCCAGAGCGCATCTCCATGGTGCTCTCTTTAGCTTCTCCTATTTCCGAGGCTTTTTCCGCATTTGGCTTTGATTGGAAAGGGTTTTTTTCACAGAAAACATTTACACAGCAAGTCGACTTTATGCATGAGGCATTTTTTCTAAACTCACCAGATAGAAAACACCACTCTTGCGTGCTTGTTAGGAACGCCTTTGCTTTGCACCATTATGGGATCACGGTAGATTCTTTATATGAGCTGGATTCTATCCTTTGCATGGGAGCTATTTACTCTACTAGCGATTTAGAGACTCTACTAAAGACCAAACAACTAGACTGGAAGGCTTTTATCCAAGCGCCCTATTTGAGGACATTCTTAACCCGTTTTTGTCACAATGCTGCAGGCAAAGAAGACCCATATAGCCTGAGAGCTGCTTTTAAACACCTTGCGCAGTTGCACAATACTGGGATCACAGCAGAAATACTATTCGGCTGTTCTAGAGAAGTTTCTGTAGGGATACTGGGGAATGTGAACCTCTTGAAAGATTTGATGAAACAAGGGGATTTCGAATGGAATCGTCTCATCCGCTACACGGAACTGACACCCATTTTACAAAAAATGACCGAGAATATTCCACCACATTCCCCTGCCTATGAGTCTACTCTGGCAGTTTCCTTCTCGGGCATTTTGAAGTTATTTGTAGCAGGGATTACACCGGATACAATAGCACAGCTGACTCAGGAGGGAACGGGAATACGACTCAAAGATGTGATTCTCTGTGCTCATTTCATCGATCTAAAAAAACAGGCAGCCACAAACTGGAAAGCATTTTTCTCCAATAAGGATGTTCAATTAATGCTCGATAAAGTGGGTGCAGAACATGTTCCAAAGATCCTATCCCTGTACCAGGAAAATATCGATCTGAAACGACTCCGAGAATATAGTCCTCAGAACCTCATGTCGATTCTTTTCTCCTCTGATGCCCTCTGTGAATTAGAAAAACTAGGAGAAAGCAGATGGATGGACGTCGCGAGAGAGCCAGGATTATCCCGTCTTATGGAAAAGACAGGGAACACCTCTTTTGGTTCCATCGTAAGGTTACGATTATCGGGGTTTTCTCTCGATGATCTGTGGATGACACCCGAGCCAATTTTACTCCTGCTCATCAAAAGATCTGACGCTATTTACCGTCTTGCCACAAAACCTCTACGCTCAACAAGCGCTATCTACCATTCTCAAAAGAGTCTTGCTCCTAAAGAAGACAAGATGATGGCATTGATGTGGACGATGACGACCTCAGAAACCAGTTCTACCCCTACAATCTCTGCCGAAAAGACCTCAAACAATCCGCAACATACCTTTCATAATGCTATGGCCTCTAAACTGATAGGATCTCCGGAAGACGTACTGAGGTGTATTTTAGAAAGTCCCGACCCGGCCTATGCTTTAGATCTATTTTTAAGTTATAAAAACATTTTTGCATCTCTTAGAAAACTGTCACCCGATAGCGCTAATAAGTGGTTAGAATCAGAATGCCTAGAACTCTTTCGTGACAGACCTATTCTTTTAGAGTTATTTGAAAAAGGCCCTTGTTTCAGCAAAGCTGATCTATCAAGAAATGTTTGGTGGCAGGAAACTGTAATTTCGAGAAGTAGGGACTTTAGAAAAGGGATTAGCTCTATTTTAAAAGAAATCGATCGAGAAATCACGAACGAGCCTGCCTCATTAGATGATGAAAGAATAGAAGAGCAGAAGACGCTTCCTCTATATCTAGAGAGATGGGAACAGCGTCTTAATCAACCCGGAGCACACATAGTCCGAGAGTTGCAAGAAGCCCTTTGTTGTGTGGATGAGGATAAAATACACCTTTCTGTCATTCCTCTAGCAGCTCTTGCTCCTGTTAAAAAACTTTTCAGGTTATTCACTAATTATGAAATGCTTCT
>Ga0207952_1000696_pt1 | contig 21310 bp, 10 predicted proteins | sample SubbioR12Aug_8Ca_FD_184831 | JGI IMG/M metagenome (GOLD analysis project Ga0207952, IMG submission 184831) | Serpentinite rock and fluid subsurface biosphere microbial communities from McLaughlin Reserve, California, USA - CR12Aug_8Ca (SPAdes) | ecosystem: Environmental > Terrestrial > Deep...
CGTGCTCTGCAGTGCATCGTCGCGAAGCGGGTCAAAGCGCCACGGTTTCGCCGATGATCCGCCGCGCCGTGCGCCGGACGCATCGTCGGGCATATCCCCCGGTCCGCCCGTTTCGGAGCGAATGCGAGGCACCGCATCCTGACGACCGCCGTCCCATGCCGGCACGGCGCGGGGCGGCGTGTGCGCATTGGAGAAGGCGCCGCCCGCAGGCGCCTGCGCCTGATCGGCAAGCGCATCACGAAACGCGGCCGCATCAGGCCACCGGTCATTGCGCCCCTTGGCCATCGCGCGCTCAATGGCGTAGACCAGGTTCTCGGGTACGCCATCGCGCATCTCGCCAAGCCGCCGCGGCTGTTCGCTGATGTGTTTCATCAGCATGCCGGGTGTGTTCTCCGACTTGAACGGCAGTTCACCGGCGAGCATCTGCCAGCCGACAATGCCCAATGCATAGATGTCGGCCCGCCCGTCCACGTCCTTCTCGCCCATGGCCTGCTCAGGGCTCATGTACGCCGGCGTGCCCACCGCAACGCCGGTTGCGGTCAGCCGCAGGTCGCCCTCGGCGGCACGCGCGATCCCGAAGTCGGTCACCAGCGCGCGGCCGCTGGCCGCGTCAATCAGGATGTTGTCCGGCTTGATGTCGCGATGCACCACGCCCTGCGCGTGCGCGTAGCTCAACCCATCCGCCACTTCACGCAGCACACGCCGAACGGTCGCGATGTCCGGGCGCGGACGTTCGGCCAGTTGTTTGGCGAGCGGCTCGCCCTCGACCAGCCCCATGGCGAACCACACGATCCCGTTCGTTTCATCGACGGCGTAGATGGGCACGATGTGGGGATGCGAGAGCCGCGCCGCCATTTGCGCCTCGCGCACGAACCGCGATCGCACGTCCGCGCGAAAGGCGAGGTCGGGCGGCAGTACCTTGAGCGCCACCTTGCGGCGCAGGCGCTTGTCCAGCGCTCGGTAGACCACAGCCATCCCACCACGGCCGATCTCTTCTTCGACGTCGAAGATCGCGCCCACCGCTCCTTCGACCCGGCGCTGCAGCGCCTCGGCCGACGCCGCGTCGTCGCTCAAGGTTTGGTGGTGCGCGGCACAATCCGCCGCATTTCATCTGCGACGTACACCGCGCTGTCCACCTCGCGTGCCACCGCCATCGCCTGCTCCGCAATCGACGTCACGTGCTGCCACGACTCGTCGCCCGTGCGCAGGCGCAGGACGTCGAACTTCATGTTCTGCAGGAGGAGGGCGCAGTTATCGAGCTTGTCGCTGAGTTCGACGCGCTTGCGCTCGACCTCCACGATGCCCCGCCGCTGGCGACGCAGCAGTGCCAGTCGCCGCACGCGAGTCTCGCTGGCGTCCCGGTCGAGCGGATTCGCCTGACCTTCGAGGACCTTGATCTCAGTGTCGATGGCGCGCGCCGATTGCGTGGTGCCACCCGCACGCTCGAGGTCGGCCAGCTTCGTGGCGATGGCCATCACCGAATCCGCCAGCTTCTGCGCCGTGGCCGGCACCTCCGCCACGCGGTTCTTCTCGTTCCGCGGAAGCGAATCCACAATCCGGAGCACCTCATCGCGGTCGATGATCGCCTGCCGGGCCAGCGCGGCGTGCGGCCCCGAACCCAGCGCGGCCGCGTCGGCTGCACCAAGACGCCGCGGAGCCATGCCACCTCCGCCCCGCACCGATGGGTATGCCGACGAGGAGCTCAGGTCGCGACGCCGGCGCGCACGCGCCTGGATTCGCTTCTCCTTGTTCCAGATGCTCTGGATGTTGTGCTCGAACCACTCGCCAACGGCGTCCCAGAAGAGCCGCTCACGCGGCACGCGGAACACATCGTGCCAGTCGTATCCGTCGCTCCAGAGCTTGGCGTATTTGTAGGCGACGTTGATGCCCCAGAACGCGCTGACCACCATCAGGTTGGGCCCGCCGAATATGGCCATCAGCACAATGAACGCCGTCACCCAGAGAAACGGCGCGACGCTCCGCCGAAACCGGTCCACGGCAGGCTCGTTCCACCGCGAGAGTTCGTCCGGGCTCGCCTCGATGACGTTGTCCTCGTGCGTCAGCAGCGCAGGCGCGCTGCGGGCGCCTCCGCGGCCGGCCCGGCCGGCATCGCTCATCCCGAATCCGTCCGTCGCGCTCGAAGCGCTTTCGTACGGGCGCTCCGACGCCGCCACCTGCCGCTGCGGGCGGGGGGCCGGAAGGGCCGGGACATCGCCACTATCCAGCGCCTTCACCAGATCGCGTGCAGTCGCAAACCGGTCGCCCGGATTCTTCTCCAGGCAAAGCATCACGGCACGCGCAAGATCCGCCGGAACGTTTCCACTCCGCCGCTCGATCGGCACCGGCGCCTCGGAGAGGTGCTTCACGAGCATCGCCGGCGTGTTGTTCGCCACGAAGGGCAGGTCGCCGCAGAGCATCTGGTAGGCCACGACGCCCAGCGAATAGAGGTCGCTGCGGCCATCGAGCGCGCGGTCGCCGGCGGACTGTTCCGGACTCATGAATGCCGGGGTGCCAATCGCAATGCCGGTCGCGGTGAGGCGCGCGTCTCCGCCCTCGCTCACCGCGCGGGCAATGCCGAAATCGGTCACCATCGGGCGCCCGCTCTGCGCATCGAGCAAAATGTTGTCGGGCTTGATGTCGCGGTGCACCACGCCGCGCTCATGCGCGACCGCCAGGGCGTCCGCCACCTCGCGCAGAATCCGCCGCGCTTCGGTCGGTTCGATCGGCCCCTTGTCGTGGATGCGCTTGGCGAGGTTGTCGCCGTCCACGTACGCCATCACGAAATACACCAACCCCTGGCGCTCATCGACGCTGTAGATCGGCACGATGCTCGGGTGCGAGAGCTGCGCGGCCGTCTCGGCTTCCCGCAGGAATCGCGACCGGATCTCCGACCGGAACGCCAGTTCCGGCGGAAGCAACTTGATCGCCACGTTGCGCTTGAGCCGCGTGTCCTTTGCGAGGAACACAATGCCCATGCCGCCGCGCCCGATTTCCTTATCGAGCTCGTACGTTGGAGCTAGCACGCGCGCGACGTGCGAGCGCAGCTCGGCGTCGGACTGCGTGATCTGCGGATCTTGCACTAGCGAGGGTATGGGGGTGGCAGAGGCAAGCATAGCATAGTCCGCCGCCTCAGGCGAGCCTTGCGTCTCAGCGCTCCGCTCTCAAAGGCCGGCCCTGACCGTTTCTGTCAGACACTACGTCAGAGCGGCACAACAAAGTTGCAATCCCCGCCGAACTGTCGTAAGTCAGGGTGGAACGCCCCTTGCAAGTCTATTTGGCCGTTGAGGCTCCCCGCGGGTACTACCCCGGAGCGCCTGTCCCCGACGGAGAGACCGGTTCGAGATGAGCACTTCTGCCAGCACGTCCACAAGCACCTCCACCCGCCAGACCCTGCCCGTCCTGCCCCTGCGTGGGACGGTCATGTTCCCCGGGCTCGCGGCACCCATTGCCGCCGGTCGCCCAGGGACCCTGCGCGCCATTGAAGCCGCGCTCAAGGGAGACCGGCTGGTGTTCGCCGTCGCCCAGCGTGACAACGCCGAAGAGCCCGCCCCGGACATTCTCTACTCCATGGGCGTCATTGCGCGCATCGGACAGGTGAACCGCGGGCTTGGCGGCGTCCAGCTGCTCCTACAGGGTGAAGAGCGGGCCTCGGCACTCCAGTACACGCAAGGTGACGGCTACCTCTCGGCCGTCGTGATGAAGACCGACGACATGCTTCCCCTCGACGAGAAGGACCCGGCGTTCGAGGCGCTGCATAAGGAGATCCGCGAGCGCGCGGCCGAGCTTGGCGAGAAGCGCGGTTTGCCCGAAGAGGTGGTGCATCAGGTCCTCGACGCCGTCACCGAACCGGGCAAGTTCGCCGACCTCGTGGCCGGCTACATCGAACTACCCGTCCCGGAAAAACAGGGCCTGCTCGAAACGCTTTCTGTTGAGGAGCGGCTCCGCCGCGTCCTCGTCCAGGTCCAGCGCCAGATCTCCCTCCTCGAGGCACAGGAGGAGATCAAGTCGCAGGTTCAGGAAGAGCTTGGCGAACGCCAGCGCGAGATGTTCCTGCGCGAGCAGATGAAGGCGATCCAGAAGGAACTCGGCGACGACGGTCAGGCCAAGGAGATCGAGGAGCTTCGCGAGAAGCTCGGCAAGCTGGAGCTCCCGAAAGAGGCGCGCACGGAAGTCGAACGCGAACTCGGTCGCCTCGAGCGCTCAGGCCGCGAATCGATGGAGGCGCAGGTCATTCGCACCTACCTCGAGTGGATCGCCGAACTGCCCTGGAACAAGCGGTCGGACGACCAACTCGACCTGCCGCATGCCATTCGCGTTCTTGACGAAGACCACTACGGCCTCAAGGACGTGAAGGATCGCGTGCTCGAGTTCCTGGCGGTGCGCCAGTTGCGCGCCCACCAGCTTGCGGAAGAGATCAAGTCGACCGGGGAGTTCCCGGCAGCCAAGCTCAAAACGGCCAAGGACGACGCGACGCCGTCACTCAAGAAGAGCGACGAGCCCGCCGACCGCCCGATCACGGACCAGAAGGAAGCGAAGGCCCGCGCTATGGCCAAGGGCCCCATCCTGCTCTTTGCCGGCCCGCCTGGCGTCGGCAAGACGAGCATTGCCAAGTCCATCGCGCGGTCTCTTGGCCGCGAGTACGTGCGCGTCGCGCTGGGCGGTGCTCGTGACGAGGCCGACATTCGCGGTCACCGGCGCACGTACGTCGGTGCGATGCCGGGCCGCATCATCCAGGGAATGAAGCAGGCCGGCACGAAGAATCCCGTTTTCCTGCTCGATGAAGTCGACAAGCTCGGTGTCTCCTTCCAGGGCGACCCGTCGAGCGCGCTGCTCGAAGTGCTCGACCCCGCTCAGAACGACACCTTCACCGATCACTACCTCGGCGTGCCGTTCGACCTGAGCGAGGTGCTCTTCATCGCCACGGCGAACTTCATCCAGAACATCCCGGGGCCGCTCCTGGATCGAATGGAAGTTGTGGAATTCGCCGGCTACACCGAGCGCGAGAAGGCGGAGATCGCCAAGAAGTACCTGATCCCGCGCCAGATGGAGGAGAACGGTCTCGCGCCGAAGAACGTGAGCTTCACGGATGAGGCGGTGGCCGCACTCGTCTCGAAATACACGCGCGAGAGCGGCGTGCGGCAGCTCGAGCGTGAAATCGGTGCCGTGGCGCGCAAGGTGGCACGCCGTATCGCGGCTGGTGACAAGAACACGATGATTGACGACGGCATCGTCTCAGACGCGGACATCCGCGAGCTCCTCGGTCGGCCGCGCGTGCGCCCGGAAAAGGCGAACGAAGTTCATGAAGTCGGCATCGCCACGGGGATGTACTACACCCCCATGGGCGGCGACATCATGTTCGTCGAAGCCTCGGTGCGCCCGCTCACGCAGGCCATCGGCAACGAAGGCTCCACAGGCGCTCCGGTTGCGCTCGTCCTCACCGGCCAGCTCGGCGACGTGATGAAGGAGTCGGCGCGCGCGGCGTTTACCTACGTCACGAAGAACGCCGAGAAACTCGGCATCCCCAAGACGCGACTCGGCGCCGTGGAAACGCATATCCACGTTCCGGCCGGCGCGATCCCGAAGGACGGCCCGTCAGCCGGCGTGGCGATTGCCACGGCGCTCGCCAGCGAACTCTCCGGGCGCCCGGTGCGCCGCGAAGTGGCGATGACCGGCGAAATCACGTTGCGCGGCCGCGTGCTGCCCATCGGTGGCGTCAAGGAAAAAGTCCTCGGCGCGCTCCGCGCGGGCATGACCACGATCGTGATTCCAAAGGACAACGAAGCGGATCTCGAGGATGTGCCGGACGAGGCGAAGGCCAAGCTCAGCTTCCATACGGTGGAGACACTCGAGGAAGTGCTCAAACTCGCGCTGGTCGAGGAGAGCGCGGCGGCCAAGCAGTTGCAGGTCGTCTAACGCCGCCCGATGTAATGCGACGGGGCAGTCGGCTTCGCCGGCTGCCCCGTCTGCTCGTCCCCCCAGGGCCCCCAACGTTCCGCAGTTTCCCGCAGTTTCCCGCAGTGTCCCGCAGTGTCCCGCAGTGTCCCGCAGTTGTTAAGGTTTCTTGATCGGCGTGACTTTGCCCTTCTCGTCTACCGTGAACTTCGGCTCGATTACACTGTCACGCAGCGGCCCCTCAGCCTTGGTTGCGGCCTTCTTCGACGCGCTGTCGGCTTGCAATTGCGTCGTCGAGTCGGCTGGCGCTGAAGCCGGCGTTGCGACGGGTGCAGGATCGGCCGGCTTCGTTTCTGCCGGCGGTGCCTTCTCACAGCCACTCACCGCAGCGGCAACGGCAACCATCAGAAGTGCGCGCATTAGTTGCTCCGGGGAATCCGGGTGACACGGCCGGCGTTGTCCACCCTGCCGATCGGTTCGAGCACCGCCTCAATGATTGCGAATCCGCCATTGCCCTGGGCTTCGGCGATCTTTGCATATGCAAGCGCAGCCGTGCTCGGCACAGTGTAGTTGTCAAACGGCAGCAGGTTGACCGTGTAACCGATATCGCCGAGCGCGCCGATGGTGATGCGGCTTAGCGGATTGGGAGTCCCAGCGGGCTCGATGAATCCCGTCATCAGCTCGGTGTTAAGGCCGATCCCGGTGGCGGTGGTTACTTCTCGCCAGTGCGAACCGGCCGTGCCGGATCCGCCGGTGGCTTCCACCGGAACAGAGCCGCCGCCGCACGCCGTCGGCGCCGTGCCACCGTGCGCGATGCATCCATTGATGGCCTGTGCGCCGGTGAATGCCCACGAAGGCGTGTTTTGACCAGTGACCAACGACTTGTTTCCCCAAATGTTGCTGGTGAGGCCGACCACGTGCATCATCTCGTGCAGGATCACGTCACCGAGTCGCCCCGAGTTGATCAAGTTCTGCAGGTCGGCCACGTCGAAGTTCATCACGCCGATCAGCGTCAGCCCCGTGGAGTTGCGCACAAAGCAAGGTCCGGCGTTCCCGAGGACGTTGCCAACGCCATCAATCGTCGCGACGTTGGCATAGATGATCACGTCATCGATGATTTCCGTGAGCGGTGCCACGCCCGTGATGCCGCAGCCCGAAATGTCGAGCGGGTTCGACGGGCCGAGTACCAGGTCAGGCTGCTCGCCGGTGATGATTCCGCTGATGCGGCCAGCGGCATTAAAGAACGCCGCTTGAATCGTGGCGTCCACGCTGGGGCCAAAGAAACGCACGTCCACGTTGTAGCTGGTTTGAACGCTCGCCGTTGCCTGTGCCGTGAAAGTGCCGGCGGTGGCGGTCAGCGACTGCGCCGTTGCGACCTTGCCGAGCGTCCACACCGGCGCGTTCGCAATTCCCGAAGCGTTTGTCGTCACCGCGGCGGTGCTGGCAATCGACCCGCCGCCCGCCGTAACGGCAAACGTCACGGAGATGTTCGGCACTCCGTTGTTGAATCGGTCGGCGACCTTGAATGCCACCGGAGCAGGCGCCGTGCCGGCTGCCGGCGCGGATTGACTGTTCCCCGACGCCACAGTGAGCTGCGACGGCACATCAGCCGTGCCCGTGGCGCTCAGCACGAGCGGTGTGGATAGCCCGCTGACCGTGACCGTGACCTGGTTGACGCCTGCGGTCTGTCCCAATGTCCAGGTGCCGACCGAAGTCCCCGATGCATTGGACGATGTCGGCGCGTTGGTGAGCGTACCGCCTCCACCCGTTACGACAACGCTCACACCAACTCCACCCATCGCATTGCCGTTCGCGTCGCGGACCACAAACGTCGGTGCGGCACTCAGCACGGCGCCCACGGTGCCGCTGACCGTCGTTGTGGAAGTCGCGGCGACGCTGGCCGGTGGTGGCGGGGCTGTCGAATCCTTTCCGCAAGCCGCGAGAATCGCGACAACTGAAAGAGCGAGAGCTGCGGACCGATGCCGCTGGAGTGAAGTCGTCACGTGAGGTCGTCTGGTCGGTGAGAGGGTCTGGACCGGAGTGAACCCCGCCGCATCGCGCGTCGGCGGGCGAGGTCGCTAGAAGATGATAGGACCAAGAGCAAACAGCGCACGCGCGCGCACCCGTAGCGCACCAGGTTCAGTGCCGGGAATAAAGTACTCCACGTAACGCTGCTCGGCAGGCGTGGCGGCGGCAGCGAGCTTGCCCGTCGCCCGGTCGAGTACCGCCTTCTCCACGCCCGCAGGCGGCTCGTTCCACGCGTCGCTGGGACGGGCCCATCCGGCCCGCTCGATCATGCGGGCAAAGATCGGTGCCGCGAGCGTTCCACCGGCCACGCCGCGCTCCGCGATCGGTTGCGGCCGGTCGAACCCGAGCCAGACGCCGGCCACGATGTCGGGAGTCATTCCCACGAACCAGACGTCGGTGTTGTCGTCAGTCGTACCGGTCTTTCCCGCGACTGGCACATCCGCGGGAAGGATGCGCCGCACCGAGGTCGCCGTGCCGCGCTCCACCACATCGCGCATCATGTCGCGCACAATGAACGCCGCCGCCGGCGAGATGGCGCTCGGCAATGTGTCCGTGCCTGTTTCCAGCACGGTGCGCCGGTCCGGTCCCTCGATTCGCGCAATCAGCCGCGGTTCCACCGGCGTGCCCAGGTTCGCGAACGTCGTGTATGCCGCGACGAAATCGATCGGCCGCACCACCGATGCCCCGATTGCGCTGGAGGGATACGGCGCGATGCTCGTACCAAGTCCGAAGCGCTTCGCCATCGCGATCACCGAGTCCGCTCCCAGTGTGAGCCAGAGTTGCACGGCCACCGGATTGCGCGACTTGGCAATCGCGTCGCGCAACGTCATCTCGCCAAGGAATTCGCCATCAGCGTTCTTCGGCCGGTACAACTGACGATCGTAGGTGATCTCGAGCGATGTATCCGGGACAATCGCGTTGGCGGGAATCGAATCCGAGATGGCCCGCGCATACACGAATGGCTTGAAGCTCGATCCCGGCTGGCGAAGACCGTTGGTCGCCCGGTTGAACGGCGCCTCCGCGTAACTGCGGCCGCCCACGAGTGCGCGCACATCGCCGGTGCGCGGATCAATGGCCACCACCGCACCCTGCAGGAAGTCCGCGTTGCCGCGCGGGTGATTGGCCAGCGTTGGTTGCTTCCAGTTGGGCCGTTGTTCAATCGCAGAGGTCTCATCGAGCAATGCAGAGAGCGCCGCGCGCTGCAGAGCGGGATCGAGCCCCGTGTGAATGCGGTACCCTCCCTGCGACACCGGAATCCCCAGGCGCTCGGCCTGAGCGCGCACGGCGTCCACGAAGTACGGCGCCGCCGCCGACATGCCGCCGTTCGGCGCCGTGCGCACCGGCTCCTTCTTCGCCGCGTCGGCCTCGGCACGCGAGATCATCTTCTGCTTCACCATCAGGTCCAGGATTGCATCGCGCCGGTTCTTCGCACGCGCGGGGTAGCGACCCGGATCGTACTGCACGGGACTCTTGGGCAGTCCGGCGAGCGTCGCCGCCTCGGCGAGCGTCACTTGCGCTGCGCCCTTCCCGAAGTAATGGCGCGACGCTGCCTCCACCCCGTACCAACCGCGCCCGAACAGGATCTGGTTGAGGTACGCCTCCAGAATCTGCTGCTTGGAATAGTTGCGCTCCATTTCGAGCGCGGCGCGTTGCTCGCGCAGCTTGCGCATCGGCGACATGTCGCGCCGGTTGATCAGCTCGGGGTGCATGTTCCCGACGAGCTGCTGCGTGATGGTGCTCGCCCCGCGGAATGAGCCCGTGAGATTGTCCTTGATCGCACCGGCAATGCCAATCATGTCCACGCCGTTGTGCGAATAGAACCGCTGGTCCTCCACCGCGATGAACGCGTTGGGGAGATATGCCGGCAACGTCTTAATGGACACGATGGTCCGCCATTCGCGGCCAATCTCCCCAATCAACGAGCCGTCGCGTGCAAACACCTGTGACGATTGCGGCGGCGTAATCAACTGCCATGCTTCAACCGCCGGCGCCTGCGCCGGCGCAGGGTTTTGCGCAGCAAGCGTCGCTGGAAGCACGAGGAGCAGGAGAAACCGCATCCCTGAATTATACCCGGATCGCAAATGCTGATATGTCAACGACTTGCACGATCGTTGGCGGCGATCTTCGCGGGGTGCGAGCTTTCTTGGCAATGGCTCCGGTGCATCTCGCAATCGCGCAGTTCAGGCCCAGCAAGGGTGACGTCGCGCTCAATACCAGGCGCATTGGCGAGATCCTGGCCCAAGCCACGGAGCTCACGCCCACGCCGCACGTTGTGCAGTTCGCTGAAACCGTGCTCTCCGGATACTTCGTGGAAGGCGCCGTTCGCGAAACAGCGACCACTCCCGAGGCTCTGGCCACCTCGCTCGCAGAGGCGTATCACGCAGCCGGCGGTCGAACGGCGATTGACGCAGTGGTCGGCTTCTACGAGATCCTCGGCGGATCGCTCCACAACAGCGCGGCCTACATCGCGTTTGATGCCAATGGCGGCGCGCGCGTTGTCCACGTCCACCGCAAGAACTTCCTTCCCACATACGGCATGTTCGACGAAGAACGTTTTGTCGAGCGTGGTTTTGGTGTGCAAGCGTTCGACTCATCCTGGGGCCGCGCGGCGATTCTCGTCTGCGAAGACGCCTGGCATTCACTCTCAGGTACGATCGCGGCGCTCGACGGCGCGCAGATCATCTTCGTGGTGGCCGCTGCACCGGCCCGCGGAATGCAGGGCGGCGGCGAACGGCGGTCCGGCGATGCCGCGCCGGCCACGGTGGCCCGTTGGGAACGCCTCATTCGCGATATCGCCGACGAGCATGGGGTCTTCGGCTCACTCGCCAATCTTGTCGGCAGTGAAGGCGGCAAGATGTTCCCCGGCGCATCCGTGGTGTTCGGCCCTCGTGGCGATGTACGTGCACGCGCGCCGCTGTTTGAAGAAGCGCTGATCACGGCCGACCTCGACCTCGACGACATCGGCCGAGCGCGCGCAGACTCGCCCCTGCTCTCCGACCTGCGCGTGGCCCTGCCGACAATGCGCGCCGAACTGGAACGAGTGTCGGGCGCCGCCATGCAACCGGCATCGCGCGCGAGTTCCAAATCGGCTGCAAGGCAGGCAAGGTCACCGGCGACATCCTCGACGCCACGCCCGGCGGCCACACACCGTGCCGCCAGCGCAACTGCGGCCCCGCTCGCCGTCGTTCACCAGGGCGACACCGGCCGCGGCGAGCCGCCGTCGCTGGAGATTGACCCCCAGCTCGTGGAGAAATGGCTGGTCGCCTTCCTGCGCGACGAGTTCCACCGGCGCGGTTTCACTGACGCGGTTGTTGGTGTGTCCGGCGGCGTCGATTCTGCCGTGACACTCGCGCTTGCTGCGCGCGCGTTCGGCCCATCGCATGTCCACGCAGTCCGCCTCCCCTATCGCACGTCGAGCCCGGACTCGCTGGCCCACGCCGAGTTGATGATCGAGAAACTCGCCGTGCACGCGCGAACGCTCGATATCTCTGCGGCCGTGGATGGCTACCTCGCCTCGGAACCCGCCGCGAGCCCCACCCGCCGCGGCAACGTGATGGCGCGGACGCGGATGATCGCCCTGTTCGACCTCGCGGCGAAACACACCGCCCTGCCGCTCGGCACCGGCAACAAGAGCGAGCGCCTCCTCGGCTATTTCACCTGGCACGCCGACGATTCACCGCCCGTGAATCCCATTGGTGACCTGTTCAAGACGCAGGTGTGGGTGCTGGCGCGCCATCTGGGCGTACCGGAGGAGATTGTTTCCAAGCCCGCGTCGGCGGACCTCGTGCAGGGCCAGACCGACGAAGGGGATTTTGGCATCAGCTACGCCAAGGCCGACGTGATCCTCAACTGGCTGCTGCACGGCTGGACACCGCGCGAGCTGGTGGCGCGCGGCTTTGACGCGGCCGAAGTCGAAACAGTGCGGGCCCGTCTCGACGGAACGCACTGGAAGCGGCGGCTGCCGACGGTGGCACTGCTATCCACGGCAGCGATCGGCGAGAGCTACCTGCGCCCCGTGGACTACTGACTGCAACGGCGAGTACACAGTAGACCGTACGTCGTAGTCCGAGTGCGGCACAAATAGCCTTCTGCCGCACTCGGTGTACTGTCTACGGTGTACCGTCTCCTGCAGTTGCCGTTCACCGCAAGAATCGGATTGAGCCTCACCACAAGTCTGCCTACTCTCCACGCATGACGAACCAATCGCTTGCAGACTATGCCCGCATCGAGCGGGCCATCCGGTTCCTCGATGCACATCGCACCGAGCACCCGACACTTGCCGACGTCGCGCGCCACGCTGGACTGAGCGACTCGCACTTTCAGCGCCTTTTCACGCGCTGGGCCGGCATCAGCCCCAAACGGTACATCCAGCACCAGACGGCGGATCTCCTCACGACGCTGCTGCGGAACGACCGCACGGTGCTTGAGGCCACCTTCGAAGCTGGCCTCTCCGGTCCTGGTCGTGCGCACGACCTTGTGCTCAACGCCGAGGCGGTCACGCCGGGTGACGTGGCGCGTGCCGGCGAGGGCCTGACGATCGCGTATGGATTTCACGGTACGCCATTTGGCGAGTGCCTGATTGCCCTCACGCCGCACGGCATCTGCCATCTTGCCTTTCTCGGGCCCGTCTCACGCGCAGATGCGTTGGCGCGACTGAAGCACGACTGGCCGCGCGCGACATTCATCGCCGACCAGCGTTCCACCTCGGCGGCCGTCGCCCGCGCCTTCCCCGCCCCGGGCGAGCGTGCCGTGCCCGGTCTCGCCCTTCACGTGAAGGGTACGAACTTTCAGCTGAAGGTCTGGCGCGCACTGCTCGCTGTCCCTGATGGCGGCGCCACAACCTACGGCGCCATTGCCACGGCCATCGAGGAGCCCGGCGCCTCACGCGCTGTGGGCAATGCCGTGGGCCGCAACCCGATCAGCTGGCTGATCCCCTGCCACCGCGTACTGCGCAGCACGGGCGCGCTGGGAGGCTACGCCTGGGGTCCCGACCGCAAACGCGTGATGCTCGCCTGGGAGCGAGTGACCTCGCGAAACACCACGGCTACGCCGCTTGTGCGGCCTGCGCAGCCTGCGCGCCGGCCAGCGACACCGCGCGTCGCGCGCCTCGCTTGAAGTTGCGGTGCACGGCGCGCGCATAGCGCATGAAGTTGGCGCCGGCCCAGGGGTGGCGAACGAAGAACTCGAGCGGCAGCAGCGAGCCCTTCAGTTGGTTGCAGGCCATGCAGGCCGACACGAGATTGCCCGGCGCATGATCGCCCCCGCGCGACAGCGGGAGTACATGGTCCAGCGTGGCATTGTCGAGTCCTAGGGACGTGCCGCAGTAAACGCACCGCCGCCCGCAATCACGGAAAGTCTCGCGCTTGACGTGCCGCTTGTTGTGTTGGGCGAGCACGCGACGACGATGGCGGGCCAGGCCACGGGGCGAACGGGCCAACGCAAAGCGGTGAACGTTCCGGTGGGACATGACACCTCGCCACTGAGGGCCAAAACGACGACACCCCGCGACGGTGAACTGAACCCGTGCGGGGTGGCGGATATGGGGCGGAGACTCCAGCCGTCAGTCGCGGCGCGCGACGGCGGCGGTGGATCCTGTTGCTCGGGGGGTCGTCCTCGCGAACGGTCCATGAGCCTCCGGTGGAGCGGCCGATCCATGTCGGGCGCTCGTTCTTCCTCTTAACGCGCGGCAATCTTGTGGCGTAACACGAGAAGCGCAATAGGTGGTACTTTTACCGCCATGGCTACCTCGTCAAAAGCCCGGCGTGCCCCTGCCGCTGGCCCCCTGACCCGCGATCAGCTCCTTACCGCTTGGCGCACAATGCTCCTCTCGCGCCGCGTGGATGACAAGGAGATCCAGCTCAAGCGGCAGAACAAGACGTTTTTCCAGATCTCCAGCGCTGGTCACGAAGCGGTCACGACCGCAGCGGCCATGGCCCTCAGACCGGCCTACGACTGGTTCTACCTCTACTACCGGGACCGCGCGATCTGCCTCGCCTGCGGGATGACCCCGGCCGAGATGCTCTACTCGGCCGTCGGCGCTGCCGCCGACCCCAACTCGGGCGGCCGGCAGATGCCGTCACACTGGGGATACAAAAAAGCCAACATCATGTCGGTGTCGTCGCCCACCGGAACGCAGTTCTTGCAGGCCGTTGGCGCTGCGGAGGCCACGATGCGCGCCTCCAACCTGAGCGACAAGGACGGCTTTCCCGGCGATGAAGTCGTCCTCGTCACCACCGGCGAAGGCCAGACCAGCGAAGGCGAGTTCTACGAGTCGCTCAGCACAGCCAGCAACCTCGGCCTTCCGGTGGTCTATCTCGTCGAAGACAACGGCTACGCCATCTCCGTCCCGGTCGAGGTCAATACGCCGGGCGGTTCCATTTCGGAGATCGTGAAGTCCTACCCCGGCCTCCATATCGAAAAGGTGGATGGCTGCGACTTCATTGCGTCGTATGAAGCCATGAGCCGCGCCATCGCCTATGCTCGCGAACGCCGCGGGCCGGCGCTCGTCCATGCACGCGTCATTCGCCCGTATTCGCACTCGCTGTCGGACGACGAGGTGCTCTACCGGCCGAAGGAAGAGCGTGACGCCGACGCGGCGCGCGATCCTATCACGACCTTCCCCGCCTGGCTCGTGGCCAATGGCCACGCCACCGAGGCCGAGCTCAAGGCCATTGCGGAGGCCGTCGATGCCGAGGTGCTGGCCGCCACGGACGACGCGCTCTCGCAGCCGCAGCCCGGCGCGGACACCATCCACTTCGGCACCTACTCGCCGGATGTGGACCCGACGAGCGAACAGTTCGACACGGAAGATGACCCACAGTTCTCGGGCGACCCCACCACGATGGTGGATCTGCTCAACGTCTGCATGAAGGACGAGATGCGGCGCGATCCACGCATTCTCGTCTTTGGTGAGGACGTGGCCGACGTCTCGCGCGAAGCCTACCTGGGCAAGGTCAAGGGCAAGGGCGGCGTCTTCAAGGTGACGTGGGGGCTGCAGAAAGAGTTCGGCGGCAACCGCGTGTACAACTCGCCGCTCGCTGAAGCCAACATTGTGGGCCGTGCGATCGGCCTCGCGCATCGCGGCTTCAAGCCCGTCGTCGAGATCCAGTTCTTCGACTACATCTGGCCGGCATACATGCAGCTGCGCGATGAACTCGCCACCATGCGCTGGCGGTCGAACAATCACTTCAGTGCGCCGGTGGTGGTTCGCACGACCTACGGCGGCTACATCCGTGGCGCCATCTATCACTCGCAGACCGGCGCGTCGCTCTTCACGCACTGCCCCGGCCTGCGTGTGGTCTGCCCGAGCAATGCGCTCGACGCCAACGGGCTCCTGCGCACCGCCATTCGCTGCGATGACCCGGTGATCTTCCTCGAGCACAAGCACCTCTACCGGCAGACGTACAACAAGGGCCAGTACCCGGGCCCGAATTACATGATTCCCTTCGGCAAGGCGCGCACGGTACGCGAGGGAACGGACGTCACCGTCGTCACCTACGGCGCAACGGTGCAACGCGCCTTCGTCGCGGCGCGGGAAGTCGCCGAGCGCGGAATCAGCGTGGAAGTGATCGACCTGCGGACGCTCTCTCCGTGGGACAAGGAGACAGTGTTCAACTCGGTGAAGAAGACCAACCGTGTGATTGTCGCATACGAGGACTCGGAAAGCTGGGGCTATGGCGCCGAGATCGCCGCCCGCATCGCCGACGAATGCTTCCCATATCTCGACGCACCGGTGAAGCGAGTGGCCAGCACGGACACCTGGGTCGGCTACGCCCCGCAGCTTGAAGACGCGATCCTGCCGCAAGTGAGCAGCTTTGTGTCTGCCTACGAGGATATCGTCCGGTTCTAATTTCATGTCGCGCCGGGTAGCGCTCACACAGAGCTACATCGTCGCCCTGGTTGCGGCGTCCGTGCTGATTCTCGCCGGCGCTGCGTTCGTGGACAACGCACTCCGCGACCTCCGCGGTGACGGTCCGTTGCTGAACATCGTGGGCCGACAACGCATGCTCAGCCAGAAGATCGCCAAGGGCGCGCTGGTGGTGATGCACGCTCCGGACGAACCGGGACGTGAACGCGCCCGCGCTGAAGTGCGCGATGCCATCGACCAGTTGGCCTCAAGCCGGCGTTTCCTTCTCGAAGGGGGAACGGGCGCTCCGGGACTGGCTGAGCCCATACCCGGCGGCGCGTTGCGCGGGACCGCGCGCGCCTTTGCCGAACAGAATGTGAGCGAGTTCCGGGCCATTGAGGCCGCTGGCGCCGTCGTCACCGATCCGAAGGCCACCGAAGCAGCCGTGCGCGACGCCGTCGCGGCCATCCTTGCCGCCGAACCCACGTTCCTGTCGCGAGTGGACCAGGCCGTGTCCGCCCTGGGCGATCAGTCGGCTTCGGCCGTGCGGGCCACACGCATGCTGATGTGGTCGGTTGTCAGCGCAATCTTACTGGCACTCATCGGCATCGGTGTTTTCGTGTTGCGCCCGGCGGCGCGCACCGCCCGGTCCGCCCTGGTCTCCCTCTCACGGTCCAACCGGGAGCTCGACTGGGCGCTCGAGGCGGCGCAGGAAACCGCGCGCGCCAAGTCGGAGTTCCTCGCGACGATGAGCCATGAACTCCGCACCCCGCTCAATGCCGTGATCGGACTGAGCGGCCTGATGGCGGACACGAAACTCGACGAGCGCCAGCGCCTTTTCGTGTCCACGATCAATCGGTCTGGCGAGGCCTTGCTCGGCTTGATCAACAACGTCCTCGACCTGTCCAAGATCGACGCCGGAAAGCTCGACCTTGAGACGGTCGATTTCGACCTCCGTGAAGTTGTCGAGACCACGGCGGAGACCCTCGCGCTCCGCGCCGAGGGGCGGAACGTGGAACTCGCCACGTTCGTGGCGCCCGAACTGCCGAACACGCTGATCGGCGACCCTGGCCGCATCCGGCAGGTACTCCTCAACCTCGTCGGCAACGCGCTCAAGTTCACGGAGGAGGGATCGGTCACGGTTCGCGTCACCGCGAAGCCGGCGGGGGTCGTGCGGTTTGAAATCGCCGACACGGGCATCGGAATACCCGAGGACAAGATCGCCAGCCTTTTCCAGGCGTTCTCGCAGGTGGACGCTTCCACGACCCGCAAGTTCGGCGGCACCGGGCTCGGCCTGGATATCTCGCGCCGGCTCGTGATCATGATGGAGGGCACCATCGGCGTGTCGAGCCGGCTCGGCGATGGATCCACGTTCTGGTTCGAGCTGCCCCTGCGCCCGGCCGCCTCGCAGGCAGCCGACGACCCGCGCGATCTTGTCGGACGGCGCGTGCTGATCGTGGATGACGGCGCGGCCAACCGCCTGCTGCTCGAGGAAATTTCCCGGGCCTGGCGCATGGAACCGGTATCCGTTTCGAGGGCCCCAGCCGCTATCGAGGCGCTTACTCAGGCCGTCGAAGCGGGCCGGCCATTCGATCTCGCGATCCTCGATTGGCAGATGCCGGAAGTGGACGGCTATGGACTCGCGCGCCAGATCCGCACCAACCCGGGCATTGCCGACACACCGCTTGTGCTCGTCAGTTCATTTACGCACATGGTGAGCGCCGCCGACCTTGCCGCGGCGGGGTTTGGCGCGCGTGTTTCCAAGCCCGTGCGCCAACGGCCTCTTCTCGGCGCAATCCACGCGGCACTGGTCCCGATGGACCAGGCCACGTCGCCCGCCCACACGGCCGAGCACGTCGCGATGGTGACGCGATATCCGGGCAAACGCGTGTTGGTGGCGGATGACAATCCGGTCAACGTGTTGGTCCTCAAGGCGATGCTCGAGCCGTACGGTGTGCGCGCGGATGTCGCCGCCGACGGAGTGGAAGTATTGGAGGCGCTGAAGATCGCCGCATACGACTTGATCCTGCTTGATCTCTATATGCCGCGACTCGACGGACGCGGAGCGGCCAAGGCCATCCGCGAGCGCGAGGCGTTGTCGGGGCGGCCGCGTGCACCGATCGTCGCGGTGACTGCCAGCGTGACTGAGCAGGATCGCGCTGCCTGCCTGGCCTCCGGCATGGACGATTACGTCGCAAAGCCAGTGGCTCGCGACGTGCTCGATGCGACCCTGAGGCGGTGGCTCACCACGGGGAGCCCGGCGACGCCATAATGTGACGCGCGTTACTGGCCGATCGTGGGCGGGAGGGTCACCTTATTAGGCCGAACTCCTTCCGTCTGGGCCAGTATGACCGCACCACCAGTCGCTCGTACATCGTGGATTGCTCGCAGCGCCCGCCTCGCGATGGTGGCGGCCGTTTCGCTCGCACTCTCAGTCTGCGGTGAGACCCCGACCGGCCTGAGGACGGATGCCGACGGCCTCGCACGGCTGGCTTTTCAGCCGGAACTCCGGCCAGCGGATCGGCCGCTGTTCCAGAACGCAAACGTCGGAATCGACAAGGTCTACCTCGTCATTCGCGCCAGCGACGGCACGATTGTCTTTGAACGGGTAGTCGACTTCCCGGCCGGGCAGGACGCCGTGGAGATCGTCGCCGACGTTCCGGTGCGCGGCGAGAGCGAGCGATTCACCGCCCAGTTCGAACTCCGTAACGGGACCACACCCATTTTCCGCGGCACACAAGAGGTGGTCGCCAAGCCAGGCAAAAACGCGCCGACACAGACGACCGTTGCCCTCAACTTCGTCGGACCGGGGGCGACCGCGGTCAGCGTCGCGGTGACACCGTCCACGTCGACACTGCTTGCCGGCGCCCTCACCACGCTGACCGCGAACGCCAGCGACGCAGCGGGCGCAGTCATCGTCAACGCACTCTTTTCGTGGAGTTCGAGCGATCCAACGATCGCCACAGTGAGCCCGACTGGCAGCGTCACCGCGGGTGCGCGTCGCGGCACGGCCACAATCACGGCCTCGACCCTTTCCGGCATCAGCGGCAGCGCCAACGTGACGGTGACCCTTCCCGCCGCGCGCGTGGTGGTTGAGTCACCCGCCATCCTCACAGGGCGCGTCGGCTCCACCTTGGCAACACCGTTTACCGTTCGCGTTGTCGCCTCGGATGACGTGCCCGTCCCCGGGACCGTCGTCACCTTCGCCGCACTGGCAAACGGCGCCCAGGTGGGCAGTGCGACCGCCACGACGGATGCCGCCGGCCGCGCCTCCACGACGATGACGCTTGGCGGCGCGCTCAATGCGCAGCTCTTCCGCGCGACCGTCACGGGCCTGCCACCGGTGACCCTCTCCGTCGATGCCACGGTCGGCCTTCCGGACGCCATCGCGGCGGTCAACGCTCCGCCGTCGTCCGAGACGATAGGCCGCGCGTTGCCGCAGCCGTTCACGGTCCGCGTGACCGACCGATTCGGCAACCCGGTGCCGAATGTCCCGGTTGCCTGGGTACGCATCCTGGGCAACGGCACACTCGGTGCAACAACGTCGACAACCGATGGCGACGGTCGCACGCAGATCGGCTACACGTTGGGGAACGTGCCCGGCGCCGAGTCTGTGCGCGCCACGATCACCACCGCATCGGGAACGGCGACGGCGACCTTCAACACCACGGCGGTCGCACTCCCGGCGAGCCGGATTGTCATTGTCAGCGGAGACCGACAGAGCGGCTCCGTGGGAACTCCCGCTGAGCAGCCACTCGTGGTGCGCGTCACGGATGCGCTCAACAACAACATCAGTGGAGCCACGGTGGAGTGGACGGTGGGCGGCGCCGCCACGTTGTCTGCGAGCAGCACGCAGACAGGCGCGGACGGCACTGCACAGCTCACGCCGACGTACACCAATCGTCCCGGTGGCGTAACGGTTCGGGCGGCGCTGGGCAGCGTCAGCGTGGCATTTACACTGACGGCGAGCGTCGGCGACCCGGCCAAGATTGTGTTCCTCGCGGGTGCGGGACAGAGCGTGTCGGTGAGTTCGGCCGTCGCGGTCGCGCCTTCGGTGCTCGTCACGGATCGGTTCGATAATCCCACACCCGGCGTCAGCGTGGTGTTCACGGCGGGCTCCGGCGGCGCGGTAACCGGAAGTCCCGCCGTCACCAACAGCTCTGGCGTCGCGACGCTCGGGAGCTGGACCTTGGGTGGAGCCGCGGGAGCGCAGTCGCTGACCGCGACGGCCGGAAGTGCGTCGACGTCAATCTCCGCGACTGCCACGGCACCGGTCGGGCCGCCCGTGCTGGCGATGGCCACACAGCCGAGCGCTACAGTCCAGAACACTGCGCTGCTGGCCCAACAACCGGCTGTGCAGCTCAAGAATGCGGCTGGCGGAAACCTGAACCTCGCTGGCGTGGTCGTGAGCGTCGCCTCAACCGTGCCCTTCAATCCGATCCTCGATGGTCAGGCCTCGGTTGTCAGCGGCGCAGCCGTGCGAGGGATCCTGACCGCAACGACAAACGCGTCTGGCGTTGCCACGTTCACGAACCTTTCACTCCTTGGTCCGGTTGGGAGCGTAACCCTCGATTTTACCGCTGCCGGATACACCGGCGTGACATCGGCTGCGATTAGCCTCACGGCCGGCCCTGCGGTCTACCTCACCGCTACCACTGCCACGACCCTCACTGGCGTCGTCGGTGCAGTGGCCACGCCGAACCCTCAGGTCATCGCCAAGGACTCCGCACAGAACCCCGTCAGCGGGGTAACGGTCACGTTCGCGCCACTCTCGGCAGGCCACGGAACTGTTGTGACGGGCGCAGGATCGGTGACGAACGCGAGCGGCCACGCGAGCCCGACAAGCTGGACCTACGACGCGGTCGCTGGCACCGACGTGCTCACGGCGACTGCCGCAGGCCTGGTGGGCAGTCCCGTTTCATTTACGGCAACCACAACCGCGGGTGCGGCGACACAGCTGGTCATCGTCTCCGGCAACAACCAGACCGGCGTGACCGGCAATCCTCTCGCGTCACCGATGGTGGTTGAGGCGCGCGATGCGCTCAACAATCCAGTAAGTGGTGTCAGTATCGCCTTCACGACACTCACCGGTGGCGGAACGCCAGCCACCGCATCGGCCACCACCAGCGGTACGGGTCAAGCGAGCTTCACGCTCACGCTCGGCGCGCCCGGTGGACAGTCGGTGCAAGCGTGCCTGCCGAGTTGCGCGACCGCACAGGTGACGTTTGCCGCGACGTCGATTCCCGTTGGCGCAAATGCCATCTGGAATGGCACGGCAAGTGGCAACTGGTCAAATGCGGCGAACTGGAGTCCGGCAGTGGTGCCGACTGGTTCCAGTAACGTCTTCATTCCTTCGGGAACTCCGAACGTCCCGACTCTCATTTCGGCGATGGGTGTAAACCACCTCACGCTGGCGAGCGGCGCGACGTTCTCGCTCTCCGGGTTCAACTTGACGGTGGGCGGCGATCTGCTCGCGACGGGCGCCACAATGGCTTCATCCGGTGGAACGCTGTACTTCTGCGGCGGCACGCACAGTGTGGCGGG
>Ga0207952_1000697_pt1 | contig 21277 bp, 23 predicted proteins | sample SubbioR12Aug_8Ca_FD_184831 | JGI IMG/M metagenome (GOLD analysis project Ga0207952, IMG submission 184831) | Serpentinite rock and fluid subsurface biosphere microbial communities from McLaughlin Reserve, California, USA - CR12Aug_8Ca (SPAdes) | ecosystem: Environmental > Terrestrial > Deep...
CGACCGACACGCTCAGCCGGCGGGTCGCCGAGCATCTGCGCGGCGGCTATGCCAAGACCGCACTGGTCGAGAACAAGCCGGGCGCCGGCGGCCAGATCGCGGTGCAGGGCATGAAGGGTGCTGCGACCGACGGCAGCGTCCTGCTGCTGACGCCGGCCTCGATGCTGATGATCTACCCGCACATCTACAAGAAGCTCGCCTACGACGCCTTCACCGACGTGACCGCGGTGTCGCTGGGCTGCGTCTTCGACTTCGGCTTCTGCGTCGGTCCCGCGGTGCCCGATAGCGTGAAGGACATCAAGGGCTTCCTCGCCTGGGCCAAGGCCAACCCGGACAAGGCCAATTACGGCTCGCCGGCAGCCGGCTCCGTTCCGCACTTCATCGGCGTGCTGCTGGGCCAGGCAGGCGGCGTCGACCTGAAGCACGTGTCCTATCGCGGCTCGGCGCCCGCCGTGGCGGACCTGGTCGCGGGCCAGATCCAGGCGGTGTCGGCGCCGATCGGCGAATTCACGCAGCAGGCGAACGCGGGCAAGATCCGGTTCCTGGGCGTCTCCGGGGCCACGCGCAGCCGCTTCGCACCCAATGTCCCGACCTTCGCCGAGCAGGGCTACAAGGACCTGGTGTTTTCGGAGTGGTTCGGCTTTTTCGCGCCGGGCGGCACGCCGGCGCCGGTCGTGATGCGCGCCAACGAGGCGATACGCGCGGCGCTGGCCAAGAAGGACGTGGTCGATGGCCTGGCCGTGATGGGCCTCGAGGCCAAGTCGTCGACGCCCCAGGAACTCGCGACGCTGCTGAAGACGAGCTACGACCGCTGGGGGCCGATCGTGAAGAAAATCGGATTCTCCGCCGACTCGTAATCAGAGCCGGCGCCTCCGGGAGCGACATGCGCGTCAGACGCCGCGGCGGTGGAATTGCGAACCGCCGTAGGATTGATCGGTCGGCACGATTTCCATGAAGCTCACGTCCATGCGCTGCGGCGAGCCCAGCACGAACATGATGGCTTCGGCAATGTCCTCGGCCACCAGGCTCTCGTAGCCTTCGTAGAAGCGACGGCGGCCTTCCTCGTGGTCGTCGAGCAGCGCGAGGTGGGCGCCAGTCTCGACCCGGCCTGGCGCGATCTCGCTCACGCGCACGCCCGAGCCGTGCAGGTCGAGCCGGAGCGTCTGGCTGAGGTTGTGCAGGGCGGCCTTGGTCATGGCGTAGACCGGCATGCCGGCAACCGCCCAGGTGCCGGCCATCGAGCTCAGGTTGACGATGTGGCCGAGCCCGCGCGCCTTCATGCCGGGAACCAGGGCGGCGAGGCAGTTGAGCGTGCCGCGCAAGTTGACGTCCATCAGGGTGTCGATGTCGTCGGGGGCGGCTTCCCACGAGGCGGTCGACCGCGCGAAGGCCGAGGCGTTGTTGACGAGCACGTCGGCATCGAGCGAGCCCAACGCCGACAGCACGGCGTCACGGTGAGAGATGTCCAGCGCCAGCGGCCGGCAGCCGGTCTCCTGCGCCAGGCTGGTCAGGTCGTCGGCGGATCGCGCCACGGCGTAGACCTCGATGCCGCTGATCCGGAGCTGCCGGACCGTCGCCGCGCCGATGCCGCGGCTCGCCCCGGTCACGACGGCAGTGCGATAGCGATCCAGGGACATGGCTTCTCCTTTGCGTGGCGCCGGTCGATCGTTACATTGCCGACCATAGCGCATCGAAAGGCGGAGCGAGTCATGGCCAAGAAGCTTTTCCCCGACGGCACCGAGGTCGCGGGATTTTACGTCCGGACCATCAGGAGCGGGCCGTTCGTGTTCGTCTCGGGAACGACCTCGCTCAACGCCAAAGGGCAGATCCAGGGCAAGAATGCCGCCGAACAGACGGCGATCACCATGCGCAAGATCGAGGCCGGCTTGAAATCCGCCGGCGCGCGACTGGCCGATCTCACCCGCACGACGATCTATGTCACGGACATCCGCGACATGGCGGGCGTCAGCCAGGCCCTGGGAAAGGCGCTCAAGGGATCGGTGGTCACGTCCACCCTGGTGGCAGTCAGCGCGCTTGCCGTACCGGGTCTGCTGGTCGAGATCGAGGCCACGGCAGTCGTCGAACGATAATTGGGGAGCATTGGATGAGCGGGATGAAAGTGCGGCTGCTGGGTCGCCGGCGGGCGTTGGTCGGGGCTGCGGGAACGATGCTGGCGACACCTGTGTTTGCCCAGCAGCGGGTCAAGTCGGGAACGGTCAACATCGAGCAGGTCCAGGTGGCCTTCATCGGCAGCGGTAATATCGGCAGCGGCACGCTGCACTTCCAGGGCAAGAGTTATCGCTTCTCGGTCGGCGGCCTGGGCATCGGTGGCTTCGGCATCTCCAAGATGGAGGCCTGGGGCGACGTCTACAATCTTAAGGAGCTGCGCCAGTTTCCCGGGCCCTATGGTCAGGCGCGTTACGGCGCCGCGGCCGGCGACAAGGGCAGCGGCGAGATGTGGCTGGAGAATCCCAACGGCGTGATGATCGACCTGAAGACGCGCCGTCAGGGGCTCGCCGTGTCGCTCGGCGCCGATGCCGTCATCATCGATTTCAAGTGAGCGTAGCCATGACCGTCATGTTCAGCCGTGCCTTCGCTTGCGCTGCTTTGCTTCTTGCCGCCGCCGTGCCGGCCGCCGCGCAGGACGACGTCCAGATCTTCAACGCCTTTGCCGTGGTGACGGCGAACGGCACCATCGTGCGCGCGGGCGACAAGCAGCTCATGGCGATCGCCACCCTCGCCGGACCCTTCTTCGTGGAAACCGACGAGGGACCGCAGCAGGGTGGCCGCGTGAGCTGCGCGATCTCGGCGCGCATAGATCAGGGCACGCGCAAGACCAGCGCCTCGGGTGCCTGCACCTTCACGGCCCACGACGGCGCCACGGCGTGGGGCGACTGGGACTGCGCCGGCTACGAGCTGGTGGGCTGCCGCGGCGCCTTCAAACTGACCGGCGGCACCGGCCGCTTCGCCGGTGCAAGCGGCGAAAGCGCGTTTGTCTGGCGGCCGACGACGCACGAACTCAAGAAGCAGCTCGACGGCACGGTCCTGGACAACGTCACGGGCATTGTCCTGTGGCGCGACTTCAAGCTGAAGGGCAAGTAGGCGTCAGCTCGCCGGCGGGTAGGGGATCTTGTTGCGCTGGAGAAGATCCTCCAGCGCCTTGATTCCTTGCTGGTAGCGGCCCTTCTGGCAGTCGATGCCGGCGCCCAGCCGGGTCATGTCCGGCCCGCCCGACCCTTCGCCGCGACGCGCGCCCAATCTGTCGAAGATGGCGCCGAGCTCGTTGCAGCGCGCGGCGAGCTGTTCGTTCGTCTGCTGCGCGCCGGCGCCGCCCGGCGATAACAAGACCGCGGCGAGGCCGACCAGGACGGATGTGTGGAGGCGCCGGGCCATCGGCTGGCGTGGAGAATCATGGGTCATCAGTTGCAATCATAGCTGTCCCGGCCGCCGCGGGCGACTGTACGCGCAGCTTGCTGCGATGTACTGTCCAAATGCAGCCGCAGGCTGAAAAACGGGGGGCGGGGATGACCTTGCGATCGACGGTTCGCTGCATGCTCGGCGTGGGCATCGCAGGTCTGGTTGCGGCGTGTGCTGTCGGCAAGGGCACGTTGGGCAGCGATCCCGCGACGGAAAGCCAGGCCTCGACCGTCACTTGGTCGGATGGTCAGCCTGCCCTTTCGATCAGTTGCAAAACGCCGGGTGGCTGCCAGTCGCGCGCGGTTGCGCTGTGCGGCAAGACCAGCGGCGACTATACCGTGCTGAAGATGGAGAACATGCCGACGCGTGGCGACATGACCGAGGTACGCGGTGCGGCCTCGGTCGTCATTCGCTGCAGCAAGTAGCCGACCGGCTTCTAGTGCGGGCGACGCGAGCCCCATAGCGCGGCCATCTCGGGTTGCGACCGGGCCGCGTCGGCGCCCGACGGCAGCGCTGCCTCGTGATCGGATAGCCAGACGACGATGTCGGCGGCGACGACGGGCCCTTCCTTGTCGCGCAGCAGCAAATGATAACCTTCGCGATAGAAGGCGAGCTTGGAATCGGGCCGCCGCGGCATGATCTCGATGGCCGCCCGCACCGGCTCCCGCGGCACGATGCGATCGCCCAGCCCGTGCATCATGAGGTAGGGCATGTTCACCCGCCCGGCGGAGCTCCTGGCCGCATCCATGAGATCGACCAGCCCGTAGCCCATGTCGAGGCGCGTCTGGCGCAGCATCATTGGATCGTTGCGCAGCTTCTCCAGCGCCTTGGGATTGTCGGTCGGCTTGTAGTCGATCGAGGTCGGGCCCGATGGCAACCACGGAATCGTGTGGGCGAAAAACCAGAGGCCGCCGCTCGCCACCGGTCCGAATGTGTCGCGCGAGCGCAGTGCCGTGGCGAGCAGGATCAGGCCATCGACGTCGATCGCCTGATCGGCGGCCACCAGGGCAACGGCGCCACCCATGCTTTCCCCGGCAAGGTAGAGCGGCACGCCGGGATGGCGGGTGCGGAGCAGCGTGGCCATCGCCCGGGCGTCCTCGACCAGGCTCTCGGTGCCGGCCCAGCGGCCGCGCGTCGGACTGCCGCCAAAGCCGCGCTGGTCATAGGCGTAGGTGGTGATGCCGGCCTTGGCCCAGATCGCCGCCGGCTCCTCCCAGGCATTTCGGTAGTCGCCATAGCCGTGCAGGCCCAGGATCACCACGGTGGGCGCGCCGTTTGCCGCAGGCCATACCGCGACCGGTAGCGCCGTGCCATCGGCCGCGACATAACGGTCCACCGTCAGGGTCGGCGCCCGCACCGTGTCGCCCGCCGGAATGACCGTCGGCGCGCAGGCGGAAAGAATGACCGGGGCGAAGACGGCCGCTATCATCCGACGGCGCAAGAGGAGTGAGATTGTGACCGAGCCTTTTGAAGTCATCACTGTCGATACTGACCGCGTCGCCTGCGATGGCGGTGGCGGCGCGTTGGGACACCCCAAAGTCTACCTCAACCTGGGGCCGGAAGGGCATGTCGAGTGCCCGTACTGCAGCAGGTTGTACAAGCTGCGCGAGGGTGCACACGTCGGCGCCCACGCTCACTAGGAAGCGGCTATGAAGCAGTTGGGCGAAGGTTGGAACTGGCACGACCTCAAGGTCGGCGACCAATTCGTCACCTACGGCCGCACCCTTTTCGAGGCCGACCTCCTCAATTTCGTGACGCTTTGCGGCTTTTCCGAGGAGCTGTTCACCAACAAGGAATACATCAAGAGCCATGCGCCGATGCGCGGCGGTCACCCCGTGCCCGGCGCCCTGGTCTATTCCATGGCCGAGGGGCTGGTGATCCCGACCACGCTGCAGGGCTCGGGCCTCGCCTTCCTGTCGATGGGCTTCGATATCAAGGGCCCGACCTATGTGAACGACACGATCCACGTCGAGATCGAGGTCACCGAGATCAAGCCGACCTCGAAGGATCCGTCACGCGCCCTCGTGCGCACCACCAACCTGGTCAAGAACCAGAAGGGCGAAACGGTGCTGGTCTACACGCCGCTTCGCATGCTGCAGGGGCGCTAGCATGGGCAAGGTCGCGGTCGAGAAGGAGGGAGCGACCACGATCGTGTCGATCGACCGCTTTTCCGAGGCACGCAACGCCGTCGATCCCGAGACGGCGATCCTGCTGCGCGAGGCCTTCCTTGCCTTCGATGCCGACGAGGCTCAATCGGTGGCGATCCTGACCGGCCGCGGCGGCACCTTCTGCGCCGGCTACGATCTCAAGGTCGCGGCCAGCCGCGACGGCCCGTCGCTGCATGATCCTGCGGGACCGGGCCCAATGGGGCCGACGCGCCACTTACTCTCCAAACCGGTGATCGCAGCGGTCGAAGGCTACGCCGTGGCGGGCGGTCTCGAACTGGCACTTTGGTGCGACATGCGCGTGGCGTCCGAGAGCGCCAGGTTCGGCGTGTTCTGCCGGCGCTGGGGCGTGCCCCTGATCGACGGCGGCACGGTGCGGCTGCCGCGCCTGATCGGCCACAGCCGCGCCCTCGACATGATCCTGACCGGCCGCGAGGTCGGCGCCCGCGAAGCCTTCGACTGGGGCCTGGCCAACCGGTTGGTGCCGGAAGGCCAGGCGCTCGCGGAAGCCAAGGCCTTGGCCGAACAGCTCGGAAAATTTCCCCAGACCTGCCTGCGCTCCGACCGCCGGTCGTCGTACGACCAGTGGGGACTCGACGTTCCAGCGGCGCTGGTCAACGAAGGCCGTCACGGCCGGCCCGCGCTCGAGGCCGAGTCGCGCAAGGGTGCCGCCCGCTTCGCCGCCGGCAAGGGCCGTGGCGGCGATTTCGGCGAGATCTGATGGCACTGCCGACCGACGCCGAAGTGGCACGTTATCGTCAGGACGGCGCCATCTGCCTGCGCGGCGCCGTCGCGATGGACTGGATCGAGCGCCTGCGCGAGGCGGTCGATGCCGACATGGCGGCTCCCGGCCCGATGGTGCGGCTGAACACGCCCAAGGGCGCGCCGGGATTGTTCTTCGTCGATTTCCAGCTCTGGCAGCGCCATGCCGCGGCGCGCGCCTTCGTCTACGAATCGCCCGCCAGGGAAATCGCGGCCCGCCTGATGGGCAGCCGTGAGGTCGTCTACTACCACGACCACCTGCTGGTGAAGGAGCCGGGCACCCAGGAGCGCACGCCCTGGCATCACGACCAGCCCTATTACCCGATCGATGGCGAGCAGATCGTCTCGCTGTGGCTGCCGCTCGATCCGGTCGATCGCGCGACCTGCGTCGAATACGTCAGGGGCTCGCACCGCTGGGGCCGCTGGTTCCAGCCCAAGTTTTTTAGGCAGGGCGGTGTCGATCTTGAGGTCCAGGACCCGCGCTTCGAGCCGCTGCCCGATCTCGACGCCGAACGCGACCGCCACGAGTTCCTCGCTTGGGACATGGAGCCGGGCGACGTCATCGCCTTCCATGCGCTGACGCTTCATGGCGCCTCGGGAAACCACTCGACCTCGCGCCGCCGCCGCGCCTGGGCGACGCGCTGGTGCGGCGACGATGCGCGGTATGCCCAACGCGTCGGCCAGATCTCGCCGCCGCTCGAAGGCCACGGGCTGAAGCCGGGCGATCGTCTGGAATGCGCGCTGTTTCCCAAGGTGCTGGGCCAAGGCGCGGACTAGAGTGGGACTAAAAACCGGCTCCCCGCACGCCGGAGAGCCGATGATTGTCACACCAGCTTGTCACACCAAGTTGTGTCAAATGTTGTGACACGGACGTGTGACATCGGAACGGCGACCTGCGGTCCGAGCGCCGCAGCAGACCGTCAAAATCAGTCCTCGGATGCGTTGATCGCACCTCGGTCTGCCCCACCTCTGGACGGTCTCCAGCGGGGGCAGCCTTTGCTTGCTACTCACGGCTCAAGCGACCGCGGGACGGCCCCTCCTCCTCAATTGGAGCATACCCGGCGGCGGCGCCGGGCGGGGCATGGTCAAAGAAAAGGCCGACGCGGATTGAGCGTCAGCCTGACAGAATTCATAGCACGAACCTGCTAAACCTGCACATCACATCTGCGTGAGCGGATGCTGGCAGTGCAAGCACTCTGCTAGCCATCCCGCTCTAACGAAGGGCCGCCTCGACGGCCTCGGTGATCTCACCGGACCTCGGCCGCACGCGGCTCGGCCAGGCGCCGAGCAGGCTGCCGTCCTTGCCGATCAGGTATTTGTGGAAGTTCCACTTGGGCGCCGCACCCTCGCCCGCCTGCGCCACGATCCACTGATAGAGCGCATGGGCGTCGGGACCGATCGCCTTCTGTTTGGACGTGAGCGGAAAGGTGACCTCGTACATACTCTCGCAGAACTTGGCGATCTCGGGCTCGGTGCGCGGCTCCTGAGCGCCGAAATCGTTGCACGGCACACCCAGCACCACGAGGCCCTTGGGACCGTAGGCCTCGTGCAGTTCCTGCAGGTCGGTGTATTGCGGCGTGAACCCGCAATACGACGCCACGTTCACGACCAGCACGGCCTTGCCGGCAAGGTCCTTCATCGCCAACGGCTTTCCGTCGATCGTCGTGAAGGAATAGTCATGAGCCGACATGTCAGGTCTCCTCGTCGTAGCGTTGCTCCAGCCATGGATCGCCGTAGTTGTGATAGCCGCGCACTTCCCAGAAGCCGGGCTTGTCGATTTCCGAGAATTCGACACGCTTGATCCATTTGGCGCTCTTCCAGAAGTAGAGCTTCGGGATCACCACGCGCAACGGCCCGCCATGCTCGCGGCTGATCGGCTCGCCATTCCAGCTCCACGCCAGCAACACGTCGTCGGCCGCGAAATCTTCCAGCGGCACGTTGGTCGTGTAGGTGTCGTAGGAATGGAAGATGACGTGCTGCGCTGACGCCTTGGGCTTCACCAGCGCCAGCAGATCGCGGGCGCTCACACCCTCCCATTTGTTGTCATAGCGCGACCAGGCGGTCACGCAGTGGATGTCGCTGGTGAGCCGGGTCTTGGGTAGATCGGTAAACTCGGCCCACTTAAACGTCGTGGGCGCCTCGACCGCGCCGTCGACGAACAGGCGCCAGGCGTGAGTGGGAATCTCGGGCTGAACGCCGAGATCCAGCACCGGCCAGGTCTCGACCTTGCGCTGCCCGGGCGGCAGACGGACCGAATGCGCTGCCGTCTTGCCGGTCAGCAACCGGCCCTCCTCGGCCCATTTCCGCTTGCTGTCGATCAGCTTGTTTTTCAACTTGCCGAACAGGGTAACGTCGTCTTCGGCCATGAAACTCCTCAGATGCTGCGGCCCGCCTTCTCCCAATATGGCGCGCGGAGCTTGCGTTTGAAGATCTTGCCCGAATCCTCACGCGGAAGCGCGCCGCTGAATTCGACGACCTTCGGCACCTTGTAGCGCGCCAGGTGCTCGCCGAGCCAGGCCCGCACGGCAATCGTATCGATGACCGCACCGGCCATCGGCTCGACATGGGCGCAGATCTGCTCGCCGAATTCCTCGTCAGGGATGCCGAACACCGCACAGTCGCGCACGCCCGGCATCTGGATCAGCACGGATTCGATCTCGGCGGGATAGATGTTCACGCCGCCCGAGATGATCATGTCGCGCTTGCGATCGCACAGAAACAGGAAGCCGTCGGCGTCCATGTAGCCAATGTCGCCCACGGTCACGAGGTTGCCGAGCGCGATCTCCTGCCGCTTGGCATCGTCGTTGTTGTAGGTGAATTCCGACAGATGCGGGCCTCGCACGTAGATCTCGCCGACCTCGCCCTGCTTCACGTCCTTTCCCTGCTCGTCGACGATGCGCAGGATGCCGCCGGGGACGACGCGGCCGACCGTGCCCGGCTTGCGCAGCGCTTCCGCGGAGCCATGCCAGACCACGACGCCGGTTTCGGTCGCGCCGTAGTACTCGTAGACCACCGGGCCCCACCACTCGATCATCTGGCGCTTCACCGCCGGCGCGCAGGGTGCCGCGCCATGGGTGACGAAACGCAGCGAGGAGACGTTGTAGCGCCGGCGAACCTCCTGCGGCAGTCGCAGCAGGCGCACGAACATGGTCGGCACGATGTGCATGTGGCTGACGCCGTGCCTCTCGATCAGGCGCAGCATGTCCTCGGCCTCGAAACGCGGCTGAAGGACCATGTTGAGGCCGAGCCGGGCGCTGGCCATGCCGTAGCCGGCAGGCGCGGAATGATACATCGGGCCGTTCATCAGCACGACGATCGCCGGATCCGCCTTCAACCCCCAGAACGTCGCCGCCTCTTGCGCCCCCGCCGCCTGCTGCTCTGGCGTGCTCGGCCGACGGCGCACGCCCTTCGGCCGTCCGGTGGTGCCGGAAGTGTAGATCATGCTGCCGCGCGCCAGCCTGGGCGGCTCGGTACGCGGCGCTGACGCAGCCACGAAGTCCTGCCACAGCGTGAGTCCCACCGGGGCCGCGCGGCGTTCGGCGGGAACGTTGTAGGCTGCCGCGATCTCTTCGGGTGTCGGGACCACCAGCACCCTTACGCCCTCGGGAATGCCCGATGCGATCTGCGCCAGGAGATCGCTGTGCGCCACCAGCACCTTGGCGGCACAGTCACGGAGGATGTAGTTGGCCTCCTCCGGCGTGAAATGCCAGTTGATCGGCACGGCGTAGGCGCCGAGCTGGCTTGCCGCCATATTGACTTCGAAAGTGGCAAAGTCGTTGCGCAGCATCAGCGCCACGCTGTCGTCCTCGCCGACGCCCAGGGCCGACAGGCCGCTCGCGCCCCGCGCGGCATTGGCCTGAATATCGGCCCAGCTTCGGAAACGTTCGCCCGCCGTGACGCCCGGTGTCATTTCCTCTTTCCCGCCGGCTTCTTCTTCGATTCGGCGGCGCCACGCAGCATCAGCGCACCGTGGAAGTAATTCAAGGTCGCGTAGTCAGGACCATCATGCAGCATGCCCGCCTGATGAAGCATCACCAGACCATGGATCGCCGCCCACATCGACCAGCCGAACAGCTGCGGATCGACCGCGATGACCCCAGCGTCGACCATCTCCTCGGCCTGGCGCGTGATGAAACGGCGCGCCCGCTGCGCCTCACGCACCAAATCGGGATGCCTGTCGTCGATCGGCTGGTCAAACTCGAACATGAGCCGGTAGGCATGCGGGTTGGCGAAGGCGAATTTCAGATAGGCCTCGCCGACCCGCATGCCGCGCTCGGAAGGCTCCTTGGCAGCATCCGCCGCCTTCTCCAGCGCATCGGCGAATTTGGCGAAGGCCTCGGCGCGCACCGTCGCCAGGATGTCGGCCTTGTCCTTGAAATAGCGGTACGGCGTCTTGGGGCTGCAGCCCAGCGCTTCGGCAAGCTGGCGCATGGTGACGCCCTCGTAGCCGAAACGAGCAAACCGCTCGGTCGCGACCCGGCACAATTCGGCGCGGAAGTCGGCGATGTCCTTCTCGGTCAGATAGCGCGGCATGTCCCTCTTTCCATACACACCGTGTACGAAAAGCTGCCGCCCTGGTCAATACCGCAGTGTCACGCCGACTCGGCGAACAGTTCGCGCCCGATCAGCATGCGTCGAATCTCGCTGGTGCCGGCGCCGATCTCGTAGAGCTTGGCGTCGCGCAGCAGCCGGCCCGTCGGGTAGTCGTTGATGTAGCCGTTGCCGCCCAGGAGCTGGATGGCGTCGAGCGCCACCATGGTGGCCTTCTCGGCGGCGTAGAGAATGGCGCCGGCCGAGTCCTTGCGTGTCGTCTGACCGCGATCGCAGGCCTTGGCGACGGCATAGACGTACGACTTGCAGGCATTCATCGTCGTGTACATGTCGGCGAGCTTGCCCTGGACGAGCTGGAAGGTGCCGATCGGCTGGCCGAACTGCTGGCGCTCATGCACGTAGGGCACGACGATGTCCATGGCCGACTGCATGATGCCCAGTGGCCCCGCCGCCAGCACGGCGCGCTCGTAATCGAGGCCACTCATCAGGACGTTCACCCCCTTGCCCACCGGGCCCAGCACGTTCTCCTCGGGAATCTCGCAGTCCTCGAACACCAGCTCGCCGGTCGACGAACCGCGCATGCCCATCTTGTCGAGCTTCTGCGCCACCTTGAAACCCTTGCGGTCGGTCTCGACGATGAAGGTCGTGATGCCATGCGCGCCGGCCGCAGGATCGGTCTTGGCATAGACCACGACCACCTGCGCATCGGGGCTGTTGGTGATCCACATCTTGGTGCCGTTCAGCACATAGCGATCACCTTTCTTGTCGGCGCGCAGCTTCATGGAAACGACGTCGGAGCCCGCGCTCGCCTCGCTCATCGCCAGGCTGCCGACATGCTCGCCGGAGATCAGCTTCGGCAGGAAACGGCGCTTCTGCTCATCGCTGCCGTTGCGGCTGATCTGGTTGACGCAGAGGTTGGAGTGCGCGCCGTAGCTCAAGCCGACCGCCGCCGAGGCGCGGCTGAGTTCCTCGACCGCCACGACATGCTCGAGGTAACCGAGGCCCGAGCCACCATACTCCTCCTCGACAGTGATGCCGTGCAGGCCGAGCGCGCCCATCCTGGGCCAGAGCTCGCGTGGGAAGCGGTCGGTCTTGTCGAGTTCGGCGGCGATCGGCGCTACCTCGGTCGAGGCAAAGCGCTGGACCTGGTCACGCAGCGCGTCGGCGGTCTCGCCCAGACCGAAGTCGAAGGCTGGCATGGCATTGGGGATCATGATGGTGACTTACCTGTTGCGGTTTGGGTCATTCACGGCGTGCGCTTTGTCTCGACGTTGATGCGGACCAGCTTCCATTCGCCGTCCGACGGAATGAAGTCGAGCTCGAAAATCACGCGCGCGGGCTCGGTCGGGAAGGATCCCTTCACGATCAGCTTGCCGTTGTTGTCGATCACAGGCGCCGGATCGTACATGGGCTTCATCGCCGCGATGATCTCGATATCGATATTCCTGTCGGCGAACTCCTTGAAGGTCGCCTTTAGCTTCTCCGGTGGAAATTGCTGGCGGAACGGCTTGGAGAGCTTGGCGTGGAGGACCGTGTAGATGCCCGTCACGTTGGCATCGTTGAACGACAACAGCGAACTCTTCACCAAGATCTCGAGGCCGCGTTCCGTCGGCATCTTGTTCTGCGCCTGCGCCGCCGGCATGGCCAGCGCCAAAACGAGCGACACAACGGCTATGGCGACAAGGCGAGCGATCACTTGCATGGCGTCTTCTCCCGACGGGTACGATACCGCGCCCGGCTGCCCCTGCGAAGTCGCCTCGATTTCGCCTGCTAAAGCAGGAATACGGTCGCAAGACCGAGAAAGGCAAGGAAGCCGATCACGTCGGTCACAGTCGTCAGGAACACCGTTGACGACACCGCCGGATCGACACCGAATTTCTGCAGGCCCAACGGGATCAACGTTCCGGCCAAAGCCGCCGCCAGCAGGTTGCAGATCATGGCAGAGGCGATTACGGCACCCAGCCGCCAGTCGCCATACCAGGCGACCACTGCGCTGCCCATGATCAACGCGAAGATGATGCCGTTGAGACCGCCCACCGCGGCCTCCTTGGCAACGAAGCGCAGCGCATTGGCCGCGGTCAGCTCGCCCATGGCGAGCGCCCGCACCGCCACCGTCACGGTCTGGGTACCGGCGTTGCCGCCCATCGACGCCACGATCGGCATCAGCACGGCCAGCGCGACGATCTTCTCGATCGCTCCCTCGAACTGGCCGATCACGAAGGACGCAAGCACCGCAGTCGCCAGATTCAAGGTGAGCCAGACGGCGCGCAGCCGTGCCGTGCGAACGGTATCGGCGTGCATATCGTCGATGCCGACGCCACCCATCTTCAGGAGGTCTTCCTCGGCCTCCTCGTCGATCACGTCGACCACGTCGTCGACCATGATCACGCCCAGCAGCCGTCCGTCGTCGTCGACAACCGGGCACGAGACGAGGTTCTTGTCACGGAATACGTGGGCGACTTCCGCCTGATCGGAGGTCGCCGGCACCGAAGGGATGTCGGGATCGACGATGTCGAAGACCGGCACCGGCCGCTTGGTCCGCAGCATCTTGCCGAGCGGCACGGCGCCGCGCAGCCGGCCGGCCGCATCGACCACGAAGATGTCGTAGACATCGTCGGGCAGGTCGGTGGCTTCGCGGCAATGGTCGATGACCTCGCCCACGGTCCAATTGTCCGGCACCTTGACCAGCGAGCGCTGCATGAGGCGCCCGGCCGTGTCCTCTGGATAGGCCAGCGCGCTTTCGATGTCGGCGCGTTCGTCGGCCGGCAGCTCGGCCAGGACCTCGCGGCGTTCGGTCTCGGTCAGATCCTCGAGAAGGGTTGCCGCGTCGTCGGTTTCAAGCTCGCGGGCGGCCGCGGCAATGTCCTTGCTGTCGAGCTGATCGAGGACGTCCTCGAGAACGTCCTCATCGAGCTCGGTGAGAGCCTCGGGATCGAGATCGCGCTTGAGGACGCCAACGAGCTTGTCGCGCTGGGGCTCGGAAACCTGTTCGAGAATCGAGGCCTGGCCGGTCGCGCTGAGTCTGGCCAGAAGTGCCCGGACATCGTCCGCCCGATCCTCGGCAAGCGCCGCCTCGACGCGCCGGACCAGCTCCGGCGGCACTTCCTCAAGGAGGACGAACTCGGGCTTCATCCCCGCGCCTCGGCGAGGCGTTGCGCCTCGACGACGGCAAGTGCTGTCATGTTGAGAATGCCGCGGGCGGTCACCGACGGAGTCAGGACATGCGCCGGCAGCGCCGTGCCCAGCAGCATCGGACCGATGTGCAGGCCGTCGGCGGCGGTCTTGAGCAGGTTGAAGCCGATATTGGCCGCATCCAGCGATGGACAGACCACCAGATTGGCCGCCGCCTTGAGACGCGAGCGCGGAAAGACGTTGTCACGGATATCGGCGTCGAGCGCTGCATCACCGTGCATCTCGCCGTCGACCTCGAGCGTCGGCGCGCGCTGGTGCAGCAGCTTCACGGCCGCCGCCATCTTGCGGGCCGAGGAATGATCGGAGCTACCGAAGCTCGAATGCGACAGCAGCGCCACCTTGGGCTGGATGCCGAAGCGCAACACCTCGTCTGCCGCCAGCAAGGTGATGTCGGCCAGCGTCTCGGCGTCGGGATCGTCGTTGACGTAGGTATCGGCGATGAACAGCGAGCGGGTCGGCATGACCAGCAGGCTGAGGCCCGCCATGTGCCTCACGCCCTCGCGCATGCCGATCACGTCGCGCACATGATTGAAGTGGGTGCGAAACCGGCCGTAGGCGCCGGCGATCATGGCGTCGGCGTCGCCCAGTTTCACGGCAAGGGCCGCGATCAGGGTCGGGCTGGAGCGCACGAGATTGCGCGCCGTCGGCTCGGTGACGCCGCGCCGCTCCATGAGCTCGTGATAGGCACCCCAGTAACGGTCGTAGCGCGGATCGCTCGACGGGTCGATCAGGGCAACATCGGTGCCGAGGCGGAAACGCAGGCCAAGACGTTCGGCGCGATGGCGAATGATTTCAGGGCGCCCGATCAGGACGGGCCGGGCGATACCCTCGTCGAGGATGATCTGCACGGCCCGCAACACGCGGTCGTCCTCACCGGCGCTGAAGATCACCCGCTTGGGCGCGTTGCGTGCCTGCTCGAACACCGGCCGCATGACCAGGCCGGATTTGAAGACGAACTGGCTGAGCTGCTGGCGGTAGGCATCGAAATCGGCAATCGGTCGGGTCGCAACGCCGCTGTCCATTGCAGCCTTCGCAACGGCCGGCGCCAATTCGACGATCAGGCGCGGGTCGAACGGCTTGGGAATGATCTGGGTAGGGCCAAAGCCGCCGCCGGCCTCGCCGAAGGCGCGGGCCACGACTTCCGATGGCTCCTTGCGGGCAAGCTCGGCGATGGCCCGCACGCAGGCGATCTTCATCTCGTCGTTGACGGTCGTGGCGCCAACATCGAGCGCGCCGCGAAAAATATAGGGGAAGCAGAGGACGTTGTTCACCTGGTTGGGATAGTCGCTGCGGCCTGTCGCCATGATGGCGTCGTCGCGCACCGCAGCCACGTCCTCGGGCGAGATCTCAGGATTGGGATTGGCCAGCGCGAAGATCAGCGGCTTGGCCGCCATCTTCTTCACCATGTCCTGCTTCAGCACGCCGGCGGCGGAGAGACCGAGGAAGATGTCGGCGCCGCCAATCACTTCACCCAATGTACGCAGCGGCGTCTCGCGCGCGTAACGCTCCTTGAACGGGTCCATCAGTTCGTTGCGACCCTTCCAGACCACGCCGACGATGTCAGTGACCCAGATGTTCTCGCGCGGCAGGCCGAGATTCTCCAGCACCCCCAGGCACGACAGCGCGGCGGCGCCAGCGCCCGACACGACGAGTTTCACGTTCCCGATGTCCTTGCCGACCAGCGACAGCGCGTTCAGCACCGCGGCACCGACGATGATCGCCGTGCCGTGCTGGTCGTCGTGGAACACCGGGATCTTCATCCGCTCGCGCAGCTTCTGCTCGACGTAGAAGCACTCCGGCGCCTTGATGTCCTCGAGGTTGATGCCGCCGAAGGTCGGCTCCAGCGCGGCCACGATGTCGACCAGCTTCTCCTGGTCGAGTTCGGCGATCTCGATGTCGAAGACATCGATGCCGGCGAACTTCTTGAAGAGGACGCCCTTGCCCTCCATCACCGGCTTGGCGGCGAGCGGCCCGATGGCGCCGAGGCCCAGCACCGCCGTGCCGTTGGTCACCACGCCGACCAGATTGGCCCGTATCGTCAGCTCCGCGGCCGTCGCGGGATCGCGCACGATCTCATGGCAGGCCGCGGCGACGCCGGGCGAATAGGCCAGCGAGAGGTCTCGCTGGGTGGCCAGGGGCTTGGTCGGTACGACCTCGATTTTGCCCGGCCGGGGTAGGCGATGGTAACGGAGCGCGCCGTCGGTGAGTTCATCCGCCAAGCTCGTCTCCCGCCTACTAAAAAAGGGGCCGCCCGAAGGCGGCTGCTCTGTTTCTACCCTTTCGATCGATCCGGCGAGTTGGTGCGGCCAAGAAGACTCGAACTTCCACGCCTCGCGGCACTAGCACCTCAAGCTAGCGCGTCTACCAATTCCGCCATGGCCGCGCCGGTTCGATGGCGCGGGGGATACCAAATCGCCCCCTCAGTGGCAAGGCGCGCGGCACTTCCCATTGCAATGAGGGCCCGAAGGCCCGATTTTGCCATGATGAGCAAGCCGGATTGGCTGATTTCCGACCGCACCGTGCCCTACGAGGAGGCGCTGGCCACCATGGAGGCGCGTGTCGCCGACATTCGTGCCGGCCGCGCCCCCGAGCTGGTGTGGCTGCTGGAGCACCCGCCCCTCTACACCGCCGGCACCAGCTCCAAGGACATCGACCTTTTGCAGCCGGCGCGCTTTCCCGTGCATGTCGCCGGCCGCGGCGGGCAATATACCTATCATGGTCCCGGCCAGCGCGTGGCCTATGTGATGATGGACCTGCGCCGTCGACGCCAGGACGTCCGCCGTTTCGTATCGGATCTGGAGGAATGGACCATCCGCACCTTGGGCCGCTTCAACGTCGCGGCCGAACGCCGCGCCGACCGGGTCGGCGTCTGGGTCGTGCGTCCCGACAAGCAGCCCCTGCCCGACGGCCGACCGCGCGAGGACAAGATCGCCGCCATCGGTGTACGAATCCGGCACTGGGTGTCGTTCCACGGCCTTTCGATCAACGTCGAGCCCGACCTCTCGCACTATGCCGGTATCGTGCCCTGCGGCATCGCCGGGCATGGCGTGACGTCGCTGGTCGACCTCGGATTGCCCGTGACCCTGGCCGATCTCGACGCCGCGCTTGCCGAGACCTTCGTCGAAGTGTTCGGCTCCGACGTCAGGCCGTCGGCAGCTGCGTAAAGCCCGCCGGCAGGATATCGAGATCGACCGGCTCGACGTCGATGGCGTCGACCCGGGCCATGGTCGGGCCGCGCCGACAGGCCTCGATCATCGTCCCGACGGCGGTCTCGTCGCCCGCGATCAGCACCTCGACCGAGCCATCGCGCCGATTGCGCACCCAACCGCTGAGGCCAAGCCGCTGGCCGGTGGTGAGCGCCCAGTCTCGGTAGCCGACGCCCTGGACCCTGCCGGTGATCGTGAGGCGCGCCTGCAGTGGCATCGGACTCTCAGGCGAACTCGATGATCTTCTGGTCGACGCGCAGGCTGTCGCCCGCCTTGGCGTGGAGCGTCTTGACCGTGCCGTCGCGCGTGGCGCGCAGCACGTTCTCCATCTTCATCGCCTCGACCACGGCCAGCGCCTCTCCCGCCTTGATCTCCTGCCCTTCGGTGACGGCGACGGAGGCCAGCAGACCGGGCATCGGCGACAGCAGGAACTTGGAAGTGTCGGGGGCCGCCTTGACCGGCATCAGGGCGTAGAGCTCGGCCTGGCGCGGCGTCAGCACCAGCACCTCGGCCTGGCCGCCTTCGAGAATGAGACGCCATCCCGGCCCCACGGCATCGACCTGGACGACGATCGCCTGCAGGTCGACCTTGGCATGGAACAGGGGCTCGCCCGGCGACCAATCGGTCTCGATTTCGATGCGGCGCCCGGCGACGTCGATCAGGAAATCCGAGTCGCCGCCGCTTATCGCAAGCGCCACCGGCGCGCGGTTCAGCATGACGACGCAGTTGTCTTGAACGAGTGCCGCGTGACCCGGCATCTTGCCCGCCGCCGCTGCCGCGCGTTGTGCCTGGATACGGTCGACCACGGCGGCGACGCCGGCCAGCACGGCGGGATCGCGCGGCGGCAGATGCGCCGCCGTGAAACCGCCTTTGAATTCCTCGGCGATGAAGTTGGTCGTGAGGTTGCCGGCGACGAAGCGCGGATGCGCCATCAGCGCCGCGAGAAACGGCACATTGTGCGAAACGCCGCGGACGTAGAATTCGTCGAGGGCGCGGCGCATACGGCTGATCGCGGCGGCGCGCGTCTTGCCGTAGGCGCAGAGCTTGGCGATCATCGGATCGTAGAACATGGAAATCTCGCCGCCCTCGTAGACGCCGGTATCGACGCGTACGTCGGGCCCGGGCTTGGGCTCGCGGTATTTCACCAGCCGGCCGGTCGACGGCAGGAAGTTGCGGAACGGATCCTCGGCGTAAAGCCGCGCCTCGACCGCCCATCCCTCGAGCTTCACGTCCTTCTGGGCGAGCGGCAGCTTCTCGCCTGCCGCCACGCGGATCATCATCTCGACGAGATCGAGGCCGGTGATCAGCTCGGTCACCGGATGCTCGACCTGCAGGCGGGTGTTCATCTCCAGGAAATAGAACTTGCGATGCTTGTCGACGATGAACTCGACCGTGCCGGCACTCTTGTATTTCACGGCTTTCGCCAGCGCCACGGCCTGCTCGCCCATGGCCTTGCGCGTCTTGGCGTCGAGGAACGGGCTGGGTGCCTCTTCGATCACTTTCTGATGGCGGCGCTGGATCGAGCACTCGCGCTCCCAGAGATAGAGGCAATTGCCGTGGCCGTCGGCGATGAGCTGTATCTCGATGTGGCGCGGCTCCTCGATGTATTTCTCGATGAACACGCGATCGTCGGCAAACGATGCCTTGGCCTCGTTGGTGGCCGACCCGAAGCCCTCGTGGGCCTCGGCATCGTTGTAAGCGATGCGCATGCCCTTGCCGCCGCCGCCGGCCGACGCCTTGATCATCACCGGATAGCCGATCTTCCGGGCGATCTTGACCGCCTCGTCGGCATTGGGAATGGCGGCAAGATAGCCCGGCACCGTGCTGACGCCCGCTTTTTGCGCCAGCTTCTTGGACTCGATCTTGTCGCCCATGGCGTGGATGGCGAAGGCATCGGGGCCGATGAAGGCGATGCCGGCCGCGGCCAGCGCTTTCTGGAACTCCTGCTTCTCCGAGAGAAAGCCGTAGCCTGGATGGACCGCCTGAGCGCCGGTCTTCTTGCAGGCGGCCACGATCTTGTCGATCTGCAGGTAGGACTGCGCCGAGGGCGGCGGCCCGATCAGTACCTTCTCGTCAGCCTGCCGCACATGGAGCGCATCGGCGTCGGCCTCGGAGTAAACCGCGACCGTCTTGATGCCGAGCCGCTTGCAAGTGCGGATTACCCTGCAGGCGATCTCGCCGCGATTGGCGATCAGGATCTTGTCGAACAGCGGCTTGCCCACAGTCGCGACGCTTGCCGGCTTCGCCTTGGCCTTTGCGGCGACCTTCTTCCTGGCGGCCATGCTCACGATCCCTCTCTATTGCGGTCGAACAGGCCCTTGGCCCAGGCGGTGTGCACGGCGATCAGCGGTATCCAGCCGATCAACGCCCATAGCCACCACGGGTACTGGCGGCTGACGATGAAGTTCAACGGGATGAGCACGAGCAGTGCGAGCAGCGCCACGATCAGGTGCTTGCGCACGGCCTGACGACGCCTGGCGCGTTCCTCCGGCGATATGCTCACAGCGGCCCCTTCATAGAGGTACATTGCCGTGCTTGCGCCAGGGGTTCTCGAGTTTCTTGGTCTCGAGCGTGGCGAGCGCGCGGCAAATCCGGCGGCGCGTGCCGTGCGGCATGATCACGTCGTCGATGAAGCCGCGGTTGGCCGCCACGAACGGATTGGCGAATTTCTCGCGGTATTCCTCGGTGCGCTTGGCGATCTTGGCGGCATCGCCGATATCGGAGCGGAAGATGATCTCGACCGCGCCCTTGGCCCCCATCACCGCGATCTCCGCCCCCGGCCAGGCGTAGTTCACGTCGCCGCGTAAGTGCTTGGACGCCATCACGTCGTAGGCGCCGCCATAGGCCTTGCGGGTGATCACCGTCACCTTGGGCACGGTTGCCTCGGCGTAGGCATAAAGGAGCTTGGCGCCGTGCTTGATGATGCCGCCGAACTCCTGCTGAGTGCCCGGGAGGAATCCCGGCACGTCGACGAAGGTGACGATCGGGATATTGAAGGCGTCGCAGAAGCGCACGAACCGCGCGGCCTTGCGCGAAGAGTCGATATCGAGGCAACCCGCCAGGACCATCGGCTGATTGGCGACGAAGCCCACGGTGCGGCCGGCCATGCGGCCGAAGCCGACCACGATGTTGCCCGCCCATTCCGGCGACAGTTCGAAGAAATCACCCTCATCCACGACCTTCAGGATCAGCTCCTTGATGTCGTAGGGCTTGTTGGGATTCTCCGGCACCAGCGTGTCGAGCGAGGCATCGTCGCGGTCGACGGGGTCGAGCGTCGCGCGCACCGGCGCCTTCTCGCGATTGTTGGCCGGCAGGAAGTCGACGAAGCGACGCAACTGCAGCAGCGCCTCGACGTCGTTCTCGAAGGCGAGATCGGAAACACCCGACTTCTGCGTGTGGGTGAGCGCGCCGCCCAGTTCTTCCTGCGTCACGGTCTCGTGCGTCACCGTCTTCACGACGTCGGGGCCGGTCACGAACATGTAGGAGCTGTCCTTCACCATGAAGATGAAGTCGGTCATGGCCGGCGAATAGACCGCACCGCCCGCGCACGGACCCATCACCATCGAGATCTGCGGAATGACGCCCGAGGCGAGCACGTTGCGCTGGAATACGTCGGCGTAACCGGCCAGTGAATCGACGCCCTCCTGGATGCGCGCGCCACCTGAGTCGTTGAGGCCGAGGACGGGTGCACCGACCTTCATGGCGATGTCCATGACCTTGCAGATCTTGGCGGCGTGCATGCCCGACAGCGCGCCGCCGAATACTGTGAAGTCCTGGCTGAAGACATAGACCAGCCGGCCATTGATCGTGCCGTGGCCGGTGACCACTCCATCGCCCGGGATCTTCTGGGTCTCCATGCCGAAATCGATCGAGCGATGCTCGACATACATGTCGTATTCCTCGAACGAGCCCGGATCGAGGAGGGCATCGATGCGCTCGCGCGCCGTCAGCTTGCCCTTGCCGTGCTGCGCCTCGATACGGCGG
>Ga0207952_1000698_pt1 | contig 21276 bp, 18 predicted proteins | sample SubbioR12Aug_8Ca_FD_184831 | JGI IMG/M metagenome (GOLD analysis project Ga0207952, IMG submission 184831) | Serpentinite rock and fluid subsurface biosphere microbial communities from McLaughlin Reserve, California, USA - CR12Aug_8Ca (SPAdes) | ecosystem: Environmental > Terrestrial > Deep...
AAAAAAGAAAGAGACCTACGCAAGCGTAGGTCTCGTAAATTGGGTGGACCGAAGTCCAAAGGAACTAAATGTCATCATTACGATGACAGTAGTAGTATTGCATATCTCACAAAGGAGTCAACTATTCTGGGGTGGGGATAACGAAACGGCCTTGTAAATAAGGCTTTTATGCCCAATTATCAGGTTTCGAGATACAATACCTCTATGCAACAAGATGCGCATATCAACGATGAATTTCGCATCAGCGAAACCCAAGAAAAAGCCCTCAAAAAGCTCGGGGTGCGCACGTGCAAAGACCTCCTCTATCACTTCCCTACCCGCTACGGCGACACGTCAGAGATGAAAAATATCGAATCGCTCGTGGCAGGAGAACCTGCGGTGGTGTTCGGCGCGATCTCCAAACTCAAAACATCAAAAGGGTTCCGTACGAAAATGGCGATGGCCAAAGGAACGTTGACCGATGATACGGGAACCATCGAGATCGTCTGGTTCAACCAACCCTACCTTGCGAAAATGATGACCGACGGGGCGCTCGTGCGCATTGAGGGCAAAGTCTCGAAGCGCAAAAAGACCGGCGAACTCTATTTCTCGAATCCGAAAATCGAGAAAGTCGAAAAAATTCCCATCGGCGTCGGCGATTCCCTCTTCGGCTCTGAAGGAGAAGAACATTCGCTCTACCCCGTCTACCCCGAAAGCCGCGGTGTCACATCGAACTGGCTCTACCACGCAATACAAAAGATATTGTTATCCGGCCTGATCGAGGGACTTCCCGACCCCATCCCCGAGACTATCCTAGAAAAATACAATCTCCCGAAACTTCAAACTGCCCTTATCTGGGTACATGCCCCCAAGAAACAAAGCGATGCTCTTGCCGCGCGCAAACGCTTCGCATTCGAAGAGGTTTTTTTCATCCAGCTTGAACGGCAAAAACAGCGCCACGATTTCAGGCAAAACCCGACCTACGCGATTGACCCCGAACAAAAACAACTGGAACATTTTCTTTCTCGTTTTTCTTTCTCGCCGACCAACGCCCAACGACGAGCGATCGCGACCATACTTGCCGATCTTAAGAACGACCGCGCAATGGGCAGGCTCCTGGAGGGCGACGTCGGTTCAGGCAAGACCTTAGTGGCAGCCGCAACAGCTTTCGTAGTGGCGACATCAAAACCTGCTGGCCAGAACTTCGGCAATCTGCAGGTTGCATACATGGCGCCGACCGAAATTCTCGCGACCCAGCACTTCGAATCATTCATTCGATACTTCTCCCACCTACCGATGAATATCGGCCTCATCACCGGGAGCGGGTGCAGAAAATTCCCCTCAAAGGTGAACCCTTCGGGATGGACCGATATCTCCCGGCCACAGCTCTTGAAATGGGTCGCGAATGGAGAGATACCCATTCTCATCGGCACGCACGCACTGATCCAGAAATCGGTGAAATTCAAACATCTTGCCTTTGCGATCATTGATGAACAACACCGTTTCGGTGTGAACCAACGCCGAGAACTCGTCACCAAAAAAGGTCGGACCCCTCACCTTCTCTCCATGACAGCGACACCGATACCACGGACCCTTGCGCTCACCATTTACGGAGACCTCGATTTAAGTGTTCTAGATGAACAGCCCGCAGGAAGAAAACCCATCGTGACCGAGATTGTCCTACCAACCAACCGAGAAGCGATATACGAACGCGTTCGCAAAGAGATACACGCTGGAAGGCAGGCATACGTCATATGCCCCCGCATTGATGAACCCGACCCGAACAAAGAACTTGCACTGAACGCGCGATCCGTAAAAGCGGAAGCGGCTCGTCTGAAAAAAGATATTTTTCCTGAATTCACCGTCGCTGTTCTTCACGGGAAAATGAGTCCTGATGAAAAAGACCGCGTAATGAAAGACTTCGAAAAAGGCACAGTACACATCCTCTGTGCAACATCCGTCGTTGAAGTGGGCGTAAATGTGCCGAATGCGACAGTCATCATCATCGAAGGTGCTGAGCGCTTCGGGCTCGCGCAACTTCACCAGCTACGCGGGCGCGTACTGCGCAGTTCGCACCAAGCCTACTGCTTCGTATTTGCCGAAAGCTCGACAGAAAAGACAGTCGAAAGACTGACAGCGCTCAAGACCGCCGCGAATGGTTTTGAATTAGCAGAGCTCGATCTCAAGTCTCGCGGTTCTGGAACCCTCTCCGGAGCAAAGCAGTGGGGCATCTCGGATCTAGCCATGGAAGCATTGCAGAATCTGAAGATGGTCGAAGCGGCCCGAACCGAAGCTTCTGGAATAATCGCTCGAGACCCCGACCTTAGAGAGTTTCCCCTTCTTAAAGAGCGCGCAGCAAAACAGAGCGCCATACATTTTGAGTAAAGAGCGGGCCCGCCTTCGGCTCAAATTGAACAGTTTCGGTCGCTACGGGCAAACTATTTGAAAACTCATGTCCGCCCTCTTGGACTCGAACCAAGGACCCCGGAGGTATATCTTCAATATAGAAACGTCATTCGCATCAACTGCAAACCTACGTCCGCCCTCTTGGACTCGAACCAAGGACCCCGGAGGTATAAGCTCCGTGCTCTAACCAACTGAGCTAAGGGCGGACGCAGGTTTTCAACGATCCTCATTTGTTTCTATATTTTAATATAATCGGTTCATTCGCTCGAAGTATAAAAGCGAGCTTTTATACTTCTCCCTCACTGCCAATTATAAGCTCCGTGCTCTAACCAACTGAGCTAAGGGCGGATAGCGTAACCATAGTATCTCAAGCACTTGCGGTTTTCAACAAAAAAACCGTTCCTGCTTTCACAGAGAACGGTTCGAGAACTCAACGTTTTTTATGCTTATCCGTTGAACCATGACTACCGTTGCCGCGAGGCTTCCTCTCGATATCTCCGAACGACGCAACCTGGACCAGGTTGACGTTCGGAAAACCCGGAAAGATGAGCTGTCCAAGCGTGAGGTCGTTGGCCCCGAGCTCGACGAACCAGCTCGACCAATTGTGAATGGCCATCACCGGTTCAGCGCAGAATCCGCGATCGATAGGAGAAGACTCGTTCTTGATCTCAAGTCCCCTTTCGATCGTAGACCCTCTCGACACGATGAGAGCGTGCATACCCTTTGGCATATCGAGCACGAAACCGCACCCGAAGTAGAGCATCGCTCTCATGGTGAAACGCAGACTGTTCGGTTTGCCCGGTTGGGGGACATACGTAAGTCCTGCGTGCGGCGTCGAGTCGGTAAACGGCCGCGTAGGAAGCGACCGGAAGTCAAAGATGAGCTGGCGTTCGTACGGCCGCTCCGGAACCCATTGCCTCAAAGCAACGACACCGCGAGCGGTCACATCGAAACCGACATTGTCCTCATCCGGCTTGCCGCCGGCCGAGAAACCCTTCACCGGGACAGAACATCCCGGGAACACGAAGATCTTCACCGATACGGCTGATGTATTCATATAAAAGATCCACACACGAGACTGACCAAATCCGCCTCCACACTAGCGCAGGAGAAATACAAAAGCAAAAGCCCCCATTCGCGCTGGCGAATGAGGGCTTCAATAGGACGTTTTATACCTGATGTTCGATATCCTGCTTTTTCTTAGGGATGATACCGAAGGCGGTGATCAGTTTCTCGTATTCTTCGCGTTCAATAGTCTCAACTTCAACAAGCTTCGCGGCTATCGCGTCGAGCGCCGTGCGGTATTTGTTCAAAATATCCTCGGCCTTCTTCAATGCATCCGTAATGATCTTCGAAACCTCCGCGTCGATCTCGGCACTAACCTTCTCTGAATAATCCTTGTCCTCGACACCCCGTCCGAACATCACGCGACCCCCAGCACCTTCAAGCGCAATGGGTCCGAGCTTGTCAGACATGCCGTATTTCGTGACCATGTCCCGAGCAAGCGCGGTCGAGACCTGCAAATCGTTCGACGGGCCTGTCGTGATATCGCCAAAGACCATCTTCTCCGTCACATATCCGCCAAGCGATACCGCAATATCATCGAGAAATTCATTCTTCGACTGCATCTTCTTATCCTCGAAGGGAAGCTTCAGGGTATACCCCGCGGCTCGTCCGCGAGAGATGATCGATATCTTGTGGACAGGGTCGGCGTACGGCAAGACCGATGCCACAATCGCATGGCCCGCCTCATGGTACGCAGTGAGCTCCTTCTCTTTCTTCGAAAGCAGGTGGGAGCGCCGTTCGGGACCAAGCATGACCTTCTCGATACTGCGGATAAGATCGAATTGAGCAACCTTGGTCCGATTCTCTCGAGCCGCCAATATCGCAGCCTCGTTCATGAGCGAATATAGATCGGCTCCCGAAAAACCGGGTGTGCGTTCGGCGATAACGACAAGATTCACGTCCTCCGCGAACGGCTTCTTTGCCGCATGAATCTTCAAGATCTCTTCGCGATCGCCTCTGTCCGGCAAATCGATAACGACGCGCCTATCGAAACGCCCGGGGCGCAAGAGCGCTGGGTCGAGAACGTCTGGCCGGTTGGTGGCCGCCATAACGATGACCTTCTCGTTCGGCTCGAAACCATCCATTTCAACAAGTATCTGATTCAGAGTCTGTTCCCGCTCGTCATTACCCCCTCCGACGCCGGTACCGCGAACACGTCCGACCGCGTCAATCTCATCAACGAAGATAATGGCCGGGGCTGCGTGTTTGGCCATCTTAAAAAGGTCGCGAACGCGCGAAGCGCCGACACCGACAAACATCTCGACAAATTCAGAGCCTGATATCGAGAAGAACGCTACGCCCGCCTCTCCGGCGACCGCGCGAGCAAGCAGGGTCTTGCCTGTTCCTGGAGCGCCCATAAGAAGGACTCCTTTCGGTATCTGCGCGCCAATCTCCAAGAATTTCTTTGGATTCCTCAAAAAATCGACGATCTCTTTCAGTTCTTCTTTTGCCTCCTTGGCTCCGGCGACATCTTTGAATGTCACCTTCTGCTTTTTGTCATCGGGAAACGTGATGCGCGCTTTTGACTGTCCGAACGTGAGCGCCTGGACCCCTGCCCCGCGAACCTGGCGAGTCAGGAACCAGATAAACACCGCGATGAAGATGATAGGGATGATGATAGGTGCGAGATTGAAGAACCAAAAAGCAAAACCGCTCGGCTCCTTCACCTCTATCTTTACCTTCTGAAGCGCCTCGGAGCTGACACCGTAATTCTTCAACGTTTCAACAAGGGATGACTCGGGTTCTTTCTTGGAGGGACGAGGTTCCTTTTCTCCGACATAAAGGGCGGTGATGTCGCCTCCTCGGACGGATATCTCGGAAACCTTCCCCAGGGAAACATCCTGCGCGAGCTGCGAAAGAGGAACATCTGTCGCCACCTTCCCGCGCTCCGAGAGCCAGGAATAAAGACCTGATATCACAATAAAAATGATGATCGTCGTCAGAACGCTTCCGATGAACTGATTACGGTCATTACCGCCTCGATTGACGCGCTCTCGACGGCCATTTCCTTGATTACGCTGTTGATTCATGAGAAACGAATAATAACACGATAAAACGAACCTTTCAATCCTTCGCGCCACTATACCTTCCAAAAAAAATAAAACGCCTGCGCAGACTGACTGCGAAAGGCGTTCGGGGGGTTCAGAGCATCCCCAGGTACTTCAGTATCCTGAAATGAACGAGGCCGAATTCCTTGGTGTAGGATTTCTCCAATTCTTCCCTGCCGCAATGCGGACAATCCGGATTATGGCACGTCCTGTATGTCGTGCAGACATATGACTCCTTCAGAGGGTGCACCCTCTCGCGATAATGTTGGCGCTCGACATTCCAGCTGTTGCAGTGCTCGCACCGGCGAACGTGCCGCATGACGGTCCGGTACACGAGGATTGCCAGCGCGACGAGGACAGATGCGGCGATGAATTCTTCAAGGCCAAAGAAAGGTGAGACGAGAACGGCGCAGGCCGCGATGACGAGAGCGACGAGAGTGACTCTCTGCTTGGTGTGACTCATAGATCTATTCCTCCGTGGATCGATGGGGTTGAGGTTGGTAGAGCGACGATACTCTGCATTGGAAAATACCACAGGATTTTAAATGAGGCAAATGAAAATGCCCTACTCGAAAATACAGGAGAACCTTTTCAATCTCGCCGCACGGCAAGCAGTTGCCTTGCTCATCTCTCACAAAATCAAAATCCCGCTTTCGCGGGATTGGATTTTGTGGAGATGGCGAGATTGAACTCGCGTGTATAAGATGAAAGGAACAGTATCTACCTAGAATAGTCTATCTTGTAGGTTCGCACCGCCTGCTTAAAGATAAACGAAACGCAGATGGTGCTAGCTTCAACGTGTCGGTCCTGTGTGAAGCACACAGGACCCGAGCCTGAAAGTTATGACACTTGAACGCGCGTATCAGACATCAACGCGCCAAGCGCCGCTTACGCGTGAGCGTAAGCGAAAGCTGGGAAGCCCGCCATGTACGGCGAGACGATTCCTTTAGCTTTTGCAACTACGTTGTTTGCACGTAATCATTTCCAACCGTTTAAAGAGTTATTGGAGCTCTCCTAGGCACGGTTCCAGACAGTCCCATATCAAGACTGACATCCCCATTATTCAAATTTCAACGTTCGCCTGATCTCACGATCGGTCTCTCGCTTCTTGATAGCCTCGCGCTTATCGTGCTTCTTCTTACCGCGCACAACAGCGATCGAAACCTTCAGGAAACGGCCCTTACTATACACTGAAAAAGGCACTATTGTCAAACCCTTCTTCGAATCATGCCCGTTCAGTTCATTGATCTCTTTTTTGGAAAGAAGCAGGCGGCGCGTCCGCTTCGGGTCATACCCCTTCGGCGTGTTCCCCGTCTGGTACGGAGGGATATCCATATTGATGAGATACGCCTCTCCCCCGCGAATAATGACATGCGACCCGGGAAGAGAACCCCTCCCGTTGCGCAACGATTTCACCTCATGTCCAAAAAGCTCGATCCCTGCATCGAATGTTTCAAGCGCCTCGTAATCAGCGCGGGCCCTTCTATTTTCCAGCAATACCGGCATGGGCAAATAATAACAAAGCACCTTTATATTTCCTATCGTTCTCTGATCTGTCCGCTAGACTTTGAGATATCGTACGCTAGTATGCTTTTAGAGCACATCAACAAAGGAACACCATGCTTGAAAAAGAGACCCTGCAGGTCTTACAACACGCCGGAGCGATACGTACCGGGCACTTCGTGTACACGAGCGGTGAACATGGAGATTCATATGTCGACAAGGATAAGTTGAGCCTCGACCCTATCGCACTATCCATGCTCGCGGCGGCAATCGCCTGCGAAGTGCGAAAAAGTACTCCTGACGCCGTGGTAGCTCCTGCCCTTGGAGCCATCGCTGTGGGCCAATGGATCGCCTACCACCTCTCGGCCCTCATGGGCCGCACTGTCCGTTCCATCATTGCCGAAAAGACAGGGGACGGATTTTCCCTCCGGCCAAAAGACCCCGCTCTCGTAGAGGGACGGAAGATTCTTGTCGTCGAGGACATACTCACGACCGGAGGCTCGGCGCGTAAAGTCATCGAGGCTGTCCGCTCTCGCAATGGAGAGGTCATCGGCCTTGCCTGTCTGTGCAATCGCGGTGGAGTGACAGCAGAAAAACTGGGGGCAATACCCTTTCTCTTCTCACTCATTACACTCGATCTTCAGCGTTGGGAAGCCTCTCGCTGTCCGCTATGCGAAAAAGGAGTGGCTATAAGCACAGAGGCTGGCAAAGGCGTCGCGTTCCTGAAAAAACAACGCCCTTCATGACACAAAGAGAACACGGCGCCCGCGCCGTGTTTTTTATACGCATACTTATCCCCACCCGCGCATTGACCCTCCCTTGTTTTGGGTATATATTCAAAACAGATGTCCCTTGGTCGATCGAATTACACGCCCTAATCACACCCCCTCTATGTGTCCCTGCATATCATAAATGAAAAAAGCCCTTGGAAGTTTCTCTTTCGAGAAACAGGTGGGCTCTTTTCGTTCTTAACAGTATCATACAACATCAGCACGCAACAATGACGCGGCCTAAGTGCAAATACAATATCGAATTCTCCCCGAAAGCGACCGGATTCGCGCCGGAAGGTATTTCCTGCAAAGAATGCGATACGATCGAAATATCTCCCGAGGAAGCCGAAGCCCTTCGGCTCAAAGAACTCGAGGACCTCGACCAAACCGCGGCCGCCAAGAAGATGCGCGTATCACAGAGCACATTCCAACGCGTGCTCGCCCGCGCCCGCAAAAAAGTCTCCTTCGCGCTGATCGAAGGCAAGAAGTTGCGGATCATAAAAACTAAACGAACACATAATGAAAAAAGAACTACACGTAACGGACCCCGAGGAGGCTAAGGATTATTTCCAGACCAAGATGAATTTTACGACCGGACCGGTCGAGCTCGAACGGATGCAGAAGGACGGCTCCCCCATCAAAGTGATCGATGTCCGCGAAGCCGATGATTATGCGAAGGGGCACATCCCCGGAGCGGTGAATCTTCCGAAAGAGAAATGGGAGAGCCTCGCCGGACTCGACAAGAACAAGATCAACGTCCTTTACTGTTATTCACAGGTCTGCCATCTGGCAGCGAGCGCCGGACTCTTCTTCGCGAGCAAAGGATACCCTGTCATGGAACTCGAAGGCGGATGGAAGACATGGAACGAGTTCGAGATGGGCGTCGAGAAGTAAACGCGCCGCACTCATAAGGCACCATAATAAAACCCACGGTCGCATGGACCGTGGGTTTTCTGTTTTCTGCAAAGAACGACTTACTTGTTCGTCGCGCTGCTCGTCGAAAGCGCTTCGAAGCTTGCCCGAGCCGCTTGGTTGGCCTCGCGGTTGCGGGCCTTTTGCTGTTCGAAGGTCTCCCGTTCGGGAGAACGTTTGAGCTCGACCGGCTCGCGGTTGCGGGAATCATCCCGAGGCGGAGGTGGAAGAGCGGAGGTCGTCTTCGGACGGTACGCTCCTTCAAGGTTGTAGAAGATGAGCGCGCAGACGGTGAAGACCACACAGAACGTGATGCCCCAGAAGTGTTGCTGGAACGCCTCGAAGAGAGACATACCGGCGCCGTACTTATTGGCGACACCGCGCGCGACCTTCACCGCGAACAGAATGACCAATGCCCAGACCAGGATCTGAAGCACTGCGAAGAATGGAACGGAGATGGCTGTCTGATCGACATTCATGATATTCCTTACTTCGTGTTGGTGGCCGCGGCGACATTGGTCGCATTCGTCCCTTTGGACGCATCGGCTCGAGACCTGTTGAGGGCTCCGCCGTCAGAGAAGGCGTTGTTCATGGACCCTAGGACAAGCGTCGGGTTAGCGAGCGCCTCTTGGGGCATGAAGAACACCTTGTTCGGGCTCGTTGCCATCGCCTCGAGGATCTTCAGTCCGCGTTGAGCAATGAATGCCTGATTGACGCCCTCCGCGAGCTTCTTCTCGACCAAGACCTGGGTTTCGGCCTCCTTGAGGTCAACCTGCTGTTGCTTGATCGCAACCTCGAGTGCGGCTTCGGCTTCGTGCAGTTTGATCTGCTTTTCGGCTTCGGCCTTCTGTATCTCGATCTCGCGCTTCTTGGCGGTCTCTTGGGCGTCGATGATGACCGTCGGCGGCTGGATATCAGCGAGGCCGACGCGCCGCAACGTGAGCGGGGTGTCCTTAAGAGATGCCGAGAGAACCTTCTCGAGTTCAGCGCTGATGGCGTCGCGATTCTGCATGACCTCGTCAATGGTGTATTTGGTAACGACCGTCCGGGACACTTCCCGAATGAGCGGTTCCCCATACACCTTGTAGATGTCATCCATGTCGATGCGCGACACACGACTGTTGTCAGTCTTCGACGGCGCAAGCCGAGCGAAAACCTTCTCGATGTTCGCCTCGTTCGGCGACACAGCGAGTGTCCCTCGGACCTCCACAGTAAGGTTCAGCTTATCCTTCGGCATGAAGGTAAGCATGCTCTCCTTGAAGGAGTGGTCCGAGGCTTCAGCGAGGATGAGACTCTGGTACTTGCCGATCTCGGCATCCAGACGGATCTTACTCGGCTGAATGATGCCTTCCTGGAGACCAGACCCCGTCGAGAGCTTGCCGATATGGGCCGGCGGAACTTCGACGGTCTGCCCGCACCCGCTCAAGAACAGACCGACGACAAGAAGAAACAGCGTGGAGAACAAGGACTTCGTAACTTTCATTGATTTCCTTTCGTTTGGTTGATGTTGACGATGAACACACTCACGCATGTGAGTCCTTTTATTATAGCATACAAATCTATAATATGTCAATATATTCCAGCGTCGTCTTATGCGACCCGTTCGTGCTATAAAAAGGTCTATGCGTACCAAGACTTCCCTCTCGATACTCCTCATGGCACTCTCCGCTCTGCCGATATACGCGCTTGCCCACGAAGAAAAAGGCTCCGTCATCATTCATATGGATGAAAAGCAGTTCGAACCGGCGAAGGTAACCATCGAGACCGGCGAGACGGTCATCTTCGAGAATGTCGGCGCGAAACCCCACTGGCCCGCATCTAACATCCACCCGACACACGACATCTACCCCGCCTTCGACCCAAAGAAAGGCATTGAACCCGGCATGGCGTGGTCCTTCACTTTCAACACGCCGGGAATATGGCGTTTCCATGACCACATCCAAGCAGAACTTTCGGGAACCATCACCGTGATCGGTACAAGTTCGCCTGAGCTGGCACCCGAACGCATTGGATTCTGGAGCAAGATCAAACGATTCTTTTCGTCCATCTTTTCGCGCGATACCCGCAGAGAAAGCAGACCGAACATCGGACCGATACCGCCCCTGCGTTCCGAGGTATCTGTAAAACCCGAGGAACATAGAGACCCGGCGCAGAAGAATGCCGCCATCGCCAAGGACTCGACCGCCATCTGGAGCAACGACAGCGAACTTATCGACTACATACGAACGTACGGAGTCACGCAAACATTCACCCAGCTCGACACTCTGGAGAAAAAAGGGTTCGGCGACTGCCATCAAACAGCGCATCGCGCCGGACGCATGTCCCTCGACCTCCTCGGAACATCGGTCTTCAAGGAATGCACTCTCTCCTGCCACTCGGGATGTTTTCACGGCGCAACGGAAGCGTACTTCAAGAAGTACGGGAGCAGTAACCTGAAGGAGAACCTTAATACGCTCTGCGCTGACACAACCGACAAGCCTTTCTACAATCACCAATGCCTTCACGGCATGGGACACGGCCTTCTCGCCTGGACCAACTACGAACTTCCCGAAGCGCTCGAGACCTGCGACCTTTTGTCCGCGGGGCAAGCCTCATGCTGGACCGGCGCCTTCATGGAAAACGTCGTTACGGAACTTGCAGGCGAAGGCGCCGACGAACACGTAACGAAATATAAAAGTTCCGACCCTCACTTCCCGTGTACCGTTGTTGATGACAAGTACAAAGATACCTGTTACTTCCTGCAAACCTCGCGCATGCTCCAACTCTTCGGGACCGATTACAAGAAGATTGCCGACGAATGTGCCAAAGCCCCGGTCCCGTACCGACGCAACTGTTTCGAGAGTATGGGGCGCGATGTCTCAAGCACCTACCGCGCGACACCCGCGCGTTCGATACAAGAATGCGGTCACGCATCGCAAGAACACCGTATCTCCTGCCTTAACGGCGCCGTCCAGGATGCCCTCTGGGACATCTCCGGCGCCGATACCGCAATCACGTTCTGCACGCTCCTCACCAACAACTTCGAGAAAGCCTCATGTTACACAACCATCTTCGAGCGCATGAATCAGATCGTGAAGAACCAGGCCGAAAAAGATCTCTTCTGCGCAAAAGTCGAAAAAGAATTCGAGAGCCAATGCAGGTATTAAAGTTGCATCACCGCCAAAGCGTGGTATAAGCTTACCGATATGAAAAAGATACTCATCGCATCTGTGGTCACGCTTGCCATCACTGGGACAGCGTTCGCGCAAAGTGGCACGAACTATACGGAACTATCCGTAGACAAGAAAGGCAACGTTTCCATGAAAAGCGCGGTCGTTACCAAGATCGCGGGGACGAACATATACGTGAATACGAAGTGGGGCTCATCGCTTATCCGCTGGATCATCACGACCTCGACAACGACCCAGTTCAACCGCCGCTTCGGCGGAGCATCAGGTGTCGGTGAACTCGCGGAAAACGATGTCTTGAACATCGATGGCGTGCTCGACAGCACGACAAGCGGCAGTCTCATCGTCCGAGCGCAGAAAATCACGAACTGGTCAAAGGAGAACGAGGCCGGATCGTTCTCGGGAACCATCGCGAATCTCGATCTCAATAAATCGAGCCTGACCATCATCACGAAGGGGATACCGAACATCCAAGTCATTGTCCCTTCCAACCTCACCATCAAAAAAGGTGCGCGCTGGATCAGCCTATCCGAGGTTAAGAACGGTGACGTCGTCGTCTCGACTACCGGCTCATTCAACGCGGTAACGCGAACCCTTATCGCAGACTCCATGGAGATATACCAGGAAAAAAACATCTTCCTACCGCAAAATTTCCAAGGAACCTTGAAAAGCCTCGATGGCACCTCTGTCCCGACGACCATGGTCCTCGCGATCAACGGCAAAGAGTACACTGTAAAAATAGGCGCGAACGCCACGGTTATGAACGCGGCGCGAGCCACAGTCTCGCTGCAACGATTCGTCGTTGGCGACACCATCCGCATCTACGGAGCGATCGACCAAACCAATCTCTCGGTCATATCAACCGACATCGTCAGGAATATCAGTCTTTAAAAAATATCCAAAGAAAAAGGCCGCCTCGAGCTCACGAGACGGCCACGGTTGTGCCGAAGCAGTTTGTATTAGGACCTTCCCCGCCTAATATCGAGGTATCTCTCCAACCGGAGGAGGTATCCAGTCTTGCCCGCATATGGAGCTCCGAGCTGACCGAAATATCCGGTTGGCCGATGCTACGCGAACGTAGCGCAGATCGCTCACGAAGAACGACACGAGCGCGACCGTTGCTCCAAGAAACAGAACTTCAAGGAAGAACAACATAGGCCAGATGCAAAGATAACGCCCAAACAGGATGCTGTCAACCTGTCGCCATTCCCCCTATCCGTTATACTATGCCCGGAAAATGACCTATGGACACATTCACCGTCACCTCCGGACCATCCTCCGTCGAACCCGCAAAGAAGATCTTCTTCTTGCGAAGCGGGACGGTCCGCATCCTCTTCATCGCGATGCACAGCGAAAAAGACATTGACGGCCGCTGGAATATTTCCGGACACACGAAGTCGCCGAGCCGCGAGAAGATCCATGCACATCTGACATACTGCCCCGCCACCCGCACTGGTACGATCTCGTATCCGTAGGGTGGTTTTTTTGATCCTTCTATCTATTGCGCCTGGGCCTGAAAGGTATTACTATATCGGTCATTAGAGGCAATAATCACACTACTCTGAGTACCATCTACGCGCGCATTAATCACCAGATCCGATCAGCAGAACTCCGCATCATCGGACCTGAAGGAGAGAACTTCGGTGTCATGTCGCTCTCGGATGCGCTTAAAAAAGCCCAGGAGGTCGGACTCGATCTCATCGAGATATCGCCGACAGCGGTGCCGCCGGTCGCTAAGATAAGCGATTTTGGCAAATACCAATACGACCTCAACAAGAAGCAAAAAGCCGCAAAAGCCAAGACCCATGAGGTTGAGATAAAGACCGTTCAGGTGAAGATAGGAACAGGCGACCACGACCTAGAACTGAAAGCAAAAAAGGTATCCGAATGGATCCAGGAGGGACACCGTGTAAAGATCGATCTTTTCCTTCCGGGGCGCACGAAATATATGGATAGAAAATTCCTCAACGAACGCCTCGAACGCCTGCTCAAACTCGTTTCAGAAGAATATAAGATGGCTGAACCCATAACCAAGAGTCCCAAAGGGCTCTCGACCGTCATTGAGCGCGTAAAACGCTAGGCTGCTGGACAAAACAGGTACGATTGTGTAGTATCTCTCTCTGTTCATGTGCGCAACATTTCCATGATAAAAACGAACAAATCATACGCAAAAAGGATTAAGGTGACCAAGAACGGCAAGCTCGTTTCTCGCGCTCCTGGCCAAGACCACTTCAACGCAAAGGAGTCTCGCCGCAAACAATTCTCCAAGAAGCGAACATCTTCGATCCAGCTTACCCACCGAGAGAAGCGCCGCTTCCTTGTCGGAGTTTAAATTAAGAACAGACCATGACTAGAGTAAAGAAAGGCGTAAACGCACTCAAGACACGACGTAATGTCCTTCGACAGGTCAAAGGTTATCGCTTTGGCCGCTCAAAGAAGGAGCGCATGGCATACGATGCCCTCGTTCACGCGGGCGCGTACGCATTCGCCCACCGCCGCGACAAGAAAGGCGACTTCCGCAGACTATGGAACGTCATCATCAACGGCGCAGTCCGTAACTTCGATCACTCGTACAGCACCTTCATGGGGGCCCTCAAGAAGAAAGGTATCGTCGTCGACCGAAAGATCCTCGCGACCTTAGTACAAGAACACCCGGAGACCTTCTCCCGATTCGTCAAAAAAATCTCGTAAATCACCTTGTACTAAAAACTCCCGCTTCTTCAAGCGGGAGTTTTTCTTATGCGTACCTACTGCGCGACCAGCGCGTTGAATTTTCCGCGGGTGAGAGGCCCGAAGGTCCCCGTTCCGCTCGTAAGTCCCGCGGGAGCCAGAACCTCAGCCGCATAACGCTCCTGGAAGAGGATAAGTGCGCGTTTTGTCGCTTCTCCAAAATACATCGTCTCCTGCCCTTTTGAGCCCGGTCCCGATAGGGTAATAGTGAATCCCAGATCATTCAAAAGCATTTGCATATACCGCACGTCGGGGTGTTCCGTGCCGGGCTTGAGCGTCGTCGCAAAGATGGTTCCCCGAGGAACTCTTATCGCTCCAGGAGAAGGACTTGGCGGAGGGGTTGGCGGAGCAGCTTGGACCGTGGACGTCGCCTTCGTTTTGAAACTTGTCTTACCGGCAGACGATATGCTCTTGTTCAAATTATCGGTCGAAATGACCTTGTACCAATACGTCGTCTCCGGCCTAAGATTGTTCAAAATAACTTCATGCGCCAAGACACGATTGTAATCGAAATCCGTGATGCTGCCATACTTAGCGGTCGTACCATACTCGACCTGCGAGCTCGAAGGTTTTTTTGTTGTCCATTTGACGGTCGCGGACCTGTCAGTGATATTCGACACCGTGATGCTCGAGATCGTGTTCGTCGCATTCTCATCGATGGAGACGCTCGTAAGCGTCGCCCCTATCTCCGGCAACGCCGTCTGATCGGTCGTGATGAAGATGGCATCGAGCTTGGTCTGCGCCTCCTTGGCGCGGAAGGTGAAGCGCTGAGTGCCCGGCGAGGCGACGACGAACGGTCGGGGATTGATGGCGAGTGGGATGTTCCGGGAACCGCGTCCATTCACGCGACTCCACTGCCACTTGGTGGACCATGTTCCTTCCGCCGTATCGAAGGTGTCCTCGTTCGCTCCATTGAACGAGACGTAGAAAGAGTCCTTCGAACTGTCTGGTGATAGAACGCGAGCCCATACGTAGTAGGTTCCCTTCTCGAGATAGGGAGAAAAGACGGCGGTGCCATAATTCGCCGTGTACGACGTTATATATCGATAGTTGCGAGCGCTGGAATCTATCTCGGTCGCCATGAGATCGAACAACGTTCCGCTCTCGGCTTCGATAGTCGTCGAGGCCGTTCGCGGAGCGGTCGTCGCCGGAGAGAGACCGAAGGTTGCCGTAACAAAACGGTTCGTGGTCATCGAGACAGAACATGTTCCAATGCCGGTGCAGGCGCCCTGCCAGCCAGAGAAGAACGATCCTGTCTGCGGAACGGCCGACAACAGAACAGCGGTGCCAGAAACATACCGCTCGGTACAGTCACTACCGCAAAAGATGCCCGGACCGAAAATGGACCCTGCCCCGCCGCCTGACCGCGATATCGAAAGCGTAGGAAGGGATACTTGCGCCGAAAGTCCCGACGAAACGCCGGCAAGCGACTCTACCCGTTCACGTGCATTATGGAAAAGCGCCTGAACAAGAGATGTTTGAGAAAGATCAACCCGATCGCGAACGAATAGAGCGAGGCCCTCAATATGAGGGTCCAGCTTTGCCGAAACAACAAGTGCAGGAACTGTCGCCGTAAGACAGGCGAACAGGGCGCACAACGAAGCGTATATAAAATGTTTTGTCTCGTCCTTCACAGGATTAGCGATATCACCCGTCGGTACTAATAATACCCGCGTGCGGATATTTGCGCTTTGACCATCTGGTGGATAAGTATGATTCGTCTGCCTCTAGAGCTGATACGGCTTCCCTAGATCAGGGAATATAGCCTCAACCCCGGTGTAATCACGTATCTTCTGTGCAAGAAAAAGCGACGACTTAGGCTCACCCATAGCCACGAAAACCTTTTTCAATTTTCCCGATTCCGCAGCCTTCTCAACGAACTCGAGAAGATGATCGGAATCCTTATGCGACGAATACCCGCTCACCATACGAATCTCCGCCCGAACAGGAACCTCTTCTCCCATGACAAAAACCTTCTTATCGCCATCCTGCAGATGCCGGCCGAGCGTGCCGACCGATTGATATCCAACAAGGAGAATGATGCTCTTCGAATCGGGTAGGTAATTCTTCTCGTGATGAATGATGCGCCCCCCCTCGGACATGCCGGATCCTGCAATGATAATCTTAGGGGAACCAACCCGAAGTATCTCCTTTGAATCTCCCGCGGTGACCGTATATTTAAGTTTCGGAAAATTGAAGATGTCGTCACCCCCCTCAATCTCACTCTGGACACCGAGATTGAAATCCTTCTTCATCCTTTTATAGATATGGGTCACCTTGATCCCTAACGGGGAGTCGACAAATACCGGTATCGCCGGGACACCGTCCTCTTCTATCATGTTGTTGATCTCGTAGAGCAGTACCTGGGTCCGCTCGATCGAGAAGGCGGGAATAACGAGTACCCCTTTGCGGGCAATCGTGTCGAGAACCGCTTGTTTCAATTTGTTGCGACGTTCTGATTTTGACTCATGATTCCGATCGCCATACACGCTCTCGATAACCATATAATTCGCGTCAGTTACCCATTCGGTGTCTTTGAGCAATGGGGTCGGCGTATTGCCAAGATCTCCGGTAAAGACGATCTTCTTGCCGCCGAAAGTTATTTCATACATTGAGGAACCGAGAATATGGCCCGCGTCTTTGAGCATCATCGTAAATCCTCCGCGTAACTCAAACTGGGTATGGTACCCTACGGTCTTCCACAACGAGAGCGCCTTGTTCGCGTCGGCGTGGTCATATATAGGCAGTACTCCCTCTTCGCGGGAAGACATATCGAGGAGTTTGACCATGTCATCAAACATAATCTGTGAGATCTCTTTGGTCTCAGGCGTTGAGTAGATCTCTCCCCTGAAACCGTCCTTGACCAATTTCGGTATTCTACCTATATGATCTGCGTGAGCGTGCGTAACAAGAAGATAATCTATCGTCTTTGGATCGTACGCAAATTCGCTCCGATTGAATGCGTGCGCGTCTGGCAGCCCCTGCTTCATCCCGCAATCAACAAGCATCTTCACGCCCCCTCCCTGAAGCAAAAAATTCGCCCCGGTCGCCGAGCCCACACCTCCGAAAAAATGTATCGAATATTTATCGTCCATGTCGCAATGTTCGGAACAAGCCGTTCGAAAGCGTATATGCTCCGGCGGTAAGACCCCCAAGCATGTCCAGTATCATATCAACAATCGTGTCGAAGCCGTAGCTCGACTTCGTAGTGAAAGTGAATCCGAACAGGTACTCATACAGCTCCCACGCCAGACCAAACACGATTGCCGCACCAAGACCGACACACAGCACTCGTGTATGCGAGGGCGCTTCTCCACGGGAGTGCGTGCGAAGCAAGGAATAAAATATGACAAACAGGCCACTCCACAGGCCCCCGAGAAAATGCATGGGAATATCGAACCACCATATCGAAAAATAGAGATTGAAACGCATCGCCGCGATATGGAGCCCGGCGATGAAGATAATGAGCAGAACGAGAGTAGATGCAAAAGATGCGCGGGTGGATCCAAACGAGGGAACGTGCTGATTGTTGGGGCTCTTTCCTAGATACATCGGTTCAAATCGTTATTCAGGGCCATACTTTTGGATATGTGTGGCAAGTATATCACGAATAATGACTCTCTTTTTGCACGGAAAATACTATGTATTAGACCGTAAGGTACGCCCGATGCCTACAGACATTGCGATAAATAAAAAATCCCGCGTAGCGCGAGATCCTTTATCAGGGTTATTGAGAGACATACCCTAGTTACCTAGGTGGGTGACCTCACTGCACCGCCACGACGATGCAAAATATTAGCCTCCCGTATGTATTGGTTTGTGGATATATCTCAAGTAACCCTGTACATAGTATAACCCCGCTGTTGGAAAGTGCTATACAAAAAAACAGTGGACATCGAAATAAAATTCATTATGAAAGAAAGGTCAACTCTTGTTTTTTTAAAATCACATACCTCCATCCTGTGCATAAAGAATCAACCCGCCCTCGCGCTAAGCGAAGACGGGTCGATTCCTAGGTCTGGGATCAGAGGATCGCCATCAGCCCGAAATAAGTAATGTGGGTAAACTCGTGCGATCCCCGAGGGGATCAAGTGTGAGTTCCCTGTTTGTTTAGTGGCGTGAGGCAATGCAACTGATCCTGTATATACAGTACGAGCATGCACACCTCTTTGCAATTGAAAAGGGTATTAACCTGTCGACAACCTGTGGAGATCCTGTGGAGTCTTTTATGGCCTATCGGCGGTCTATTCGAGAATACCGTCCAGATTCACGTCGTAGAGGATGGCCTCCTGGACCAAACGGTAATTATGAAGCTCTTTTGGATCGAACCAGTGCTTTATCTCTTCTGCCGCCTCGGCATCAGAGCCAGATGCGTGGATGAGGTTGCGTATCGCCCGCCCATCGGTATCGCACATAACATATGAATCGAGGACATAATCCCCGCGGATTGTACCGACGTCGGACGAGAGAGGCTCTGTTCCGCCGACAATCTTGCGTACGATAGGTACGACATGCGCGCCTTGCCACACCATTGCAACGACTGGTCCTGACGTAATATACCTGACCAGCGCCCCGAGCACTTTATCGCCGACGACGATCGGATCCGTTGATGGCGGCCTCACCCCCTTCTTGATGTATGCCTCGATCGACTTCTCCCCGACCTTGCGCTTCCATTCTGCATCGAGCGTATAATGCCGTTCGATATGTGTCTTCGTCGGAACAATCATCTTCAGCGCGACGAGTTTCAAGCCAACGCGCTCCAGACGCCCGACAATCTCACCGACAAGGGAACGCTGAATGCCGTCCGGCTTGATGACGACCAGCGTCCGTTCATGCTTGGGGTGTGTATTGTGTTTGGACATGATGACGACAGTATACCTAATTGAATAAAAAAATATATGTCCGCCTATTTCTGATACTTTTTCATTATCTCCGCTTCAACAACCTCCCGTTCACGGCCGTATTTGAGGGCGGAAAGTTCCTTGAGCTTTCCGACGACAGCCGAGTTGCCTTGCGGCAGAGGCAGCGTCTCTATATTGAACGGCTTCGCCGGTTTGCCCCCGGCAAGCAGACGTACATAGGCGTTGCGATTATCGAGGCCGATGAGATCGTGCGCTGTAAACACCGGCGCGAACTGCTTTTCCAAGAATTCAGCATCTTCGGTGCCGACACGGAACGCAGCAAGCGACCCAACATTGCCGAAAACAGCGTTCTTTATCTTTTCTTCGAGCTGTCCTATGAACTGATGTGCAATCGTAAGTGAAAGCTTGTATTTGCGAGCCTCGGAAAGTATCGTCGCGATCGAATCGGTCGTAATGTTCTGAAACTCATCAATGTATAGATAGAACGGCGGAAGGTCCCTATCGGGAGAATCGACCCGAGAGAGTGCGGCCATGAGGATCTTACCGACCAGAACAAGGCCAATGAGATATGAGTTAAGATCTCCGAGCCGGCCCTTGGCAAGATTCACCAGCAATATCTTCTTGGCATCCATCACCTCGCGGAAATTGAAACTTGATCTCTCCTGAGAGATGATCGGGCGCATGATCTCGTTCGAAAGGAAATTGTCGAACTTGGATGTGATGTACGGGACCATGTTCTGAAGCGATGCTTCCCCCCCTGCCTTCTCGGCGATCTCCTTCCAGAACTGGAACACGAGAGGATTCTTGCACCGTGACAACTTCAGTTCGCGAAACGTCTTATTCGCAAGGACTCGGGAAACATCGAGAAGCGTATTGCCGCTCTCTGGGTCCTCGATAACAAGCATCGTAGCATTCCTGAAGTACTGTTCGAACATCGGACCACCTGCGGTCTTCATATCGAAAAGCTTATTGAAGATAGAGAGCATCTCGTTCACGACAAAGGTCTTCTGTTCGGGAAATCGAACATCGTACTCGAGCATGTTGAGAGCCATGGGGCGAGCCGTGTTGCTCGGATCGAAGTAGATGACGTCTTCATACCGCTCCGGCGGAATAAGAGCGAGGATGTCCTGGATGTCGCTGCCGTGCGGGTCGATCATACAGACCCCCTCCCCCGCTCGGATATCCTGAACGATCATATTCTTCAGGAGAGTCGTTTTTCCTGTCCCCGTCTGACCGATGACGTACATGTGGCGCAAGCGATCTTCGGGAGAGAGAAAGACTCCCGTTTCGGAAGCTCGAAAACGATTGACCCCGAGGAGCGTGCCCTCGCGCGGTAGATCGAGAGGAGCTCCTGAAGCTCCGGCCTTTGCAGTCTTCAATTGCGGAGCAACTTTCCCTGAAAGAGCGGGAAAATGCATGATAGAAGTGACCTCTTTGATATTCAACGGTATCCGAGTACTGTCGGTGAACAGACGGAACGTAAAATCACGGATACAGTCGCGCAAACCTGACCCTTTCAACCGCTCGAAACGAAGCTTGTTGCCGTGCGTATTCTCAAATTGATTGAACGCTGACTCGATATGCGAAAGTATCTCGATTGCACCCGCTTCGGTATGCGAAGAAGCGATAAGTCTGATATTGGTGCGTACGATGGGGCTTCCTATCTTCTTGGATATGCCGTCAATCACATTCTGGTCGACAACCGGCGGACGAGCATCCTCATCCGGCTGTTTTTTCTTCTGCGGGGTACCTGAAAATTCCTTGACCACGAACTTCGCGAGGCTCGCGATATGTCCGCCAACGCTGTCAGGAATATTCGTAGCCTCTTTCACCA
>Ga0207952_1000700_pt1 | contig 21240 bp, 20 predicted proteins | sample SubbioR12Aug_8Ca_FD_184831 | JGI IMG/M metagenome (GOLD analysis project Ga0207952, IMG submission 184831) | Serpentinite rock and fluid subsurface biosphere microbial communities from McLaughlin Reserve, California, USA - CR12Aug_8Ca (SPAdes) | ecosystem: Environmental > Terrestrial > Deep...
CGATGAACCCATCCCATCCTTTCGGCTTGTCCGGCGCCGGCTTGGGTTTGCGCCGCTCAATGCTGCCCGCGTTGCAAGACGGCACGCCGGACAGCATCGACTTTTTTGAAGTATCGCCGGAAAACTGGATAGGCATCGGCGGCCATTTGGGCAAGCAGTTTCGCCGCCTGGCCGAGCGCCACCGTTTCGTGGCGCACGGTCTGGCGCTATCGCTGGGCGGCCCGGCGCCGCTCGACACGGTGTTTTTGGGCGAACTGAAACGGTTTCTCGATCAACACGAATTCGCTTTATATACCGAACACTTGAGCTTCTGTAGCGACGAAGGCCATTTTTACGACTTATACCCGATGCCGTTTACCGAACAGGCGGCCAAGCACGTAGCCGGGCGGATTCGCCAAACCCAGGATATTCTGGAACGGCCCATCGCCTTGGAAAACGCCTCTTATTATCTGCAACCGCCCCAGGCGGAGATGGACGAACTGAATTTTATCAACGCCGTGTTAAACGAGGCCGATTGCTACCTGCATTTGGACCTCAACAACATCTACGTCAATAGCGTCAATCACGGCTACGATCCGCTGGCGTTTTTACGCGGCTTGCCGGGCGAACGCATCGTGTACGGCCATGTGGCCGGCCACGATCTCGACGCGTCCGGGCTGATCATCGATACCCATGGCCAAAACACCATTGAAGCCGTCTGGACATTGCTGGACGAGGCCTATCGGCTGTTCGGCACCTTTCCGACCCTGGTGGAGCGCGACAGCAATATTCCGCCGTTAGCGGAATTACTGCCGGAAGTCGAGCGCATTGCCGCGCTGCAAGCCGTGCATGAATCCGGCCGGACGGCCGACCGACATCTCGGAGCCCTCGCATGACCGGCTTTCACATTCAACAACGGCATTTTTTAGCTTACCTGCGCCAACCGCAAACGGCCAGCGTACCGGCGGGTTTTGCCCCCGAACGCCTGGCGGTCTATGCCGGACTGCTATACAACAAGTTCGACGAAAGCCTGAGCGCCTGCTTTCCGGTTATTCAAAGCATCCTATCCCGGACAGAGTGGCGAGCTTTATTGTTGGATTTCATCGCCGAACACCGCTGCTTGTCCCCCTATTACCGGCGGATACCCGACGAATTCGTGCAATATCTGCTGCAGGAACGCCGGCGAGACATAGACAAACCTTTTCTAGCCGAGCTGGCGCATTTCGAATGGATAGAACTGCAACTCGCTATCGACGAAGCGGCTGCCGCGCCGATTAAAACGCTGACCGACCCGCAACTGCTCGCAAACGTACCGCTGTTTGCACCGGTAATGCAGTTGCTGCATTACCACTGGCCCGTACAAGACATCGGCCCCACGTTTCAGCCCAAAACGCCGCCCGCCAACCCCACCCATATTTTAGGATTTCGGGACAGCAACGACCTCGTCCGGTTCATAGCCTTAAACCCTGCCACGGCCCGGCTGGCGCGCCTGCTATGCAACGGCTATACCGGCCGGCAAGCCCTGGAAAGTCTGGGTAGCGGGCTCGACGAAGCCAGCTTTGTTCAACTCATGCAGTTCGGCTTGCAAACCCTGGCCGAACTGCACCGCCGCGGCGCGATAATCGATACGCGTCCGGCCGATCTTTCCGGAGTACACCCATGAGCCGCCCTCAAACCGCTTCCGGCGCGGGCCGCCAAGTTAGCGCCGGTATCGCGCAACTCTGCGCACTGCCAAGGCAATTGAGCGGTTGGCTGGATCGGCACGCACAAACATTGGCACCGACTTTTTTACGGCTGCTGTTGGCTTACGAATTCGGCGAAGCCGGCCTGGAAAAACTGCATGGCGAAAATTGGTTCGCCGATTTAAACTTTCCGTTTCCGTTCAACATGCTGCCGGCCGACTTTAGCTGGACGCTGGCCACGGGCCTGGAAGTCATCGCCCCGCTGGCCCTGATTCTAGGTTTTATGACCCGTTTTTTCAGCGCGGCGCTGATAATTTTAACCGCGGTAGCGATAGCTACCGTGCACTGGCCGACCGAATGGCGGACCCTGGGCGAATTATGGCAAGGTTACGCCATTTCCGACCGGGGCCACGGCAATTACAAACTGCCGTTAATGTATCTATTCATGTCGTCGGCCCTGTTATGCAACGGCGCGGGCCGCTTGAGTATCGACTACCGGTTGAGAAGACGCCCAGTTCCGGACTGAATCTATTTATGCTAAAAAAATTCGCTTGGTTATTATTTACAGCTTCGACGCTAACTGACGCAACGGCCGATTCCGGGCTCGCCATTGGCGAATTCAGCCGGAATTCGCTGGCCGGTTGGGATCACAAAAGTTTCAAGGGCGAAACCCGCTACCATTTAGAAAAGCTGGACGGCGTAACGGTTTTATTCGCCGACAGTCATGCCGCAGGTTCGGGCTTATTCAAGGAACAAGCGATCGATTTGGAACAAACCCCGATATTGAACTGGTCCTGGCGCATTGCCAACCGGCTGCCCGGCCTGGATGAAAAAACCAAGGCCGGCGACGATTACGCCGCCCGGGTCTATGTGGTGGTGAAAGGCGGACTAGCCTTCTGGCAAACCAAAGCCATCAATTACGTCTGGGCCGGCAATAGCGCCAAGGGCAGCATTTGGCCGAATGCGTTTGCCGGCGATCATGCCATGATGCTGGCTCTGCGCGGACCGGAAGCGTCGTTGAACAGCTGGCAAACCGAGAAACGCAATGTGCGGGCCGACTTTAAACAATTGTTCGGCGAAGATGTTCGCCGCATCGATGCCGTGGCCATCATGACCGACACCGACAACAGCAACGGCTCGGTTTCGGCTGTTTACGGCGACATCTGGTTTTCCAAGGATTAAACATGCACGACACCAAACCGCTACTGGCCGCTAGCGACTTTCCGGCCATTTTCCGCAAGCCGCTGGAAGTTTTACAGCTTAACCTCGGCTACCTGTGCAACCTGAGTTGCGTGCATTGCCATGTCAACGCCGGCCCGAAACGTACCGAGCTGATGAGCCGCGACACCATGGACCGGATCCTGGCTTTGGCCGGCGTAGCCCAAATCCATACGCTGGACTTGACCGGCGGCGCCCCGGAAATGCATCCGGAGTTTATGTATCTGGTGCGCACCGCCCGCAAGGCCGGCATCAAGGTTATCGACCGTTGCAACCTGACCATTCTGAAACACCCGGATTACCGCGATATGGCGGACTTTCTGGCCGAACAGCAGGTGGAAATCGTCGCTTCCCTGCCCTGTTATCTGCAAGAAAATGTCGACAAACAGCGCGGCAAGGGCGTGTTCAAGGACAGCGTGGCGGCATTGCAGCGTCTCAACCGGCTCGGTTACGGCCAAGCGGACGGCGATTTACGGCTCAATTTGGTCTTCAACCCGCAAGATGCGGTGCTGCCACCCAACCAGAAGACTTTGGAACAGGCTTATAAACAGCATTTGTCGCAAGAGTACGGCATCGTGTTCAACCGCTTGTTCGCCATCGCCAACATGCCCATCCAGCGCTTCGGCAGCCTGCTGGTCAGCCAGGGCCGTTTCGACAGCTATCTGGATTTATTGAAACAAAATTTTCGCGCCGAGAATCTCGACAACCTGATGTGCCTGAATACCATCAGCATAGATTGGCAGGGTTATATCTACGACTGCGATTTCAATCAGATGCTGACGATGCCCCTGGGAGCCGACGCCCGGCCGCGGCCGCATATCGGCGAGCTGAACCTGACCCAACTAGAAGACGCGCCGATCGCCACCGCCGCGCATTGCTACGGCTGTACCGCCGGCCAAGGCAGCAGTTGCGGCGGGGCGCTGGACAACGCCTGATGAGGCGTAAGAGGACGTTACTTTTGGCGAAATTACCCGCCAGCTGTTCGTTTACCAACGTCTATAACCGAAACCGTAGCGATAACCGTAGGGGTAAAAGCCATAAGGGCCGTAGTAACCGTAGGGGTAATAGCCCGGATAGGGATTTTCCACCTCGCGCGGCCACAGGTATTGGCTTTGCGCCTTTATCAAGGGGTACCGGTAAGGTTTTTCGCCCACATTACGCTCCACCAGGGCATCGATAAGCCCAAACACCGTCACCAAACGGCCTTGCGCATAAACGGCCGGGTCCAGAAATCCGTCCACCCGCGCCAGAAACCGCCCTTGGGTATCGTCGCCGTCGCTCGGCTTTCCGTAACGGCCGAGTTTTTTAGCCAGTATCTCGATCTCGGTGTCGTTGGGATGGTTGACGACAGCCAAAATAGTCCCGCCCCAGCGCACGGGTTGCTTTAGCGGTTCGGCTTGCGCAAGCGCATCGGCAAGCGTCGGATTGGGCGTGGGGGCTTTTCTGACCGTTAAAGGGATATGGCTGGCACAACCCGACAGCACAAGGGCAAGCATTACAAAAAGCAGGTTTTTCATGGTGTCCTCCTCCTAAAATGGTATGCCAGCGGGCGCTGGGCTATCCGTCTTGGCCGGTCAGACATCCGCCCGCTTCGGCGGTTCATTGCGCCGAAGCGAAAAACCGCTCAGGCCTTGCCGGTAACCGCAAGCCGGGGCATAAGATCGCCGATGTCGCCTACAGAGGCCGTATAGTCATTGTTGGCGGCGGCTTTTTTGGCAAATAGGCTCAATAGCAGCACCAGCCAAAAGATTGCCGAAAGGCGGTTCAATAAATACCGGTTCATACGCGTCACCCGATGTTGAGGTTGAGAATGCGGGCCGATTCGGGGCCCGCCGCGTTTTAGTCGCCGCTGCCGATAAAACCTTACACGGACATTATCCGCCGCCGGTCTTTACCCACGCTCGCGAGGCGCGGCCCCATTACAGGACCGTCCTTTCCAGCAGCCAATACGCTCCCATCAAGCTGACCGCTATCGAACAGCCCTTCAAGAACCGCTCGGCAGTCTCCACCTGGTTATTCAACCACCAGATCAAGGGCAATACCACGGCGGCAACAGCGATTTGTCCGCATTCTATACCCAAGTTGAACGACACCAGCGGCAGCAGAATACCGGTATCGCCCGAGGAAATGTCCATCTCCCGCAATACGCCGGCAAAGCCGAACCCATGAATCAAGCCGAAGCCGAAGGTCAACCAATGGCGGCCCTTGGGATGCTCGCCGCGGATGAGGTTTTCGACGCCGACGTAAATGATGGTGGCGGCTATGAAAGGCTCCACGAAACTGCTGGGCAGGTCGATCCAATTCAGCCCGGCCAAGGCTAGGGTCAGCGAATGGGCAAGGGTAAAAAAGGTAATGATTTTCAGAGCCGGCCAAAAACCGTGGGTTACCGCCAACAACGCCAGCAGAAACAACAGGTGATCGTAACCGGTCAGAATATGCTCTATGCCTAGTTTAAAAAAATCGCCGAAGGTATCGAATTCGGCATGCCGCGAGGCTGCCGGCCTGCCATCGGCCGATGCGGCAACCGGGACGCTCAAGCGGTCGTCTTGCTTGGTTAGCATTTTTTCGGCCAGCGCTTTGCCGCCGGCATCCCTGACGGTCAGATACTGCTGGTGGCCCTCCGGCAATTGCGCCAAGAATTTCGATTGCACCAGCAACTGCCGTTCCGGTACCGCAGGGTATTTTAATTCGACATGGGCATTATTCTGGCCGTCGAAACTGACTTGTCCGGGTTCCGACGGCGCGCTATCCGCGCCATCCACTGAAATGCGCAGCTGCCCGGCCAACAGCCGGGCGATACCGGGTTTGGCGGCTTCGCGTTCGCTATCGGAAACCTCCGCGTCCAAATCGCTGTCCATGGGCGCAAAAGCTTCGATATCCTGCAAGGCGAACGTCACTCTGACATCGAGCCGGGCCGGGTTTACGGCCACGTCCAGCGAACTCAGCCCGGGCGCGTGCGCCCACGCGCCGACTGCTTGCAGCAACAAAACCGCCGCCAGCAGCCCTCTGCCATAACCGGCACTAAAACATCCCATGCGCTTATCCTTAAAAATTAATCGTAATCGTGCCGCGCACCATGCGGGGCTCCACCGGATGCCGCAAAATACCGTTAGTGGTGGCCGCGCCGTTGGGATACGCCGATTCATAAGCATAGGCAATATCGTTGCTTTGCGAGCCCAGGATATTGAAAATATCGATCTGCAACTTGTATTGCTTTTGCTTGTAACCGGCGCCTAAATTGACGATATTGGTATCGCCGGACCAAAATTCGCCCTGTTCGTCCAACGGCACATGGCCGAAATGCCGGAAGCGTAGCGTACCGAACAAGCCGTTCGGCGCGATCAGGGTGGCCCCGGTGCTGATGACCCGTCCCACCGAATTAGGCACGTAATCTCCGGTTTCGCTGAATTTTGCGGTGGTCAGCGCGTAATCGGCATCCAAAATCAGCCAATCCGTGGGTTTATAGTAGTTGGTAAACTCCAGACCGTAGCGATCCGACATACCGTTCACTTCCGTGGTGCCTGCATCGCCGACGAATACCAGCTCCTGGCTGCTTTGCAGCCACCAGGCCGCTACCGTACTGTTCAGGCCCGGAATAAAATTGCTGCGCAAACCGACCTCGCCGCCCCGGGTCCAGGCCGCCGCGTCTATCCGCGCGGTGGAAGCGCCCAGATCGTTGGCGACCGGATTGCCGTCCTCCGGATTGAATCGCAACGTGGTACCGCGGGCATCGTTGGAATGGTGGCCGTAGCCCGCATTGACAAAAAACTCGGTGTCATACCAAGGACCCAGAATCAAACCCACTTTCGGGCTCAGCATGACTTTAGCCCGGGTGCCGGAATTGGCCGAATTCACATCCGCGCTGTTAATGCCGGTTTCCCTGACCCTGACGTCGTTATTGATGAAATCCGCTCGGAAACCGGTGATGGTGCGCACTTTGTCATGCCAATGGGTATGATTTTTAAAATAAGCGCCTATGGTCGTCACCCCGACGTCGCTGTTGCTGACGGTACTGAGAATTTGCCTTGCATTAGTATGGTACAAACCTAGCCCCATGATTTGATCGTGGCGGAACTGCAGGCCGACGCTGTTATCCATTTCAAAGCCGAACAGTTTGTTGTAACGGGTATGCTCGACATTGGCTCCTGTCTGTACCCGCCGCTCGGTTTGCAAGATTTGATCAGACGGATAGCTAGGATCTCCGGGAGTGTAGTCAGGATTATCCGCGCTCAGCGTATGTCCACTGAAATTTGAATATAAGTTCAAGTCGGTATACAACGCATAAATATTGGCGTCGTTTCTCCAGTTACTGCCGGTTTGCCAAAGGTTGCTCGACAAACTGTAGCGGTTGCTCTCGCCGCCGTCGGTCGGATCCATGGAGCCGTACAGCCCCAGGACGCCGCTATCGAGGGCCGATTGCGGAATTTGGTTGGTCGCGGTCCAGCTATTGGAATAGGCCTTGCCGTTGATCGACATCCCCCAATCGTGCCGGTCCAGGGTGTACTTCAACATGCCGTTGAAACGCTTGGTGTCCTCCGGCACTTGCCAGACGCCGTTATAAAGATTGAATTCGCCGGCATACAGCAAATCGCCGTCGCCGACTTTATTGGAATTGGCCGCCAGGGTGCGGTAATAATCGTATTCGCCGGCGGTAAACTTGAACAGGCCTTCCTTCAACCTGCTCATGGTATGCATCTTGGCATAACCCGCCGAGGCGAAGTCGCCGATTTCGGCGTAATACGGCCCCTTGCCGTACTCGACTTTCTCCACCAGCTCGGGGATGATGCTGTTTAAATCCATGTAGCCTTGGCCGTGCGCATGCGTGGTCATGTTCATCGGAATCCCGTCCACGAAGGTCGTAAAATCGGTACCGTGGTCCAGGTTAAAGCCGCGCAAAAAATACTGGTTGGCCTTGCCGGAACCGCTATGCTGAGTGGCAACCGCGCCCGGCACTACCTCTATCAACTCGCCGTTGCGCGACAACGGCCGGTACTCGAATTGCTTCTGGCTCACCTCGCCCTGCGAAGCGGCCTCCGCAATGCCGATCAAATCCTTGCCGCGGCCGTCTTCCTCCACTTCCACCGTATCAAGCTCTTCCGACATGCTATGCGCCCATGCCGGCGAAAAACTCAAGCCCAGGGCCAAGCTCAAGCCAACCGTTAAAGGTTTGAGTAAGAATTTTTTACGTCTGTCTGAAGCTGTCATTGTTTCTCCCGTCTTTCTTGTCATTATGTTGATGCGTAATTTAGGTATGCCCGTCTTAGATTTTGCAACGGTTCAGGCCGACGACTCGAATCGGTAGTCGGTGAATTGACGCCGATAACCGGCAAAAAACTTGGGCGCGGCCACTCGGCGGGGCGCGCGGTCTTGAGGAACAAAATTCGTAAAAACGTCAAACAGCCCGGCGTTGGCTGGAGGTGAATAAGCGGGGCCGCCCACCGAACCCGGCGCGCGCGAACGGCAAGCAAAACCGAATCGGCTGTTGCGAAGCTTGATAGCGGTTAATATCGATTGAAGATGAAGCCTTTGCAGGCTTGAAATCGGGGAATTGCCGAGCGAGGAGATAATTTGCGGGAACGAAACCGAGGCACGCGGCGGCGAGGTCAGGCCGACGCCGTTGCTGAGCAAGCGCTTACCGGGAGTATGGTTAATAGCCGGGAAATAGCGTTTGAAAGCCAGACCGGCGGGCGGATTATCGCCCCGGTCGAATAAAGCCGTATCCTGCCGGCCAGTATGCACGTCAGCGGGCGCGGGTTTGCCCGGCCAATAGACCGCTTCGCCGGTGACCGTGTTTAGCTTTCCGCTCCACCGTTCCGGCGCCGCCGCGAGAGGGTCGCATCCGCCATGCGCGGCAAGGTTTGCCGATCGTAAGCGGTCTTTGACGAAACTAAAATAGGCGTCAACCTCCTCCGCTTGCCCGCTGCCGAACCAAGCCGGCGTCGTCTGCTGCGAATGACGCAATTCGACTTTTTTACTGTCTCCGCTACTGGAGTCGGTTGTTTTAGCAATGGCCGAACCGGAAAACAGCGCGGCCAGCAAGCAGGTAAGGCTGAAAACCGCCAATTTGGCCACCAAAATACCGGCCCCGTGCAATAGCAGCGTGGCCAGCATAAAACCTACGGTGTAAGAAATTAAACTGGCGGAAGCGGATATTTCCTGGCCGTGCGCAAAGCCGTGGAAAAAAGCGAAAAAGGCCACGATCATGACGTTGACCTTGGCGCTGAAACGGACTTTATGGGTAATCAACAGGCTGAACACCGCGCAAGACAACAGGATGATGCCCTCCAGACTGGGAATGGACCAACCGGCCGCGCCGGCCAAACTGCCCAGACTCATGACACCGACAAAAGCCAACGGCAGCATCCAGATTGCCTTGCCGCGCAGTTGCGCCGCCCAGATTCCGACCGCCAGCATGGTCGCCAAATGATCCCAGCCCATCAGCGGATGGCTGAAACCGTGGCTCAAACCGATAAGGTCGAAATTGAGAAATTGCTCGCTTAAAAACGCCAGCAGCAGCAAAGGCTGTATGCAAAAAGACAGCAGCAGCTTGCTCGGGCCGAACCCGGAGCCGAATGATGTGCTGGTACGCTTCGATTGCATGACTGGTTAAAAAACTACATTAAGCCGCGGTTAAAATAAAAAAACGTGTATTCGAAAACTACCGTACACATCGGAATTTAGGCTGCCGATTAGCGATATTCGATAAACATTAGCCAAAGTGGGGGCAGATAATAACGCAAAAATTCCGCCGGTAACACTTTTGTTGACTCTAACCATCCGGACAGATTCGTGGGGATGCCGGCGCCAAGCCGGTAACGACGAGGCTTTTCTAGCGGCGTGCCTTGAAAAAATCCGTCAACAGCTCGGCGCAATCGGCTTGCAACACCCCGCCCAGCCAGTCGATTTTATGATTCAAAAACGGCGCGTCGCTCAGTTGCAGGGCATGGCAGACCGCGCCGCGTTTCGGATCGTAAGCGCCGAACACCAGGCGCTTGACGCGGGCGTGGGCGATGGCGCCCATGCACATCACGCAGGGCTCCAGCGTCACATATAAAGTGGTGTCGACTAAGCGGTAGTTTTCGATGGCCGGCCCGGCTTTCCGCAATGTCTGCATTTCGGCGTGAGCGGTGGGGTCGTGCAGTTGAATCGGCTGGTTCCAACCTTCGGCAATACAGCGCTCGTCCCGCACCAGCACGGCACCCACCGGCACTTCGCCCTGCTGTTCTGCCCGTTGCGCCAGCCGCAAGGCGTGCCGCATCCACTCCTCGTCCGTCATAGCGTGGCTTTGCCCAGCCTGTCGTTCACAGCCGCCCATTCTTCGATGGCCGGCGGCTGTTCCACCAAAATACTGTCCAGGCCGAAACTGTCCAGCTTGCGCAACGCGCTATACAGGGCCGTTTCATAGTCTTCGGCCTTGTCGGGCAAATGCAGCAAATGCTCGCAAGGCAATTCAGATAATTCCGCACTGAACGCCAACACGCCCACCTGCTTGCCCTGCCCGCATTGCCGCTCGAACTCGTTCAACAACGTGCCCGGCTCGCACAAATAGGCCGGCGTGCCGGGCGCGTAATGCGCCGCCAACATGCCGGGCGCGCGGATTTTGTGCTGGGATTTTAACGAGACCGGGGTTTGCAAAACCGCTTCCAACTGGCTGCGGGTTATCCGGCCGGGCCGCAAAATCGTCGGCCGGCTGTCGGTCAAATCGATAATGGTCGACTCCAAGCCCACGTTGCAAGGTCCGCCATCCAGAATGCAGTCGACCGCATCGCCCAACTCGTCCGCCACATGCTGCGCCAGCGTCGGGCTGATACGGCCGAAGCGGTTGGCGGACGGCGCCGCAATACCGCCGCCGAACACCCGCAACAACCACAAGGCCACCGGATTATTCGGCACCCGCAACGCCACCGTATCCTGCCCGCCGGTAACGGCCAACGGCACCGAAGCCTTTTTGCGCAACACCATGGTCAACGGTCCCGGCCAAAACTCGCTGGCCAGCCGCCAGGCGGTCTCCGGAATATCGATCGCCCAGTCCTTGATTTGCAGGGCATAGGCCAAATGCACGATTAAAGGATGATCCGCCGGCCGACCCTTGGCGGCAAAGATTTTCGCCACCGCCGCCGGATTGGCGGCATCCGCTCCCAGGCCGTAAACGGTTTCGGTGGGTATCGCCACCAGTTTGCCCTGCCGCAGCAAAGTGGCGGCGTGTTCGATGGATTGTGGGTTAACGGCCGTGGGGGTCAAAATGCAAAGCTCTATGAAGATTTAAAGGCTTATTTTAACTGTTCGCTGTGGTTCATGAGGGGAATATTCAACTCACGGGTGGAAACGCTTTTGGTTGGCTCGGGTAGCCATGTAGGTCAGGTTGCGCGATAGCGTTACTTGACATTTCAGCGTTGATTGCCACATAACCGCTATCTCGGCAATGTGGCCTACGACTAAATTTAAGCGAAGCCATGTAGGCCGGAATAACCATGAGCGGTTACCGGCGTTTGTACATTCCCGGCGGCCGCTATTTTTTCACTGTGCCGACTTACCGCCGTCAACCGATTTTTGCCGAGAAGCAAGGCCTCATTTCGTTTAGCCAGGCATATCGCCCGCCTATTCCCACAGCGGCCGCAATAGTTTTTCCAACAACCGGGGTTCGTCGAAATGGCGTTTGCCGAGAAAGGCGACGGCATGCGTGCCCCATTGCCGCATGGCGCCGGCGCTGGGTACGCCCATGGGCCATAGCAGGAATCTTTCCGGACGCTCGCTGCCCGGCAGCAAACCGTCTTCGTCGAACAGATTGCGGTATCCGCCGTCGGCCATGGGCAACGAGCGTAGCGTGTCATAATTCAGCCAGCCGTAGGGTTCCGCATCCGCCGCCGGCCCCGTGGCTATGCCGTGGATAAAATGATTGCCCGCCGCGACTTTCACCACCACCCGTTCGCCGGGCTGTCGGGCGAGGATAGGCGCCGGCGTCAAAATCGGTTCCGAGCCGTCCCGAGGCTGCGCCACCTTAAGCCCCGCGCCCGGAAATATCTGGTAATAACAGCCGCAGGCGTGAATGCTGTCGTAAGCCAGCGGTTGGCCGTCCATTCTTAAGGTGACCCGCCAAATCAAGCCGTCGAAGCGCCCGGCGTAAATATCCAGCAGGCCGGTAGACGTCCGGGCCGGAAACCAGATCAGGTAATTCAGTTGCAGTAAGATCCGGTTTCCAAACCGGGTATGGGAAACCAGTCGATAGACGCCCGGATTTTGCGGGTCGACGCGGGCTTCCCCATCGGCGTTGAGGCCGACCGTGCCGATACGGTCGTCATCGCTCTGAGTATCGACGGCCCAGACCGGCGCATAGGCGGAGAATAATTGCTCGAGTTGATCCGGCGACGGCTCCGGAATACCCAAGGGATTGGCCGCCGATTGCGCGAGCATCTCGGCGACTTCCGCCGCCCGAATCGTCGAGGCAGCCGGCGGCTGGTAGCGTATCGTGCGGCCCGCGGCCGGTTGTCGATCCGCGCCGAGGAAAGGCGCGCGCATTTCGCTATGCAACTGGCGGACGCCGTCGACGATGGCCCAACGGCTGAGAAAATACAGGCCGACAATGCGTTGCCAGGCCGAATAAGCGTCGGGCGGCCGTATCGCCGACGGCAAGCGGGCGCGCAAGTCCGGCGAGTTCAAGACCTGTTCGGCCAATATCCGTCCGCAGCCGGAGACGGCTTTCTCGATTTCTTGGTCCGCCGGGGCCGGCAAGGCGGCCTTTGCCCGGTCCGGCAAATTGCGCCATTCGCTTAGCCGCGCGGTTTCATCCAGTCTGCGCAGGCGCTCCAGCCAGACGGCAAAGGCGTCCGCCGTTAAATCGGCGCCGGCAAACGACGCCAGAAAACGGTCGGCGCGCAAGCCGGAAAAGCCCTCGATGCGCGCGGCCGCCGCATCCGCCACGCCGAACGCCTCCACCCTGGCGTCCATGTCCCGAAAAAAAACCGCGCAGCCGGCCAAATCCGGCTTTGCCGGGATAACCAGCGGTTGCCGCCACGCGCAAGCCTGCATCGCTAGCGCCAAAATGAAGGTCGACAGCGATAAACTCAACCCGCGCGTCATGGCGGGCCGAACGCAAACCGGCGTGTAGTCAGCCGGATTGAAGCGGCGTACGCAAACCATCGCGAAACGGCGCAACGGCCGATGTTAAAAACAAACCTAAAAAATCCGGCATAGGCAATCTCCAAAACAAACAGGCGCTCTATATTTTTAGGGCATGACCGATCTTCTTAAAGTCGATACCGCAATGCCGCCGCTTTCCGAGACGCGGGCCTGTACCGAAAGCAAGATTTTTTGATTGATCGTTGAATCGAGCGCGGTATGAATGACGGTTACGGCATAGTAATCGGCATGATGGATGACGACAGCCGCGTCGCTAAAAATCCATTGGAATTTGGAATCCAAAGGCTCTTTCAATTGGATGTGCTCCATAATCGCTGTGGTGGCGTCGCCCCACTCGCACCATAGATCATCAAGTGACCGGTAACGTCGAATCATAGTTTGAGTAAACCTTATGGTTGTCGATAAAGGCAAATCGCAGAGATTATCCCGTTTCTCGTGGCGGCATTGACCCATTTACACGTGAACGGGGCCCTAAACGGGGTTTCGTCACACTGCAAGGCAGTCTACACGGAATTGTCCCGTTTATGTTTATTTGCCTGCGCGGGCGTGTTGTCTACACTTGACACCGGCGGGCGCATTTGCAGGCAAATACGTCCGCCGGTGTCGATTTTTCCAAGCATAGCCAGGCACCGCCGGCCGTCGCCGGGTTGGGCCACGACAAAAACACGAGGTAATACAGTATGCAAGCATCCGAACCCACCCTTTCCGAACGGGCCGCCGCGGCGGCCGACGCCGGCAATCTGCTTGAGGCCATTAAACAGGTACGGGAGGAAACCGGTCTGGACCTCAAAGAAGCCAAGGACTTGGTGGACGCGTATCTGCGACATGGCCACTCCCCGTCGCCAAGCACAATCGCCGCCTCATCCGCCGAGATGCCGGTTGCGGCCCTGCAGGCCTTAAAGAACGGCGTGTTGATAGAGGCTATCCAACATTACCGCAACCATAATCGTTGCGGCTTGAAAGATGCCAAGGAAGCGGTGGAGCGCTATCTCGACGCCAACCCGCTCGCCAAGCAGCAATTCCAGGCCGCTGCCAAGGCAAACGGCAAGCCGTTTCTGAACGTATTGCTGGCGCTGGTGATTCTGGGATTGATCGCGGCGGGCTATTGGTATGTCACTGGCCAGACGCTCTAACGCGAGTTCGTTTCATCGCCGTTCCATGCAACGAACCGTCCGGCTAGCTGTCGTAATCGACAACGTTTCAACGTGCAATTCCGCGCGGCTTTGCATAAGCACCCAGGGGAGCAGCCATGAACCGACCCGCTTTGGCATCATTTCGCGACCGGATAAACCGGGCGTTTTTACAACCTGAAGCGCTGCTCGTTCCCGAGTTGATTCGGATGCTCGGCGATTACGGCCGGCAAGAAACCGAAGACTTTACCAAACGTTTGCTTGGCGCCATTCGCGGCCAACACAATCTGGCCTCGCCCTTCGAAGCGTTTTTACAGGAATACAGCCTCGACAGCGCGGAAGGCATCGTGTTGATGAGCATGGCGGAAGCCTTGCTGCGCATACCCGACCAAGCCACCCAAAACCGCTTCCTGCGGGAAAAACTGGCCGATGCCGATTGGCACAGCCATGTGCTGCACAGCGATTCGCTAATGGTGAATCTGGCCAGTAGCGCCTTGCTGCTGAGCGGCAAAGTCGAACAGCGGATTCGCCTGCACGCGTTGGACCACCACCAATCCCTGTTTGCCGGTTTGCTTTCGCGTCTGGGCGAGCCATTGATACGTAACGCCGTCAAACAAGCCATGGAATATCTGGCTCGGCATTTCGTGCTGGCCGAGCAAATAGACACGGCGCTGGACCGGGCCGCCGCCCAACCTTATTACAGCTATTCGTTCGACATGCTGGGCGAAGCCGCGCTGACCACGGCCGATGCGGAACGCTATTTTCAAGCGTATTCCCAAGCCATCGCCACCCTGGCAACTGTGGCCGGAGGGAATTTATTCGTAAACCCCGGCATCTCCATCAAATTATCCGCGCTGTATCCGCGCTACGAAGCCTTGCAGGCCAGCCGCGCCATTCCCGCCATCGGCGAAAAGCTATTGCCCTTGGTCAAGCAGGCCAGAACCGCCAATATCAGCGTCACTCTCGATGCCGAGGAAGCCGAACGGCTGCAGATGAGTCTGACGATATTCGCCGAGCTGGTCCAACACCCAGCCCTGGCCGGCTGGCACGGCTTGGGCTTGGCGGTGCAGGCCTATCAAAAACGCGCCATGGCGGTAATCGATTGGCTGGCGGAATTGGCAAAGCAACAGCAACGCGTCATTCCGCTACGCTTAGTAAAAGGCGCTTATTGGGATACCGAAATCAAACGCGCCCAGGAAAACGGCTGGTCCGATTACCCGGTATTTACCCGCAAGGCGGCCACGGATGTGTCTTATCTGGCCTGCGCCAAGGCTATCCTGTCCCGACGGGAAGCCTTTTATCCGCAATTCGCCACCCACAATGCCCACTCCGTGGCGGCGATTTGGCGGCTGGGCCACGATCACCCCGGCTTCGAGTTTCAACGCTTGCATGGCATGGGCCAGCCCTTGTACGACCGCCTGCTGGAAACGCACCCGCTTCTCCGCTGCCGGGTCTATGCGCCGGTCGGCAGTTACCGGGATTTGTTGCCTTATCTGGTACGGCGCCTGTTGGAAAACGGTGCCAATACCTCGTTTATCCACCAAATCGAAAACCCGGCCGTCAGCCCGGAAACCTTATGCCGGGACCCGGTACTGGCATTGCAAGACGCCGAACCGGCGCCCATTGCCTTGCCGGAAGATTTATTCGCTCCGCAACGCAAAAACTCCCAAGGTTTGAATTTAACCGACCTGGGGCTACTGCAACAATGGCAAGCCGATCTGGCCGAGTTCAGCGGCAAAACCTGGCAAGCCGCGCCGCTGGTGAGCGGCCAAGCCTACGCCGGCGATACTATTACTGTGTTCAGCCCGTTCGACCGCAGTGCGGTGGTCGGCCAAGCCGCTTGCAGCCCGCCCCAGGCAATCGAACTGGCGCTGCAACGAGCCACGCAGGCTTTTGCCGGTTGGCGGCTCTGCCCGGTGCAGACTCGGGCGAATTATTTAATGCAAGCCGCCGAACTGCTGGAGCAACAACGCCTGGAATTGGCCGCGCTTTGCATCCGGGAAGGCGGCCGCACCTTCAGCGACGCCCTGGCGGAAATTCGCGAAGCCGTGGATTTATGCCGTTATTACGCCGCCCGCGCGGTCGAATTATTCGGCCAAGCGCAACAGTTGCCGGGCCCGACCGGCGAGGAAAACAGCCTATGGCACTACGGGCGCGGCGTGTTCGTCTGCATCAGCCCGTGGAATTTTCCGATAGCCATTTTCGTCGGCCAAATCGCCGCCGCGCTGGCGGCAGGCAACACGGTCATCGCCAAGCCGGCCCTGCAAACCTCGCTGACCGGCATGGCCTGCGTGCGGCTGTTGCATCAAGCCGGCGTTCCCGCCGATGTACTGCATTTTTTGCCCGGCGAAGGCGCGGCAATCGGCACACAATTGCTCAGCGACAAGCGGGTGGCCGGCGTGGCCTTTACCGGCTCAGGCGCCACCGCGCGCGCCATCAACCTGCAACTTGCGCAACGAGACGGCGCCATTGCGGTATTGATAGCCGAAACCGGCGGCCAAAACGCCATGCTGGCCGATAGTTCCGCGCACGTCGAACAATTGGTTAGCGATGTCCTGAAATCGGCCTTCAACAGTGCCGGCCAGCGCTGTTCGGCATGCCGGGTGCTGTTTTTGCCGGAGGAAACCGCCGACGCCGTTATCGAACGCTTAATCGGCGCCATGCAGTGGCTAAGGCTGGGTTCGCCGCTGGATTTAAGTACGGATATCGGTCCGGTAATCGATCAGGCGGCCTTGGACAAATTAACCGCGCACGTCGCGTATTTAAAAAACAACGCCAAACGGTTGTATCAGTTACCCCTCCCGGCCGGGTTGGAGACAGGCCTCTATTTTCCGCCCACTCTGGCCGAAATCAGCTGCCTGTCGCAACTGGAACAGGAAGTATTCGGCCCTATTTTGCATGTCGTACGCTATGCCGGCGCGGACTTGTCCGGCTTAATCGAAGCTGTCAATGCCACCGGTTACGGTCTGACATTGGGCGTGCACAGCCGTATCAAAGCCACCCTGCAAACCGCACGGCAACAGGCCAGGGTCGGCAACGTCTATTGCAACCGCAACATGATAGGCGCCGTGGTCGGCGTACAGCCCTTCGGCGGCATGGGCCTGTCCGGCACCGGCCCGAAAGCCGGCGGCCCGCATTATTTGTTGCGTTTTGCGGTGGAACAAACGGTAACCAGTAATTTGACAGCCATCGGCGGAAACCCCTGGCTGCTGGCGAAACAGCAGCGTTAGCCTGATTAAGCCTTGCGGTTTCATTCAATGTGCTGGTTCTGGGAATCCTAGACTACTGCGCTGTTTGATTGCCGCTTAACCCTGTGTGTTGTTAAAACTTCAGCATACGGATACACTCAAGCCACTCGTTACCATAAGCTTTTGCCATGCGACCTTCAATAGCCCTGCAAACACACCGCAACACCATTAAAGAGATTGCCCTCAGGCATAGGGTACAAAATATACGTGTGTTCGGCTCCGTCATTCATGGCGACGACACGGAAGAAAGCGACTTGGACCTACTGGTTGACCCCACCAGAGAAACCACACTAATGGATATTGCCAAAATTCAAGTAGATCTAAAAAACCTGTTAAACATAACCGTTGACGTACTGACGCCACGGGCACTACCCGATAAATTCCGCGATCAGGTTTTAAAAGAAGCTCAACCATTATGAGCAAAAAAGATGTATTGCGAATTCCGGATTATCTGGAACACATAGCGGAAGCCATCGGGCGGATTCAACGCTACGTCGACGACATGTCGGAAGTCACTTTTCTGGAAGACGAAAAAACCCAGGATGCTGTTATTAGAAATTTCGAGATTATCGGCGAGGCCGCTCACAACATAGAACGTTACCACGCTGACTATGCCGAGTTCCATGCGGACGTACCTTGGACTCTCATGTATGCTATGCGCAATCGTATATCACATGGCTATTTCAAGGTGGATTACGAATTGATTTGGCAAACCATTCATGCCGACTTACCGGAAATACACCAGCAAATTCAACTGTTACTAGCTGATTAGAGGCTATAAAGGCCGTAAGCTGTTTTCGCGATAGTAAATTTCAATGTTTTGGCGAGCGACGTAGGCGTAATAGCTACTCGTCCATCTACCTTTTGCCCTAACTCTGCACAGATAATGTTCATGTTCAGCTGAGTTATTGGGGGATATAGTGAATTCCCTTTTCAACATTTAGACCAATTTGAAAATAGATTTCAATTGATGGGTATTCCGAACTGACAAAACGAATTATCTCTTTCTCATATCCGGGGAAAAAGGAGAGGGTCAGATCATCAAAATGAACGACGAAAAATATCAACTTTTTTTCGATTGGCTCTTGCATTTTTGATAAGGCATTTTCAATCAGCGAACCGAGCTTATTGAAAAAGCCTTCACCAAGCTCTCGATACACGGTTGTTGAAAATACTTCCCCTTTTTCATACCGATCGAGTTCCTCGTCCGAAACACCTATGGTTTTAACCTCACAAAGCCCATTAGCTGAATTTTCTTCGAACGACAAATCGGAAGTTTTTATTCCTATACTACCTCTCTCGTGCAAAAACATGATGTTATTGCAGCCTCGAGTTTTCAAATATTTATAAGCGAATGATTCATTCAATTGATTAAAAAACTGATGCTTCCCTCGCCTACTACTGTTCTGTTTAAACAATTTCGTAACTTTTTCTTTGAACATACTCCAAGCGTTTTCATCCAAATTGCATAATGCATCTTCATAGATAGAGATTTGAGTCCGAAGACCATTTGAAAAGTCTGCATTGCTAAATGACTGATACTCCTTCAACCACCAATCCTCTGGAAACAATCCGTACAATTCTGAAATTAAGGAATCGAATCTATGCATTCGAACTCCTAAAAATTTAAAACAGTGATGAAGTACGCCCGTTTCTCTTGGTTCATCTTTTTAGCACTTTTCTCATTGTTATTGACCGATTAATTGGCAATTTTGCTTCCAGAACTTGTTCTTTGCGATTATTTCCTGCATTTCGTCAGAATTGAATTGGTCACCTGTCTTAAAGACATCATTAGTGGCGGAATCGAGCGCACCTTCAAACACCCTGCCAAGCATGAAATCAGGTGTTGGTCCTTGCAAAAGAAGAAGCATCATCATTGGTACGCCCGTCGATAAATCTTCTCTCTTAACTTTTTCTGAACGGATTGCATCAATGAACTTGAGTCCTTGAGCGTAACCATATTTAAATAACCGCTCTTGATCCTGTGGATTGTTACTCTTTTCTGCCAAAGCAGAGCATTTGAATGCACTCCAGGCAGCCATACCCATTTGTGCATATTCAGATGAGCTTTCTGCGAAAACTGGTTTTCCTGAGATCAATCCAAACACAAAGCTCAACAAAAATATTTTTGTTTTCATTGTATGCATTGCGATTTCCTTTTTTAAGTGCAAACAAGAAATTGTTTCTGCATATCATCACTGATTACCACGCTCTAGGCAACAGGCTCCGCCAACTTGCTCAGTCTAGCCGGGCGAGCACGCTTTTTGTGCCCACACGGACCAATGTCCAACAGGCCGCACCGAAAAATAAATGCTACATTAATCGCTATTATTTACCCAGGTACAAACCACCCGCATGAGTTCTTCCGATGTTTCCAGAGCTTTGGCCCAACCGGTGCGTTACCGGGTTTTGGCGCGTTATCTGGCCAGCATCGGCTTGGTGGTGGCGGTGTTGCGACTGCCGCCTATATTGCTGTCCTGGGCCTGCGGCGACTGGCATTTCATGGCGGGCCAGGTTCTGGTTTCCGCGGGGTTGCTGCTGATTTGCCTGCCGGTGACGCGGATATGGGTGCCGGAAGGCATACGCGACAATGAAGTGATGGTGATCACCAGCCTGTCCTTTGCCTTGACGGCCCTGCTGGAAGCGCTGCCATTTGTCGGCGGAGGGCTGGCGGGTATCGACGCCCTGTTCGAGACGGTATCCGGCGTCACCACCACCGGCTTGAGCACCTTGACCGGCCTGCAACATTATTCCGCCGCGCTGTTGTTTAGCCGGGCCTGGATGCAGTGGTACGGCGGCTTGGGGGTAGTGGCGTTTTCGATTGCCCTGTTGTTTCTGGACCGCGGCATGGCGACGCGCCGGCTAGCCATGGGCGATATTTCCGACAGCCGCGACATATTAGGCAACGCCCGCGGCCATGCGCTGAAGCTGCTGTATATATACGCCACCTTGACCGTCGTTTCGATTGCGGCCCTGTGGCTGGCCGGACTCGGCCCCTTAAGCGCCGTCACCCATGCCTTGAGCGGCATATCCACCGGCGGCTTTTCCATTTACGATAACAGCCTGGCCGCCATCGATAATGCGTGGCTGCAGGTTTTGGTGTCAAGCATAGGCTTGTTGGGGGCCGTGGCGCTGCCGCTGTACTACCATATATTCAAACGCGGTTTTAAAGAATTGGCCGCCGATTCCGAAGCGCTGGCGCTACCGGCGATCGGTTTATGTGTGGTCGGCGTGTTGTTTCTGTGCATCAATACCGATGTCGGCAATGTCTGGAGCAGCTTGAAACAGGCTGCGGTGATGGGGATTTCCGCCCAAACCACCACCGGCTTTGCCAATGCCGATATAGTCCCCATGAATGCCGGCGCCAAATTGACCTTGATAACCTCCATGGTAATAGGCGGTTCCATGGGCTCCACCGCCGGCGGCATCAAAATTCTGCGATTTTTGATCGTATTGCGTTTGATTCAACTGTTCATTGTCCGCACCGCCCTGCCGGCGCATGCGGTGCTGGAACGCCGGCTATGCGGAAGCAAGCTGGAAGCGGACGAGATCGAGCGGGTATTGATGCTGATCATGATTTTCATGGGTACGGTGCTGCTGTCCTGGTTCGCTTTTTTAGTGATGGGCTACGACCCGCTGAACGCCTTGCTGGAAGTGGTATCCGCCTGTTCGACCACCGGTTTGTCGTCCGGCATCACCCGCACCGCGCTGGAACCCGCGCTAAAAGCGGTCTTGATCATCGATATGCTGTTGGGAAGGGTGGAGTTTTTGGCCATGCTGGTATTCCTGTACCCGCGCACCTGGATCAAAATAGGGAGTAAAACGTGAAAATCGTCTTTATCGGCG
>Ga0207952_1000702_pt1 | contig 21142 bp, 18 predicted proteins | sample SubbioR12Aug_8Ca_FD_184831 | JGI IMG/M metagenome (GOLD analysis project Ga0207952, IMG submission 184831) | Serpentinite rock and fluid subsurface biosphere microbial communities from McLaughlin Reserve, California, USA - CR12Aug_8Ca (SPAdes) | ecosystem: Environmental > Terrestrial > Deep...
CAGCTCCTGCAGGTACTTTGGTAAAACGAACCACTGATAGTATTTCTCTACCTAAAATAGAGTCTGCAATTTCAAAATAGTATTTGTCTTCTACTTTGTGTACAGTAAATAAGCCGGTTTTTGAAATAGCTTTTGCTGTAATTACATCCTTAAACGCCCTAGGCCCTTGTCTTTGAGCTCCTGGCATATTAGGCAAATTACCCATATTAGGCATTTGAGGTGCACCCGTACCTGGTGTTTGAGGCGGTGTTTGAGGACGCTGTTGAGCAAACACAGAGAGTGCAAGCATCAGCGCTGTACTGGAGAATAATAGTTTTTTCATTGTCGCAATTAGAATAATTTAAAAAAATGCCTATAAAGATAGGGTTGTTGGGGTACCAACAATCAATTAGGGAGACGGATTGGATGAATGGTGAACTTTTGAAATAAATCGGTAAAATACAATGAAAGAATATTGTTCTCAAATTTGCTGCTTTAAATAAAATACCTAATTTGTAACCCCTTTAGGATGTGGATTTAAATTGTTTTGAAGAATTGTAAACAAATTGATAATTCAGAATAATTTTCATTAGCATTGTGAAGTAATTTTTTAAACCATTTGTTATTTTTTTTAAAAAATCAAAAACCATTTGAGTCATGGCTGAAACAAAACCAACCGCTGCAGTGAAAAGTGCAACTTCTACTCAACCGAAGAAGAGCAGCAACATTATTTCTTGGATTGCTCCATTTGCTGGAGTTGTATTAGGGTACATTCTTTGGAGATTTGTACTAGGAACCAACAGTAATTTTACCAATCCAGATTTGGCTGGTGGTTTCTGGCCTAACCACAAAGGACCTTTAACTGGATTAGCAAAAATGTATGAAGGCGGTATCGTTGTACCTATCTTGATTGGTAACTTCATCATTGTATTAATTTTCGTTATCGAACGTTTATTAACTGTTATGAAAGCGGCAGGTACTGCAAACAATGCAGAGTTTGTTCGTAGTGTACAGTTCCACCTTGCTAACAAAGAAGTAGACAAAGCTTTGGCTGCTTGCGATAAGCAAAAAGGATCTGTTGGTAATGTAATGAAAGCAGGTTTGAAGAAGTACAAAGAAATGATCACCAATACTGAGTTAGAAACAGAACAAAAAGTATTGAACATTCAAAAAGAAATTGAAGAAGCAACTGCGCTTGAATTACCAATGTTAGAAAAGAACTTAGTATTCTTATCTACTATTGCTTCTGTTGCAACCCTATTAGGATTGTTCGGAACTGTATTAGGTATGATTAAATCTTTCTCTGCATTAGGAGAAGAAGGTGGTGGTGACGCTGCTCGTGAATTATCAAAAGGTATTTCTGAGGCATTGTTTAACACTGCTTTAGGTATTGGTACTTCTGCTGTAGCAATCATTTTCTACAACGTGTTTACCACTCGTATCGACGGTATCACTTACGGAATTGATGAGTCTGGCTTCACTTTAACTCAAAGCTTTGCTGCTAACTACAAATAATTTTAAATTATTTGTGGAATTAGTAAAGATTTGAATCTTAATAAAAGTGAAACAGTAAAAAACTAAACAATGGGTAGAGCCAAATTACCTCGGAAGAGTACAAACATCGATATGACCGCAATGTGCGATGTGGCCTTTCTCTTGTTGTCGTTCTTTATCTTAACGACCAAGTTTAAGCCTGCTGAAGCAATTGCTGTTACTACGCCAAAATCAGTTGCTGCAAAAGTGGCGCCCCAGAAGGATTATGTGATGGTAATCTTAGATGCAAACGGTAAAGTGTTTCTAGAAATGGACGATGAGTCTAAAAAAGAAGCTATTGCAAATGCGCTAAATTCATCTCGCAATCTGGGCCTGAACACCGATGCTTTCAAAAAGTCACTGTTTTATGGCGCACCTTTCGGTAGCCTAGCTTCATTCCTTGCTTTACCTGAAGATCAGCGTAAAGGTGATAAGTTACCCGGTATTCCTGTAACGGATACGGCTAACAATGAGTTGGTTACTTGGATGAGATTAACCAAAGACGCTTACTTAGGTGAAAAAGAGCCTGCATTCCTTTTAAAAGGAGACAATATGGCTAAATATCCTGCCTTCAAAGCAATCATTGACGCTTTCAAGAAGAATGATATCTTGAAATTTCAAATGGTTACTAGCCCAGAAGCAGCACCAGTAGGAACCGACCTTTGGAAGTTGAACCAGAAAGGCGAAAAAATAGAAGATTAAAGGAAACTAATTTATAACGAAAACTAAATTCTACCGACATGGCAGAAATGGATACCTCGGGCGGCGGTGGCCACAAAAAAGGACCCGGCGTCAAGAAAGGGAAAAAACTATCAACCAGGGTTGACTTAACACCCATGGTGGACTTAGGTTTCTTGTTGATTACGTTTTTTATCTTCACTACAACCATGAGTCAACCAACGGCTATGAGACTCTTTTTACCAAAAGATGCTGATAAGCCCGAAGACCAGAATAAAGCTAAAGAGTCAGGTGTTATCACTTTACTTTTAGGAAAAGACAATAACGTCTTTTATTATGAAGGTCAGTTGGCATCAGATGGAGCTAATTTTAAATCATCAAACTTCAAAGAAATCAGAACTATTCTGATTGATAAGAAGAGAAACACTCCTGAAAAGGATTTGGTGGTTATCATTAAGCCTTCTGCTGAATGTACTTATAAGAATGTAGTGGATATTTTAGATGAAATGGCTATCAACGTACTTAAAAAGTATGCATTGGTTGATATTTCCGAAGGCGAAGCCGCTTTGGTAAAAATATCTGATGCAAGCGGAAGTGCGGGAGCTGGCGCATCTAACTAGGATCAACAAGCAACTAACAAATAACATTTTTTACAATGGACGTAAATAAAATTCAATCAGCCGATATTCTTGACATCATCTTTGATGGCAGAAATAAGGAGTATGGAGCTTATGAGTTGCGTAAAACCTATAACAGCCGTATGACAAAGGCTTTGGTAGGAACCGTACTTATACTATTACTAGCGGTGCTGGGTAACATACTTGCTAATACTGTTGGAAAAGAGAGTAAAGAGTTAATCGTACAAGACGTGTCGTTGGAAAACGTGCAGCAGGAAGAGAAAAAGCCTGAGCCACCACCTCCACCGCCACCACCAAAGCAAGAACCTCCAAAAGTGGAAATCACTAAGTTCACTCCTCCTAAAATTGTAAAGGATGAGGAAGTGAAAGAAGAAGATGAAATTAAAGAGGTAGAAAAATTGGAAGATACCAAGATTGGTACTATTAATCAGGAAGGTGCAAAAGACGAAGGTATTGTTGCTCCTCCAGTTGAAAGCGGTACTGGTGTGGTAGAAGCTCCTAAAAAAGAAGAAGATTACGACAAAATATTTACCGTGGTACAAATACCAGCGGAATTTCCAGGTGGTTTGCCAGCATGGGCTAAATATTTGGAGCGTAACTTAAATAGAGATTTACCAGTTGAAAATGGTGCACCTCCAGGAAAATACACAGTTGTAGTATCTTTTATCGTGGCTAAGGACGGAGCAATCAGCGATGTTGTTGCTGAGAACGATCCAGGCTACGGAACAAAAGCAGAAGCAGTTCGTGTAATTACTAGAGGACCAAAATGGAAGCCTGCGGTTCAGAATGGTAGAAACGTAATCTATCGTCACAAGCAGAGTATTACTTTCATGGTATCAGAAGAATAATTCAACATGACTTTTTAATAGAGCCCCGAATCAAAAAGATTCGGGGCTTTTTTATTGCTGTTTTTTATGGAAATATAGAATTGCTGTATCCTAGTATTAAACATATTACTATGGATAAAAATCAGATCCTTCAGAGCGAGTGGCTCGATATTTTATTTGATGGGAAAAACAAAAGTTACGGAGCATATGAATTAAGAAAGACTTACAATGGTAGGTTAAAAAAAGCAATGATTATTTCATTCAGCATCGCCGCTTTATTTGTTACGGTTATTTTAATGGCTAACGTAAATACTACTGTTGCAAACACACTTAGTGTTATTGATATTTCATTAGAAAAATTCAAAGAAGAAATTAAAAAAGTAGAAATAGTAGAACCAGTAAAAAAAGAGCCAATTAAGGTAGAAACAGTTTCAGTAACTCCACCTAAAATTGTAAAGGATAATGAAGTGAAACCAGAGGAAGAGGTAAAAACAATTGATCAAATCGAAAATGTTCAGATCAATAATTTTAATCAGGAAGGAGAGAAAAATATAGATATAGTAAATCCTCCAATTGAAAAATCAATTGCGGGAGTATCATTGATTGCTAAAGAAGAGGATGGCGAAAAAGTATTTTATGTAGTACAAATACCAGCTGAGTTTCCAGGTGGTATGAATGGTTGGAGAAACTATTTAGAAAGAAATTTAAATAGTGATATACCAGTTTCAAATGGAGCACCTGCTGGAAGATATACTGTAGTAGTGTCATTCTTGGTTGATAAATCGGGTGTAATCAGTGATGTTATTGCTGAAAATGATCCAGGCTACGGAACTAAAGCCGAAGCAATAAGAGTAATTGCTAAAGGTCCTAATTGGAAACCAGCCATTCAAAATGGGAATAAGGTGATTTATAGACATAAGCAGAGCATCACTTTTATGGTTTCAGAAGAATAATTCAATAGCATTAACTTTGTGAAATGAGAATGCAATTACAAGGTTGGGACGATACAATTGTAGCATTGGCTACAGCACCAGGAATTGGGGCAATAGCGGTTATTAGAATTAGTGGGCCTAAATCATTTGATGTAATGAATGATTTATTTCCTAATAAGGATTTATTTGTTCAAGCATCACATAGCATTCATGTTGGTTTATTGAAAGATGGAGATATTGTTTTAGACGAAGTAGTATTGTCTTTGTATAGAGGACCTAAATCTTACACGGGCGAGGATGTAATAGAAATTAGCTGTCATGGTTCTCCTTATATACAGGAACAAATTTTGCAAGCCATTACAAAACGGGGTGTTCGATTGGCAAAGCCCGGTGAATTCACTCAGAGGGCTTTCTTAAAAGGGAAAATGGATTTAGCACAAGCAGAAGCAGTGGCAGATTTAATTGCAAGCAATACCGAAGCTAGTAAAAAAGCGGCACTGCATACTATGCGAGGTGGATTTTCTTCCGATTTGAGTCAATTACGCGAAGCCTTAATTAGTTTTTCTGCATTGATAGAATTGGAATTGGATTTTTCTCAAGAAGATGTAGAATTTGCAGATCGAACACAGTTTAAGAATTTAATAACCCAATTAAAAGAAGCTACTGCAACATTGATTGGATCATTTAAATTAGGTAATGTAATTAAAAACGGAGTACAAGTAGCAATCATTGGAAAACCTAATGCAGGTAAGTCAACTTTGCTTAATACGCTATTGAATGAAAACAGAGCGATTGTAAGTGATATAGCAGGAACTACTAGAGATACCATCGAAGAAGTATTAAATATTGATGGGGTTTTATTTAGGTTGATTGATACCGCCGGTATACGCGAACACACTGATGATGCAATAGAACAAATTGGCGTAAGTAAGAGCAAAGAAAAAATGCGCGCAGCGCAAGTGGTTATTTATTTATACGATCTCTTAAATATGAGTGTCGAAGAGTTGCAAAAAATTGTAGATGAATTTGAGCAAGAAAATATCAACTATATATTGGTAGGAAACAAAGCTGATACTGCTACTGCTGCAATAATGACACAGTTTGTTGCATTTAAAAACAGTATGTTTATATCTGCGAAGAAGAATGTACAAATTGAAACGCTTAAAAGATTATTAGTTGAAAACACTATTCACGGAAATATTCATACAGAGTCAACCATAGTAACCAATGCCAGACATTATGAAGCATTAATAGGCTTGATGCAATCATTGAATGAGGTAGAGCAAGGATTAAGCAATCAATTACCCGGAGATTTATTGGCTTTAGATATACGTCAGTGCTTGCACTATTTAGGAACGATAACGGGCAGCATTACCCATGAAGATCAATTGGATTATATTTTTAGTAAGTTCTGTATTGGAAAGTAAGTATGAATCTATCATCATTCAAAAATTTTACAGATACTTTAAAAGAGCAGGAGCAATTAATGCCTGTATTATTTATTGGTCATGGTTCGCCAATGAATGGAATTGAAGACACTATATTTAGTCGTAACTGGACGCAAATGGCGAAGGATATCCCAACGCCTAATGCAGTATTGGTTGTTTCTGCACATTGGTTAAGTAGGGGTACAAAAATAACGGCTATGGATTTTCCAAAGACCATACATGATTTTGGTGGGTTCCCTCCAGAACTTTTTGCGGTTCAGTATCCGGCGCCAGGTAACCCTATATTGGCAAAAGAAACAGCGGGTCTAATTCATTCAACCCAAGTTGAACTAGACCATGATTGGGGCTTAGATCACGGCACATGGACCGTAGTAAGACATATGTATCCCGATGCCAATATTCCAGTTCTACAATTAAGTATAGATTATACCAAATCTCCAAAATGGCATTATGATCTAGCAAAAGAGATTCATGCACTTCGAAAAAAAGGGGTACTGATTATTGGCAGTGGTAATATGGTACATAATTTAAGAATGGTTGCTTGGGACAAATTAAATGAACCTGAATATGGGTATGATTGGGCATTAACAATGAATGAGAAATTTAAGCAGTTAATTTCTTCCAGAGATTATACATCATTAATCAATTATGAATCCTTAGGTACAGCTGCAAAATTGGCGATACCTACATCAGAACATTATTTACCCTTGTTATATACGCTTGGGTTGAGTGATTCAAAAGATACAATTTCATTTTTCAATGACAAGGCAGTAGGCGGTTCGCTTACAATGACGTCGGTGAAGATTGGATAGTCTCAAGTTTGAGGGGCAATTCTATTATTTATTTATAGTGTGGCTATTATCAGAAGTAGTTTTCTTATAACATATTTATGTGATTTTATTGTCAGCTAACAAAAGCTATTTTTGGGCAGTTTAATTTAATTGCTAAAAATGGTGTACAAAAAATACCTTAATGAAATAGTAGTAGGAGGAATTTTCTTATCCTTAATTATTACTACAATCATTTATGGAAATGCATTGGTTATATCTAATCCGTCAATAAGACTTTGGAATTGGAATAATTTGATGTTGATTTTACCACTAATCCCCTTACTTTTTTTACAAGAGAAAGCATCATTGCCTACTATTGATGCAATCAACAAGAAAAAAAATGGATGGATGTCGACGTTAGGCGTAGGGATGATTTTTGGAGTTTTAGATTTGGTTGTAGTTAAAATCATCATGCATCCAGAACCTTACACTCAAATGCCCCCTTTTCTACAACCATTTCCATATAGTATTTTTTTGTATAGTTCAGGTGCGCTGGATGTAGAACTGTATTATCGGATGATTCCAACAACAATTTTTTTGTTAATTAATCAATTCTATTTTAAAGGAAAATATAGAAATAGGCTAATTGTTGCGCTAGCAATTATTACTAGTTTAGTAGAACCTATACAGCAGTTTCCTTCTGGAGCTTTATGGTTTGTTATTTATGCTACCATCAGCGGTATCGCAATGAATGCTTGGCAGTTTAAGAGCTATATACAATATGGTTTTATAGCTTCATTAGCAGTAAGGCTGGGTCATTATTTAGTCTGGCATATCTTATTAGGTGTATTTGTCGAGTTTGTTGAACTCTAGTTCAATGCTAAATAGTTTTATAAAAAATATTTGAGTGATGAAAAGAAAACTTATTCTATATATTTCTATGAGTTTAGATGGGTATATAGCTAAATTGAATGATGACCTTCAATTTTTAGAATTAGTTGAAAAAGAAGGAGAAGATTACGGGTATGAAAACTTTATTTCAACAGTAGATACTATAATCATTGGCAGAAAAACCTTTGATTGGATTATTGGACAAGTTGACTTCCCTTATTCTGATAAGACAACTTATATTATATCACGATCACCTAAATTGAAGAGTCAAGATAAAATATATTATAAGAATGATTTAATCAGCTTAGTTGTTAAATTAAAAGCCGAAGCAGGTAAAAATATATTTTGTGTTGGTGGAGCAGAAATTGTAAATACTCTTTTGGTTGAAAATCTTATTGATGAGATGATTATATCAATAATCCCTATAGTCTTAGGTGATGGAATAAAGTTGTTTAAAAGTGAAATTCCAGAGCAAAAACTAAATCTCTTATCAACGAAAAAATTTGATACGGGTTTGGTGCAACTTCATTATGAATGTATTTAAGTTCAATTAAAATTATTTTTGATGGAAAGAAATGAATTTGCAACTGGTACTATACTTTGGCGTGGTAACTGGGTTGATAAAGGAAAGAGATATATGCCTTTTCAGATTTATAAAAATGATCAACGTTACAATGGTTGGATTGAATTAACTGCAGACAAAGAAGCAGAAAAAATTATATTGCATCGTATGGCAATTAGTAAAGAAGCTGAGAAAGATATAAAAGCAGGAGAATAGTAATAAAAATATATGATAAATACAAAAAGACTAAATATAATGCCCCTTACATATAGTCAACTCGTTAAGTATGCTAAATGCGATAACTCCTTAGAAAAAGAATTGAATTTAAATCCAAATTCTCGAACAATTTCTGATGAGTTAAAAGAAGCTTTAGATAATACTATTCTTCCAAATGTTGCTGATAAAGCCCAAAACTATTTATTCTCTACACTTTGGACAGCAATTTCGATAGCCGACAATTCAATGGTGGGAGATTTATGTATAGTTGGCCAACCCAACCAATTAGGAGAAATTGAAATTGGATACGGAACTTATGATGAATATCAAGGGAAAGGATATATGACAGAAATGGTAGGAGGAATAATTGAATGGGCAAAGACGCAATCATTAGTTAAATCAATTATTGCTTCTACAGAGAAATCTAATTTAGCTTCATATAAAGTACTTGAGAAAAATAATTTCATTCAAGTTAGTGAAACTCCGGATTTGTATAATTGGAAATTAGGGCTTTAAATTAACGATTTGTTTATCTTTTTTCTTTCTTTAAAATATACAATATTACAAAGCAAAGTTGCATATTTTAGTTAAGTTAAAATAATATAACTTAAATTAAGATATAGGGAAACCTAAAACCTTACATCAATTTATCCTGTAAAGGTAAATGAGATGAAAATCAAGTTAGAACAAATCAATCAAAAGTAATTGGATGCAAACTAATTTCTATGGATTCGTTATTTGCATATGGGTATTTTTTTTAAGTTGTAACAGTAGTAATCTAGATTCAAATACTGTTCAGCAAAAAGATACAGCCCATGCTTGTATTCAAGTGCCTCAACGATTTGGAGCTTCAACCAATTCAACCATTAAATTTGGCGGAGATAGTTCTTATGAGAATATGGCATTGATTCCAGGAGGAAGTTTTGAAATGGGCGGAGACAATGATCAAGCTGCAGAAGATGAATATCCTAAACACAAAGTAACTGTTGCACCATTTTATATGGATGTAACAGAAGTTACCAATGCGCAGTTCAAAAAATTTGTTGATGCAACAAAATATATTACAACTGCAGAGCGTAAACCTATTTGGGAAGAGTTAAAAAAAACAGTACCTCCAGGTACTCCTAAACCAGCAGATAGTTTATTAGTAGCTGCTTCATTGGTTTTTAAACAAAGTACAGGTCCAGTTAATTTAAATGACTATAATCAATGGTGGAGTTGGGTTACAGGAGCCAATTGGAAACAACCACAAGGACCAGGAAGCTCAATTAAAGGGAAAGAAAATTATCCTGTTGTGCATGTTAGTTGGGATGATGCAATGGCATATTGTAAATGGGCAGGGAAAAGGTTACCTACAGAAGCAGAGTGGGAATTTGCAGCAAGAGGTGGGCGCATCAATCAAATTTATCCTTGGGGTAATGAAGGGGTTAATCAAGGAAAGCCTAAAACAAATAGTTGGGAAGGAAATTTTCCCTATTACAATGAGCAGAAAGATGGGTATCTAAAATATGCCCCAGTGAAAATGTTTAGATGTAATAATTATGGCTTATTTGATATGGCAGGTAATGTATGGGAATGGTGTAGTGATTGGTATCATCATGATTATTATAAGACCCTTGCAAAAACCAATAGCCTTAATCCTTCAGGGCCAAATAAAAGTTATGACCCACAAGACCCATATACACCAAAAAGAGTGTTACGTGGTGGAAGCTTTTTGTGTAATGACGCTTACTGTAGTGGCTATCGTGTGGCAAGAAGAATGAAGAGCAGCCCTGATACTGGATTAGAACATACTGGTTTTAGGTGTGTTCGTGATGCAGCAAAGCCTTAAATTTAATTTTAAATGATGAAACGAGCGCTTCAAATAGTATTAACCATTTATTTCTTAATTCTGTTTTGCTTTCAAATAAATGCTCAGAATAAAAACCCCAATATTATTTTTATTTTAGCAGATGATTTGGGTTATGGCGATTTGGGTTGTTATGGTTCTACGCAAATTAGTACGCCTAATATAGATGCGCTCGCAAGATCTGGAACAAAATTTACACAGTTTTATGCTGGGAGTACTGTTTGTGCGCCCTCAAGGGCATCGTTAATGACTGGTTTGCATACTGGCCATGTATCCATCAGAGGGAATGGCGAAGTTCCCTTAGCTGCTACTGATAGCATACTTCCTCAATACTTGCACCAAGCAGGTTATAAAAATGGATTAGTAGGTAAATGGGGATTAGGGCAGTCTGGAACTACCGGCGTACCTGAAAAAAAAGGATGGGATTTCTTTGCAGGATTATTGCATCATGTTGAGGGCCATTTTCAGAAACCCGATTCTGCATGGAAATTATTGAATGGGACCAGTACTCGAATAAAAATTCCCGAAGATCAATACAGCAATGAATGGTTTACGAGTCAGGCAAAAACATTTATTCAAGCGCAACAATCCAATCCCTTTTTTTTATACCTGGCATATACATTGCCACATGCCGAACTAGTAGTGCCAAAAGCAGCCATGCTGCCTTATTTAACAGAAGATGGTGCGAGTAGGTTTGGGCAAGAAAAAGGGCATCCGACAGGACAACATTATGGGGCACAAGCTTATCCGAAAGCAGCCTATGCAGCAATGGTATCTCAGATGGATGAATACATCGGACAAATTGTTACTTATTTAAAAGAACAAAAGTTATACGATAATACCATTATCGTTTTTACAAGCGATAATGGTACACATAAAGAAGGTGGTAGAACGAATCAGGATATTCAATTTTTTAATAGTAGTGGTGGATTAAGAGGAGCGAAAAGAGATTTATATGAAGGTGGTATAAGGGTTCCTTTTATTGTAAGTTGGAAAGGAAAAATAAAGCCAGCTACTACCAATCAGCATATTGGAGCGTTATGGGATATACTTCCCACATTCAATGAAATTGCAGGGGTTACTGCAACTCCACAAACCGATGGTATTTCAATGGTTAAAGCATTAAAAGGTAAAAAGCAATTGTTGCACAATTCATTGTATTGGGAGTTTTATGAAGGAGGATTTAAGCAAGCCATCTTACAGAATAATTGGAAAGCCATACGATTTTATAAAGGTACTACCCCAATTAGAACAGAATTATATGACCTAGCAACTGATAGAAACGAAACCATTGATATTGCAGCACAAAACGAGCAACAAGTAAAATTGATGGAAGCTTTGATGAACAAAGAAAGAACTACATCAAGCAATCCCTTATTTCAAATTAAGTAAGCCATGAAAACCCAATTAGCCCAATATTTTTTTGAGCAATACCATCATCAACCTACTGTAATTGTTCGATCTCCAGGCAGAGTAAATATTATTGGTGAGCATGCCGATTACAACAATGGTTTTGTATTGCCAGCCGCAATTGATAAAGCAGCTTATTTAGCGGTTTCATTAAGAGATGATCAAGAAATTCATTTGACTGCTTTAGATTTAAATGAAAAATTTTCTACTACAGTTGATGAACTAAAACCAATAGGAGACGTAAGTTGGCCTAATTATATTTTAGGTAGTGCAGCTCAGTTCTTGAAACATGGTATTCAATTGCCTGGCTTTAATGCAGTCTTAACAAGCAATGTTCCCATCGGGGCAGGTCTGTCATCTTCTGCTGCAGTTGAGTGCGCAACTGTTTTTGCATTGAATCATTTATTGAAAACCAATATTGAGCGTGTGGCGATGGTTGCAATGGCACAGAAAGCCGAGCATGAATATGCTGGCGTAATGTGCGGAATCATGGATCAATTTGCATCAATGATGGGTAAGGCAAATCAAGTAATAAAATTAGACTGTCGATCACTCGAATATGAGTATGTTCCCTTCAAATTGGATGGGATAAAAATTTTGTTATTAAACACCAATGTAAAACATTCATTGGCGTCTTCTGAATACAATACGCGACGTTTAGAATGCATGCAGGCGGTAGAAATGATTCAAGCCTATCATCCGGAAGTACAATCATTAAGAGATGCAACTGTAGAAATGCTTGATCAATATGTATTACCATTTAACGATTTAGTGTACCAACGCAGTCGATTTGTGGTAGACGAAATGGAACGCTTGAACCAGGCTTGTCAATTTTTGCAAGACGATAATATACCAGCACTGGGTAATTGTATGTTTAAAACCCATGATGGATTGAGTAGACAATACGAAGTAAGTTGTAAAGAATTAGACTACTTAGTAGATTTTGTGAGATCTCGAAAAGAAGTCATTGGTGCTAGAATGATGGGTGGCGGGTTTGGAGGCTGTACCATCAACTTGGTACAAGAAGACAAAATTGAATCCTTGATCAATAGTATTAAACCAGCTTATGAAGAAGCAATGGGATTGCCATTGGATTATTATATAGCAACCATACAGAACGGTACAGAAATAATTTAATTATGTTTAGCAGTATAGAACATCCGCATACTAGATTGAATATTTTGACAGGAGAATGGGTCTTGGTTTCTCCTCATAGAATGAAAAGACCATGGCAAGGAAAAGTTGAAACAGTTCCTACTACTCAACCAGTAGCTTACGATGAAAACTGTAATTTATGCCCAAGTAATAAAAGAGCAGATGGAACTATTAATCCCGAATATTCCAACCCTTTTGTGTTTACAAATGACTTCTCTGCCCTATTGCCTTCCACCCCAGAAGGTGGGGAAAATATCAATGATCTATTAGTGAGTAAGAGTGAGACGGGTATTTGTAAGGTAATCTGTTTTTCTCCCAATCATAGCTTAACGCTGCCGCTAATGAGTGAAGAAGACATTCAGAAAGTAATCCAACTTTGGAAGGACGAATTCATATTGCTAGCTGAAAATCAATCAATCAAGTATATTCAAATATTTGAAAATAAAGGCGAGATCATGGGTTGCAGCAATCCGCATCCCCATGGCCAAATTTGGGCATCCTCTTCAATTCCGGTTGAGTTGTTTAAAGAAACCGAACAACAAGAAAAATATTTTCTGCAACACCAGCAAACTTTATTGAGTGCTTATTTAGACATAGAATTACAAAAGAAAGAACGCATTGTAGTAGAAAATGAACACTTTGTTGCATTGGTTCCTTATTGGGCTGTTTGGCCTTATGAAACGATGATTGTATCAAAAAGACCCATTCAACAAATTACTCAATTTACAGCAGCCGAAGATGCGGCTTTCGCTTCTATCCTAAAAGCGCTCACTATTAAATACGATAATCTTTTTGAGGTTTCTTTTCCTTATTCAGCTGGGATTCACCAGATGCCAGTGAATGATCAAGACTATAAGGGTTGGCATTGGCATATGCATTTTTATCCTCCATTACTCAGAAGTGCAACAGTTAAAAAGTTTATGGTTGGTTACGAAATGTTGGCAAATCCTCAAAGAGATATTACACCAGAACAAGTGGCAAAAACGTTGAAAGGATTACCAACCATACATTATTCAGTTAATAAATAATAACATTTGATTTATTAGGTAGCAAGTTCTTATGAAGGAGAAAGGGTGAAACTTAAAGTCAAGCCCTTATCGGTATCAGATTCAGCAAAAATATTTCCACCATGTTTATCTATGATTCTTTTTACAATGGCTAATCCTAAACCATTTCCTTCAAATTTGCTATGATAGCGTTTGAATGGAGTAAACAAGGTTTTCATTTGCTCTTCGTTTAAACCAACACCATTGTCTTTAACGAAATAATAAGTTTGTCCCTCTTTTGTATAGGAACCTATTTCTATTTCTGGCACTGTTTTTTTAGAAGAATATTTAAATGCGTTCGATATTAAATTATTGAATAACTGTTTAACTGCGCCCTCATTTGCTTTTGCGTCTGGTAAGTTTTGAATGCTTAATTGACCTGTGAAATTGGGTGGTAATTGTTGTTTACAGATATCCTGTACAATTTCATTAATATTTACATTTGATTTTTCTAATGCTTGTGTGCCTAATCTTGAAAATGCCAATAAATCTTGGGTCAATGTTTTCATGCTTACAATGGTTGTTCTAACCATTTGAAGGAATTCTTTATTTTCTTCATTTAAGCTATTAGGGTCTACTAAATCTACAACGGTCAATATTTTATTAATGGGAGAGTTTAAGTCGTGGGCAGCAATGGATGAGAAAGCTTTAATATCTTCTATTTTTCTTATTTCATCTGTAATATCAGTGATACTAACTACATAGGCATCGCTTGCTCCTTTTTCATTAAAAAGTGCATTTGATTTTATATCTATAATTATTTTTTCCCCATCTTTTCGAATCACTTCTGTTTGATAATCTTCTTGAATACCTTGTTTTCTATTTTTTAGTCTTTCCAAAAAGACAGCCCTTTTTTCAATTGGGATAATCATTTCAACAACCACACTACCAACTAATTCTTCTTCCGAATAACCTAAGATTGTACAATAACTGGGATTGCAATAAACTACTTTCCCGTTATAGTCTATGCTAGCAACACCTTCTCTTAGGGAAGCAACCAGTTTTTTAAATTTCTTTTCACTTTCAGATAATTGCTTTTCTAATTCAAGACTTGCGTGCTGCTTATTGTTGAGCAAATTGGCATAAAAATAAACTAGAATAAAAATGACCAGTGTAAAAATGATGGTATGTAATTCTATGCCAAACTCATTACTATACCACCCTTTCTTTTCTCCCCAAATTCTAAAATATCCAAGAAATGGTGGGAATACTAACATAAAGAACGAGACCATTCTTAAAAGTGCACTGCCTTCTAATATAGAAGCAAAAAGTTTAGGCATTCCATGCATGATATTACATAAGAATAAAGCATGGCTCAATAGAAGAAACACGATTGCTGTGCTTAAAGCAATGGTTGAAACACCCTCTACTCTATAAGCAGAATCTCTTCCATATAAGTAACCCAATACAGAACTATATCCAATAGCAAAAACAATAATGCTTAACAGTTGTCTGAAATTTAGAACCCATTTATTTTGCGAATGAGAACTAATCATAATGCTCCCACTTAATACAAACAAAACAGCAGTAGTAGGAGCTAAATGTGAGTTGATATAACTTGATTCAACTTTGTGTTGAAAAATAAAATGATCGAATCTTAAAATCTCTAAAGAAAAAATATCGGCTAAACAGTGCAAAATACCCACTAGTAAAACAAAAATGCCCAAAAAAATTGTTTTGTTATTGGCCTTTTCTTCTTTATAAAAATTTAGCCACAAGCCTGCTGCAATGAATGTGATTGCAGTGAGTGGATTCATGGAAGTGATGTCACTGGAAAAACTCTTTAATAATGTGATATCAAATTGCCATCCGATTAGGTTAAAAAAACCAATGGTTATAATGAGTATTCCAATTGCACGTATATATTTAATTCTGTAATTATGAAACATAATTAATTAATAGGGGGTGATCTGTTTCACATTAAAAATTAATTAAAGGTGGAACATTGTTTATTCATTCCTTCTAAAAAGACTTTTTACTATAACAACAACCATAAATTTAGTACTTTAATCAAAATAACCGTTAAAACGCAGTATGAAGTCTTATATATTCCTTGCTTTTTTCTTCCTGTTGTCTTGCAATCAAAAACGTCCACTCTTTAAGGAAATCAAGCCTGAAAAATCAGGATTGATTTTTTCAAATACCATAATCGAAACCCAAGAGCTAAACGTGCTCAATTATGAATATATCTATAACGGGGGCGGTGTGGGTATAGGAGATTTCAATAACGACAGTTTACCTGATATTTACTTTACTGGTAATCGAGTGCCCAATAAATTATTTTTAAACAAAGGCGATTTAACTTTTGAAGATATTACCCAAAAAGCAGGCGTTGATGGAAATGGGAAATGGAGTAAAGGAGCCAGTATTATTGATATCAATAACGATGGGTTAATGGATATTTATGTTTGTGCGGCAGTGTTGCCCGACAGCAATAAAAGAAAAAATATACTCTATATTAATCAGGGATTAAACAAAGAAACAGGTGTTCCTGAGTTTAAAGATCAAGCAGCGGAATATGGATTAGCAGATGCTTCTAATACCCATATGGCTGCATTTTTTGATTACGATAACGACCAAGATGTAGACGTTTATTTATTGATTAATGATTTAGATGGAACCTATCCCAATGAGTTTAGGCCGATTAGAAAAGATGGATCTTGGCCAAATACCGATAAATTATTACAAAATAATTTTGATTCAATACTAGGTCATCCAGTATATAAAGATGTTTCTAAACAGGCAGGTATTTTGATAGAAGGTCATGGATTGGGTATCAGTATTGCAGATATTAACCAAGATGGATTTAAAGATATTTATGTGAGCAATGATTATTTATCAAATAATGTGCTTTATATCAATAATCAAAATGGCACATTTACCGATCAATGTGATCGTTATTTAAAACATACCAGCAAAAACGCAATGGGTAATGATATTGCTGATATCAATAATGACGGGTTAGCAGATATTATTGAAACAGATATGATGCCTGCCGATCATTATCGTCAAAAAATGATGCACTCCGATATTAGTTATCAAACATTTCAAAATAGTGATCGATATGGATATATTTACCAGTATCCAAGAAATACGCTACAACTCAATCAAGGTTTTCTTCCAAAGGGATATGATTCCATTTCAAGACCAGCATTTAGTGAAATTGCTTATTTCAGTGGGGTAGCACATACCGATTGGAGTTGGGCGCCTCTTTTAATGGATATGGATAACGATGGGTTTAAAGACTTGTTTGTAACCAATGGTTTGCCCAAAGACATGTCTGATAAAGACTTTATGGCTTATAGACAGAATGCAGTAGCCAATGCTCCATTAGAAGAAGTGCTTAGACAGTTACCAGAAGTCAAAATCAGTAATTATGCATTTAAGAATAATGGCGATTTGCATTTTACTGATCAATCAAAAGAATGGGGAATTAATAGCCCTAGTTTTTCAGCAGGAATGGCTTATGCCGATTTAGATAAAGATGGAGATTTGGATTTGGTGATTAATAATACCAATATGCCAGCTACATTGTTAGAAAATACCCAACAACAACAAAAAGAGCACGACAATTATTTAAGAATATTGTTAAGTGGTACACCACAAAATAAAATGGCCCTTGGTGCATGGGTACATCTATATGCAAAAGGTCAGCATCAAGTAATGGAATATTCTCCCTACCGTGGTTATCTTTCCAGTGTTGAACAAGCGATACATTTTGGTATTGGAAAACAAAGTGTAATTGATTCAATAAGAGTAATATGGCCCGATGGTAAGACTACCCTTAAAACCAATATTCAAGCCAATCTACAAATGAATATTGGGTATACTTCTGCTTTAGATTCGGGGGGATTACAACCGCCGACTCACATTGAATCGTTCCTGACAGATATTACCCAAAAGGCAGGAATCACCTACGGTTTTTCAGAAGTAGATTTTATTGATTTTGATATTCAAAGACTCTTGCTGCATAAACTTACTCAGTATGGCCCCTCCTTAGCAACAGGAGATTTAAATGGAGATGGGCTAGATGATATTGTATCAGGAGGAGGTTCCCCTTTTCACGCATCCATTTTTTTTCAAACAGCCAAAGGGAAATTTGTTCGAAAATTTTTACCAGGAAATAATAATCCACAGTTGCAAGATGATGCAGGAATATTATTAATAGATGCGGATAAAGACGGCGACTTAGATTTGTTCATCGTATCTGGTGGTGCAGAAAATCAACCCCAAACAAAAGCATATGCCGACCATTTCTATTTGAATGATGGGAAAGGAAATTTTTCTGAATTGGAAACTGATTTTACCAATAATCGAGCGACAAAAAGTACTGTTGTTGCTGCAGATTATGATTTAGATGGAGACCTCGATTTATTTATTGGAGGAAGAGTAATACCAGGCCGATATCCAATGCCAACAAGTAGTTTTATTTATCAAAATAATTCACAAAAAGGTCAAGTTCAATTTACAGATGTAACGAATAAAGTAGCACCTGAATTGGTAAAAATTGGAATGGTAACAGCAGCAATATGGTCTGATGCAGATTCGGATGGGAAAATGGATTTGATGATAACCAAAGAATGGGGAAGTATTGATGTATTCAAAAACGATGGAATCAAATTAACCAAAATAAAAACACCATTAGATACATATAAAGGATGGTGGAACAGTATTGTATCGGCTGATATGGATAACGATGGCGACTTAGACTATATAGCCGGCAATTTTGGAACCAATTCATTTTTGCATGCTTCCAATGAGGAACCATTAAATGTATATGCAAAAGACTTTGATAATAATTTTAGTTTAGATGTAATTTTTAGTCATTGGATAGTTGATCAAGTAGGTGGTATAAAAAAAGAATTTCCTTTAGCGGGTAGAGATCTATTGTTAAGAGAAATGAGTATAATGAAGGAACGATTTCCTAATTATACTGGTTATGCTAAAACCGATATGAATCAATTATTAACTGCAGATCAATTGAAAGATGCATATAGGGCTAGTGTAAATTATTTACCAACAAGCTGGATAGAAAATAAAGGGAATTTTAATTTTGAAATGCATGAACTACCAGCATCAATTCAGCTGGCGCCTATATTTGGAATCCTGCCCAAGGATGTCAACAACGATGGCTGGGTTGATTTAATTTCAACGGGTAATGAATATGCAATGTCACCTTATTTAGGAAGACAAGATGCTTTAAATGGGATAGTATTATTGAATCTTGGTAAAGGAAAGTTTAGAACCTTATCCATAGCAGAAAGTGGATTTTATACACCAGCAAATGGAAGAGCATTAGCGGGGCTTGTAGTGAATGGACAAGCTGGTTTAGTGGCAGGTCAAAACAGAGATTTCATAAAATTATTTCAGCAGACAGTAAATAAGGAACTGCCATTAAAAATACAGGATCAAGAAACACATGCAATGATTCATTTTAAAAATGGGTTAAAACGAAAGGAGGAATATCATTTTGGTCAGGGCTTTTTATCGCAATCATCCAGATATATGCTGCTTTCTCCAGAAATGAAATATGTAGATATTTTTTCTGGTACTAAAAAAACAAGAACCATACAACCTTAATAAAATGAATGCATTCCTAAAAAATATACAATTGTTTTTGGTGTTACTTATTGCAATTTCTTTCGGTTGTAAAACGGAAAAAGTGAAAACCTATTCAGGGGCTGAACTGCAAAACTTTTGTGTTCAGCAACTAACTGATGTGATTGTTTACGATATCAATAATCCACCTGTTGCTGGAAGAATGTACGCGTACAGCAATTTAGCTTTTTATGAAGCCCTTCGACCAATGAATTCAGGTTATGAAAGTCTGCTTCCTAAATTAAAAGGATTTTCGAGTATCAATCAAGCAGATACATCATTGAAGATTGATTATCCATTTTCTGCAGGTATTGCTTTTATGAAAGTGGCAGAGGCATTGGTTTTTTCTAAAGACAGTATCCAGAAAACTAGGGCGCTATTGGTCAAAAACTTTGCACATCTAGAAACCGCAATTCAAACAGCATCTATTGATTGGGGAGAAAAGGTTGCTGCTACTATTTTGGAACGTGCATCAAAAGATGGGTATAAAATTACAAGAGGCATGCCTAAATTTAGTGTTTTAAAAGAAACAGGAATTTGGCAACAAACACCACCTGATTATGAAGAAGCAATTGAGCCCAATTGGAGGTATATAAAACCAATGTTACTAGATTCAGCCTCACAGTTTAAACCAGTAAGGCCACCTGCTTTCTCCATGCAGCCCAATAGCCCTTATTATAAGGAAGTTAAAGAGCTATTTGCAATGAGTAAAACTTTAACCGAAGAGCAAAAAACAATCGCCCGTTATTGGGATGACAATCCTTTTGTTTCAGAGCACAAAGGACATTTAACTTATGCGAATAAAAAAACAACACCAGTAGGTCATTGGATGGGAATCACGATTATTCTAGCCAATCAATCAAAAAAGACTGAGTTAGATATTGCTAAAGCGTTTGCGTTAACTTCTCTTGCCATATTTGATGGATTCATTTCAACTTGGGAAGAAAAGTTCACTAGTAAAACCGTAAGACCAATTACGGTGATTCGGGAAAATATAGAGTCGGAATGGAACCCTTATTTACAAACTCCTCCTTTTCCAGAGTATACCAGCGGACACAGTGTTATTTCAGCTGCTGCAGCAACTGTGCTGTCCAATGTTTTTGGATCGAATACTCCATTTACTGATACCACGGAGTTAAAATACCTTGGAATGAAAAGGTCATTTTCTTCTATTAAAGCTGCAGCCAATGAAGTAAGTATGAGTAGAATGTATGGAGGAATTCATTATCGCGCAGCAATCGAAAATGGGCAAAAACAGGGGGAGCAAATTGGGAGTTATTATAATACTGTATTTTTGCCTCATGATTCAGGTAACTAAAATATTTAGATTCGAAACAGCGCATGCCATACACGGCTATAATGGACATTGCAGAAATATTCATGGGCATTCTTATGTATTGCATGTGACTGTGGGTTCAGACGCAGATGGTATGGCTTATTTACCCAAACCAGGTTTTGTAATAGACTTTAAAGACCTTAAAAAAATTGTAAATAGGATTATTGTAGAGCAGTTAGATCATCGACTGATTTTATCACAAGATTTTTTAGCAGAACATCCCCATGCAGCTGCATCCGAAAATTTAATTATCTGGGAGATGGAACCAACAGCC
>Ga0207952_1000703_pt1 | contig 21114 bp, 34 predicted proteins | sample SubbioR12Aug_8Ca_FD_184831 | JGI IMG/M metagenome (GOLD analysis project Ga0207952, IMG submission 184831) | Serpentinite rock and fluid subsurface biosphere microbial communities from McLaughlin Reserve, California, USA - CR12Aug_8Ca (SPAdes) | ecosystem: Environmental > Terrestrial > Deep...
AAGTAATTTCGCTGACGTTGCAAATAACTAACTGGCCGTCGGCTGATATAACCTCAACAGCTCCAGCTATCTTTTCGTCTACATTTATTCTTACCACTGTTACGGTAGTGGTTACGCCGTCGTTGGCTATGAAGCCACGCTTGCCGAGTAATTCTTTCATAGGAATTACGTTCGGTTCTTGTGTAGTAGTATCTGACATTCGTTAGGTCTCCTTTTAACGTTTGTTACGCTTATTATTATAGCCCGACCGCTTCCGTTTTACAAGCATATTTTGTTCGGAATTATCATCATCGAAACGGCGTCGCTTGTGTTTCTTTTTAGGCACTCCCTCCACTTTCTCGAAGTGCTGGTGAGTTAGCCCGGCCAAAGGACAATCGTCCCGACAAGGTATTTCAATTTGATTACTGGCCATTTCAGAAGCCCCCCATTCCCTTTATAGTTACCGTTCGACGATCGACCTCTTCAAGAGTGTCGGCTCGCTTCAGAATATAAGCTGTTTCACTATTGCCGATTTCGTGATTGCTTTGGCCTTCTAGTATGAAACCAGCGTCGGCCAAGGCTTGCTTCGATCGGACGCCTGACAGTCCATTCTTATCGAGCATATCGAAAACCATTCTGTCGGTCTTTTCTGAAAGGTCTTTGGCCAGTTGGAAGTAATTATTCACGGTGAGTACAACTTCCGTCGTTACAATCGTGGTGCTTCCAGCAAGTACTTTGTCCGTCTTCTTGGCCGGGCGTAACACAAACACAACCTTCAATTCGTTCGACCGCTAGGCCGCTGGCCGTCTCGATCGCTTCGACTAAACTACCTTCACTCAAATTAAGCTTAGTAGTCGAGCCGAAAGGGTCGCCTTTATTGAAGCCCTCGATATATTTACTGTCGATCGTGATTTCTACGTTGTTACTATCATCGACCTCGATTGTCATTTTGCCTTCTGATAAGGCCATTAGTCGCTGTATGTTTCTCACTTTGGAATACCCTCCTTCAAAATGATGAACTGATTATTTTTATATATGATTAAGTAAGCGTTACCTTGATAGAACCAACCCCAAGTCGGGAGGCTATTAAGGAACTTAGTTGTTTGAAATGTTCCCGGTGGAATTATTTCCCAGTACGTTATTTTCGTTCGAGACGTTCGACGTATTTGTAGCTGGTGCTGGTAGCGGTTCTGGTGTCGGGTCGAACTCAACTTCTGGAGCTGGCTCATTAGATACCTCGTTGTTCGTGTTTGTTTCTGAATTAACTAAAGGAGTGGCGGTTTTTTGTGTATCAGTAGTAGGACGATCGTCCGAACCTGTATCAGAATTTGGAGTTTCTGATACTACTTCGCTCCTAACTGGAGCTGGTTCAGGTCGCTTAACTTGCTCGACGTTCGAAGGCCGAGTTGTTGGTATGATCTGAATGTCGGAATACGCGGCCGCGATACCAGTAATACTTACGCTGGCTATGACGGCTAAGGTTACAATCGTTGGTTTAGTAAATTTCATTGAATTATATCTCTCCTCTTACTATATACGATTTGGTTATATTGACGAACCGTAAGCCGTTTCGGAGTTTTGATCTCCTCGACTGTTACACCGAAAGACTGAAATATTTTCCCAGCTTGCTCGAGTGCAATATCTGTTCTGGTCCTGGTAGCACGATCGAGAAGCGTCGGGTCGGTAAGTGCCTCGAGTTGCTGAGTAACTTTCATGTTACGGCTTCGTTCTAGCCGACGTACACGGACCACGACGTTTATAGTGGAGGTTAAGCTCATTACGCTCGCTCCAAGCCGTGAGCGTTGATTAGTCGCTCAGCGTTATTCTTAAGGCTGATAAATGTTTTGAAGGTGGCCTTAAGTTCACCGTTCACGAATAGCTTGAAAGGGTTATCCCAGCTGGTGATTTGCTGGAACTCGGCTTCGACTTCGAAACTGTCTTCCCAAGGCTTGTTAGAATTGTTGAAAAGAATGATCTCTTCGTCGATCAACTCTTGTTTAGTAAATAGTTCTTGCATTTGTTAGGTCTCCTTTATTTAACTTATGCTACTACTAATTTACCGCTTCCGTTTAGCTATGTCAATACCATTTTGTTCGGAAATTTGTTCGATTTATCCACAAGCAGTTTTAAGGTAGAATAAACAGTAGCCGAAAAGATTTTGTTAGGTCTCAACTCTCGAAACGTTCGGCTAGGGCTCACCCCCGGCCACCGTCATAAAGGCGGTGGTTTTTATTTAGCTTTTCTTAGCTCACGCTTCATACAGGTAATGAAATAAGCCAACTCGCTATTCTTGCCTGTACTGGCCTCGATTGCATTATTTATAACAGCCTCGCTTAAGTCCCAACCGACACGCCTGAAGAGCGGTATATGGCTCTCAGAACGAAAGCGATCGACTAAGCGAGCTACTATTCCGTCTACCTGATTTACGCTCTTATGATTTCTTATGATCTTATGAGTATTTAACTCGTTAAATTTCTTATGGTCATATGAGGAACGAGACGCTAAAGTTTGTTCGATTTTTTCCATTGACAATACACCCCCAGCCCCCTATAATTGAAGTCAGACTAAGTACGAGAGCAAACTCTCAACAAAGCCTCCGACAAAATTTCGGGGGTTTTTAATTTTACCCTGTTATCAGGCGACTAGTACGCTTGAATTGTTTTACTCGGTTCGACGACTAAGTACGAAAACGAGGTAGATTTATCATAACCTATCGCCTTGCTAGTTGTAAATGGTTATGTTCGGGCTACCTGTGAATAAAGCTGTGGAAACAGTGGATAACTCCGAAGCAAAAGCGTATTGTTTAAGCCGAACAAATTGGGTATACTAGGGACACCACGCTAAACGGAGACCTAGCATAGTGCCATTACTGAATTACACGACCAAAGTTCCAGTTACAAGGAGTGTCGAAGCCATACAAAAAGTGCTCGTTAAACACGGTGCTTCTAGTATCATGCAAGATTTCGACGATCATCAGCAATTACTAGCGATTTCATTCAAGCTTAAGCTTAACGGTCAGGAGTTGGCTTTTCGCCTACCTATCGACTGGCGTTCGACTTTCGAAGTCATGAAACAGGACGGAACTCCTCGAGCCTTGCTTAACGAAGATCACGCTCGCCGGGTATCGTGGCGAATTATCAAAGACTGGGTAGAAGTCCAGTTAGCGATCGCCGAAACGAAAATGGTTACTATTCCTCAAGTGTTCTTACCATACGCCGTAAACCAAGACGGAAAAACTTTATATCAAATTGTCGCTGAGAACCCGACGCTATTACTTGGAGGTGGAGAATAATGTTCCCTATGAAACTGATCGAAGATTATAAAGTTTTAAGCTACTATCCTGACCCTAATAATTTAGAGAAGGAAGTCCAGAAGCGATTAAAAGACGGCTGGACTTTACTCGGCTCGGTTCAGACAACTTTTAGCCCCGAGCATGGTTTGGTATATACCCAAGTCATGATTAAGGTGGCTGATAAATGAGCCGCGTCTTTACGATAATGCTTCGACCTCACGGCGAGACTACTGGCCTTATGATCTACCAAGCTCGAGCCAAGGACTATAACTCGGCCGTATTGCTTATGAAAATTCAGGGCGTCGTTCCGAAATTCGATATTCTTAGTTACACTGAACGGCCAACTCGTGAGTTCGTTACTGGCTTGCTATTTCCCAGGACCATAAAATCAGCCAAGGGCGTCGCCGAAAATCAGGCTGGCGGTTGGCGTGATTATTTCCGTCCGATCATTTGCTGGCTGAAAAGAAACCACCAACTCGCTAGGTTCGGGAAGCATGGTAGTTATTGCAAAAAATGTAAAGGAGTATTCCCAGAATGACCGAACTAGAAACCGTAAAGGGAGCGGCTATATTGCTCTCGCAAATACTCTGTATGAATACCAACGCCACGACTGGCTCAATCACTATAGGCGGTCTTCAGCGTAAGGACGGCTCGGACAAACCAAAAAACTATCGTGTCGTAGTAACTGAACTTTCCGACGAGGAAGTAGAACATTATCAAAAACAGGAGACTAAAAAATGAAAAAAACAATGACCTTATTCCAACACTTATTTCTATGCTTAGTAGTATTCTTTAGCTGTTTCGGTGGAGCTTATTTATTCCTCATGAACTGGCAAATTCAACACGCCGTTCTTTGGTATATCTTTTGTTTGATCGTCCTAATTTTAATTCTGTTTAAGCGAGGCTCAGATGAATGATACTCAAAAACGAATACTGAATTATATCCGTCGCTATACTAAGCGGAACGGCTTCGCTCCTACTCAAAGGGAGATCGCCGCTCACGCCGAGCGTTCTGTAAGTACCGTAAGTGAAGCTCTGGCTGGGCTTGAAGCTCTGGGTAAGATTACTCGGAATTCAGCTCGATCAGCTAACCAAGGAAAAGGGCGAACAATTAGTTTACCCGGCTCTGATTTGAACTCTCGGAGGGTAGACCTATGATCGCCCGAAACCTCCGTTTGTTCGTTTTTTGTTCGCTCCCCTACCCTGCTGATACAGCTAAAAAAAGTCCCCTAACAGGGGTGAAACTTTTTTCTATGCGAGAGCGGGGGAGTAGGGGAGTGCTAAGCATAAGTATATAAAAAGAAGGGGTGAGTAATGTCAAAACTAAGCGATCGTGTACCACAAAACAATATATGTCCAGTTGATCGAACACTGTTCGAAGAGAACGCCAGCGGAAGTAAAATCTACTGCTCGCCTAAGTGTAAGAAGATAGCCGACGCCGAGAAGCGTCGCCAGAAAAAGTTCCACGTTAGGTTAGCTGAGTATCGTCGTCTCGGCGGTATACTTGGTCTCGAAGACGGCCAAGAAGCGACCATGCTTCGGAAGCAACTCCAGAACGCCGACAATCAACTATCAACAAATGGCCGAGTAATTTTATTTAGCTGGCTCGTTATCGCGGCTCTAGTGGTGGCTCTGATTGTGGTAGCTCAGTAATGGAGGGAGAGAAACCTTTCGTTTCTGGCCGAGCTGTTGAAGCCGAAATTAAACGATATAAATACCAGACTTTCGACAAGCTCGTTGATCTCGCTTTGGACGGAGTGGTTACAATGCCCGAAGCTTTGAAGGCGGTTCGTGAAGAGTTCGCTGAGGACGTTACAGAAAATGCCTAAACGCCCGGAGGAAATCAACCAGCTTATAGCCGACGAATATCGGGTCCAGGCTGAGCTTGATAGAATTCACTCGCGGCTCGAGCAATTACTCGGAGAAGTGGCGGTCGGTCAAATAACCGAACCGCCACGCTATCGAGCTTATGGAAACTTAATAGTCCTTCGGGCTCAGTCCGATCGACCAGAAGGAGATACTCCAGCATGAGCGACGTAAGTCCCTATATAGAAATTGTTGAGGCTGGAACTTCCGATAGTGGGAAGACTAAAATCTGGTACGTCAATAACAAACGAGACCCCAGTGATACACCGGGTATTATCAAGTGGAACGGTGGCTGGCGTAAGTACGTTTACTATTCGTCCGAAGCTTACTATGACTGGGAATGTCTTCGCCAGATCGCTAATTTTATCGAGGCGGCTACTCAGGAGCATAAATTGAAATGAAAAAAGGCGACAAAGTTAAAGTTCAAGTCAAGCCATATATGACCCGAGAGGGAGTATTCGTCCGTATGATTAGACAACCTGTTTGGATAAGGCTCGCCAACAAATCGGGAATGGGCTATCCTCGCTGGTGCTACGTCCAGTTTCGGCCTAATAAACTACCTAGCCGCGTACTCTACGCTCATGTGAGTAAAATTTATGATAATTAAGCGTACTGGAAAATGTCAGGCTTGCGGCTCTCCAGTGGCCGACGTTAAAAATTTCCCCGAGGTTGTGAATATGTTTGAACCCGACGTACCCAAGGGGACTATCACCAAAGACATAGGCGAGGAGATCAGGGCTTGGAAAAAGCGACCGCTTCGCTGTGAATACCATAGGAAGGTAGCAAAATGAAAAAAGTAATTATAGCTTTCGACGTAGACGGTACTTTAATTCGTAATGATAGCGACGGAGATATGGACGGTGGAGTTCCTGTCGCCAACGAACGTATTCGCTCTATGCTTGTCGCCTTCGCTAGTTTCAAGAATACTAAGATCGTTGTTTGGTCTGGAGGTGGTGAATTATACGCTCGCCAAATCGCCAGTCGTCTCGGAATAGATAAATATGTGGACGCCTATTACTCCAAAAACCTCACTGGAAAAAATGCCGACGGAAGCCATACGTTCACCCCTGAAATCGTTCCAGATATTGCTATAGACGATATACAAAGCTGTGAGCTGGGACTAATCAACCTTATCGTCCGAGAAAAGTAGATAGTAGAAAATAAGTAGTCGAACAAAGTGATATAGTAGAACCATGAGCAAGAAGAGTAGCAATAGTAAACCAGTAGCTCCCAACAAGAAGACAATTCCTTGGGACGTTATTCGTGCTGAATTTATTGCTGACGAAACGCTAACCTTCTCTGTTATCGCTAAAAAACATGGTATATCTAAATCATCTGTTGGGAAAAAAGCAAAAGCTGAAGACTGGAAAAGTTTGCGAAAAGTTTCTACTGATAAAGGCGTTGAGGCTGTTCAAAACCAAAAGGCCGACCAAATCAAGGACGCTAACAAACGCCACCTCGAGGAAGCTCAGCTTATTCAGGCGGCTACTATCGAAGGTATTCGTAGAATTAAGGATAACGAAGTAGAAGAGACTATTTGGTTTCGCTCTGGTGAAGAGGACGCCCCGGCTGATCTTGAAGAGGGTGAACGCCGAGAGAAGGGTCGTCGCTATATCAACGGTCCAGTCTATTACTCAAAGACACTCAGCGAGCTTATTCGATCGTATCGTATCGCCGCTGACCTTGAACGAAATGTACTTGGCTTAGCCAACAACGTAACTAAATTTGGAGACGAAGACGGCGTAGAACAGCCGATCGTTTACGACATTATGGGAGGGGCTACGAGTGGAAAATCAGAACAGCCAAGCGACAGCGACCTTACCTCAGCCTCCAGTTAGCCCGAAGCAAGCGGAGTTCATTCAAGCCCTTCGCTCGCTACGTTATCGTTTCATGTTATTCGGTGGCGGTACTGGTGGAGGGAAATCTTGGTTAGGTGCTCAGCTATTCATTAACCTCGCTATGAACCAGCCGGGGACGGCCTACGGTATCTTCCGTAAGAACTCCACCACTCTAAAGCGAACCACGCTCCGAACGTTCCAGAAGTACGCTCGTAAGCACAATATCAAGGAAGGCCGCGACTACGAAGTTAATCAGTCGGGCGGTGTTACTTGGCGTTTCAAGAACGGTTCGACTATCGACTTTATGGAATTGGACGTCTCTAAAGACCCTGAATTGAATAAGCTCGGTGGTTTGGAACTTACCGCCGCTATGATCGACGAAGCCGACGAAGTGGCCGAGCAAGCTTTCAACACCCTTCGTTTCCGTATCGGTCGTAATAACTTCAACGGTGAGAAGGCTTTCATTTACCTTACTTGCAACCCGAACCAGACTTGGGTAAAGCGTATGTTCTACGACCCAGCCAAGAAGGGAACACTCGGCGAGCCGTTCTATTTCCTCGAGAGTTTGATTACTGATAACCCCTTCCAAAGCTCCGAGGCCTTGGCTTCAGCGTCCGACCCGACAGCTCCGAAGCAATACGTCGAACGTTACTTTAAGGGTAACTGGAACTACGTCCAGTCCGATAACGCTATCATTCAGCTCGTGGAGTTCGAGTATTCATTCCTCGAAGTGCTTCCACCAAGAGAAACGGAAAGCTACGTTGGCTTCGACCCTAGCCGTGAAGGAGACGACATTCCAGCCCTTGCTCGTTGGGACGGTGGCGTTCTGGCCGATCTGGTTAGCCACGAAGTACCTGAAGACCTGAAGAGCGAACACTTTGATTACGGTGCTTATCACGGCCAGTTTATTATCGACTACTGTACGGCTCACAATATCCCAGCTCAGAACGTCGCAATCGACGGCGTTGGTAACGGTGGAACGGTGATCGACTACCTGAACGGAAAAGGCTTTTATGTTCGGACTTACAAGAGTGGTTTCACTGACGGCTTAGAGCAAATCATAGACCCTAACACGCCAACGAATAGCAAGGGCGAACGATCAGGAACTAAAAAGTACCCAGATATTCGCTCTCAAACGTACTGGAATATGTGTCGTGATTTGGCCTCTCGTAAGTGTCGAGTGTACGAGGACATACCATATCGGGACGAATTTCAAAAAGATTTATTGGCTCATACCTATACTACTGACAGCAAAATGCTTATAGTAGAGGGCAAGGATAAAGTCAAGAAGCTACTCGGCCGATCACCTGACTTTTCCGACGCCGCCGAAATGGGGTATTGGGTTTCCAAGCTTCCACGCCGAGGAGGTGAAATCATATCAGGTAGAAGTTATAGAGACATTTTGAAATCTAGGCGTTAGAATACCTCTAATGCTACAATATCAACAGAAGGAATGAGGCCAAATGATAACGACAAAAATCGACGACAAAGCACTAGCCCGACCGGGTAGAAAAGACCTCGAGAGCGAACTCGGTACAGCTGGCTCGACGGTTGGTTATTTTAAGGACTTCGGCCTCGATACTCCACCAACTATTCAGAAGCTCGAAAGAATGTTGAATAACGACGGTACTATCCGAGCGTTATATCAAATTCTTACCTTGCCGATCTTGGCCAACAAATACCGCTTCGTAGCTGACCCAGAAGACGAACTCAAAACAGGAGACGATCTTACTCACCCTCAGCGAGACGTCATTAAGAATAACTTTGAATTGCCACCTCACAAGGGCGGTCTTTCAATTCCCTTTCAGTCAGTTATCGCTCGTATGCTTAGGGCTCGGCTCACTGGCTACCAGCCTTTCGAGAAGGTATTCACCAAGAACAAGGACGGCCTGATCGTTTATAAGAAGCTGGCTTTTCGCCCGGCCGACGGTGTAGAAATTCAGAGAGACGCTAACGGCGGTTTCGCTGGCTTCAAACAGTACGTCATGAAGGAAGGTAAGGCTGGCTACGTTACGATCGACACCGATAAAGCGTTCCTATTTACCGTGAACCAAGACGTAGACCCTGTTACTGGTGAGAGCGATTTCCGAACCGCTTATTACAGCTACGATAAGAAACACCGACTTTATTACCTCTACGAACGTCAGGCTGAAACTGGAGCTATGCCTCCTAAAATGCTCAAGCCTGTCGGCGAGAACAACGATACCAAGGAACAGAAGGAAGCTAATCTCGCGGCTGTTGAAGATTTCGGTTTGAATACCAGTGTCCTCGTTCCAGCTGGCTATACTCTCGAGCCTTTCGATATGGGTTCTGGCCGTCTCGACCCTCTCCCGGGCGTCGAACACTATAACGGTGAAATGAGCCGATCAGTATTAGCCCAACAGATTTTAATGGGTACTGACGGTAAGACTGGTTCTTACAACTTGGCCGAAACTCACTCAGACGTACTTATCATGAGCCTCGAAAGCACTATGCGAAATATCGAGCAGTTTATTAACTTCTACCTAATTCCTCAAATTCACGAGTATAACTTCGATAAGCCTCTCTATTGTGAGTTCCACTTCGACGATATGACGGACGAAACTCGCCAAGTTACTATCGACATCTTCACGAAGCTAATCGACAAACTTCCTACTGGTATACCGCTCGAGTTCCTTCAAAAGCTTACTGAGCAAATGGCTGATCGCCTTGGTATTGACGTCGAGAACTACGAGCCTAACAGCCTGGTCCCAGCGAAAAGTGAAACTACTCCAGCTAAAACGGACACCAGCAAGGCTTCAAAAAAAAAAGAACTAGCCAGCGATAAATGGCGACGCCCTGTTTTTGATTACGAGAACAAGGTAGACTTCGCTGGTATTGAGGTTAAAATGGACACGCTCGAAAGCGAGTTTGTGGATAACCTTCGCCCTGTATTCAATAAGGTATTAGACCAAGCTATCGACGATGTTCGCCCTATGCTGGACGCTGGAGAGATCGACAAGCTCGATACTCTGGTTATGAAATTCCCTAACGAATACAAGAACATTATCAAGGCCACTATGACGGACGGCTACAACTTCGCTAAAAAGGGAGCTTCTGAAGAGCTTGAGAGTAAGATACCAGCAACGCCGACTTCAAGTAAGGACTTCGTAAACCAAACCGCTCAGTCAATCACTGATAAGCAACTCGAAGACCTTCGTTTCATTATTACCTCGACTATCACCGGGGAATTCCATAAAGGCCAGCTCTCAAATGAGAAGGTTAATCTCTCGGCCGACGACGTAATTAGCCAGCTTCAGGAACAGTTCGAAGAGTTCTTTAGCGGTAAGATTGCCCTAACTGGTGGCGTGATCGTAGCCGAAAGCGTTAATCGTGGCCGCGACGATGTATTCAGCAAGTATAAGAGCAAGATTTCGAACTATACCTTCTCGGCTATCCTGGACCGAAAGACTTGTGATTTATGTGCCGCCTTGGACGGTTCGGTAGTTACTGAACAGGAATATAAGAATACTCGATTTGTTTGTCCTCTCCATTATCTCTGTCGCTGTATCTGGGTAGCGGTGCTTAAAACCGACCCGAATATCCCCGACAATACTGGTTTCCCCGACGGTATAGACGACCTGATCGAGAAGTTCCAAACATTAAGTAGGGAAGCTGGCCACGCCGACCAGTTGCATAACCATAACTAGGAAGGTAGTATTAGACTATGAATGATAAAAACCAAGTGCTAACTTATTTGAACACCGAAGGCAAGCGAGACTTCGCTAAGGTCGCTGGTGCTTCTGGCAAGGTTTACTCAAAGCAAATCATTAAGTTCGGAGATTATGTAGACCCTTGGTTTCCTGACTGGCCTATGACGCTTGATAGCGAATGGGGCGATATGATTGTTGCTAACTACGATAAAGGTGTCGTTGGCCGGGTAGCTGTTCCAGCTTCTCATACTGACGACCCTGAAAAGAACCGAGGCGAGTTGATCGCTTTGGAAAATGACGGTGAAGGACTTGTTGGCCAGCTAGATATTCGAGACCCTGAAATGGTCGATCGAATTGAGAATAACCTAGTCTGGGACGACAGTATTTCGTTCACGAATAACTATGTGGACGAAAAGGGTATCGGTCATGGTCCCGTATTGTTCCACGTTGCGTTAGTGAACAACCCTTATATTACTGGAATGAGTGGCTTCCAAGCTCTCAGTAAAGTAGTATCAGACCTTCGGTTCAGCTTTAGCAAAACTCATAAAGGTAGTGCTATAGTATTAAGTAAATCAGTAAAGGAGTTCAATAAGATGTTAAAGACTATCAAGAACGAAAAAGAGTACGAAGTAAAAGTTAATTATCAAGACGCTGACGGAAAAGATCAGGAAGTTACTATTGCCGCTGGCGGTGAAATCGAAGTTCCTGAAGCTACTGCTGAAGCAGTTACTCAGCAAATCGAAGCTTCTGTTGCTCCTGAAAAGGAAGAGACAGCTGAAGAGAAAACCGCTCGTGAAGCTAAAGAAGTTGAAGACGCTAATATTGCCGCTGGCAAAAACGCCGACGGTTCTGAAAAGACCAACGACGGTAACGTTGCAACTCCTCCAGCTGACGCCGCTGGTACTACTACCGACAACCCCGACGCTGGTACTCAGGGCGATCTATCTAAAAAAGACCGTGAAGAGCTTGAAGCTTTCCGCTCTAACGCCGCTGAAGCGACATTCAGTAAATTAGTGGACGAAGGTAAAGTCGTTCCAGCTCAAAAGGCCGAGATCGTTGAGTTCGCAAAAACTCACGGAACGGAAGCCGTCGTTAAGATGTTCTCAAACGCTAAACAGGTTATTGACTTTTCTGAGCGTGGAAGTCAAACTAACGATAAGGATAAGCAAGACGAAAGTCAGGCCTCCGGTGGTAAAGACCTTTCAAAGAATGTCAAACAGTGGAGCGACCTTTCGCAAGCTGAACGAGATACTAACCAAAAACTCGGCGTCAGTGAAACGATGTTCAACGAAACAGCTTTGGCAAACCCAGCGTTTTACCAAAAACCTGTTAGTAAATAATTAAGTAAGTAAAAAAGAAAGTATAGGTAAAAGTCATGGCTAACCAAACCCAAGACCGAGAACCGAGCCGACAGGAAGGACTTCAGTTAGCTCTCAAGGCTACCAACGTTAAGTTCTTTCGTGGTGCATTGGCTATGTTCGACGCTACGACTGGTTTCGTAGTTAAAGCCGCTGACGCCGCTGGCGGTGTTCTAGCTGGCGTTGTAACAGGTCAAAAAGACCTATCAGCTTTGGCCGCTGGAGCTGGCCGAGTTGAATTGTATCGTAAGGGAGTTTTCGAATTCACTTATGGTCCAGGCGGTGCAACCGACGCTCTAGTTGGGGACGTAGTTCACGTTCTTGACGACCAAACAGTAACAACCCCAGCCGCGTCAGCAAACGACGTAGTAGCTGGCTCGATCGTAGAAGTAGTTTCGGCTACCAAAGTTCGAGTAGAAATTAAGACGGGAGCTTAATCAAATGAACCCGAACACTCTCCGAGAAGGTTTCCAAACGATCTTCCTAAAAGCCTACAATGAGGCGACACCTGTTTGGCCAAAAATCGCTACCAAAACTACTTCCGAAGGTTCTGAAGAGGACTACGGTTGGTTAGGTAACGTACCGGGTATTCGTGAAATGAACGGTGAGCGTATGCCTAAAGGCCTTAGCTCATACGATTACACGATCAAGAACAAAGAGTTTGAAGGTACTGTTGAAGTCCGTCAGACCGACATCGACGACAACAAGATTGCAACGAAAGACGCTCTTGTTACCGCTCTCGGTGCTCGTGCCGCTTTGTTCCCTGACCAGTTAGTATTCGATCTTCTTAAGTCAAACGGCCTAGCCTATGACGGTCAGAACTTCTTTGACAACGATCACGAAGAGGGTCTTAGTGGCACTCAGAGTAACGTCTTGTCTGGTTCTGAAATCGGTAGCTCAACAACTCTTACTGAGGACGTTTACGCGGCCGCTAAGGTTCGCCTCGGTGGTTTCTTGGACGACCAAGGTGAGGTTATGTACCCAGATATGGGTAAGCCTATCGTTCTTGTACCGCTTGCTCTTGAAGGAGCGGCTAAGAAGTTGTTCCGAGCTAACGTAGGTGGTGGTGATACCAACATTTACAGCGACGACGCCGAAGTTGTAGCTTCTGCTCGCCTAACTGCTCCGAAGGTATTCTACGTCTTGAACGTAAATCAGGGTATCAAACCTCTGATCTACCAAGAGCGTCAGTTTATCCCTATGGAGTACGACGGTGGAGACGCTTCACAAGAAGCTTCTCACGAACGCTTCATGCGTCGCCGATTGCTGTTCGGTCCATATATCCGAGCGGCCGCTGGTTACGGCGACTGGCGAACTGCTGTTCGTGTAACACTATCCTAATCGGTAGTTAGGGAAGCCCTTCGGGGCTTTCCTCTAGTGCCGACTAAATAGCACTCTTAAGGAAGGAGACCACTTATGTCAAAACTATACAAAGTCCGTTTACTCGCTCACGCTGGCCTACACCGCCGTCGTGCTGGTTTATATCTCGAAAAAGGTGTACCTCAAACACTAGAACTTAGTAAAGACCAACTCGCCGAGCTTGAGGCCGACGAATTTATTCAGGTTAAAGAAGCTGACGGCGTTGTTTCAAACGCTGGAGAAGGCTCTACAACTCCTCCACCAGCTCCAAAACGTGCCGAGCTTGACGCTAAGGCTACCGAATTAGGCTTGAACCCTAAAGATTACAAGAATATCGAACAGGTAACTACTGCTATCGAAGAGGCTGAAAAGGCTCTCGAGAACCAAGACGACGACGAAGAGGAAGAGGACGTTGTTCTTACCGATCTCTCAATCGACGATCTAAAAGTTATCGCTACCGAGCTTGAATTGAATACGGCTGACTACGCCGACGAAGACGCTGATACCGAAAAGCTTAAGCTGATCGAAGCTATCGAAGCAAAAAAAGCTACTGAGGAATAAGCCTCATGAGTTACCTCACTCGCCAGTCTGTCCGAGAGGAAGCAGGGTTTCAGGAAGTAGAAACTGAAGCCCTTGCTGGCGTTGCTGACGGTACTAACCAGAATTTCGCGGCTTCCCGAACGCCGATCGTTGATAATACCGACGACGACGTTCTGGGGGTAGCCGATGTTCTTGTTAGAGTAAACGGCGTCCCTGTAGACGTCTCTGAAATAAATGGCACTACTGGCCTTATCACTTTGGCCGTTGCTCCACCTGAAGACGCTGAAATTACTTGTCAGTATGCAAGCTCAGCTCTTCCAGACAGCTATATTACTAAGCTGATTACTGAAGCCGAGAGTATGGTAAACGGTTCAATTCGTAAATATGCGATCACTCCACTATCAGAAGAGAACCCAAACTATCCAAGGGCTCGCCGAATTGCCGTCCTTTACGCTGGTGGCTTCGCTCTTATTCGTGATTACGGTAAAAATACCGACACCGAGGAAACTTCCAAGGACGGTTACGAGAAATTGAAGACCGCTAAAAAGCTTCTCGAAGAGCTTATGACTGATATGAAAGATAATTCCGACAGCTCTTCCACTGGTGGCGAGGCTAAAACTGTCTCTGAAGGACATATCTTTAACCACCATAACGGAGAAGATCGAACGTCGCACAATTACTTCATGCGTAAGAGGTGCTAATATGGCCTTCCGATTACAAATGTCGCTCGAAGGGGAGACACAAATAGACCGTATTTTAGGTATCGCTGTTCAAGGCGTTACCGATTTTCGTGAACCGCTCCAAGCCAGCAAGGTTATAATCATGGACCGAGTGGAACAGAACTTCGATCGCCGGGGAGCTTTATTCGGTGGCTGGACGCCTCGTAAAAAAGATAAGCCTTGGCCACTACTCGAACAGACTGGGAAAATGCGTCGATCATTTACTAGCGACGTATCGGCCACTCAATTAAGGGTCGGAAACTCTGACGATAAATTCAAGTACCACCAGAGTAATAAAGCTAGGACTAAAATTCCTCGCCGTGTAATGCTCGCTATTGACGAACCCTCAGCTATACTAATAACTAAAGCGTTTCAACTTTATCTCGTAACGCTAATGAGAGGAAACAAGTAATGGTCCAGGCTAAGAAACACAACTATCGAGACCCGATTATTACCAAGCTGATTGCCCTATTCGAAGAGCTTGGACCAGAAGAGCTTAAGGGTAAATACTATTACGGTAGCTTATACGCTCTTCCTCAAAACCAGAACGTTCTCCCGGCTGTATTTATCAGTCAGGGTAGAGATCAAGGTTCAGCTGAAGGAACTGGCCGCGACCAAAGCCGAAAGACTTACCGAATAGAAGTTTCTGTTGAATTGAAAAAAGAGTGGGGTCGGTCAGCCAAGGCCGTCGAAACTCACATGGACTTACAGCGTTATTTATGCGGTATGGACGAAGAGACTTTCGACTGGCTACCAGATAGCTTTATGTCAATACTTCGGGCTCACGAAACGCTCGACGGTGAAAAGAAACTGTATATCGACCTCGGCTCGATTACTGACGCTACGATTTTACCCGGCGTTGAAGCTCGGGGTGTCGGTATATTTACTTACGAAGGAATGATACAATTTCAAGTAAGACATAACCAGCTTAGGCCAGTTAAGCCTTCCCAAGCATAAGAACATTGTATTATTCAAGCAATAAAGGCTATAATTTAATCAACAGGAGAAATATCATGAGCGAACCAGCAAAAAACGAAGATCACGATTTGACACTACCAGAAGGCGAAAACCTTCCGACTATAAACGATACCGAAGTTCAAACCGATCTTCCTGAAGCTACGGACGACAGTCAGGAACACCAAGAAGCCAGCGATACCGAAACGTATATGGTAACTCTTGGCGGTAAAGTTTACTCTGTTAAAGCTAAAAACAGTGTTGAGGCTGGTAAAAAAGCTCGGTCTCTCTACGATAAAGAAACGAAGGAGACAAAATAATGAGTGATGTTATTGGCCGAAACGTAGCCTTCGGCTTCCAAAAAGAAACTGTTCGTGGTACTGCTATTCAATCAGCCGTTAAGTGGGTCGGTAAATTAGACTTTGACTTTAAGCCAACTGTCGAAACTATCACCAACGAGAGCGGTTTTAACCATATCGCTAAGAACTCTCGTGTCGATATTATCCGTAAGGGCGGTTCTGGTGGACTGACTTCAAAGATTTTCGATAAGCAAGTCGGCGACCTTCTAACTATGGCCTTCGGTCAAGTTCCTACTTCAGTAGCCGTTTCTGGCGATACTACTGTCTACGATCATACCTTCGCTTTATTGAACAGTAACTCTCACCAGTCTTACACGCTTCATACTGTTGAAGGCGATATTATCCAAAATAGCTACCCCGGTGCAATCTTGGACGAAATCACGATCGACATTGTTTCGGACGACTACGCTAAGATAGCCAGCTCATTCATGAGCCGAAAAGCTGTCGTTCCAAGTCCTACACTAGTCCCAGCCTACACCGAAGAGAACGAGTTCCTTCCTGTTCACGCTGGCCTTAAGGTAGTTGCTAAGGGTGGCGATCTTACAGCCGCTTCAGTCGTAGCCGATGTTACTGAAGCTCACCTTACTATCAGTAAGAACGCTTTCAATAAGGTCTCTCTCGGTACTGACGATAGCGACCCTCGTAACACTGTTGTCGAAGCCAACCTTGAAGTTAAATTATGGTACAACGGAACAACCTTCCGAGCTTACCGTGATAACCAAACTAAGCTCGCGGCTCGCCTTCAGGTAATCAACACTGACGTTACAATCGGTACTACCAGCAAGCCTACGCTTACGATCGACCTTCCTTATATCCGAGTTGCTGAATGGGACGCTGATTACTCAGCTGACGACTTGGTTCAACAGACAATTAACTGTCCTGTCCTTCTCGACTTGGCTACAGGTACTTTCCTTACTGCTAAGGTTCGAAACCTCCAAACTAGCTACTAGTCTCCCCAAGGTGCTTTTGCTATAATACGAGTACCATAAATAAAAGGAGACCTAACTATGGCAGATCAAAGAGAAACTGTAGAATTCAAAACTAAGTCAGGACAGAACACCGCTGTTCTGAACACTTACCTTACTCGCCGCGAACGTCGAGCGATTAAGAACGCTATGTTCGGTGGTAAGGAAATCTCAGTAGACGGAAAAAACGACGTTAAAGCTTCTATCAGCATGGAGGCCACCGACCTAGCCGAAGATAAAACCTTCGAGCTTGTGATCGTGGAACTCAACGGTTCGAAGGAAGGTATTCTCGAACGTATGCTGGAGCTTCCCGACGACGAAGCTGGCGAAATTAAGGAAGAGATCGACCGACTGACTAACCCCGAGCAAGACCCAAAAAAAGCGTCTGGCTCGAAGGCTACCAACGCCTCTTAAGGGGCGAGCCGTCCAAGAAGATTTCCTCCAAACATTACGACGCCCTAATCGTTGAGAAAACTGGTTGGCCTTACGAAGTTCTAAGAGCACAACCAGAATGGCTATTAGAAGCTTTATCTACTATTATAATTACAGATAAGCAAGCCGAAAGAGCGTTTAGGAAGGAAATCAAACAGATATGGACCAACAGCAAGCGTTAGCGGTCGTAATCAAGGCTCAGGACGAAGCCTCCGCTACGTTGAAGAAAATTCAGCGAGAGCTTGCTAATACGTCCTCCTCTATCAAAGGCGTTGGCGACAATTCGGAAAGCTTAAACCGCTTGAACGGTACTTTCGACGGTATCGGGACGGCGGTTTCTCGCTTTGGTATGATCGCTGGAGCGGCTACGGCGGCCGCTGGTATCGCCTCTGTTAAAATGGCTGGAGACTTCCAACAGTCCCTAAATATATTGGGGTCTGTTACGAACGCTACAGCTGGTCAAATGGCCATGTTATCCGACAAGGCTAGGGAACTCGGTCAAGATGTTTCGCTACCGGGTATCTCCGCTAAAGACGCGGCCGCCGCTATGACGGAACTCGGTAAAGCTGGTCTCTCCGTAAATGATATTATGGGAGCTTCGAAGGGTGTCCTATCGCTCGCCAAGGCTGGCCAGATTGACGTCGGAACAGCCGCGACTACGACGGCTCGAGCATTAAACGCCTTCGGCCTAGCTGGTTCAGAAGCTTCACGAGTTGCTGACTTACTCTCAGCTGGTGCTAACGCTTCGACGGCTTCAGTCGGCGATATGGCTATGGGACTTCAGCAAGTAGGAGCTTCAGCCGCTACTATGAAAGTTCCGCTTCAAGATACCGTTACCGCCTTGGCTATGTTCTCCAACGCTGGTATTAACGGTTCTGACGCTGGTACTTCACTCAAGACTATGTTCGCTCGGCTTGTTCCTCAAACTGACGACGCGGCCGCTACTATGAAAAAACTCGGCCTTGATTTCTTCGACGCTAAGGGTAACTTCGTTGGCCTACAAGAAACTTCTCGCCAGCTTCAAAAATCTCTCGGCTCTTTATCTACTGAGCAAAAAACAGCCGCTCTAAATACGATCTTCGGTTCGGACGCTTCCCGAGCGGCCGCTATATTCGCCAGCCAAGGAGCGACGGCGTTCAACGATATGAGCAAGGCCGTTAATAAATCAGGAGCGGCTACCGATCTTGCGGCCGCTCAGAACTCAGGCTTCAACGGTGCTTTAGATAACCTTATCAGCACGTTAGAGACCGTCGGTACTGACTTAGGAACGAAAGTCCTCCCTCCACTCACTAAATTCATTCAAGCCCTCTCAAATGGCGTTAAACCAGCCGTAGACTGGGCGATAAACAACTTCCCTATCCTCGCCGCTGTGATTACTTCAGTCGGTGTAGCTATTGCTACCTTCAAGATTGTCGCTTTCATAAGTGCTTTACAGGCTGTCGGCTTCGCGGCTACCAACGTCGGTATCGCTTTCAATTTCCTAATGGCTAACCCGATTATCCTGGTCCTGGCGGCTCTTGCTGGAACTCTGGTATTCCTCCAACTCAAGTTCGATATTTTCGGTAAGGCGATCGCTCTCGGTAAAACTCTGATCGACGGTTTTAACCCAGCTGTCGAAAGTGCTAAGAACTTCCTCGCTGGGCTTGCAAGCGGTGGACTTGATCTCGCTAGGGGGGCGGTCGAAACATTCAACTCAGCAATCGACGCTTCTAAGAAATTTATTACCGATCACAAAAACGAAATACTTATCGCCGCTGGGGTACTGGCTACGATCTTCGGACCGACGCTCGTAATGCTCGGAGTTCAGGCTATCGCCGCTGGTGTTCAAATCGCCGCTGGTGCTGTAATGGGAGCGGCCGCTTGGGTTGCTAACGCCGCTGTCGCTACTGGAGCTTGGCTCGCTAACCTTCCGAGGGTTGTCGCTTCGGCCGTATCAACGGCTATCGCAAATACTGTTCAGGCGGCTATCGCTGGTGGAGCTTGGATATTACAAGCAGGTCGTTCAGCTCTCGCTTGGATAGCTCAGTTCGCAATTATGAAGGGTCAGGCGTTACTTGCTGGGGCTACAATGGTCGCTCAGGCTTCACTCGCTGGCTACGCTTGGATAGCCCGAGGAATTGCTGTCGCTATACCTTGGCTGATCGCTTTTGGTTCTATGGTAGTCGGTGCTATAGCCGCTGGTATCTCAATCGCGGCCGCTGGTATCGCCGCCGCTCTACCTTGGATAATTGCCTTCGCTCCAGTAATTGCGATTATCGCCGCCGTTGCGGCCGCCGCTTTCCTGATCGTCTCAAACTGGGGAGTTATCACCGAGTTTATGGGTAAGCTTTGGGACGGTGTTCTCAGCGTGATTAACGGCTTTATTGGCTGGGTTCGTGGAAACTGGCCTCTATTACTGGCTATTATTACTGGTCCTATCGGACTGGCTGTTAAATTCATTATCGACCACTGGCAACAAATAAAAGACGGTGCTTCGAATATGATAGGTGGCTTAGTAAGCTTCTTTGGCGGTCTCCCCGGTCGAGTAATGGGAGCTATAGGAAGCTTCGGCTCGTTGCTCTACAACTCAGGTCGAGACCTGATTAACGGTTTCATTAACGGAGCTGGCTCGCTTCTATCAAATATCGGAAACTTTTTCCTCGATAAAGTCCCCGGCTGGATAAAAGACCCGTTCAAAAAAGCTCTCGGAATTCATTCACCGAGTACCGTTTTCGCTGGCTATGGTAAGAACACCATTCAAGGTTTGGCCAACGGTATCAACGGAGCTAAGGGAATAATCAAGTCGGCTATGGGTTCAGTAAGCTCAGCCGTCTCTAGCGGTCTGAGTATTGTCGCTTCGCCAACGATCACGGCTAATATGGCTTCTGATAATCAAATGGCTATCAGTACCACTACAGGTAGTGCAAACAACGCTATTCAATCTTCAGGCACTCCTACCGCCGCTGGCTCGAGCAACGGCTCAGCTCCTCAGATAATTGTACCGATTACAGTCCAAGGTAATATAATTGGTAATGACAGTGGCCTTCGGGACTTAGGTATTATGATCGCCCAACAAGTTCAGAACGCCATGAAAGCCCAAGGAACAACTGATATAAATATGTTGAGGACTACTTAAAATGACTATAGACGGAAACACAATTCTAACCCCTCAAGGGCTCAAAGAGTATTACGACTACGCTCGTAATGATAACTTTTCGCTCAATCATACAATGCAACGAAATCAGCTTGGGAAAAAGAAGGTCGCTGAAATGACTTGGACGAATTTATTCCCCGACGAACTCGCGGCTATATTAGCTTGGGCTGACGATCTGAACAGTCATGTTTACGGAAATACCGATAGCTCTCGAGGCTTCTTAACGTTTACTGGCCTCTGTACTATTACTGACGACGGTCAATATCAAAAGGGAGGCTCGTATATGATAGACACCTTCAGCGTAAGAATTCGGGAGGTATAACGTGCAAGCCGTTAGCTCAGCCTTCACGACAGCGGCCGCCGCTCCAGCTAACCAGCCGAATTTCGGCCTTCTTGTTTCGTGGCTTAAAACCTTCGACCCGACTGTTCAGTTCTTTCAAATCGGGGTATCTCCTATCGGTGGTAATCACCCTATCAGGGGAAACAATACCGATATTACTCTCTTCGATAAATACAACTACGTCGTAGAAACTCCCCAAGTAAATAACCTGACAATCGAGCGAACTATATCTACTATTCCTATTGGTATTATGTCGGCTCAGCTTGATCTCGAGCTAGATAATACTACTAAGCGATACCTCCCCGGCTA